>JACXTT010013929.1_pt1 | contig 10554 bp, 11 predicted proteins | sample 9270951 | NCBI WGS metagenome assembly JACXTT01 (sample SAMN15532306, study PRJNA645909) | rock metagenome | isolation source: weathered quartz diorite | place: Puerto Rico | collected 2017-06-21
CGGCCGGCGGCCACGCGCTGGCGGTCGCGGCCGACGTGCGCGACTACGCGGCCGTCGAAGCGGCGGTGAAGCAGACCGTCACGGCGCACGGCGGGCTCGACATCGTGATCAACTCCGCGGCCGGCAACTTCCTCGCCCCCGCGGCCGCGCTGTCGGCGAACGGCTTCCGCACGGTGATCGACATCGATCTGTGCGGCACGTTCAACACCTGCCGCGCCGCGTTCACGCACCTCGCCACGCGCAAGGGGTGCATCGTGAGCATCACCGCGACGCAGGCGTTCGTGCCCACGCCGCTGCAGGTGCACGCGGGCGCGGCAAAGGCGGGCATCGAGAAGCTGACGCGCGATCTCGCCCTCGAGTGGGCCGCGTCGGGGGTGCGCGTGAACAGCGTCGCCCCCGGGCCGATCGAGGACACTGAGGGCATGTCGCGCCTCGCGCCCGGCGGCGCCGCCGACAAGCTGCGCAAGCAGGTGCCGCTGGGACGCTGGGGGACGATCGACGAGATCGCCGGCGTGGTGCTGTTCCTCTGCTCGCCCGCCGCCGCGTTCGTCACCGGCGCGTCGTTCCTCGTCGACGGCGGCACGTCGCTGACGGGCGCGACCAGCTTCATCGAGATGATGCGCGGCGGCGCCGCCGGCTGACGCCGAGCGGCGCGACGAACACCAGGCCGAGGCTCACGCCGCACCCGCACGTGCCGCCGGTGTGAGGCGTCTCCTCCACGCGCCCCGCATCCGGCTGCGCCGCCACCGGCCCGCCGTCGATCGTGGTGGCGCTCGCGCAGTCGATGCCGAACTGTGTCGCCACACCGCACCAGAGCGGGCTGCACACGTCGGCGTGCCTCGAGCCCGCCGGACACGCGAGCTCGTTCTGGATCTCGACGAAGCGCAGGCGCTTGCTCCACGACGTGCCGTCGGTCGACTCGGCGACCGCCATGTTGTCGGGGTTCCAGTTCGCCGCGCACGCGAACAAGAGCCCGTCGGACCGCTCGTGCAAGCACGCCATCTTGGGCGGGTTGGGCCGCGGCGCGACCACCGGCGTGAACGTGACGCCGCCGTCGTTCGAGATCTGCTCGCCGGCGTTCACGCTGCCGGCGATCACGCGTAGGCCGTCGGCGCGCACGACGAACGCGCTGATGTTGTCGGCGAACGTCGCGACCTGCGTCCAGCTCTGGCCGCCGTTCTCGCTGCGCAGGAGGAAGTCGTCGGTGGCGGTGTCGATGCGCGCGAACACCACGTCCTCGTCGGTCGGCGAGACCGCGAGGATCTTGAGCTGCGACTGGCCCATGAAGTCGAATGGCAGCCCGGTCCAGGTCGCGCCGCCGTCGTCCGAGCGGTAGAGCAGCGGCGACGGCGTCGGCCCCACGAGCTGGTAGCCCGTCACGTACACGCGCCGCGCATCGGTCTTCGCGACGCGCACCGACTTCCACCAGCCGGCGGCGAACGGCAGATTGGTCGACTGGAACGTCACGCCGTCGTCGCGGCTCACGTAGACGTCGTTCGCCATGCCGCCGGTCGCGGTCGCCGCCCAGATCGCCCCGTCGGGGCCGACCGTCACGTCGCCGATCCACTGGCTGCCGATGGGCGCGGGCGCGGGGACGAAGTCGCAGCCGTCGTTGCGCGAGATGCCCAGGCCCGACGGCGTGGTCGCCACGATCGTCCCGTGCGGCGTGAACGCGTACACCGGATCGAACACGCCCACGTAGCCGACGTTCGCCTCGCACGTCCAGTGCCACGTCGCGCCGCCGTCCGTCGACAACAGCGCGCCGAACGTGGTCTCCGCGATCATGCGGTTCGGATCGTTCGGCTGCGACGTGATCGCGCCGGTCGCCGGAAACCGGCCGTTCGCGGCGGCGACGCTCTCGAGACAGGAGAGGACGAGAACCAAGGGGAGGCGCCTCATGCCTCCGGTGTACGCCCGCTACGGCGCGGCGGGACTGCGGCCATTTGTCGCTGCGACACTTTGCCGCACGTCGGCGACGAACACGCCGTCGAGCTTCTGCAGATCGTCGACCATGTACAGCCGCCCGCCCGAGCCCTCCGCGATCATGTTCATCAGGTTGCGGTCCGCGTCGCCGATGCCGATCGTCGACACGCTGATCCCCTGCGCTTTCATCTCCGCGGCCAGCTCGGGGATGCCGTCGTAGGGCGCCTGGCCGTCGGACAGCAGGATCACGTGACGGGACGGAGCGCGCACCACGGCCAGCGTCTGGTACGCCTGATCCAGTGCGGGGTAGATGTTGGTCCCGCCTCCCGCCTGGATGGTGGCGATGGCCGCGGCGATGTCCGCGCGGTGATTCCCGACGCGCTGGAGTCGCACGACCATCGAGGCGTCGGTGTCGAACGTGATCACGGTGACCAGGTCGTCGTCGCCGAGCGAGGCGACGGCTGCGCGGGCCGCGTTCAAGGTCGTCTCCAGCTTCAGTCCGGTCATCGAGCCCGAGCGATCCACCACGATCGCGAGCGCGATCTTCGGTCCCGTCTCGTCACGTTCGACGGGCGCGGCCGCGGGTTTCGGTGTGCCGGCGCCACACGCGGTGACCAGGAACGTGGCGAGGAGGGAGAGGCGGAGCGAGGCCATGCGGAAGTCTACGCCCGAGCGGGCGAAGATCTTCTAGCGGCGGTCCATCAGGATGCGCAGCACGTACCAGAACAGCAGCGCGACGGCGGCGAACAGCGCGAGCGAGGCCGCGACGTGCGAGCCGATCGGGTAGCGGTGCATCACGTTCGACGTGTAGTAGAGGATGTACCCGGCCGCCAGCACGACCATCGCGCCCGAGAACAGCGTCCCCAGCGAGAAGCCGAAGATCAGCGACACGATGATGATCCCCAGCGCCGCGAACCCGCCCACGCGCAGGAGCTGCCCCATGAAGGAGAAGTCCTTGCCGGTGAGCAGCACGCTGCCGGTCAGGCCGGCGAACACGATCGCCGTGATCACGCCCGCCTTGGGGATGACGCTGCCGTCGGTGTAGTAGGCCGCGAGGTACAGCATGGGCACGAAGATCAGCGCCTCCGCGACCACGTACAGCGCGAGCCCCGCGTACTGCATCCCGATCGAGCGCGACGAGCGCGCCCAGTACTCGGCGAGGTACCCGACGAACATGAACGCCAGCATCACGAACAGCCAGCTGCCGCGCCCGGCCAGCATGGTGCCGAACATCGCCGACGCCGCGCCCGTCTTGAACAAGAGCGTCTCGAGCGCCACGAACAGCAGCACCGCGCCGCCCAGGTGGGCGTACGTCTTCTTGATGAACTCCGTCCGCTGGTCGACCGAGGCCTTCGCCGCGATCGTCCCCTGCTGCGAAGCCCAGAAATCCTGCGCGCCACTCATCGCGATCCTCCTCGAGACAGCTTACGTCCCGAAATGCCTGTACCTGACGTTGTACGCCTTCTCGGTGCCGGGAATCGGGACACCGAGCTCCTCGAACTGCACTCCATCGTAATCACCGATCGCCTCGCGCGCCGCCTTGCTGACGAGGATCTCGTTGGCCTTCGCCGTGTCCTCGCCGAGCTTGCTCGACGCGTTGACTTCATTACCGAAAACGTCCTTGTCGCCGATCCTGACGATCTTGCCGCTGCCGATCCCCAGACACAGAAGTATTTGCTCTTCCGGGGGACGGTGCAAATTGGTGCGCTGGCAGGCGTGCTGCATCTCGATGCCGCAGGCCAGCGCCGAGCGGGCCTTCTTGAAGATGATGAGGAAGCTGTCCGCCTCGATCTTGATGAGGATCCCGTCGTGGGCCTCCACGATGGGCAGGAGCAGCCGCTTGTGCTCGTGGATGATCTGCAGGAAGTGGATGATGCCGAACGTCGCCACCGACCGGGAGAACCCGGACAGATCGGTGAACATGATGGCCCAGTCCTCGCCGAACAGGTCCCAGATGCGTTCGTCGATCCTGGCCTTGGTGGCCGCGTCGGCCGTGCAGCGCTCGTCGATCAGCTTCCAGAGCCTGATCTCGGAGCCTTTCAGTTCGGAGTCGTTGGGGATCCGCGCCATGCGGGCTGCACTCTAGCCCTAACCGCCAGCGCATTCCACCCCCGTACGGCCAGGGGCGCCAGCCAGACCACCAGGGCGGCGAGCAGCCAGCCGCCGATCAGGTCGACGAAGTAGTGCTGCCGCAGGTAGAGCGTCGAGATCTGTAGGGCGATCACGCAGGGCAGGAAGATCCAGAACAAGAGCTTCGGCCACCGTTGTGACAACGCCGAGCCGTGGCGCAGCGCGAACACCAGGGCGATCGTCGACACCGCGGTGTGGAGGCTGGGGAAGGCGTCGTAGGTGATCTGCTGCAGCTTGTCCCAGCCCAGCGCGCTGAGCTCGTACAGGCCGGTCGCGCCGACGAGCGGGTGCGCGTACGCGTAGACGATGCGCGGCGAGCGCGCCGGCACGAGCAGGTACAGCACGAAGCCGAGGTAGAACGCGCCCAGCAGCGCCAGCGCGACCTCGCGGAACGCGTCGCGCCGCTCGCGCACGTGCAGCAGCACGAGGACGATCATGGGCAGCACGAACATGAGGCCGTAGGCGAACGCCATCACGTCGGTGAGCCAGGGCGAGGAAAACCGGTCGAACCACCATGACGGCGAGATGCCGAACAGCCTTTCATCGAGCGCGCGCAGCTGGTCCTCGACGCCGTGGACGATCAGCACGTTCATGGTGCGGCGCAGCGCGCGGTAGGTGACGTAGAGGAGCACGAACGGCGCCCACGCGCGCACGGCCAGCGCCTGCTGCGTGAGCCAGAGGCGACGATCGCCGGCGCGTCGTTCGAGCAGGAGCGGTGCGCGCGCGATCGCGGTGACGGCCATGAGCGCGAGCAGCACGACCAGCGGCGCGGCCGAGTCGATGGCGAGATCCATCGTGCCGCCGAGCAGGCCGATGACGAGGGCGAGGCCGATCAGCGCGAGCGCGGTCATCATGGAATCGGGACCGAGGCGGAGGACGAGACGGCCGGCGCGCGCGAGCATGCAGGTGGGAGCAGCAAGCGATGTGCCGCGCGCAAGTGCGCGATGTCGCACCGCGCTGTGGTGATTGCTCGACGTTGAGATGGAAGGACGAGGCAGGACGCGGCACGCGGCGACGAGTCGTTACCAGGGCGGGCCTTTGCCGAACTCGGCTTGTTCTTCGTCGATGGGGATGCGGCCGGGGAGATCGGTGAACATGCCGCCGCGCACGCCGACGTAGTCGTCGTCGGTGTACGTCTCCTCGTGCTGCGCGTGCTCCGCGGTGCCCGGGTCGCAGCCCAGGTGGTCGGTCGTGGGGTCGCGGTACGGATCGATGCTCATGGGGAACAAGGTAGGGCGTCCACAGGGGCGCGTCAGCGGAGACACGGCAGCAATGATTTCATGTAGTTGCGCGTGGCATGAGGGCTGCTCTCAGGTCCGGCCGAGGAGAGAGACCAACCCATGCGCATCCCGACGTTCCGCAAGCTGTTGCTCGTGACCCTGCTCGCTTCCGGCTGCGCCGACAAGGCGCAGGCGCACAAAGTGTCGCGCGTCGACGAACCGACGCCGGCGCCCGCGGCCACCACGAAGACCGACGCCGGCGCCGCGGCGATCGCGCCCGACGCGGCCGCGGCGGTGAAGGGCGGCAAGCCGAAGGCGGAGCTTCCGACCATGTCGCGGAGTCACGCCGAGCGGATCGCGGCGCTGCAGGCGGAGGCGAAGCAGCACCCGAAGGCGTCGCGGCCGCACATCGATCTCGCGCGCGTGTACCTGCTCGAGAAGGACAGCAAGTCGGCGCTCGCCGAGGCGACCATCGCGACCGAGCTCGCGCCCGAGTCGTGGGTCGCGTGGAACACGCTCGGCCGCGCGAAGCTGGCGGAGGGCGACCTCGCCGGCGCGCGCGAGGCGTTCGTCGATGCCATCGACCTCGGCGACAGCGCGTACGCGTGGAACAACCTCGGCGTGGTCAACATGCGCCTCGGCAAGTACCAGGCGGCCGCGACCGCGTTCGAGAACGCGACCTGGTCGGACGATCCCGACGACGACGGCAAGGGCGCGAAGTCGGAGCCGTACATGTGGCGCAACCTCGCGCAGGCCTACGAGCACCTCGGCCGGCTCGACGAGGCGAAGACCGCGTACCAGAACGCGTTGATCCTCGGCGACAAGGAATCGAAGCAGCCGCTCGCGCAGCTGAAGAAGAAGATCCGCCGCGAGCAGGCCCGCTCCGCACACGCCGCCACTCGCTAGCCATTTCGTGCCACGATTCGTTCCGCGTGGCCGAGGACCCCAAGAAGATCACCCTACCGAAGCCACCGCGCTGGTCACGCCGGCCACGCGCGACGTGGCGGCTCCCCGTCGGCGCCACGCTCGGGCGCTACCTGATCGCGCGCGCGACACGAGTGATCGGATCCGGACGCCGATCCTTGGTTCTTACCGCTGGGACGCGGGCGCGGCGCGGCGCTTGCTTCGCGCAGGCGCATGCGACGACTGCTCGTTGTGATCGCGATGTCCACGGCCGCGTGCGGCGGCGACTTCAACGGCGCGGGCGGCGCTCCCGACGGGCACATCGTGGTGAATCCGTGCGACGACGTGCATCCCTGCGCCGACGGCGGATCGAACCCCGGTTCGCCCGACGCGGGGACGATCGGCGGCGGCGCCGACGCGGGCGGCGCGGCGCACGAGTGCTACACCGAGCCGGTCTTCCCCACCGCCGACATCCACGATCTCGAGACCGCGTTCGTCCCCGGCACCGGTACGTGGAAGCCGACCGCGTTCGCGATCCTCCAGCGCCGCTGGCCGGCCGGCCACGATCTGCTCGAGGCGATGACGTCGGACCCGTACGAGGATCAGTTCGCCGACACCTCGTCGTTCAGCGCGCTCATGGAGTCGCTGATGACCGAGTGCCACGAGGAGACGCACGGCTGGGACTACGGCCACGCCAGCGTCGACCACTTCGCGTACTGGCTGCGCTCCGATCTCACCTTCATGCCGCCGCAGATCGAAGGCTTCCCGCGCAGCGAGATCCTGTCCATGGTCGAGGGGGACGCGACCCAGCTCTACGACACGACCTACCTCAGCGGCACGCAGGGCACCTACGGCTTCGTCGAGGTCATCGACGAGGGCAACGCGTACATCAACGGCATGGCCGGCCTGACCTTCGTCGGCGAATACGAGACCGGCGGCATCTCCGCCAAGGACGGCGCCGTCGCCTTCCTCTACTACCTCGAGCTGTACCTCCAGCGCGCGCGCACCATGTACCCCGATCTCTACGCGCAGCTGAAGGCCGAGCCGCAGTACGTGCAGCTCGTGAAGACGCAGTGGCTGCGCACGCACTTCTTCCTCATGTACGCCGACGCCTTCCCGAAGCTCGGCATCGAGGACGCCGCGATCCGCACGCTCCTCTACGCGCCGGCGCACCAGCACGAGATCGAGATGTTCATCGGCCACGCGGTGGCGGCGTCGAACTGTCTTCCGTGAGGACGGTCCTCATCGGGTCAGCGTGGTGCCGACGGCGCCGGGAGACTCGGCTTCGCGGAGCAGATCGCCGGGGGACAATTTGCCGAGGATGTGGATCGCGCCGACGCCCTTGTCGACGACGGCGATCGCCTCCTCCAGTTTGGGGATCATGCCGCCGGTGACGATGCCCTCGGTGATGGCCTGCTTGGCTTGGGCGACGGTGAGGCGGGGAAGGCGGGACGAGGGATCTTTCACGTCGCGCAGCACGCCGGGGGCGCTGGTGACGAGGAACAGCTTGGCGGCGTGAAGGGCGGCGGCGAGCTGGTTGCCGACGATGTCGGCGTTGATGTTGTAGACGTTGCCCTGGGCGTCGGCGCCGAGACAGGCGATGACCGGGGTGTAGCCGGCGGCGAACAGCGTTTCGAGGAGCGGCAGGTTGAAGCCGGTGACGTCGCCGACGTGGCCGAAGTCGACGGGATCCGGACCACTGCCGCTCACGACGCGCGGGGGACGTTTCTCCGCCTCGACCATGAGCGACGACGCGCCGTGCAGCCCGACGGGACGCGCGCCCGCGGCCTGCAGCGCGGCACACAGATCCACGTTGAGCTTGCCGGCGAGGATCATCTTCATCACGTCGAGCGTCGCGGCGTCGGTGACGCGGCGGCCGCCGATCTGCTTGGTCTCGATGCCGAGCCGTTTGGACAGCTCGGTCGCCTGCGGGCCGCCGCCGTGCACGACCGCGACGTGCGCGCCGTGCTTGGCGAACGTTCGGAGGTCGGCCGCGAGCGCGGCGACCTCGCCGGACTGCAGGACCTCGCCGCCGATCTTGACGACGTACGTCGGCCGCGTCGAAGCAGCGCCTACGGCCACGAGCCGGGATCCTCGAGGCTGGCGCGCTCGTCGCACCCGAGCACGAGGTTCATGTTCTGGATGGTCTGGCCGGCGCCGCCCTTGATCAGGTTGTCGAGCGCGCAGAACAGCGTCGCCGTGCGCTTGCCAGAGGCCACCGGGCCCGCCTGCACGCCGACCTCGGCCCAGTTCGAGCCGGCGACCGCGACCACCTCGGGGAGGCGCTTCTTGGGACGACGGACGAACGCCGCGCCGCCGAAATACTCGTCGTAGATCGACGCGAGCTTCGCGGTGTCGTACTCGGCGGGCAGCTCGACGTAGCAGGTGGTGAAGATGCCGCGCACGAGCGGCGCCGACACCGGCACGAACCGCAGCTCGGGCTTCTTCGCGCCGCCGTCGACGAGCGTCTGCACCACCTCGGGCGTGTGCTGGTGCTCGAGCGGCTTGTAGGTCTTCAGATTCCCCGCGCGGCTCGGGTGGTGCGTGCCGGCGGCGGGCGCCACGCCCGAGCCCGACGACCCGGTGATGCCGGTGACGTGCACGGTCGCGCCGTCGAGCAGCCCGGCGCGCGCGAGCGGCAGCAGCGCCAGCTCCATCGACGTCGCGAAGCAGCCCGGCGAGGCCACGTACTTCGCCTGCTTGATCTTCTCGCGGTTCAGCTCGGGCAGGCCGTAGACGAACGTCGACGCGAGCAGCGCGGGATGCGGGTGCTTGTGCCCGTAGAACTTCTCGTAGGCCGCCGCGTCGCGCAGCCGGAAGTCGCCCGACATGTCGACGATCTTCACGCCCAGCTCGATGAGCTCCGGCACCTTGTCGGCGGTGACCTTGTGCGGCAGCGCGAGCAGCGCCACGTCGCAGCCTTTCGCCGCGTCTTTCGGCGCGAGGTTCTCGAACTTGAGCGGCGACACGCCGTCGAGGTTCGGGTGGGCCGCGCCGAGCCCTTCGCCGACGAAGTCGACCGAGGCGATGCGCACCAGCTCCACGTCGGGATGGATGAGGAGGCGGCGGATGATCTCCGCGCCGCCGTACCCGCTTCCGCCGATCAAGGCGGCCTTGAATCGCTTTGCCATGACGGTTGCGCAGTCTACTACAATCACACCGTGACTCCACCCGATGATGCCGCCCTCGCGGCCGGTCTCGCGATCGTTCGCGACGCCGCCGAGATGCACCGCCTGACCCGCGCCTGGGTCGGGGTGAACAGCTACACCGAAAACGTCGCCGGCGTGGACCAGGTCGGGGGCCTCTTGCGCGAGGCGTTCGCGCTCCCCTCGCTGGCCGTGGAGCGCATGGCCAGCGAGAAGTTCGGCGAGCACCTGATCTGGCGCACGCCCGCCGCCCTCGCGGCGGGGGCGAAACGCATCCTGATGATCGGCCACCACGACACCGTGTTCCCGCCCGGCCACTTCGAGGGCTGGCGCGAGGACGACGCGACCGGCCGCGCGATCGGCCCGGGGGCGCTCGACATGAAGGGCGGCCTGGCGGTGATCCACGGCGCGTTGCGCGGCCTGGAAGCGACCGGCGCGCTCGCGTCGCTGCCCATCGTGGTGATCTCGGTCGCCGACGAGGAGGTCGGCTCGGTCGACTCCGCGCGCCACATCCGCGCCGAGGCGGCCGGCGCCCGCTGCGCGCTGGTCTTCGAGTCGGGACGCACCAACGATTCGATCGTCACGCGCCGCCGCGGCACCGGTGCGATCACGGTCGTCGCCGAGGGGAAGGCCGCCCACGCCGGCAACAACCACAAGGACGGCGTGAACGCGATCTGGGCCGTCGCGCGCTTCATCGACGCCGCGCAGGCGATGACCGACTACGCGCGCGGCTGCACGGTGAACGTCGGCCTGGTGAAGGGCGGCACGTCCAAGAACACCGTCCCCGAGCGCGCCGAGTGCAGCGCCGATCTCCGCTTCGAATCGGTCGCCGACGCCGAGCGCCTGGTCGCCTCGCTGCGCGACGCGGCCGCCGCCGCCCAGGCCTCCGTCCCCGGTGTGAAGCTGATGATGACCGGCGGCGCGAACCGCCTGCCCATGGAACGCACCGACGCCTCACGCGCCTTGTACGAAGCCTACGCCGCCTGCCAGCGCGCCGCCGGCCTCCCCGCCGACGAGTCACCGCTGCAGGGCGGCGGCTCCGACGCCAACACCGTCGCGCCGCTCGGCGTCCCCGCGATCGACGGCCTCGGTCCGCGCGGCGCCGGCTTCCACACCACGCACGAATACGTCGAGCTCGCGACCTTCGCCCCGAAAGCCGAGGCGCTCCTCCGCTTCCTCTGGACCCAGCGCGAAGCCAAACAATAGACCCTGACGCGGCCGCCGACCGCGAG
>JACXTT010013930.1_pt1 | contig 10554 bp, 8 predicted proteins | sample 9270951 | NCBI WGS metagenome assembly JACXTT01 (sample SAMN15532306, study PRJNA645909) | rock metagenome | isolation source: weathered quartz diorite | place: Puerto Rico | collected 2017-06-21
TCCACCAGCGACGGCACGAAGTTGATGGTCAAATGCACGCTCGGGTAATCCGATAACACCCGCGCCACGTCGAGGTACGCGCGCACTCCGTGCAGCCGCACCCACGGCAGCATGGCGATCCCGGTGCGCGGGTCGGTGTACTGCGGCTGGTGCATGTGGAAGAGGAAGCAGACGCTCGCCTTCATGCGAACTTGTAACCCTTGGGGATCACCACGATGCCGTCGGTGACCGTGAACCTTTGTGCGTCGGCCTCGAGATCGAAGCCGATCTCCACATGGGCCGGAATGTGCACTCCCTTGTCGACGATGCAGCGGCGCAGCTTGGCGTGGCGCCCCACGTCCACGCCGTCGAGCAGAATCGACTCCTCGACGTGCGCGTAGCTGTTGACGCGCACCATCGGCGAGCAAATGCTGCGGTCGACGCGGCCGCCCGAGATGATGCAACCCTCGGACACCATCGAATCGGTCGCCGCGCCGGTGCGCTCGCGGTCGGCGAACACGAACTTGGCCGGCGGCGACGGGCGCGACATGGTGCGGATCGGCCAGCGCGCATTGTAGAGGTCGAAGGTGGGCACCACCTGCACCAGGTCCATGTTGGCCTGCCAGTACGCCAAGATGGTCCCGACATCGCGCCAGTAGCCGCGCTCGTTCTCGTGCGCGCCCGGCACCTCGTTCTTGGAAAAGTCATAGGCGTAGACGTCGCGCCCGCGCGCCACCATGTCGGGCAGGATGTTGCGCCCGAAGTCGTGCGCCGAATCGCCGCTGGCGTCGCGCGACAGCTCCTCGATCAGCACCTGGGTGTCGAACACATAGTTGCCCATCGACGCCAGCGCCCAGCCCGGCCTCCCCGGGATCTCGCGCGGGTGCGCTGGCTTCTCCTCGAACGCCAGCACGCGCCAGCTCGCGTCCACCTCGAGCACGCCGAACGCGCGCGCTTCCTCGACACGCACCGGGATCACCGACACCGACGCGGCCGCGCCGTTGTGACGGTGCTCGTCGAACATCTGGCGCACGTCCATCTTGTACATGTGGTCGCCGCCGAAGACGCACACGTGGTCGGGCTCTTCGTCGGTGATGACATTGAACGACTGATAGAGCGCATCGGCCGAGCCCTTGAACCAGTCGCGGCCGCGGCGCTGCTGCGCCGGCACCACCTCGACATATTGCTCCAGCGTCGCCGACAACCGCCAGCCGCGCGCGATGTGGGTGTTGAGCGAGTCCGACATGTACTGGGTCAGCACCTTGATCTTGTGCATCCCCGAATTGACGAAGTTGGACAACACGAAGTCGATCAACCGATAGCGCCCGGCGATCGGCACCGCGGGCTTGGCGCGATCCGCGGTGAGCGGCCACAACCTGCGGCCTTCGCCGCCTGCCAGGACGATCGCCAACACGTGTGGCGCGTGAGCCATGGGCCCCTAGTGTTTGAGCAGGAAGAAGTAGGCCGCCGCGCCTGCGCCGGCAAGTAACACCAGCGCGGTGGCCACGATCGCGAGCAGCTTACCGCTACCCGGCGGTTTGGCAACCGGCGGCGCCGGACGCGGCGCAGCCTCGGGAGGAGTGACTGCTTTCATGCGTCCCGAGGGACGCGCGCTCGAAGAAGGATTGACTGTAGCGGCCGCTCCGCTCGAGCGGGTCGACGGAGGCGGCGGCGAGCGGCCGGCGTCGCCCTCGAGCAGATCCTCGAGCCCGCCTACGTCGGTGGGCGTAGGCGTGGGCGCGCGCCGATTGGCCGGGGGTGCGCCATTGCGCTGAGCAGCCGCGGCCGCGCTCTTGGAGTCGGACAAATCGTCGACCCAGCCGCGCGTGTCGATGAACGATCCAGGATCGAGCGGCGCGCCGCCCGAATCGTCGACCGGCGAGGGCGAGCGGCTGGTAGACACCGGCTCGTTGACGTCCAGCGACGAGAACTTGGTCATCTCTTCGTTGATCAGCTCGTCGATCAGGTTGCCCACCGGCTTGTCGGCCTTGGGCTGGCTGCGCTGCTTCTCCTGCAGGCACGCGGCCACCATCTGCTCGATGTCGCGGCTGGTGACCTTGAGCCGCTGCGAGAACAGGAACTGCGCCAGCGCATCCTGCAAGTCGCCCGCGGTCTGGTAGCGCGCGGACAAATCACGCGCCAGCGCGCGCCGCACGATCTGCTCCAGCTCCGGCGTCACTTCGCCGTTCTGCGCGGCGATCGGCGGCACCTTGGCCTGACGCACCAGCTCGACCGTCTGATAATCGGTCTCGCCGTAGAACAGCCGCTTGGTGGTGAGCAGCTCGTACAACAAGATGCCGACCGCGAAGATGTCGGCGCGGCGGTCCACTTCCTTGCCCGACGCAGCCTCGGGAGACAGATAGCTGAACTTGCCTTTGACCACGCCCGGGTCGGTCGACTCCAGCTGCGAGGTCGCCTTGGCCAGACCGAAGTCCACCAGCTTCACCTCGCCGCGCTTCGAGATCAGGATGTTGGGCGGCGAGATGTCGCGGTGCACGATGCCCAGCGTGCGCCCGGTCTCCGGATCGGTGACGTCGTGCGCGTAATGGAGCCCTTTGCAGACCTCCATCATCAGGTAGATGGTGACCGACAGCGGCAGCCGTTTGCCCTGGCGCCGCATCGACTCGAGGATGGTCTTGAGGTTCGCGCCATCCACGTACTCCATGACGATGAAATACGCGGTGTCCGCCATGCCGATGTCGAACACGCCAACTACGTTGGCGTGCTGCAGGTTCATCGACACGCGCGCTTCGTCGAGGAACATGGCGACGAACTTCTTGTTCTTGGTGAGGCTGGGAAGGATGCGCTTGATGGCCACCGACTTCTTGAGGCCACCGATGCCGGACTCGGAAACGCCGCGGTACACCTCGGCCATACCGCCAGCGTCGATCTTGTCGGTGACGCGATATTTCGGATGGCCACTCATTACGGTCGCGGCTCTACGAGCCGTCCCATCTTACCATGGCGCCTGGGGGAATCAAAACGACAGGAAATCGAGCGGTTAAGGACTAATCTTCCGAGGCTGAGCCGGCTGCTTCGTCGCCACCCTCATCGCGCAGGCCCATGCCCGCGCCGCCGGCGTCAGGCGCCTGCGAGGCCTCTTCGCGCTCCGCCTCTTCCTTGCACTCGATGCACAGAGTGGTCACCGGCCGCGCCAACAGCCGCTTGAAGCCGATCGACTCGCCGCACGATTCGCACTCATCGATGGTCTTGCCGTCCAGCCGCTCGATGGCGCCGGTTATTTTGCCGAGCAGGAACTTCTCGCGGTCGCGCAGCCGCAGCTCGGTGGAGAAAATTTCCTCTTCCATCGACTCGTCGATCGAGTCGCGTCCAATGTTGCGCTCGCGGTTCATGCTGAAGGCGAGCCCGTCCTGCGCATTGCGCAGCAAACGACGCCGCTCGACCAGTAGAGCCTCGCGCAACTGTTCTTGCTGCTTCTCGGTCAGCATGTCGTTAAGTCTAGCTATCGCTTGTCGACGGTGTCAACGCGTTGTTCGCAGTTGACATCCGCGATCGCGTGCTTAGTGGCAGATTTGCTTTTTCAGAATCGCGCTCGACGTCGGCGGAGCGCCTACGGTAGCGCACGTACTGCAGGTCACGAAGGTACCGTTGGAGCCGCACGCTACCGGCGGGTTGTTCACGTAGCCGGAGGTCGCGCTGTTGATGCAGCTCTGCGAAGGGAAGAAGAACACGCGGCAGGTGAGCGCCGACTTGAGGCCGACTGCATCGCAGGTGGTGTCGCCGCTGCACGTCTGAAACTTGCCGATGCCCTGGTATTTACATACGCCGCAGACCGCGCCCGGATACGAGGTGCCGGGAGTCTCGACCTTGTCGCAGTTGTAGTCGTAGCTGCCGTTGGCGCGCGGCACGTCGAAGAACAAGCCCTGTCCAGGCTTGGCGTCCTTGTTGGCGTCGTCGCAATCGGTGTTGTCGGTGACGAAGCCGGCCGGCGGAGCGGCGCCAACGCATCCGACCACCGCTTTGGCTGGGTCTGGATCGCCGAAGCTGTCGATATCGCCATCCTTGTAGAACAACCGACAGCCCGCCGCTCCGCAGGGCAGACTGCATGTGCACATTCCGCCCGCGTTGCATTGCAGCCCCATTCCGCCTGTGCAATCGCTGTTGCAGCAGACCTTGTTCGTGGTCGAGGGTGGGCTGCCCACGCCGACGCAGAACTTGCTCGAGCATTCGGCATTGATGCTGCACGCCTGGCCGTTCGGTTTCTGCGGCGCGCACGATCCGATCGAGTTGCAGAAGAAGCCCGACTGGCAGTCTTGATCGCTGATCGAGCATTGGGTGCGGCATTGCCCGTTGGCTTCGCCGCAGGTGAAGGAGGTGCACATCGCGATCTTGGCGCCGCATGCGCCGGTGCCGTCGCAGGCGAAGGTGCCGGTGTCGGTGGTCGAGTTGCAGAACGGCGTGCCGCAGTTGGTGGTGGCGCCGGGGAACTTGCACGAGCGGTTGCCGCTGCAGGTACCCGCGCACTGGGTCGAGTCGAGCTTGAAGCCGCCGTCGGGCTCTTTGAGGCCGCCGTCGGTGGGCACCGGCTGGCCGGCGTCGTCGAGCTCGACCATGCCACCGCCATCTTCGCTCGGTGTCTTGGCCGGGCATTCCATTTCGGGATCGGTGTCGGCGGCGATCGGTGAGCACTGGCCCTTCTTGCCGGCCTGGTTGCACGACTCGCACACACCCTTGCACGCCGAGTCGCAGCACACGCCGTCGCTGCAGTGGGCGCTCGGACACTCGCTGTCGTCCTTGCACGGCTCGCCGTTCCCGCCGGCGAGCACGAATTCGGCGTCGACCGCCATACCCGGGATCAGCACGACCCCATTCCTCGCCCCGCGCGCGACGATCTTGCGGCTGGCGTCGAGACCATCGATGGCGAAGAACAAGGTGCCGCTCTGGATCCCAGGCACATAGTGGAAGCGCACCTCGCCGGTGGGCGCGGTGTTCGAGACGTCGAATTCGCGCTCGAACGGCTCGTCGCCGGTAACGCGCAGCGCGGCGGTCACCACCTGGTTCTTGACCATCGCGGTGTTGACCGTGACGTTGACACCGAAGGTGCCCGGCTTGCTGCCGTCGACGCACGCCGACAACAAGAGACAAGCGATGGCCAGCCTCACCATGACACCAGCGCCTGGACGCCAGGTCCGATGTCGGGCGCGTTGGACCACGGCGCAGGTTGGCTGGTCACCACCGCGACCGGGATCACCACCGCGGCCACTACGCCCACTCCGACCACCGTCCACAGCCACCACTTCTTGTAGATGGGCACCGGCTTCTCGACAACGACCGGCGCGACCACCGGTGGGGGCTGAACCTTGGGCGGCTCGGTCATCGGCTTCTCGGGCTCGACCGTGCCGATCGGCGGCGAGGTCTTGGCTTTCGACGCGGCGGCGATCGCTTCTTCACACTTGGTGATCTGCTCGCGCACGTCGGGGATGTTCTTGGCCTTGGGATAGAGCTGCGCGTAGTTCTTGTAGAGGATCAGCGCCTTCTCGTTCTCGCTGGCCAGGCGGCGCGCCTGCGCGGCGTTGAACAGCAGCGCGGGGTCCTGCCGCAGCTTGAACGCGGACTGGTACTCGTCGGCCGCCTGCGCGAACTCACCGACGGCAAAGTGCGCGGTGGCTTTCTTGTAGTGCTCGCGCGCGTCGTTGGAGTCGTCGGCGCGCGCCGGCAGGCACAACGCCGCCATGAAGGTCAGTGTCAGTGCAAGTCGCATAGGCGAAGACTCCCCCAGCGACTAGCTTATCAGGAGGCCTTCTTGGTGTCGCGGATCAGCTGCGGGCGCTCGCGGTTGATCACCACGTCGCGGGTGACCACGCACTCGGAGACTCCGGTCATCGACGGGATCTCGTACATCACGTCGAGCATCACTTCCTCGACGATGGCGCGCAGGCCGCGCGCGCCCGACTTGCGGCGATGCGCTTCCTCGGCGATGGCGCGCAGCGCGTCCTCGGAGAAGCGCAGCTTGACGCCCTCGAGCTCGAACAGGCGCTGGTACTGCTTGGCCAGCGCGTTCTTGGGCTTCCACAACACTTCGGTGAGCGCGTCCACGTCGAGCGCGTCGCACGACACGATGATCGGCAGCCGCCCCATGAACTCGGGGATCATGCCGTACTTGACCAGGTCCTCGGTGCGCGCCAGCGCGCGCAGCGTGTCCTTGTCGCCGTCGTTCTTGGCGGTCAGCTTGGCGCCGAAGCCGAGCCCCTGCTGTCCGACGCGCCGGCGCACGATGTCCTCGAGCCCGTTGAACGCGCCGGTGCAGACGAACAAGATGTTGGTGGTGTCGATCTGAATCAGCTCCTGCTGCGGCCGGTTGCGCGCGCCGTCGGGAGTGATGGTCGCCTGCTTGCCTTCAAGGATCTTGAGCAGCGCCTGCTGCACGCCTTCGCCCGACACATCGCGGGTCACCGAAGGACCGCCGCCCTTGCGCGCGATCTTGTCGATCTCGTCGATGCACACGATGCCGCGCGCCGCCTTGTCGACGTCGCCGCCGGCGTTGCGGTAGAGCGCCTTGATCACACTCTCGACATCTTCACCGACGTAGCCCGCCTCGGTCAGCGTGGTGGCGTCGGCGATGGCGAACGGCACGTCCAGCTTGCGCGCCAGGGTCTGCGCCAACAGGGTCTTGCCGCAGCCGGTTGGCCCGAGGAGGAGGATGTTGCCCTTCTGCACCTCTGCCTCGTTGGTCTTGCCTGCCTTCTGCTGACCCACGCGCTTGTAGTGGTTGTAGACCGCGACCGAGAGCGCCTTCTTGCCGCGTGGCTGGCCGACCACGTACCGGTCGAGCTCCTCGGTGATCTCCTTGGGGCGGGGGTACTTCGGCCGTTCCTGGGCCTCTTCCTTGGCGATGATATCGTTGCACAGCGCGACGCATTCATCGCAGATGAACACGCGCGGTCCCGAAATGAGCTTTCGAACTTCCCTGCGGCGCTTGCCGCAGAACGAGCAGTGGAAGTCGTCCATCGATCTGATTCTTGCATGAAGCCCCGGCCAGTGCCAACCGCTTTGAGGCCGGGTTGCCGAAACACACGAAACGGCTCCGAAACACAGTTGAAGTATATTCGCCAGCGATGAAGGTCCTGTTGATCACCGAATCGCCGGAACGCGCCGCCAGCGAACCGGAATCTCCCGCTGCCGCGCTGCGTGATCTCGGCTGCGACGTGCGTACTTTTGGCTTCGACCTCGGGCTCGACGAAGACGAGCTGGAGCGTGAGCCCGCGCAAGTGATTGTCATCGATGCGCGCGATCGTCTCGAGACCTCCTACTCGTGCCTCAAGACCTTGCGCGACCTGCCGCCGCTGGCGTCGACGCCGGCGCTGGTCGCGGTCACCGTGGGTCGCCTGTCGAACCTGGACCACCGCAGCGCCGACGACTTCATCTTGGTGCCGGTGGTACCTGTCGAGCTGTACGCGCGGCTGCGCCAGCTCGATTGGCGCTTTGCGTCGTTTGCCGCCGACGAGCGCATCAAGGTGGGCGATCTGCACATCGATCTCGCCGGTTACGAGGCGCACCTGCGCGACCGCAAGCTCGAGCTGACGCACCAGGAGTTCGAGCTGCTCAAATACCTCGCGCAGCACCGCGGCAAGGTGTGGACCCGCGAGCAGCTGCTGGCCAAGGTGTGGGGTTATCGCTACTTCGGAGGGACGCGCACCGTCGACATCCACGTGCGTCGTTTGAGGGCGAAGCTGGGGTCACCAGCCGATCAGTTGATCGAGACCATCCGCAACGTCGGCTACAAGATGAGGACCTAGAGCGTTACTTCCAGGGGTAGAACGCGTTGGCGACGCCGGAGAGGCCGGTGGCCGCCAGGTCCGGATGGTGGCGCAGCAGCACCGACTTCATCGACGACGCCTTGATGTAGGCCAGACCCTCGGCGGTGTAGACGCCGGCGCGGTAGTCGTCGGTGTAGAAGCGGTCGGCCGCCAGGCGGCGGGTCGCCATCAGCGTGAACACCTGGAACAGGGTCTCGCCGAAGCCGTAGCACGACGGGCGGGTTCCCTCGGCGAGCGTGCCCACCAGCGCGTCGACGCGGTTGATGGCGTCGGCATCGGCGCCATAGGCCGAGTGCAGCGCGGCCTGCAGCGCCGGATCCGGAGTCAGATCTTCGATCGACGCCACGCGCTTGAGGCGCAGCTGCTCGCGGAAGTCGTTGTAGCGCGGGATGCCGCGCTCGCGATCGCGCAAGATGTCGACCGCGCCCATGTCGGTGACGCCCATGGGCAGCGACAGCTCCTGGAGGAAGCGCGGATAATTCTGCAGCACCAGCGCGCCCGGGTGGGCGATGCCGAAGCTGTAGAGCAGGTCGGCCATCGGGATCGCGTTCTCGATGGCGCGCCCGGCGGCCATGCGGGTGTCCTCGGTCTTGTAGGTGCCGAGCGTCGTGCCGTTGATGCCCTTGACCTTGATCTTGTCCGGCAGAAGTGGGTGCATGCGGTACACCGAGACGAAGTCCTCGGTCATCGCGTAGGGCACATTGTTCAAGCTGCGGTGGTTGCCCACCACGCCCATCACCGCCTGCGAGGCGGCCTGCGCCAGGTCGGGCGGCAGCGTGCCCATGATGCCGGCGAGGATCGGCAGGTCGGTCTGCGGGTTGGCCATGTAGGTCTTCAGGCCCGACCAGTTGGCGTTCATGCCCACCGCCAGCGTCGGATTGGGCAGAATCGCCGGGGTCCACTCGATGGTGTGGATCTTGGCGATCTGCGCCGCGTTGATCATGCGCGCGTGATCGTAGAGCGACTGCTCATCGAGCTCGGGGTGCGAGGCGCGCAGCATGGCGACGATGTTGTTGTGCTCCTTGCCGAACAAGTTGTGGAGCATGGCGAGGCCGATCCAGAAGTTCTTGCGCATGCCGGTCTGCTCGAAGCCGTCGCCGGCCACCGGCAACAGGCCGTTGGCATCCATGGCCAGCTCGGCCAGCAGGTTGCCCTGCGCATCCTTGGCGCGCAGGCTGTTGGTGGTCGCGGCGTCGCTGCCGTAGAGCTGCGAGGCGTCCCACCAGTGGGTGACTCCGCTGTTGTAGACCGGCGGCAGCGCGAACAGCTCGGCGCCCGCGCGCGCGGCCGGCACGGTGCGCGCGATGATCAGCTCGCTGATGCTGTACTTGCGCAGCGGATCGTCGGCGGCCAGCGGCACGTTGAAGTAGTCGACCGTCGAGTTGGTGTGATCGAACCAGTCGTGCACCTGGAACTGCACCCAGGCGGCCGCCAGCATGTTGAGGAACGGCACCTCTGTGAATCCGTCCTCGGGCCGCGTAAACAGCTTGCGGCTGATGTCGCGCGGGTTGGGCACCATCATGTTGGCGTTGTCCGGGTACACCTTCGGATTGGGCGAGTAGCCGGTGGGCGACGCCGGGTTGGGCAGGAAGAAGGGGATGTTGCGGCCGAAGCGAATGCCGGCCGCGCCCATGCGCGTGTCGACCGTGTCGTTGCACGTGCCGTCGATCTGGCGCACGCCGGTCTTGTCGGTGCAGTCCACCGCCGCCGGACGCCCGCCTGGCAGATAGGCGTCGTGCAGGTTGTACTTCTCGAGCACGCCGCGCATGGTCGCCAGCTTGGCCAGCGCGGTGGTCATCGAGTCGTTGGACCAGTTGGTCCACGAGCCGGTGAACAAGAGCTGGAAGTTGGCCGGCGAGGAGGAGAAGAACTGCACCTTGCCGAGCACGCCGAGCAGATCTTGCAGAGTGAAGGAGGGCGGCAACAGTCCGAGCGGGCCGACGCAGCCCGGTCCGGCCGGAGCGGTCTTCACCGAATCGGCGGTCTGGTCTTCGGTTGGGCCGGGGATCTGACCGCCTTCACAACCGATCAACAACGCCATCATCACTGCGAGACTGCCGCGTAGCATGGTCACCTCCATGATTCAGCCGAAGTGCAAATTTCACTGTGGGCTGTAGCAGGTAACGGGCCGCACACATTCACGCGGCGGTATGAAAGTCTCCGGGTTCCGCCTACATAAAAGGTAAGCGAGCGGATTGGCGGGGCTTTGCAGCGGGTCTCGCGCGACGCCCGAAAATGTCTGGCCGCGCACCAAATGAAACGACTGTGAGGTCGAAGGTGCGACCGTGGACGGTCGTCCACGGTGTGGGAGCCGAGTCCTCAGGGACTGATGGTGAGGTGCGACGCCGCGCCCGACAGACGCAGGCGGCCCGGCAGCTTCTCGCTGGCGCAGCCGCCGCACTCCACGGTGAAGCCGCTCGGATAGAAGTGCGACGGCACCGAGATCTCGGTGGGCGCGGCGATCGATGGGTCGGGCGTGAAGCTGAAGGTGAAGATGCGCGTGGCGCGATCGAAGGTGTAGGCGATGGGATCACCGGCCACGCGCTCCGGCCAGGGGCGGGCCAGCGCGTCGAGCGCGTCGGGCTTGTCGCTGCCGTCGCTGGTTTGCGCCGAATAGCCGCCGCCGCGCGACCAGTCCCAGTAGGCGCCCGCGGCCGCCACCTGGGCCGCGCCTTCATACGCGGCGTCCATGTAGGGTGGATAGCCCGCGTTGCCGGTGGTGCCGCCGTACTCGCCGACCCACAGCGCGGCGTCGAGCGCGTGCGCTTCGTCGGCCAGCTTGCGCAGGTTGTCGCGG
>JACXTT010013932.1_pt1 | contig 10553 bp, 9 predicted proteins | sample 9270951 | NCBI WGS metagenome assembly JACXTT01 (sample SAMN15532306, study PRJNA645909) | rock metagenome | isolation source: weathered quartz diorite | place: Puerto Rico | collected 2017-06-21
GGCCGGAGCCCACAATCCGACATAGGCACGAATGTGCGACGCCTGTGACTTGAGGCCCTGTTCGCCAAGTGTGGGAACGTCAGGAAAAGCAGCATTCCGGCTTCCAAGCGAAGCGATGACTCTACCGCGCCCGGTGTCCCGCACTGGCGCAGTCCCCGCCATACCGCCCACAGCGATGTCGAGCGACCCCGCCATGAAATCCGTCCACATCGGACCTTCGCCGCGATAGTGGATGGGCTCGATATTCAGGCCGTATTGCGCATTGAGTTCGGCAGCGACCAGATGCGATGTCGAACCAATGGCAAAGGATCCCATGCTGAGCTTGCCGGCCTTCTTCTTTCCGAATTCAACAAACTCCTTCAGGTTCGTCACGCCTATGTTCGGCGGGACCATCGCCAAGTTGCCGGGGCCGAGAACGATCGTGAGAATATCGAAGTCCTTCACCGGGTCGTAGGCGAGGTTCTTCATGGTGACGCGATTGTTGATCATCGCGTTCGAGATCGTCGCCATCAGCGTGTAGCCATCGGGCCGAGCCTGTTTGACGTCGAGCGCACCAACCGTCCCCGAGCCACCACCTTTGTTCTCTACAATGAAGGTTTGGCCAAAATGGCGGGTGAGAAATTCGGAATAAGCCCTCGCCACCATGTCGGTCGAGCCGCCAGGCGGAAAGGCGCATACGACCCGCACGGGTTTGGTCGGCCAACTCGTTTGCGCTATCGCCGGACGGCCGAGCAGTGCAGTCCCTGCGGTTGCAGCTCCCGCCGCGATAAACGCTCGACGATTCAGACGCACGGTCATACGACGCCCCCTCCATTGTTCTATGTAGCGCCAACGACGCCGTTGCGGGGATCGTAGGCAAGATCGGGCACAACAAGCCAGCGAATATTTTGCTGCAGCGTGCGCACTGACGAACGCCGAGCATCCTGCGGTACAACGGCCTGCGCCGTCTCATCAGCATCTTCTCCGCCCATAGAGCGAACGTCGACACGCCGCGTAGCCCCCTCGATTTAGAGGGGTAGGCGGCTGTGAGTGAATAACGCACCGTGTTTCGAAAGGCTCTGCATCAATCGACGTCCCTGGTGGAGCGTGGCTTCGCTCTAACCAACCGAACGTCACAGCAGGTTTTCGCGGGAGGACAGCAAAATGCATGGTGTGTTTCGGATCGGCATCGCCGCTACGTTCATCTTTGGTTGCTTCGCGCGTGCCAGCGCCGAAGACTACCCGACCCGTCCAATCACCTACGTCGTCACCACGCCCGCGGGCGGCATCGCCGATACACTCGTGCGTGCTGTCTCCAAGACATTGTCGCAGAAACTCGGCCAACCCGTCATCGTTGAAAACAAGCCCGGTGGTGGCGGCATTGTCGCGGCCGAATATGTGCTGGGCCGGAAGGCAGATGGTTACACCATCATGTTCACGACCGGTGCAGCACTGGGGCACCTGGCCTACCGATACAAGAAACTATCATTCGACCCGTTTTCAGCATTCACGCCCGTACACGGCATGGTGTCTGCGCCGATGGTCCTCGCCGTCCCTGCAGACGCACCCTACAAGACCTTTGCGGAGTTCGTGGCGCACGCAAAGAAGTATCCGGACGCCATCAACTACAATACGCTTGGTCTGGCAGACGGATTTCAACTGTTTTCGCTGTCATTGCAGAAGACCGCGAATTTCAACATGACCGCCATTGCTTACAAGGGCAATGCGCCCGCGTTGGCCGATCTGCTGGGTGGCTCCCTGCAAGCCATGTGGGACTTCCCGCTATCCCTCAAATCACATCTGGATGCCGGAAAGCTGCGCGCTCTGGGCGTCGCCAGCGAGCAACGCTTGCCATTCCTCCCGAATGTGCCGACCTTTGTCGAACAGGGTTATCCTGAAGCGGTGTACGCGTACTGGAGCGCAGCGGCCGTATCCGCAGCAACGCCGCAACCCGTCGTCGACAAGCTCGCGCGTGCTTATCGGGAAACACTCGCTGCTCCCAACCTGGCCGCATACCTCGAGGACCAGGGCAATAGCATCATGGGCGACTACTCCGGCGCCAGGCTGCGGAAGTTTGTCGACGACGAAAACCACAAGATGAAGGAGCTTCTGGACCTCGCCGGCGTGCAGCCTCAGTGAACGAAAGCGCCCACTTGGGCGAAGCCTCCGTCGAAGAAGCCACGGCCGCCACGAGTGATGGCAGGCCAGTCGCAGCATACAGCGCCGCCAGCGTGACGGAAGTCACGCACTATCGATAGCGCAACGGGCATGGTGGTCCGACGATCGATCAGCGACGCTATCGACGATATGGAGGAAGCGATGTCAAATTTCGCAATTGCTGGAAGAATGGCCGCCACCGTTGCTACAGTTCTAGCGATGACAATGGTTGCTCAGGTGGCGAAAGCCGACCATGGCCGGGGCTTTCACGGCTACGCGAACGGTCAGCAAATCGGCGGTAACAATCACCCACGGCAAACTCCCAGTCATTATCAGGATCATCGGCTGGGCGGCGCGGCCAGTTCCGGAACGCACATCAGATGCATCCTCCCCTTTTGCGGCCACTCATTCACGCCGCATGGCGTTTCCCATTACCAGGATCACCGCAACGACGCGCCGCACTACCAGGATCATCGTGGTAACCCGCCACGCGGTGGTACCTACACCATCGATGGCAGGTCAGGTGGTCGCCGCTAATCGCAAGCCACGGCGGACGGAGATGAAGTGATGTCGAAACGCCACCTGCCCAGCGGCCGCTGATCTGAATGCGGCCGGCCATTGCACATGCCCGTTGGCAGATCCCAATCGACGCGAATTGGAGACCACCGGGGGTATCGAAACTGCAGATCCTTGGGGCTCCAAGCTTCGCATCATCAACGTCAAAATCGACAGAACTGGCGGCCTAGGCCGTTGGTAACCTGACGGCGAGATGCGGCGAAACGACCATTCACTTTCTACAGCGGCTAATTTCGTGCGGCATCGGCAATGCGTCCGAATCCGAATGCCTCCCGTTTGACCGCTCCTCGCCATTCGACCCGAAAGTGTCCCTTCTACGAACGAGAATTTGTCGGCCAGAGGCAGCCGAGAGAAATCAGCCCAACTTTCCGGATCAACCAAGACAGAGACGGGGACTGGCGAAACCAGCCCTGGAATTCCCCACAAAAGCCGGGCTTCTGGTCCGAATATGGAGATTGGCGGTTCGCAGGGAATGGATGGTGGGCGCGACAGGGATCGAACCTGTGACCCCTACGATGTCAACGTAGTGCTCTCCCGCTGAGCTACGCGCCCGTAACCGGTATCTTGCGGTCCAGCCTCGCGGCTCGACCTTGGGGTCGGGTCCCTATAACGGCTGAAACCGTGGGAAGCAAGGACGCGAATGCGTCCAAAAAGCCCCTTTTTCGCCTCAGGCGGCCAGCATCTTGTTCACTTCGCTGACCAGCTCGCGCAGGTGCACCGGCTTGGACAGCACCTTGGCGTTTTTCGGGGTCTGCGAATCAGAATTCAGGGCCACGGCGGCGAAGCCGGTGATGAACATGATCTTGATGTCCGGATCGAGTTCGGCGGCGCGGCGCGCCAGCTCGATCCCGTCCATTTCCGGCATCACGATATCGGTCAGCAGCATCTCGAACGGTTCCTCGCGGAGCCGCTTATAGGCCGACATGCCGTTATCGTAGGACGAAACCTCGAAGCCGGCATTCTCAAGCGCCTTCGCCAGGAACCGTCGCATGTCGTTATCGTCTTCGGCGAGCAGGATTTTCTTGTGCATGGTGCGCGTGGATTGCCGTGATTGGAGATGATGTAGGCCCCATTAGGCAGATTTCAGGTAAATTTCGAGTGAAAGGGAAGCGCCTCTTGGCAGGAGTGCTGGGTTTGACCCACAATGCCTGCATAATGAACCGACAGGGCCGCGATCAGCCGGACCGGACCGGCGCAGGCGGCGGAGCAAACGCGCTGCATGAATGACTTTCGGGGCGATTCGTCCCCTCCCTTCGAGGTTATCGAGCCGGTGCACTGGCGCGCACCGATCATCTTCAACTCGCCTCACTCGGGTACGGTCTATCCGCACGAATTCCTGATGGCGTCGCGGATCGATATGGCGACGCTGCGCAAGTCCGAAGATGCGTTCATGGACGAACTGATCGCCGATCTCAGCAACCGCGGGTTCGGCGTGGTCAACGTGAACTTCCCGCGCTCCTATGTGGACGTGAATCGCGAGCCGTATGAGCTGGACCCGCGCATGTTCACCGGGCGGCTGCCGAGCTTCGCCAACACCCGATCGATGCGCGTGGCCGGCGGCCTCGGCACGATTCCCCGCGTGGTCGGCGACGGCCAGGAGATCTATGCCGAGCGGTTGTCGATCGAGGATGCGCTTCAGCGCATCGAAAGCCTGTACAAGCCCTATCACCGCGCCTTGCGGCGGCTGATCGCCAAGGTGCACCAGGATTTCGGCACCGTGATGCTGATCGATTGCCACTCGATGCCGTCGGTCGGGATCGCCCGCGAGGAACCGCGCCGGCCGGACGTGGTGATCGGCGATCGCTACGGCACCAGCTGCGCCTCGCTGCTGGCGGACGTGGTGCAGGAGACGATGCAGGCGCAGGGCTACACGGTCGGCCGCAACAAGCCTTACGCGGGCGGCTTCATCACCGAACACTACGGCAATCCGGGCAGCGGACTGCACGCCATTCAGATCGAGCTCAATCGCGCCATCTATATGGACGAGCGCAAGCGCGAGCGGACCGCGAATTTCGCGCAGGTGGCAGCCGACCTGTCGGCCCTGGCGGAAGCCTGCGCGGCGATTTCGCTGTCCGACCTCGGGCCCTTCCAGGCCGCAGCGGAATAAGACGCGATCGCTCACGCGCGCGACGACACACTCGCCCTCAAGACGAGAAGCGGATCGAGCAAAATCGGTTCGGAAAGAAAAAAGGGCCGCTCGTAAAGACAAGCGGCCCAAGTCTAGGGAGGAAACGCCCAAGGAGGGCAGCGGTGGTGCAGAGCACTACCGCACCGCAATAAGATGCCATCGCAACGCACAAAAATCAAGTCCTAAGAAACCTTTACTTATGCAAATTGCGCATGGCGGCTTTTCGCAAAATGGCCGTCAACTTTAGTGAAATCGGTCGAAAAACAACGACTTAGGCCGAAATATCGACATTCCGCTCGCCCAAGCATCGAAACACGGGTTCGTGAGCTTGCGTCTGACGCATCCCGTGAGTCGCTCAAGCATTGCTGTCATATTTCGACATTGAGCCTCATTTCTTGGGTTCCGATTCAGGTCGATCAAGCTGCGCATCTGATCGCGACCGGCGCGCCCGAGCCCCGCCCCAAGGTCATCGCCAAAAAGCTCGTGGGGACACGCCCGGCATCAGCGCGCGAGGGCCTCGCTTATCCCCGTCATTCAGGCATGATCTCTTGCGCAGATGTCTTGCGCATACGGCTCGCGTTCGGGCATGCCCCGGACGTCAGGGCCAAAGCGCCCATCTCGAACTGCAGCAGGTACCCATCCGTGACGGTCATCGATTTTTCGGCCTTCATCGAACAGCTCGCCACCGCGTCCGGCGAGACCATCCTTCCCTTCTTCCGCACCTCGCTCGGCGTGGAGAACAAGAAGACGGGCCAGGACTTCGATCCTGTCACCGAAGCCGACCGCGCCGCCGAGGCGGCGATGCGACGGCTGATCACCAGCAATTTCCCCCAGCACGGCATCGTCGGCGAGGAGTTCGGCTCCGAGCGGCCGGACGCCGAATATGTCTGGGTGCTCGACCCGATCGACGGCACCAAGTCGTTTATTGGCGGCTTTCCGGTCTGGGGCACGCTGATCGCGCTTCTGCACAACGGCCGCCCTGCCTTCGGCATGATGCATCAGCCTTACATTCGCGAGCGCTTCACCGGCGACAACGGTGCTGCCCGCTATCGCGGCCCGTCGGGCGAGCGCCGACTCAGTGTGCGCCGCTGCGCGACGCTGAACGAGGCGACGCTCTACACCACCACACCACTGCTGATGAACGACGCCGAGCGCGAGGTGTTCGGCCGCGTGGAGAAAAACGTGCGGCTGTCGCGCTATGGCGGCGATTGCTACGCCTATTGCATGCTGGCCGCAGGCCACGTCGATCTCGTCATCGAGGCCGGGCTGAAGTCCTATGACATCGCAGCGCTGGTGCCAATCGTCACCGGCGCGGGCGGCATCGTCACCACCTGGGACGGCGGGCCTGCACACAACGGCGGCAACATCATCGCCGCGAGCGATCCCCGCGTGCATGAAGCGGCGATGAAGCTCCTGAACGCCTAAGGCAAATCACGCTCAGCGCGCCGAGCGGCGCAGATGCTCGAACAGGCGCTGCGCCGGCTTCGACAGCGTTTTCGCGCTGCGCGTGCAGACGACCAGCTTCCGCTGCGCCCACGGCTCGCGCAGCCGGATCAGCTGGATCGCCATGCTGCGGCTGCAACGCCGCGCGGCAGCTTCCGGAATCACCGCAAGTCCGACGCCGGCGGCCACCAGTTCGCAAACCCCATCGAACGAACGCAGCCGCGCGCGAAACCGCAATCGCGCACCGAGATGCACCGCCTGCTTCACCACATGGTCGTGCAGCGCGCTTGTGCCCGACAGCCCGACGAAGTCCCGCGTCAGCACGTCGGCGAACGACACCTTGCGATGCTGCGCCAGCGCATCGCCGCGGCGGACCACCAGCACCAGATTGTCGTCGCAGAACGGATGCCGCTCCACTGTCGGCGGCAGCATCTCCTCCACCGCCACGCCGATGTCGGCCGCGCCCGACGCGATCAGCTGCGCAATCTCGATGCTCTCGTGTTCCTCGACCTCGATGCCGATGGATGGATGCTCGGCAAGGAAACTCGCCAGCACCTTCGGCAGGTGCTCCGACAAGCCCGACGTGTTGGCGAGGACCCGCACGCTGGCGCGCAGGCCGCGCGCGAAACCGAGCAGATCCCCGCGCATCGCCTCCACATTGCGCAGCACCAGCCGTGCGTGATCGAGCAGGCTTTCGCCGGCGGCCGTCAGCGTCACGCCGCGCCGGTCCCGCTGCAGCAGCGCAACGCCGATGGCAGCTTCCAGCCCCTTGATGCGCTCGCTGGCCGAGGCCAGCGCCAGATTCACCCGCGAGGCGCCATGGGTGATGCTGCGCGCCTCCGCCACCGCCACGAACAGCTTCAGGTCCACCAGATCGAAATGCATGAGGCCCCGCAGGAATCAGCCTTCGGATTATCCGAAGCTAAACTCCGGAGTCTCCAGATTGCGCGCGGCTCCCCGCCTCGTCAATGTCGTTGCATGTTTGAAACTGCTGCCATCGCCATCGCGGTCATCTTCGTGCTCGCCGGCTTCGTCAAGGGCGTGATCGGGCTCGGCCTGCCGACCATCGCCATGGGGCTGCTTGCGATTGTCATGCCGCCGGCACAGGCGGCGGCGATGATGATCGTGCCTTCGCTCATCACCAATGTCTGGCAGATGCTGGATGGCGGCCACCTGCGCGCGGTGCTGGCGCGGCTGTGGCCGATGCTGCTCGCCGTCTGCGTCGGCACGTGGTCTGGCGTTGGTCTGATGCGCGGCGCGTATGCCAACTACGGAGCGCTGGCGCTCGGACTGTTGCTGGTGCTTTACGCCGCGCTCGGCCTGTCGCGCGTACGCTTCCGCCTGTCGCGCGCGCAGGAAGCGCCGGTTGGCGCGGTGGCGGGCTTCGTCACCGGGTTGATCACGGCTGCGACCGGCGTGTTCGTCATTCCGGCGATGCCGTTCATGCAGGCGATCGGACTGGAGAAGGACGAACTGGTGCAGGCCCTCGGCTTAGCCTTCACCGTGTCGACGGTCGCGCTCGCCGGCAATCTCATCGCCACCGACGCGTTCAACGTGTCACTGGCGGGACCGGCGCTCGCCGCGCTCGGTGCGGCCTTGCTCGGCATGTGGATCGGTCAGACGCTGCGCCAGCGCTTGCATCCGGACGTATTCCGGCGCTGGTTCTTCATCGGCCTTCTGCTGCTCGGCTGCTATCTCGCCGGCAGCGCGGCAGCGAAGATCTTCCTGCCGTAGTCGCACCAAGCAGCCTCAGAACAGCGGCGTGCCCGGCACGAACGCGTCGAACGCCGCCCAGAACTGCTCGCGATAGCGATCCTGCTCCTGCAGCAGCTCGTGCTTGGCGCCAGCGATGACGAGGTGCGAGCCGGCACGCATGTGATAGGCGAATTCCTCGATCGCCCCGGTCGAGACGATGGTGTCGGCACCAGCGCCCAGCATCAGCACCGGCTGACGGATCTGCGACGGATAATGCGTCTGCTTGAAGGTGTGCATGGCGCGGAAGGCCGTGTCCGCCCAGGCGATCGACGGTGCGGCGATGCCAAGCGTCGGCGCTTCTTCCAGGATCCCGGCATTACGCGCGTAACGCACCGGATCGCTGGTGACGGGATTGGAGACGAACGGCCCGGTGCCGACCAGTTCGCTCGAGCCGCCGGGGACGTATTGTCCGCCGCGGCCGATCCAGCGCATCGCCCGCAACAGCGTGCGCGCCGGAAAGCCGGTGATCTTGCCCGGCAGGTCGATCATCGGTGCCGACAGCACGATGCGATCGAACCAGCGCTTCTGCGAGTGCGCCACCCGCAGCATCACCGCGCCGCCCATCGAATGGGCAAGCGCATAGAACGGCGGCGGGCAATCCGGCATCACCACCTCGCGCATCAGCGTTTCGACATCGATCTCGTAGTCGGAGAAGTGGCGCACGTAGCCCTTGCGGCCATCGCGCAGGCCGCGGGTCGAATGCCCCTGCCCACGCCAGTCGATCATCGCCACGGCGAAACCGCGCGCGCGCAGATCGCGCACGGTCTCGAAATACTTCTCCATGAACTCGCCGCGTCCCTGGAAGACGCAGACCGTCCCCCGGCGATTGGGCGGCGGCGCGAAGCGGGCGAACCGCAGATCGACGCCGTCGGTCGTCTTGATGATGCCGCTGACGACATCCTCCGGAACAGGATTGGCGGGAGTGGAAACCAGCGTCATGAGGGATCAAAGGCCTGGACTGGAAGAGCCTGAAAATCGGCCCCGAATGGCGTCCGGAACCTCTTGAACGGAAAAGTGCCCCTCCCATATCACCGTTGTGCAGGCCGCTCTAGGCTGCACGCAGACGAAAGCCCGGCCAGACCGGCGGGCTCATATTCAAGTCGCTCAATGGAGGACTACCCATGCGTACGTTTGATCTTGCCCCGTTTTATCGTTCGACCATTGGTTTCGACCGGCTCTTCTCGCTGCTCGACCAGGCGTCCGACAATGCCCCCGGTTATCCGCCCTACAACATCGAACGCACCGGTGAGAACGCTTACCGGATCAGCGTAGCCGTCTCCGGTTTCTCGGAGCCCGAGCTGTCGATCGTCGCCAAGGAAAATACCCTGACGATCAAGGGTGAGAAGTCCGCCAACGAAAACACCGAAGGCCAGGCCGAAGTGCTTTACCGCGGCATCGCCGCGCGCGCCTTCGAGCGCGTCTTCCAACTCGCTGACCACGTGCAGGTGAAGAACGCCTCGCTTGAGAATGGTCTGCTGCATGTCGATCTCGTCCGCGAGATCCCCGAGGCGAAGAAGCCCCGCAGCATTCCGATCAATGGCGCCGGCAAAGCCATCGAAGGTCAGGTGGCGAAAGCCGCAGCCTGATCGATTAGCCTCCCTTCATTCTCCCCCAGACGACAGCGCCCCGGCCAATGGCCGGGGCGTTTTCCGTTCAGGTCATCTTTGAAAAAGACGGGCTCTTGAAAGCTACTCCATCGTCTGCACGGGCGGCAGCGGCTGGGTTGGCTGGACCACCGGCTTCTTCGCAGCGGGCACGGCGGCCTCGGGTTTCTTCTCCAGCGGCGGCGACGGCGCAGCCGGCTTGGTATCCACAGGTCCCGGTGTCGGCGGAGCCTGGGCGGTCTCCGGCCTTTGCGGAGCGGACTGCGGACGCGGCTTCGGCGTCACCAGCGGCGCGTCTGCCGGGGCACGGCTCGCCACCCGCGGAACCGCCGCCGGCGGACGCATGTCGCTGCGGCCGAGCGCAGGCGGCGGGAACGTCGGCCCCTGATAAACCATCACCATCCGGTCGTTGCGCGAGGCACGGATCACCGGCGAGGCGGGCACAAAGCGCGCGATGCGGCCGGTATGGGCATCGATCACCAGCCGTCCGTCATCGCCATTCGGGTGGATTGCCGAGATCACATAGAAGCGGCCGCGCCGGGAGGGCGCGCCGAGCGGGCGGAACCCGGTCGAGCGCAAGATCGCCATCACCTCATGCGGCGGCAGGCCCGGATCGTAGGGGGCGGCACCGTAATAAGGCGGCGGGGGCGGTGGCGGCCCATAGTGATACGCATAGGCACCGGGCCCATACATCGGCGGCAGCATCTGCGCGAGCGCCGCGCCGCTGCCTGCGAACGTCATCATTGCAACGACGAGCGCAGTTGTCCCCTGCTTCATCGATTTCGCCTCCTGCTTACTCACTCTGCCCGCCACGATCCGCTTGCTGCGGATTGTCTGCTCCCCCCGCCCTGTGCGAAGTGCCGGCACGTTGCGGGCCATTCCGGTTAGTCTTGGGCACAGAACAGACCAAC
>JACXTT010013933.1_pt1 | contig 10553 bp, 12 predicted proteins | sample 9270951 | NCBI WGS metagenome assembly JACXTT01 (sample SAMN15532306, study PRJNA645909) | rock metagenome | isolation source: weathered quartz diorite | place: Puerto Rico | collected 2017-06-21
GCCACCGGCGCCATCATCGCGCGGCTGCCTCACGCGCGATCTCCGGAGGCGGAGGCCGCGGTGGCAGCGTTCGAGCACCTGCTGCAGAACATCCGCCAGGCCCTTCGAGAGACGATGTCCGGGCGTGAGCTGATCAACGCCGGTTGGTCCGAAGATGTCGACCTCGCCACCGAGCTGGACGCGGACGACTGCGTACCCTTCCTCGACGGCATCGCCTTCCGCAACGCTACACTAGCGCGATCATGAATCAGATCAGCGACCGTTTGCGCGGACTGGTGCAGTCGGACATCCGCCGCATGTCGCGCGAGTGCGAGCGCGTCGGCGGCATCAACCTCGGGCAAGGGATCTGTGATCTCCCCACCATCCCCGAGCTGGTGGAGGGGGCGTGTGACGCGATTGCGTCGAACAAAGCCACCTACTCGAAATTCGAAGGCATCGATCTGCTGCGCGAGCGCATCGCGCGCAAGATGACGCGCTACAATGGCGTGCCCTGCGATCCGGCGAAGGAAGTGGTGGTCACCGTCGGCTCCAGCGGCGGCTTCGCCGCGGCGGCCATGGCCACACTCAACTCCGGAGATGAAGTCATCCTCTTCGAGCCCTACTACGGCTATCACCTCAACACGCTCAACGTCCTCGGCTTCAAGACGAAGTTCGTGCCGCTGGCCGCTCCCGACTGGACCATCGACTGGGACGCGCTGCGCGCCGCGTTCGGGCCGCGGACGCGCGCCATCGTGGTCTGCACGCCATCCAATCCGTCGGGGAAGATGTTCACGCGCGAGGAGCTGGAGCGCATCGGCGCGCTCTGCCGCGAGCACGACGCTTGGGTGTTCACGGACGAGATCTACGAGTACATCGTCTGCGACGGCCGCAAGCACGTCTCCATCGCCTCGCTGCCGTCGTGCCGCGACATCACCATCACCATCAGCGGCTTCTCCAAGACGTTCTCCATCACCGGCTGGCGCGTCGGGTACGTGGTGGCGGATGCGCGCGTGGCCGCGCCCATCGGATTGATGAACGATCTCTTCTCCATCTGCGCGCCGACGCCGCTGCAGTGGGGTGTGGCGCGCGCGCTGGAGGTCGGCGACGACTACTATCAAAACCTCGCCGCCGATTACCAGAAGAAGCGCGACATCCTCGCCGCCGCGCTCACCGAGGCCGGCTTCCGCCCGTCGGTGCCGCAAGGGTCGTACTACATGCTGGCCGAGATTCCCAGCGAGTTCCGCGACTCCGCCGAGGCGGCGCAGGCGCTGCTCGTGCAGGCGCGCGTAGCGTCGGTGCCCGGTACGGCGTTCTTCGAGTCGGAAGTCGGTAAGCGGATGCTGCGCTTCTGCTACGCGAAGGATTTCGCCTCGCTGGAGGAGGCCTGCCAGCGCATTCGTGAGTTCCGCGCCGTCCGCGCGGTTTAGCGGAATGCGCCGCGCCGCCATCGCCGCGTTCTTCGGCGGGCTGATCGTCTATCCGCTTTCATTCATCCTCACGCTCCGCTCGCTCCACGGCGAGCTCGCTGAACGGAGCTCTTCGTCGTTCCTTTGGATCGCGGCGCGCGCTCTCGCCGTGGCCGCGGTGGCGCTGTTCGCCTTCAGCGTGGTCGCGCGTTTCTGACCACCGAGCGCGCCAAGCGGGTGTGGTGGGTGGTGCCGGCCACCGTGCTGGCGATCGTGATCGTCTATTTCGATCTGATCGGCTTCGGGTTCAGGATGTAGGGGCGCGCAGCGCCGCGAGCACTTCCTCAGCGTGTTTCGCGGTGTCGACCTTCTTCCAGATCTTCTTGACGCGGCCGTCGGGCCCGATCCAGAAAGTCGTGCGCGCCACCCCCCACGTCCGCCGCCCGTACATGTTCTTCTCCTTCCAGACGCCGTACATCTTGGCCACGTCGGCTGTCTGGTCGGAGAGCAGCGGGAAGTTGAGCTTGTACTTGTCGCGGAACTTCTCGTGGCTGGGGATGGGGTCGGTGGAAACGCCGAGGACGACGGCGTGTGCCTTGGAGAGGTCGCTTTCGTGATCGCGGAACGAGCACGCCTCGGCCGTGCAGCCGGGCGTGTCGTCCTTCGGATAGAAGTAGAGGATGACGTCGCTGCCGCGATGCTCGTGGAGCGTGATGTCCCTGCCGCGCGTGGACGGCAGTTGGAAATCGCCGGCTAGATCGCCGACTTTCGGCTCGTAGTAGTCCTGCATGTTGTCAACTTTATCCTGGCGCGAAGCGCCAGGATCTGGCGCCCATATGCGCTGCGCAAGTGGGCGCCAGATTCTGAGTCGCTACGCGCCTCAGAATAAACTCGTCAGGCCGATATGCGCTGCGCAAGTGGGCGCCAGATTCTAAGTCGATTCGCTCCTTAGGATAAACGTGACTCCGCCACCAGCACCGCGTTGAGCGCGGAGCTGCGGCGCAAATTATCGCAGACGGCCCACACCCAGAATCCGCCGCGGATCGATGGGTCGGGACGAACTTCAGCGACGAGCACTTCGTCTTTCCCGGCGGCGTCGATGGTGCCGAACTGGTCGTCCGCGGCGCCGACTACGATCGCCCGGTTCGCGCGCAGCGCGCCCTTGATGCGTTCGGCGTCAAGATCCTCTTCCGTCTTGATGAACAGCGAGAAGGTGTGTCCGTGAAAGATCGTCCCCTGCGTGATCAGCAGCGCGAGCTGCGTCTCCGGATCGCCCAGCGCGCGGAGCTGTCCGACGATGAATTCCTCGTGATGCTCCGGCGCCGGATAGAGATTGAAGGCCAGCTGGCGGTCGAAGACCTCCTTCGGCACGCCCTGGATGTTGAGCACGCTGATGGTCTGCCGCGCCAGCTCCTCCACGCCCGCCTGTTCGAGCTCCGAGACCGGTTGCACCACCGTCGCCGCGCAGATCTCCACGCGGCCGAGCTGCTCGATCTGGTGGAGGACGAGCGCGATGGGGATGGCCACGGGATGCGGCGAGATGAGCATGCGATCATCCGCGCCGATCTCCTCGAGGTTGACGCCGGCCACGGCGACCTTGCCGTCCTTCACCGTCGAGGGCTGCGACAGATCGATGGCGTGGAACGCGTCGTCGGCCGCGCGCTCCAGCCATTCGCGGTTCTTCTCCGCTGGCCCGCAGAAGAAGACGAGGTCGAGATCCTCCAGCTCATCGTCGGACACCGCGGCGACCACCGCCGGCTCGTCGTCGATCTCCGTGAGCGCGCCCGCGCTGGCGCCGGTGGAGTCGAGCAGCACCACGCGCGCGGCGGGAAACGACCGCTCGCGCAGGATGCTCTTGACCTCGTTACCGACGAGCGTCAGCGGATTGACGATGCCGAGGCGGTAGCCGGAGCTCTGTTTGGGATCGAGCATCGTCACAAGGCGGAAGGCAGAGGGCAGAAGGCAGAAGTCATGGCCTTCATCCCTCTGCCTTCTGCTCTCTGCCTTCTGCCTTCTCGCGCGAGGGGAAGGCGATGGTCCAGAGCCGCATCAGCGGGCCGGATGAAAGGTAGACGATCGCGCCGATGAAGAGGAATTGTCGCGGCCAGCGATAGAGAATGGTGATGATCAAGGCGATGGCCAGGAAGTAGATGAGCGAGCGCTCCTTGTTCAGGTTGAGGCCCTTCTGGCTGCGGTAGCGGATGGGGGAGACCATGGCGAAGGCCACCGCCGCGGTGACGATGAGCATGACGATGGCGAATCGGTCGTCGTTCACCGGCGCCGGCGCGTAGAAGATGATGGCGGCGAGGGTCATGGCGCCGGCGGGGATGGGGAGCCCGACGAAGTAGCGATAGTCGGTCTTGCCGGTCATCACGTTGAAGCGCGCCAGGCGCAGCGAGCCGCCGACCAGGAACATGAAGGCGATGCCGCCGCCGAGGTTGCCGAGAACGTGAAGCCCCCAGGAGTAGACCAGCACCGCGGGGGCGACGCCGAAGGTGACCACGTCCGCCAGCGAGTCGTACTCCTTGCCGAACTCGCTGGTGGCGCCGAGGCTGCGCGCCACGAGGCCGTCGACGGTGTCGAAGATCGCGGCGATGAAGATCGAAAGGCAGGCCACCTCGAAGAAGTGGATCGCCAGGTCCAGCCGCCCGTCGGCGATGGCCTGGCTGCCTCGCGTGCTGTTGACGATGGCGCGGAAGCCGAAGAAGAGATTGAGGACGGTGAAGAGGGTGGGGACGACGTAGATGCCGCGGCGGAGATTCCGGCGCATGTCGGGGCGCTGCATCACTTCGCCCCCAGCTCCGCCATCACCGTCAGCGCCACCTTGACCTTCTCGCGCATGGCCACTTTGATCACCGCCTCGGCCGGGAAGAAGATGTCCACGCGCGAGCCGAACTTGATCATCCCCACGCGCTCGCCGCGCACCACCTCGTCTCCTTCTTTCTTGTCGAAGACGATGCGACGCGCCAGCAGGCCGGCGATCTGCTTGAAGGCCACGCGCGTGCCGTGGCTGTCCTCGATGACGATGAGGTTCTGCTCGTTCTCGCTCGACGATTTCTCAGCGAACGCCGCGATTTTCTTCCCGGAGTTGTAGCGATAGTGGACGATGCGGCCGCTGATCGGCGCGCGGTTCACGTGCACGTCGAAGACCGACATGAAGATGCTCACCTGCCGGATCAGGCCGGGCCACACCTCGCCGTCCGCGACGTCTTTGATCTGGACCACGGTGCCGTCGGCGGGGGAGAGGACGTCGACGTGGTGCTGCGAGCCGGCGCGGTGCGGATCGCGGAAGAAGTTGAACAGGAAGAGCGCGATCAGAGCGAAGATGATCGCCGCGAGGTACCACTGGATGAGCAGCGCCGCCGCGAGGAGGATGAGCACGGGGATGAGGAAGAGCCATCCTTCCGGGGCGAATGGGAGGCGTTGCATCGGCGGCATCGTAATGCAAAGAGTGTGAAGGGGAGCGGAAGAGGTTCGAAGTTCGAGGTGCGAATGAAGAATGAAGAAGGTGTCGAGATCCGGTTCTTACTTCTTCGTTCGCACCTCGAACTTCGAACCTCTTCCGTCAATGAAAAGGGCCTCGCTGCCGAGGCCCTTTTTCCGATCAGTTCGTCGTCGGTCCCGCTACGAGGCCATGGCGTGGCTGGCTTCGTACGTGCGGATCCTGGCGGCCATCTGGTCCTTCAAATGGAGTTTGCGCTTCTTCAACGTCTTCTCTTCGATCTCTTCGTCCATGGTCACCTGGCTCTTGCCTGCGAGCTCACTGAGTCTCGACTCGCATTCGTGATGTTCTTCCAGCCAGGTGCGGAACTGATCATCTTCGGTGCTGAGAATCCGTTGAATGTCAGCGAAACGATTCGACATCCTCTCGTCCTCCTTCGAAGTACCGCGTCGGCGGCGATTGTAGCACTGCCGGCGACGCCGAAAACGGCCCCCTAAGTCACTGAATTGCGGAGAGTTGAGGCCGCTTATAGAATCGCGCGCGCATGCCTCGCGCGCGCGCCTTGTCCGTCGCCGTCGTCCTCCTGTTTCTTTCCGTCCTCATCACGCCGGCGCGGCGCGATCTCTTCGTCGGCGATGAGACGAAGTACGGCCAGGTGGTGCGCGAGATGCGCGCCGGCGGCGGCTTTTTTCTCCCCACGCTCAACGGCGCGCCGTTCACGCACAAGCCGCCGCTGCACTTCTGGATGATCGACCTCCTGACCGTGCCGCTTGGCCTCTATTCGACATGGGCCTTCGTGCTGCCGTCCATTGCTGCGTTCGCTTTTCTGCTCTGGCTGATGTGGCGCATCGGCGGCCCGCTCGCCGCGTACGTCTGCGGGACCTCGCTGATGATCTGGGTCTCCGCGCAGACCGCGCGCATGGACGTCGGCTTCACCGCCTTCATCGTTCTCGGCGTGTGGCAGATGGAAAAGTACTTCGAGCGCCACGACCGCCGCGCGCTTCTCAGGTGCGGCGCCGCGCTCGGCGTGGCCACGCTGATCAAGGGGCCGATGGCCATCGTCATCGGTGTGCTGCTGTTTCTTTTCGAGTCGTTTCGCAGGCGGCGCAGGCCGCGCGCCGCGGATGCTTTGCCCCTCCTGATCATGCTGGTCATCCCGCTCCTCTGGTTCGTCCCCGCGGTTGCGGTTGGTGGCCGCGGCTACGCGCGCGAGGTGGTGGTCAAGCAGACGGTCGGGCGGGCCATCGCTTCGTGGGTGCATCAGGCGCCGCCGTGGTTTTACATCGAGCGCCTTCCGCTGGCGCTCTTCCCCTGGGTTTTTCTCGCCGTCGCCGCTGCGATCGAGCTGTGGCGCACGCACCGCTTTCTCATCAACTGGATCCTCGCCGTCCTGGTGCCGTACTCGTTGCTGAGCAGCAAACTCGACGTCTACATGATGGCCATGATTCCGCCGGTGGCGCTGCTGATCGCGGAGCATGTGCGGGCGCTCAGTGTAGGGGCGGCCGCTCCCGGCCGCCCGGCGCCCGAGGCGGGCGCGACACCAGGCGTCGGCCCGAGGTGGGCACGAGCAGCGAACCTCGTGACGATCGGAGTGATGTTCGCCGGCGCGATCGTCGCGGGCCTGAAGATGCCGCGCGAGCTCGAGTCGGTGGGCGGCGTGAACGCGCTGATCGCCTTCACGCTCGTCGTTTCCGTCATCGGCTTCATCATCGCCGCCCGCGCGTCGCTGGTGACGTCGACGCTGGTGGCCGGCGCGGTGCCGTTGCTGGTGCTGCTCTTCGTCGCCGACCGGCTGATGCCCTTCGTCAACGGCTTCGGCTCGACGCAGCCGCTGGTCGCGGTGCTGGAGCGCCATCGCGTCGCGCCGGAAGAGATCGCGCTCTATGCGTCGCCGTACCTCTGGACGCGCGACATGCCACGGCGGCTGGAGCGGGTGGTCTACGCGACGCCGGAGACGCTGCAGCGCAACAGGCCGAGCGTCATCGTCACCAGCCGCGCGCACTCCAGCGAGATCGCGCAGTCGCTCGCCGGCTACCGTAAGTTCGACGAGGTGCGCATGATCGGAAAGTGGTTCGATGTCTATGGACGGTAAGCGCCGGCTGGCCGCCGCTGCGTTCGTCGCGCTACTGCTGCTGTCTGTCTTCTGGCCGTCGCCGATCGTCTCCATCAACCGCCTCTGCTGCAACGCGCCCATCGGCGCCGACGAGCTCTCCTTCCTCGGCCGCGAGGCCGCGCCGTGGGACGTCGCCTTCTGGTGCATCGCCGGGCTGTTCGCACTGGCGCTGATCGATCCCTCGGCGGATTACCGCGAGGCGTGGCGCGTGCTCCGTTCGCTGCGCATCCGGCCGCGCGTCGCCGACTGGCTTGCGTTGCTCGCCGCGGGCGTCGCTGTCACGATCGTGTGGCGTCTTGCCGACGCGCCGGTGACCGCGTGGGCGGAGCGCATCCAATCCGACAATGTGGAAGATCTCATCCGCATCACCAATCGCTTCGGAGGCGGGATGAATCCGGCGCTGGTGGTGGCCTTCTTTCTCCTCGCCGGCGTGGGTTACCGCCATCGCCGCTGGATCGAGTACGCCGCGGCGATGGCCGTGGCCGGACTCGGCGCGGGGATTCTGGGGCAACTGGTGAAGTTGATCGTCGGCCGCGCGCGGCCGGAGCTGTGGCTTGGCCCGTTCCACCGCGCGCACATCGCTGCCAGCTCGTTTCCGAGCGGCCATACGGTCGGCGCGTTCACGCTTGCGGGTGTGCTGCTGTTCGCGTCGCCGTCGCGGATGCTGCGCGTCATCGCCATGCTTCTCGCCGCGGCGGTCGGGCTATCGCGCGTTCTCGCCTTTCGGCACTGGACCTCGGATGTGCTCGCTTCGGCATGCCTGGGGATGATCGTTGCCTGGATGGTGACGCGAAGCGTGAGCCAGCTCACAAACGGCAGCGCCGTGGCCGCCTAGAATCCGCGCGCCATGAATCACAGCCGTCTTTCGTTATTTCATTACGACGTGGTGCGCGAGCTTTGCGAGCGCTGCCGCAACGAGCGCTTTCACTTCGTCCCCATCGGCGCCGCCGCCCCCGCCACCGGCCAGTGCCGCGTCTGCGGCGGAGACGGCAAGCTGACCGATACCAGCAACACCTCCATCATCCGCCTGGTGACGAAGCCGGACGGGGAGATGGTGGTGGTGCCGGTGCTTCGTTAGACGAAATCGGACCGTTTGCAGCGAGTGCCGCCAGCCTTGAAGGCAGCATCGCCTCGTGCGCCAGCTTCCACACCAACTTCTTGTCCCAGTATTCCGTATGCGCGGCGATCGGCTTCGTGGCCGCCCACTCGAGCTGATTGTCGACGCGCGCCTCCGGCGGGAACTGCTCGCCGGCGCTCGGGTCCGGCTCGTAGAAATTCAGTTCGCCGCTGAAGATATCGAGCGGCGACCAGACGTTCTGCCACTTGATCTTCATCCGCACTTCCTCGTCGGCCACGAGCGGTTGCACCGTTGCCGCCAGCGCCGCGCGCGCCGCCATCCCCACCCGCTGCGTGCTGCGTGAGAAGAGGTACGCGGTCTTATCGAGCGGCGAGCCGAAGGTGATGAGCCGCGGCGTGCGATCCGCCACGCGCAGCGCGCCGCCGGCGTACGCATCGAGGTTGAGCAGCTTGTTGAGCGTGTCGTAGACGATCACCGAGCCGAGGGAGTGACCGATGACGATGACGCGGCCGTAGAGCAGCTTCCCGTCTTCGTCGCGTGCGCGATAGACGGTCTCGGCCACTTTCTGAACGCAGTCTTTGATCCTCTCGCGCACGTCGTTGAAGCGGTCGAGCGTTTGCGGAGTGATGTAGATGGCCACGTCGCCGACGAACTGGAGCAGGAAGCCGCGGACCTTTCTGCTGACGTAGAGGAGGAGGGCCCATACGGCGATCCAGCGCTGGCTGACCCTCTTGATGACTGCGAAATACGGTGCGAGCGCCGAGCTCTCGAACCACTTGGTCCATGCGCCGAGTTGAACGAAAACGGATGTTTGTTGACCGACCTGTTGACCGACATGCGCGGCCGCGTACGCGAGGGAGATGGTCAGCAAGAATGCAGCACCTGCCGCGACCGCAATCAACACGCGCGACGACGCCGCGCGCACTGCCGCGATCAGAAGAATCACGGAGCCCACCAACATCGTGACGATGGCGCCGGCGGCAAACGAAGTACCGCATCCACGGAGGAACCAGTGCGACGAACGGTGATAGGCCACCGTTGCCATCATCATCGCTCCCGCCGAAATCGTGGCCAGGACCACGAAAAAGAAGTAGAGATAGCCGAGCCTGGAGGCGAGCGGCAATTTCTTCGACGCGCTCAGCTCCTTCTGCTTTCCGCACGCGAGGATCGTCAGGCCGAAGATACCGCCGATCGCGCAGAACATCAGCGCGATCAGGGTCAGATCGTCCACCGTGGCGTCCTGCATCCATGACGCGGCCCCCTTCTGCGGCTGCATGTTCGCGGCCATCACGTTCGCGGTGCCTATGGCCACGGTGATCGAGTTCATGAAGATCAGCGCGAGCAGGACGAGGAGCGTCAACAGAAAGTAGACGCCGGTGCGGAAGCCCGGCCGGCGGCCTGCCGGACGCTGGTATTTGTCGAACAGCCACCGCCTGAATGGCTCGCGGCTGTACCGGATGCCGTTCCAGAAGGCGTTTTTCAGGAAGGCGATGACCTCCGGCAGCGTGATCACCCCTTCGGTCATCGGCGCCCAGTACGCCTCGTACACGTGCGCTTCGGCTTGGCCGCCGTCGTCCGTCAACGGCATCTCGATCCGGCTCATGCTCTGATCGCCGATGCGCACATTGCGCGCAACTTTCTCGACCTGGTGTTGCTCATCCAGGCCGCGCGCGACCTGGTCCAGCGTGTCGAACTTCGACTGCTGCCCCATGCCGTGCGCGATCAGAACCGCTATGTTTCTGCTGCAAGCCGGCTTCTTCGCAGTCAGCTCGTCGTCGGTGAAGACTCCATACGTTAGCGGGTCGGCCAGAGCGAGTTTCCTGCCCTTCATGGGTCCTCCCTCGACTCTCCTCAACTGAAAAATTGGACGGACGCGGCGGGTGGTTTCCCCCCTTGGCGTCCGCTGACGATCGCCGAATTTGCTGAGATCGCTCGATGATACGTGGAATGCTCACGTCCCGCCGCCGAGGTACATTCAGAGGATGCCAGAGCTGAACTGGGACATCCGCCGTGAAGGTCGTGCGTGGACACCGGAAGAATTCGCCGTTCGGTGGCCTCTGACGCCCGAAAAGTTTGAATTGATCGACGGAAAGATCTTCTGGAGCGACGATGAACGTCTGAATCTGCTGGCGATGCTGCTCGAGAACGTCGGCATCGACGCGGCCGTTCGTCTCGCCCCGGCGCAACTTTGGCGGGAGGCCCTCGGCGATTAAGGCGGCCGCAGGCGATACCGGCTGTGGCAAGACGCCGCCGCTCCTTCCTAGCCCTCCACCTCCGCAAAGTTGACGCTCACCAGCCGCGAGCACCCCGCCTCCTCCATGGTCACGCCATAGAGGATGTCGGCGGCCTCCATCGTCCGCCGCGAGTGCGTGATGATGATGAACTGCGTCTCGCGCGACATGTCGCGCACCAGGCGGACGAAGCGCTCGTTGTTCACCTCGTCCAGCGGCGCGTCGACCTCGTCGAGGATGCTACAGGCCGATGGCTTAGAACGGACGACGCCCGAGACGCGCCCCGTCGGCGGGATGCGCGCCC
>JACXTT010013934.1_pt1 | contig 10552 bp, 5 predicted proteins | sample 9270951 | NCBI WGS metagenome assembly JACXTT01 (sample SAMN15532306, study PRJNA645909) | rock metagenome | isolation source: weathered quartz diorite | place: Puerto Rico | collected 2017-06-21
CAGGCCGAGGGCTTCGATGGACTGGGCCACACCCAGGGCATCCAGCGGCAAGTGCACCGCATCACGCGCTTGCGCGTGGGCCAATTGAAAGCCAAGGTGGGCCGCAGTGGGCAGGCTGTGCCCGGCGCGGCCCAGGGCAATGCGTGCATCGGTGAAGCGCTTCAGTGCGGCCCATGGCGCCAGGGTGACCAAGGGCTCGGAGTCGTCGTTCACAGAGCCTCCAGGCGGGCCAATGTCTTGGAAAACGTGGGCGGCACCTGTTTGGACAAGCGGGACGCATCGCCGGATTCAAACACGCCCATGGTTTGCAACCAGGCATCAAACTCGGGCGCGGCACGCAGGCCCAGGATGTGGCGCATGGCCAGCGCGTCGTGGAACGAGGTGCTTTGGTAGTTGAGCATGATGTCATCGGCGCCAGGCACGCCCATGATGAAATTGCAGCCGGCTGCGCACAGCATGGTCAACACGGCGTCCATGTCATCGGAATCGGCCTCGGCGTGGTTGGTGTAGCACACATCGCAGCCCATGGGCAGGCCCAGCAGCTTGCCGCAGAAGTGGTCTTCCAGCGCAGCACGCAGGATTTGCTTGCCGTTGTACAAGTACTCCGGCCCAATGAAGCCTACGACCGTGTTGACCAGCAAGGGCTTGAACTGGCGGGCCACGGCATAGGCGCGCGCCTCCAGTGTCTGCTGGTCACAGCCATGGTGGGCGCCAGCGGACAGAGCACTGCCCTGGCCAGTTTCAAAGTACATCACATGCTCGGCCCCACGACCCAGCGCCAGTGCGGCTTGTCGGGCCTGGCCCAGCAATGCCAGGTTGATGCCAAAGCCCTGGTTGGCGGCCTCGGTGCCGGCAATGGACTGGAACACCAGGTCCACCGGTGCGCCGCGCTCCATGGCCTGCAGGGTGTTGGTCACATGGGTCAGCACGCAGGACTGGGTGGGAATGGCATAGCCGCCAATCACGTCATCCAGCAGATGCAGCAGGCGCACCACCTGGGGCACGTTGTCGCTGGCTGGGTTGATGCCTATCACCGCGTCACCACTGCCATGCAGCAGGCCATCGAGCAGGCTGGCTGCGATGCCCACCATGTCATCGGTCGGGTGGTTGGGCTGCAACCGCGTGGCCAGCCGCCCGGGCAGGCCCAGTGTGCTGCGAAAGCGGGTCAGCACCTGGCACTTGCGGGCAATCAGCACCAGGTCCTGCAGGCGGCATAGCTTGCTGACCGCTGCCACCATTTCTGGTGTCAGCCCCGGTGCCAGAGCGGTCAAGGTTTCCGTGTTGGCATGGTCCGACAGCAGCCAGTTGCGAAAATCGCCCACCGTCAAATGGGCCACCGGCGCAAAGGCCCGCGCGTCATGGCTGTCGATGATGAGCCGGGTCACTTCGTCGGTCTCGTAGGGAACCACCGCCTCGTTCAAAAAGTGCGCCAGCGGCAGCGCGGCCAGCGCCATCTGGGCCGCCAGGCGCTCTTGCATATTGGACGCAGCAAGGCCTGCCAATTGATCGCCCGAGCGCTGCGGGCTGGCCTGGCCCATGAGCACACGCAGGTTGTCAAACTGGTAGGTCCGTGACCCTATGGTGTGCGTGAAGACCATCTGCCGTTCAGGAAGTCTCTGCAGCGGGCAGGGCGCCGGCCGGGATGGGTGTGGCCTTGCCAAACCGGCGGCGCCACCAGCGCGGCAGGTTGTCCAGGTAGGTGTAGAGCACCGGCACCACGACCAGGGTCAACAGCGTGGAGGTGATCAGCCCGCCGATCACCGCGCGGCCCATAGGCGCTTGCGATTCGCCGCCTTCGCCAGCACCAATGGCCATGGGCAGCATGCCAAAGATCATGGCCAGCGTGGTCATGATGATGGGGCGCAGTCGCACCTGACCCGCCTGCAGCACGGCCTCGATCTGCGTCAGCCCGTTGGCCTGCCCGTGGTTGGCAAAGTCCACCAGCAAAATGGCGTTCTTGACGACCAGGCCCATCAGCATGATGAAGCCAATCACCGAAAACAGGTTCAGTGTGGAGCCCGTCACAATCAAGGCCAGCATGACGCCCACCAAGGTGAATGGCAGCGATGCCATGATGGCCACCGGTTGCAGGAAACTGCCAAACTGCGATGCCAGAATGAAGTAGATGAAGATCACGGCCAAAGCCAGCGCCGTCGTGGCAGCACCGCCGGCCTCGGCGTTCTGCTCGGCTTCGCCCTTGATGTCAAAGCGGTAGCCGGGCGGCAGCTCCATGCCTTGCACCAGGTTCTTGACTTCCTTGGCCACATCGCCGGTGGGCCGGCCTTCCACATTGGCATAGATGCCCACGCGGCGCTGCAGGTTCTGCCGTTTGATGACCTGGGGGCTGGTGGAGGGCACAAACTCCACCACCTGGCGCAGTGGCACCATCACCGGTGTTCCCGACGCATCGTTCTGCCCAGTGGAGACATACAGGTCGCCCAGGTCCGACAACTTTTGCCGTCCGGACTGGGGTAGTTGCACGTTGACCTCGTAGTTCTGGCCATCCGGTGCCAGCCAATTGCCAACCTGGTCACCATTGACAAAGGGCCGCAACACCGAGCCTACACGCTCGACGGACAAACCCAGATCACTGGCCACGGCCTGGTTGACCTTGATGATGACGGCGGGATTGGCCGCCTGCAGGCTGTGCTCCAGATCAACAATGCCCTTGACGGCGCCGACCCGGGCCATGATGTTTTCCAGCATGCGGGGCAGGTTGTCCGAGGCCGGCCCGATCAGGTTGATCCAGATCGGCTTGTTGAAGCCCACCGACAGCTCAATGCCAGGTATGCGCTGCAGGCGCTGGCGTACGGCTTCTTCTATCTGTTTTTGCGGCCGGCGGTGGCTGCTGGAGAGGTCGCTGAGTTTGAGTGTCAGTTGCGCCTCGTTGCGGTTGCCATTGCCGATGGTGGTGGCTACCAGCTCGATTTCGGGGAAGTCGTGTATCGCCTCTTCCACCTGCTTGACCTTGTCATCGGTGTAGGGCAGGCTGGTGCCCACCGGAGTCTTCACGCGCAGCGAAAACACCCCCTGGTCCGATTGCGGCATGAATTCCCCGCCCACCATGGGCACCAGCATCAGGCTGGCGGCGAACACGGCGGCGGCGGCTGCCAGTGTGGTCTTGCGCCAGGCCAGTGCGCGGTGCAACAGGCGGTCATAGATGGCGTGCAGCCAGTCCACCCGGTGTTCGATACGCTCCATCAGGCGTCCCAGCCAGGGTGCCCTGGCAAAGCGCGATTCCACCGGGTCCTTCCACACCGACGACAGCATGGGGTCCAGCGTGAAACTGACAAACAGCGACACCAGCACGGCCACGGTTACCGTGATGCCGAACTGGAAAAAAATCTTGCCGATGATGCCGCTCATGAAGGCCACGGGAATGAACACGGCGCAAATGGCCAGCGTGGTGGCCAGCACGGCCAGGCCGATCTCTTCGGTGCCGTCGCGCGCGGCGGCCAGATGGTCCTTGCCCATGGCTACGTGGCGCACAATGTTTTCGCGCACCACAATGGCATCGTCAATCAGCAGGCCAATGCACAGCGACAAGGCCATCAAGGTGACACCATTGATGGTGAAGCCAAACGCGTACATGGCAATAAAGGTGGACAGCACCGAGATGGGCAGGGTTACGCCGGTAATGACCGTGCTGCGCCAGGAGTGCAGAAACAGGAAGACGATCAGAATGGTCAATGCGCCACCTTCAAAAATGGTCTTCTTGACGTTGTGCAGCGCGTTCTTCACATTGGTGGAGTTCTCGGCAATAGAGCGAATCTCCACATCCTGTGGCAACTCCTTGCGCAATTGCGCCACGGCCTTGGCGACGTCATCGCCAACTGCCACCAGGTTGGCATCCTGCGTCTTGAAAATATTCAGCGTCAGCGCGGGATGGCCATTGACACGACCAATGCTGTCTTCGTCGCGCGCACCGTCGGTAACGCTGGCGACCTGCTCCAGCAGTACCGGCGCGCCGGCCCGGCGGGCCACAATGATCTTGCGGAACGACTCCACATTCTTCAGCTTGCCCTCCACCCGCACCAGTTGCTCCTCCTGCGCGCTGCGCAGGCTGCCAGCCGGCAGGTCCTGGTTGATTTCACGCACGGCGCGCAGCACTTCGTCCACCCCGACCTTGTAGGACAGCATCTGCGCCGGTTTGAGCTGTATCTTCACCTGGCGTTGCACGGCGCCGCCCACACTGACCAGGCCCACACCCGATACGCCTTGCAGGCGTTTGACGATTTGCTGGTCGGCAAAGGTGCTGAGTTCGCGCAGGCTGCGGGTTTGCGACAGCACGGCAAAGGTGGACGTGGGCGCCGCATCATCAAACTGGCCCCGCACGATCAGCGGGTCTTTGGCATCGCGCGGAAAGCCGGGGCGTATCTGCGCCACCTTGTCGCGCACGTCTTGCACGGCCTTGTCCATCTTGGTGGACAGCTCGAACTCCACCCACAGTTCGGCGCGACCTTCGTAGCAGTTGGTGATGATGTTGCGCACACCGGTGATGGTGTTCACCGCGTCTTCCAGCGGCTTCATCAAATCGGCCTCGACCTGCTCGGGTGAGGCGCCGGGGTAGCGCACCTGCATCCAGACACCGGGAATCTGCACGTCTGGCATTTGCTCCACGCCCAGGCGCGAGTACGAGATGATGCCCAGCAGCATCAGGGCCAGCATGACCATGGTGGCAAAGACGGGCTGGTTGATACTGGTTTTGGTGATCCACATGGTGTGTTCCGCTGGCAGTGGTGGACTCTAGCCGGGTGTGGCCGCGCTGGGCTTGGCCTGGGCGCCGCGCACCACGGCGGGCGCACCGACCTTGAGCCCCGTCATGCGAATGCGCACAACCGGCACGCCTTCATCAATGCCACTGGCCACGGCCACCAGGCCGGTGCGGTCATCGCGCTGGCCCAGTGTCAAGGCTCTTTTTGCCAGTTTTCCGTTTTCAACGGTGAAGGCATAAGATTGGCCTGCCTCTTCAAATACCGCGGCCAACGGCAGTGCCGGCAACAGGCTGGCCTTGGACAGCGACAGCGAGCCCTCGGCGAACATGCCACCACGCAAGGCGCCATCCGGGTTGGGCACGGAAACAAAAATCTTGATGGCGCGTGACCCGGCTTCTGCCACCGGGTTGATGCGCTCCACGCGTCCGGCAAACTTGCGGCCACCAAAACCATCGACACTGAATTGCACGCTTTGCCCCTGTGCTACGGACGCCACGTCGGACGCCGGCACGGTGGCCTCCAGCTCCATGCGCGACAGGTCCACCACGGACAACATGGCGGCGTCGGGGGAAACCCGCTCGCCCCCATTGACAAAGCGTTTGGCCACGGTGCCGGCTATCGGCGCGCGCACAACCGCGTCGTCGACCGCCTTCTGCGCCAGTTTGACCTGGGCATCGGACCAGCGCACGGCTGCCTCGCTGGCCTGCTGGGTGCTGTTCAACTGGTCAAAGGCGTTTTGCGAAATGAAGTTCTGCTTCAGCAACGTCTGGTTGGTGTCGCGGTTGCGTTCAGCAATGGCCAGGCGGGCGCGCCGCTCGGCTTGGTCGGCCTGGGCCGCCTCCAGGCGGGAGCGGGCGTCGGTGGTGTCAATCTCAGCCACGACGGCGCCTTGCTGCACGGTCTCGCCTTCGCGCACCAGCACGCGGTGGACCTCGCCGGAAACTGTCGATTTGACCGTGGCCTGGGTCAGGGGCATCAGCGTGCCCGACAATGCAATGGACTGTGCCAGCGGTTGGACCTTGACGCGGTAAATATCGCCCTCGGCAAATTCCAGTGGCGCGCTGGCCTGCGCCGCCGCCGACTTGCCATCCTGGCTGCTCTTGCCAAAGGTCACAATGGCCGTGGCTCCGGCGGCCAACAGCACCAGACCGGCGGCAATCCACAGTGTCTTGCGTCGTTGGGAGGGCAGGCGATCAAATGGGTGCTTGAGCAAAGACATACAAAAGTGTTTCAGTGGGTGGCGGTCACAGGACCGTCGTGTGGGCCCGTCTGAACCCACTATTGCGTGAGGCTACTGCAATCTGCACGCGCAGGCACGCAAGCTGCGACGAACGGCGGAAATCGATGCAGGAATGGCGGTACATCCCTGCTGCCGACCGGGGTTTTATTTGCCCGCCAGCGTGTTCCACAAGAAAGCATACTGCAAAGCCTGCAGGTGTGCACGCTGGGTGTTGTCAGCCGCGCCGCCGTGTCCGCCTTCTATGTTTTCGTAGTACAGCACGTCATGTCCCTGCTCCAGCATGCGGGCCGCCATCTTGCGGGCGTGGCCTGGGTGCACCCGGTCATCCCGTGTGGAGGTTGTGAACAGCACCTTGGGGTATTTGACGCCGGCTTTCACATTCTGGTAGGGGCTGTACTGGCTGATCCAGGCCCATTCTTCGGCCTTGTCGGGGTCGCCGTACTCGGCCATCCAGCTATTGCCCGCCAGCAATTTGTGGTAGCGCTGCATGTCCAGCAAGGGCACCGAGCACAGCACGGCGGCGAATAGCTCGGGGCGCTGCACCATGACCGCGCCGACCAGCAGACCACCATTGCTGCCGCCATAAATGCCCAGGTGCTGGGGGCTGGAAATCTTGCGCGCAATCAGGTCTTCGGCGACGGCCGCAAAGTCGTCATAGCTGCGCTGCTTATGGGCCTTGGTGGCAGAGGTGTGCCAGGTGGGGCCGAACTCGCCGCCCCCGCGGATATTGGCCACAACCAACACGCCGCCGCGCTCGTGCCAGGCCACGCCATAGGCGCCGCTGTAGCGCGGCACCTCGGATACCTGGTAGCCGCCATAACCATACAGGATGGTTGGGTTGCTGCCATCGGCCTTGGCACCCTTGGGCCAGACCACGAAATAGGGGATCTTGGTGCCGTCTTTGCTGGTGGCAAACTGCTGTTCCACGCGCATGCCCTGTGCGTCATAAAAGCTGGGGCGGCTTTTCAACAGTTCGCGCTTGTCGGAGCCAATGCTCCCCAGGTACAGGCTGTCGGGCGTCAGAAAGTCGGCGTAGTTCAGGAAATAGGCGTTGGCATAGGGGTCGTTCTTCACAAACGGGTCGTGCAGCGCGCCCGCGCTCAGAGTGCCGGGAAACGGCGCCTGCACCGCGCGGTGCTGCCACTTGCCTTTGACATAGCCCACTTCTTCCAGGCGCCCCGCCACGTTGTCCAGAATGCTGAGCAGCAGGTGGTCACGCGTCAGGCTGACCCCGCCCTGGGCCAGTGAGCGTGTGGCGGTTGGCGTGAACAGTACGTCGAAGTGCGGCGCACCGCGCATCAGGGCATCGAACGGTGTGGCCAGCAGGGCGCCCGCAGGGTATAGGTTGCTGCCCACTTTGTATTCGCTGCGCAATTGCAAAAAGGCCCACTCACGGTGCCAGAACAGCGTGGCGTCCGATGGTTTGTCAATGCGCTGCAGCCTGTCGCCCTTCAGCAAGAACGATTCCGAATTGAAGAAGTCCGTGGCTCGGCTCAACACGGTGCGCTCGAAACCGGGCGTGTGGTCCACCTCGGCCGACGCGGCGACGTCGCTGGTCTGGGCGTCAAACAGGGTTTTTGCATCCGCCAATGGCGTGCCGCGCTTCCACTCCTTGACGGTGCGTGGGTAGCCACTGTTGGTCATGCTGCCAGGGCCAAAGTCGGTTGCCACCAGAACGGCGTTGGCATCCTTCCATTGCACTTCGGACTTGGCTTCGGGTAGCGTGAAGCCGTCCTTGACAAAACTGCGCGTGACCAGGTCGAACTCGCGCACCACCTGTGCGTCCGCTCCGCCGCGTGACAGCGAGAGCAGGCATTGCGTGTAGGCGCGCCCTAGGCACTTCGCACCGGCCCAGACCCAGTTTTCGCCTTCGGCGGCGGCCAGTGCGTCCAGGTCCAGCAGCACGTCCCATTGTGGCTGCGGCTTGCGGTATTCCTGCAGCGTGGTGCGCCGCCACAGGCCGCGTTTGTGCTCCGCATCCTTCCAGAAGTTGTAGAAGTAGTCACCGCGGCGTGACACATAGGGAATCTGGTCCCGGTTGTTCAGTATGCCCAGCAGCTTCTCGCGGTCTGCCTTGAAGTTCGGGCTGGCCTCCAGTTTGGTTTGCGATTCGGCGTTGCGCGCGCGTGCCCAATCGAGTGCCTGTTGGCCTTGCACCTCTTCCAGCCACAGGTAGGGGTCGGCTGGCGGGGTGGCTTGGGCGTGGACGTGCGGCATGGCGGAAAGCATCAGGATGGAGGCTAAGCTGGAGAGAATGAAGGGTGCAATTTTCACATGGGCTCCGTTGAAAGTGCTCCGATCATAGCGGTGCGCCATGGCAGCCATACGCGGGTCATACGCCGGTGTTACCCTGTTGCATGGCCTCCATTTCACCGACTTCCACCTATGGCGCCGATGCATCCGGCCTGATTTGTGGCTTCCACTTTGGTGTGGATGGCCGTGGCACGGCCATCGCTGCCGAGGATGCCCAGGCCCTGCTGGATACGCTGGCCAGCGGGGCGCAAAGCGGTTTTGTCTGGCTGCATTTCAACCTGGCACATACGGCGGCCGATAAATGGCTGCGCAACCACCTGCAGTTGTCGGACGTCTTCTATGAGGCGCTGAAAGACGGTTCCCGTTCCACCCGCGTGGAGCTGGACGATGACATGCTGGTCGCTGTCGTCAACGATGTGCATTACGACTTCGCTTTCGAGCCGTCTGATATTTCCACACTGTGGCTGTCGGTGGGCCAGCGTTTGGTGGTCAGCGCTCGCGTGCAGCCGCTGCGATCCATCGACCAGTTGCGTGACGCGGTCAAAAAAGGCGCCCGGTTGCGCTCGTCGGTGGACTTGCTGGTGCATCTGATGCACGACCAGGAGGACGTTCTGGTGCGCATCGTGCGCGACACCACGGCGCGGGTAGATGATCTGGAGGACCGCCTGTTGGCAGGCAGGCTGGAAACCAAGCGTGTCGCGCTGGGATCTCTGCGCCGGCTGCTGGTGCGCCTGCAGCGTCTGCTGGCGCCAGAGCCGGCCGCCATGTTCCGGCTGTTGAAGAAGCCGCCCCACTGGATAGAAGAGGTCGACCTGGAGGATATCCGGCAATCGACCGAAGAATTCAGCGTTGCGCTGCGGGACATGGCGGCTCTGCAGGAGCGCATCAAGCTGTTGCAGGAAGAGATTGCCGCGCGGGTGGCAGAAGCCAATAACCGCAGCTTGTTCGTGTTGACCGTGGTGACCGTCCTGGCCCTGCCCATCAATATCATTGCCGGACTCCTGGGCATGAACGTGGGCGGTGTTCCGTTCAACGATAATCCTCTTGGGTTTTGGATCGTGGTGGGAATCATTGTGACCATCACAGCCGTAGCTGGCTGGATTGCCTTCAGAAAGAAAAACAAGGATTAGCGCGGTGGCCATGGGCACCGTCTTCGCGTCAACACACATTGCAAGCAGACCGGTATCCGCATGATTCCAAAGACATTTTTTCCACGCCAGGTTGTTGAAGCCACGGGCAACCGCTGGGACCTGGCCCTACTGCCGCTGGTGCTGGCGGTTCTGGTGCTGCTGGCCTTTGGTGCACGCCACATGGCCACCCCGTACCAGATCGGCACCGAGCTGCCCATTTCGCTGGATGTGGCCTATTTGCCGTACTACCTGCTGCGCACTACGTTGCGCATGTTCATGGCCCTGGGTGCGTCCATGGTCTTCAGCATTGTGTTTGCAGTGCTGGCTACCAAGTACCTGGCGGCAGAGAAGTTCCTGGTACCGCTGCTGGACGTGTTGCAGTCCATCCCCATCCTGGGTTTCTTGTCCATCACCGTGACCGGCTTTATTGCGCTGTTCCCGGGCAGCCTGCTGGGCGTTGAGTGCGCCGCCATTTTTGCCATCTTTACCTCGCAGGCCTGGAACATGGCCTTCAGCATGTACCAGTCGTTCAAGACCGTGCCGCCGGAACTCAAGGAAGCGTCCCGCGTATTCCAGATGTCGGGTTGGCAACGTTTCTGGCGGCTGGACATGCCCTATGCCATGCCAGCGCTGCTGTGGAACATGATGATGTCCATGTCGGGCGGTTGGTTCTTTGTGGTGGCCTCTGAGGCCATCTCGGTGTCCAACCAGAACATCAAGTTGCCGGGCATCGGCTCGTACATCGCAACGGCCATCGAGGCCAAGGACCTGGGCGCCATCGGCTTTGCCGTCGGCGCCATGTTGCTGGGCATCTTGTTGTATGACCAGCTGTTTTTCCGGCCCCTGCTGGCTTGGGCCGACAAATTCCGGTTCGAGGAGATTGGTGGTGCGCAGGAGCAGAACTCCTGGCTGCTGACCTGGCTGCGCCGCACGCAACGCTTGCAGACCGCAGGCGACGTGTTTGTCACCATGCTGAACCGCAGCATTGTTCTTTTGCGGCGCAAGCACGATGGCACGTCCATCCGCGCGCGCCAGAGTGAGCCGTCCGAAAACTGGGTCCGCATGTGGGACGCGGCTTTCGCCGCGTTGGTGCTGTTTGCTATTTGGCGGTTGTTGACTTTCATTCACGGCCAGGTCGGCTGGGGCGAATTCGGCCACGTGTTTGTGCTGGGTTTTTACACCTTTATCCGCGTCATGGTGCTGATAGCCATGGC
>JACXTT010013935.1_pt1 | contig 10552 bp, 8 predicted proteins | sample 9270951 | NCBI WGS metagenome assembly JACXTT01 (sample SAMN15532306, study PRJNA645909) | rock metagenome | isolation source: weathered quartz diorite | place: Puerto Rico | collected 2017-06-21
GGGCGTGGGGGAGTGTTCGTCTGGGCGTGTGCCGAAAGGGGTGGAGTGTGGAAGCGCGGGAGTGGCTTCTGGATCTTCGACACGAAGGTCGAGCAATGGGGCCGTTTGAAGACGCCCGAATGGGAGAAATGGTTCGGGCGCAAGCAGCTCGAACGCCTGCTCGCCAAGCACTGCAGCCACGTTTCAAGCCGCCCGATTTCGTATTGGGAAGACGTGGCGCCGGACGGCTTGTTTCTGGCTTGGCTGGCCGAAAAATAGCTGGCTTGACATCATGATGCTTTTTAGCTCATCATGATGTGCCACGAACTACGATCACGCTCGACGACGACGTGCACGCTAAGCTGGGGGCAGAGATGAGGAAGTCCGGTAAGTCGTTTAAGGAAACAGTGAATGACACTCTGCGCTTCGGTCTGCTTGCACGCCGCGAGGCGAAGAATGTCAAGCCCTTCAAGATCCGCGCAAAGGACTTGGGGTTGAAGCCCGGCTATAGCTACGACAAACCATGGGAGCTGATTGAAGAAATCGAAGGACCCGACTACAAGTGATCCTGATCGACGTCAACCTCATGCTGTACGCTTATGACTCGGCTTCGAATGAACATAAGCGTGCAGCATCGTGGCTGGATCGAACCTTTTCGGATGCTCGCTTGGTCGCATTGACATGGCACACTGTCTTATCCTTCCTGCGTATTTCCACAGCTCCCAAGATGCTTTCTCATCCATTTGACCTCAAGCATGCGACGTCGATCGTTTCTGATTGGTTGGAACGTCCCAACGTGACGCTGGTCGGACCAACGCAGCAGCACTGGGAAATTCTGTGCGAACTCCTGCCGCGATCGCGAGTGCGTGGTTCATTGATCATGGAGCGCACCTGGCCGCGCTTGCTATCGAGCACGGCGCGACGCTCTGCACCAATGATCGCGACTTCGCCCGTTTTTCCGAGCTCAAGGTCGAATATCCGCTGCAGTAGCTAGCTCGCTTGGCCGCGCTTGGACTTCAAGTCGGCCAGCAGCCGCTCCACTTGGTCCTGCTTTTCCAGCGACGCCAGACGGTCTTCCATTGTATCGCCAGTCAGCTCGGCCTTGGCCTGGCTCAGAGCTTCGTTGCGCTGCACTTTGCTCTTCATGCGGTCGAAAGCGGCCGCGCCAGTGGCGTTGCCGATCGCCATGCGCGCGTCGCCCGCCTTGTTGAGCGCGCGAGAGCGGCGGTGCTGTGCGATCAACAGGTCGCTCTTGGCCTGCGCCTCGGCCAGCTTCTGCTCGAGCTTACGCAGCGCCGATTTCAGATTCTCGACCTGCACCGCCTGGTCGGCCACTTGTTGGGCGAAGTTTTCGGCCAGCGACCGGTAACTCAACGACCGCTCGATCGCCGCACGCGCCAGGTCGTCCTGCTTTTTATCAACGGCCAGTTCTGCCTTGCGAATCCATTCGGCCTCTTTCTCCTGATTTTCCTTGTTCTTCTTCTCCAACAGATGCTCGTCGGCCAGCGCGATCGCGACTTGCGTCTTCACTTGCAGCAATTGATTGTGCATATCGAGTATCACCTGCTTGATCATCTTCTCGGGCTCTTCCGCCTTGTCGACGAGATCGTTGAGATTTGCACGAATCAGTGTTGAAACTCTCTCCATGAGTGCCATGATCTAAATACCTCCTTTAAGTTGTGGCGCCAGGCTCGGAGCCATTTCCAGGCTTGGGAGTCTTGTCGCCGATGCTTCTGACCTTTCCAAGTAGCTCGGACATCTGCATGCCCGAGAGTGTTTCAAATAGGGCTGGGATTTGTGCGGCCATTTTCGTCAGGTCGCCGGTGATTTTATTCATCCCGGCCGAATCGCCGTTTCCGGTGGACACGATCGTAATCTTGTCGATATTGGCAAGCGGCGATGCCAGTGCCCGCACCACTTCCGGCAGGCCAGTAAGCAACTTGTCGATGACTGCCGCCTGGTTGTACTCCTGGTATGCTTCCGCCTTGACGTTCATGGCCCTGGCTTCCGCCTCGCCCTTTTTGAGGATGATTTCCGCTTCGGCTTCGCCTTGCGATCGGATGGCGGCGGCGCGGCCTTCGGCTTCGGCGGTGAGCCGCATTTTTTCCGCCGAAGCCAGAGTCTCGATGCGGCCGCGCTCCACTTCGGCTTGCTTCAACGTGGTGGCGATCAACTCGTTTTCGCGGCGCTTGATCTCGGCCTCCTGCACCTTGATCTGCTGCTCTTTTTCCACTTGTTGAATCTTCACCTGTTCGGCCGTGACCTGCTGCTGCATAATGTTGGTCTGGATGTCGTAGGCCTTGTCGGCCTGCGCCTGCTGCTTTTTCGTAGCTTCCAGGTACAACGCTCTCTTGATTTCAAGGTCGCGCGTAGCTTCGGCCTGCTTGGCTTGCGACAACGTCTCAGCCAACACGCGCTCCTGGTCGGCTTGCGCCCGGGCGACGGCGGAGGCCCGCATCGCTTCGGCGCGCTTGATGGTGGTGTCTCGCTCGGCTTCGGCCGCGGCGACATCGGCGTCGCGCTTGATGCGCGCGATGTCCGGCCGTCCCATGTTGGAGATGTAATCGTTCTTGTCGCGAACTTCCTTGATGGTGAACGAAATCACCTCGAGACCCATCTTGCTCATGTCGTCGGCGCAGGTGGCGCGCATGCGATCGCCCACCATCTCCGGTTCCTTTACGATCTGCTCCACCGAAAGTTGGCCGATGATGCCCCGCAGGTGGCCTTCCATCACTAGCCGGATCAGAGCTTCGCGATCCTGATCGGTCTTGGTGAGGAATTGCTCGGAAGCGGTCTTGATCGACTCTGGATCGGACTTCACTTTGATCTGTGCCACGGCTTCCACGGTCACCGCGACACCTTGCATGGTGTAGAGATCCTGCTGTGGCGCCACGTCGAAGGACATGAGCTGCAACGATAGCTCGTGAAAGCTTTCGATCATCGGGAAGATGACCGTGCCTTGCCCTTTGACGATACGCGTGCCGCGGAAGCCGTACACGACCAGCGCTTCATGCGGGCCGGCTTTTCTGTACAGCCTCGCAAACATCGCCATCAGGAACAAGATGGCGAGAACCATCAGTCCGGCGATGATGAAGACTTCCGATGAAATTCGCATTACCGTTCTCCTTTAGTTGCTCGCTGAATCTTTCGTACCGCCTTCGCTGATTTCTTCCCAGGGGCGCACATAAGCGATGCCTTTTTCATAACGCGTGACGACCACTTCGGCGCCCTTGCCGATCGTTTGCCCTTTTTCGCTGCGGATGCTGGCGGCGCGGCGCACGCCATCCTGCGAGAAGATCATTTCTCCTGTTCCGTTGGCGCGCACGGTGGACGTCACTTGTCCAAGGACTCCGACCATTTCGTAGTCGGCCGGATCCAGGTTCTTTTCCTGGGCTAGAAGGAATTTGAAGAGAAACCAAAACACCGCCGCGGCTCCACCCAGTCCGCTCATGAACGCGACCGCGAGTGCGAGCAACGACCAGATGTTGGAGTAGCGCGTGAGCAGATACCCAGTGCCGCCAAACCAGGCCAGGAAGCCTGCGATCGTACCCAGGTTGATGGGCGAAGCGCTCCCGTCGTGCCCGCCGGCATGGGCGCCGTGCATATGGAGGTGCGGCAGATGCGTTGAGCCGGCCAGCAGCGAAACCAGGCTCAGGAAAAACCCGATCAAGAAGCAGCACAGATAGAAGCTTTCCCAACTCATACGGCTTTCCTCCTCGATTCGGTCACGGACTCGGGGCGAAGCACCTGGAACAACCGCTCGGCAAGACCCGTCGTATCGAGAATCGCTTCGAGCAGCAGCAGACATCGCCGCGAGTCTTCGTGCCTGGCAAGGCTTAAAAGAGCGCGGCTCACTTTCGCATCGCGGCGGAATCGCTCGGCGCCGTCGATCAGCCAAAGATCAAGTTGATCTTCGTGCGCGAGTACATCGGATTGAAGCTCCGTGTGAAAACCTTCCGGATCGTCGACCAGGTAACCGGGATGCACCTTGAAGAAGCGGGCCAGCAACATGCGCGTAGCGTTGGTCAGATGCGGGCGGACTCCGCTTTCGATCTGCGAAAGATATGACTGGCTGATGGATTGGTTCAGTTCATTCTTGGCGGCGCGAACGATCTCCTGCTGGGTCATCTCGCGGCCCAGCCCGCGGAGGGTTCCTTCCACTTCGCGGAGGTAGCGGAGTTTCTGGCCGAGGGTCATATTGCTATTTGCAATAACAATATCGCAAATTGCGATTGCTGTCAAGCCCCCTGATTTTCAGGCATGATAAGAGCGTGTCCGACCGGCCGCTGGTCAGTATCGTCACTCCCACGTACAATATGGGCCGTTTTCTCGAGGAGACGATCGAGAGCGTGCTGGCGCAGGATTACCCGAATGTCGAATACATCGTGATGGACGGCGGGTCCACCGATGACACGCTTGCGATTCTCGACAAATACCGCAGCCGGCTGCGATTTCAGTCTGAGCGCGATCTCGGTACCGCAGATGCGATCAACAAAGGATTCGAGCGGTCGCATGGTGAGGTATTCGCGTACTTGAACGCAGACGATACTTACCTGCCCGGTGCGATTTCCACGGTGATGCAGTCGATGATTGGGGATCCCGCGGCTGGCGTTGTTTACGGGAACGCAAACTGGGTAGACGAACACGGGGGCGTGCTGGCGCCTTATCCCACGCTTCCGTACGACGCGACGATGTTGCACCAGGAGTGCTTCATCTGCCAGCCGGCCGCCTTCATCCGTCGCGAGGCATTTGAGCTGGCGGGCCGGATGGATCCGCGGCTTCAGTATGCCTATGACTACGAGCTCTGGATTCGCGTATCGCGGCTCTATCCGATGCGGAGGATCGATGCCGTGCTGGCGACTTCGCGCATGCACCAGGACAACAAGACGGTCGGGCAGCGAAAGCGCGTTTTACAGGAAAATTTGCGAGTGCTACGGTCGCATTACGGCTACGTGCCGTTTCAGCCCGTACACGCCTACGCTTCTTTTTTGGCGGACCGGCGCGATCAATTCTTCGAGCCGTTACGGCCATCAGTTTTCAAGTACCTGTTAAGCCTGTTCGTCGGGCTTCGGTACAACTCTGCGCGGCCATTTCACTTCTTGCGCCAGTGGGCCTCCGTGATGTCACTCGGCGGGCTGGCGCGGCGATGGCACGGTTTTGTCGCATCCTTCGGCCAGCGCGAGCAACGCTAGCATCCGCGTTGCAATTCACGTTTACTGCGCAGCGTAGCGCTTGGGCGCGACGGTCACGCGGACCGGAATCTGAACGCCGTCGGCGCGCTCAAACACCAGGTCGTATTTGCCCAGGAAGCCGACGGGAGCCTGCCAGTAGAAGACACCCGCCTTCAGGCTGGAACCGAGCGGTAGTCCATGGGCCTTGCCGCCGACCTTCATGTAGCCTCGTACTGCTCCCAGGGTCAATTCAATGCGGCCGAGCTCTTGCATGTCAACCGAGTAGGTTCCTTCGGTGTCGGGAGCAAGCGTTTAGTCAGGAGCAGCGAGCTCCAAGCCATTGCGCCGGCGCACGCCGCCGCTGAGCGAGTCGGCCGTGGGCGGTTCCTCGGGAGGCGAAGCGATCATGCCGCCGCCGGCGTTGAACACGTTGAAGAAACGACTACCCAGGCCGTCGCCACTGCCGGTGTTATCAAAAGCGAGCCAACCGATGGTGTGCACGCCGTTGGTCAGCTTGGTGGTGTCGATCACGAAGAAGCCGATCGCACCGTTGCTGTTACAGAGGCCTGGGAAAGAGCCGGCGATGTCGGCACGGAAATTGTTATAGGCCGGATTGCCGAGCGTGACGCCGTCCACCGTCACGGTTATAGTGGACCCATCGATGGCGATGCACTTGGGATTTTGTGTTAATGCCCAGCCGAAGTTCACAAAGCTGCTTCCGGAAGCGTTACCGCCTTGCGACGGCGTATCGATGGTTCCGAACGGTTTGGTGGCGTGGGCATTGTCTAACGTGATGGTGTGAGCGCCCAGGTCCAAGGTTTGACCGGCGGCGTTAGTGAGAATGATGTGGAGCTTGTAGGTCCCGTTGCCGCTAGGTCCGCTTCCAGTTGAATTTGGAATGCCCGTGGTGAGCATGAGGTAGCCCCAGCCGGCGCGATATTGATACGGCTGCGTGGGGAAAGCATTCTGAACGTCGGGACGCGCGTCGGCGACGAAATTAGCATTGCCAATGAAGACCAGACCATTGGGGCTGGTTGCTTCATTCGGCACTGGTTCGCGCCATATGCCTACGCTAACCACTTCGATGGTGTCTAACGCCCAACCAGTAACTGCCACTGCGCCGGCGATTCCGGTCGTATTGTTGTTTGGTGTATCGAAACTGCCGGAGGGAAGAGTCGGCGTGACGCTGGTGACAAATACTTGAATTTGCTGCGGCGATCCGGTGGCGCCGGCGGCGGTGACTGTAATAATGCCATTACCTCCCAGTCCGCCGGCAGGGGCAGTTGCGGTCACTTGGAACGTACCGCTGCCGGTTCCGGAGGTAGGAGATACCGTGATGTTCGACCGGTCCGAAGCGGCCGTCCAGCCGACGGCTAATCCGCCAGTGATGTTGACAGTGACGGTTTGCGGACTGGTAATCAACGACCCGCTGTAGCCGAAATTCAACCTGGTCCGGTTGATGGACAGGGTGGGATTGTTCAGATTGATTACAGTCGAATCGCTCGCATTGGCTGGTCCAGATCCTCCTCCTGATACGCTCACCTGGTTCACTTTCGGCGAGGTAGCGTTTCCAGAGACATTGACAGTGACGGTAATGGCCGGATAGCTGGCGCCGCCGGCGAGCGCGTCACTGCGGGTGCAAGTGTTGGAAGGACAACTCCAGCCAGTGCCGGCCATGGCGACCAGCGTCAAACCGCTGGGGATCGTTTCAGTGACCGTCACAGTGCCGCTGGTGGTAGCTGCGCCGTTATTGTTGGAGACGGTCACAGTGTAGGTCGCGTTCTGCTGGCCTTGCGTAAAGTTGCCTGAGTGAGTCTTGCTGATGCTCAGCGCGGGCTGACTGCCTGGAAGGATCGTCGTAGAATCATTTGCGTTGGCAGCGACGGATCCGCCGCCTGTGACGCCCACCTGATTGTTCTGCGGTGAAGTAGCGTTTCCGGCGACGTTGACTGTGACCGTGATGGCCGGATAGCTGGCGCCTGCTGCCAAGGCATCGCTGCGCGTGCACGTTGTGGTAACGCACGCCCAACCAGTCCCTGCCATCGAAACGAGGGCCAGACCACCGGGGAGCGTTTCGGTGACAGTGACGGTGCCACTGGTCGGAACCGAGCCGGCTGCATTAGACACGGTCACCGTGTAGACCGCGTTGAACTGGCCTTGCGTGAAGCTACCGGAGTGGGTTTTCGCGATGCTCAGCAGCGGTGGGTTCAGAATAGTGGTGGAGTCGCTCACGTTCGCCGCTGCCGAACCGCCGCCGGAAACACCCACCTGGTTCACTTGTGGCGAAGTCGCATTCCCGTTTACATTCACAGTCACCGTGATCGTAGGATAAGTGCCGCCTCCAACCAGAGCGTCGCTACGGGTACAAGTGGGAAGCGTGGGACAAGACCAGCCTGTACCGCTCATCGAGACGAGCGCCAGACCGGACGGGGCTGTTTCCGTAACCGTAATAGTTCCGCTGGTCACGCCCGAGCCGGCATTCGCGATGGTCACCGTGTAGGTGGCATTGGCTTGGCCTTTGAAGAAGTTTCCAGAATGCGTCTTGGTGATGCTCAAAACCGGCACGTTGCCGGTAGGATCGCCAATTTCAACGAAAAATCCATGGGTTCCGCCGGCAGACGGCGCGCCGGACAAGTTCGGGAAATCAGAGGACGCAGTTGTCCCCCCGACGAAGACGTTTCCAAAGGAATCGATCGTAATGCTCGCAGCCTGATCGGTGTCGGTCCCGCCCAGATAAGTCGAGTACACGACAGAGGGCTGACCCAGGTCGTTGGTGTTGATCTTGGCGGCGAAGGCGTCGAACTGGCTGCTTAAGGTCGGCCCGTCGACGATAGTTGCACCTTGGTAGGTTGAAAGTCCAGTCAGCGGCCGCACGACCGGAAAGTTGCTGGAATTTGTTCGTCCTACTAGATAGGCGTTTCCCGAGTTGTCGGCTGCCACAGCGAGTCCGGCGTCAGAAAGAGTTCCACCGAGATAAGTGGAATATACGAGCGAGGGCGCGCCGCCGACCGTAGTGTTGTATTTCGACAGAAAGGCGTCGGTGCATGTGGCAACTGAAAAGTTGGCGCATCCATTGCCGCCGTTGGTTAGCTGAAACGCACTGGCGGTGGTCGCGAGAGCGTTGGTTGTACCGTCCACCGCGCCCGTCACGTAGGCCGCGGAACTGGTGTCGACGGCGATTCCGTTGATCGGCGCCAAGGGAAGGAACGTAAGATACAGGGCCGATGCACCGGTTGGGTTCAATTTGACGATGAATCCGTCGTTTGTAGCCGATGTTTTCGACGTGTTAAATCCGGTGGCGGACGAGGGCTGAAAGGATGCGGAAGTGGATGTTGTCGCTCCGCCGACGTACGCGTTTCCCGAGACGTCTACCGCAATACCGTTCCCGGAATCGGCTCCCGCGCCGCCCAGGAATCTGGAATAAATCAACGACGGCGCGCCGCCTACGGTGGGATTGATTTTCGCGACGAACGCATCTGTGCCGCCACCGGCGATGGTCGCTGGCCCAACGGTATGGGAGAATCCGGCGCCACCCACTGTTTGGCCGGTGATGTAGGCATTACCTGAACCGTCGATGGTGACACCGTTGCCGGAATCCGTTCCTAAACCGCCCAGGAACGTGCTGTACTGCACCGCTTGAGAGGGGAGCGCGACATATTGCAGGAAGTAGGCGTCGGTAGCGGTGCCGTCAGGGTCTGATAGCGTCGGCTGAAAAGCGCCCGTTGTGAAGAAGCGTGTACTTGAAGTTGAGCCAGTGACGTAAACCTTGCCAGTGCTCGAGACCGCCATGGCGGTAGCGGTGTCGGCAAAGATAGTGCCTTGGTTGAGGGGAGCTCCGGTCGAGCTGAATGCAGTGATAAGGACGTTTCCCTGTCCTGTGGCGGACGCGGTGTAGATGTTGCCGGAACCATCGACACCGATCGCGGTGACAGGATTGATAAGTGTCGGGCTGGAGATGGTCAAGGTCGGATCAATGACGAGTTCACGCGAACGATCGTATTCACCGAGTTGGATGCGGACTTCATCGCCCGCCACCAGCTTGTAATTGGCCTGAACGCGGGTTCTCTGCCGATCGACAATTTGGTATGCCAAGGGACGGTGATGAGTAACAGTGCCGTAATGCGTTTGAAGCACAAGGTCGCCTGTGGCGTTCAAGAAAAAGCCAGCTTGGCCGGTGAGTCGGATTCGGATCGAACCCGGGTCCGCGCCCGGAGCCACAACCATGTCATATTCGAGCTTTTCGCGATTGCCGTAATAGATCACATCGACGCCTGGCCAGACTTGCTGGTAGCGTACTCTCGAATAATTCCGTAGATTTCGCAACAGGCCGTCAGGATCTTGAGCGCTGAAGTATGAGCTGCGGAAAGCAAGCGGCTCTGTTTCTTCGCCATGAGCCGCCGGGTTCGCTCCGACCAGTTCCAGATCGACGTGTTCCGCAGGTTTCCCTTTGACATCGAACAGTTCCAACGTCGTTTTGGCGGAGGATAGCAGAAACCTGTGATTGAACGCGGGCGCCACAAAATCGATGCCCTGAGGGGCTTGGCCCTGGTTCGGCTCGATTGTGAGCGGCAATTGCCCGAGGTGTTCGAGAACCTGTTGGGCGCGTGCTGCTCCCGGCTGGACGCCTGTAATCGGAGACTGGGCAAAGGCCGCGGCTCCAATCACGAGAGCCAGCGTCAATCTAAGTGCTTTCATATTATTAGTTCTTCTCCTCGGTTTGAGTGGAAACTCGAAGCTTACACAGGAAGTATGAACCGCAAGTTGTGGCTGTCCTCATCTTCGAGCGGTGCCGTTCTTCCTTGTGTCGCTAACGAGCCGCTTGGACGCGGTGGCCCGTAGGTGTGACAACCCGGCTACTAATCCGAAATCTTTCCCGATGTTAAGCTTTTTCGGCAGTTCCGGTCAACTTCTTTAGGACGCAACATAGCCAACACTGTTTCGCATGAGAAGCGGTATACCGGAGTGAGTCACGGATTCGTAAACTGGGTGAGTCAATGCAATTCTCCGATATCGCAAAACTGCTGAGCCGATCCAAGCGCAATCACGAAGGATATCTGGATGGAATGAACGGTGGCGTGATTTATGGTTGGGCGCTCAATGTCGTCGATCCCGGGGAAGAAGTGAAGGTAACGTTCTATCGAAATGGCAATCTGATCGGCGAGGCGGTGGCGAGAGAATACCGGCAAGATTTGCACAAGGCGAACGTCGGCTTGGGTCATGGCAATTACGGTTTCAGTTTTCAGATTCCAGCCGAGATTCGGGCCCTTCGGAATTACACGGTGACCGCATTCGCAGGCAGTAATACGGAATTGACTGGCAGCCCGCTCGAAGTGACCGAAGCGCCCGAGTTTCCTTTCCGGCCGCGAGGAAAGCACGGCCGGGATTTTCTGGCTCAAACGGTT
>JACXTT010013936.1_pt1 | contig 10551 bp, 5 predicted proteins | sample 9270951 | NCBI WGS metagenome assembly JACXTT01 (sample SAMN15532306, study PRJNA645909) | rock metagenome | isolation source: weathered quartz diorite | place: Puerto Rico | collected 2017-06-21
GTCCGACTCTTTGACCGCGACAGCTCGCCAGCAATTCGCTGTTCCTTTTATGCGCGAGGAGGCGCACATGCACGCTTACCGAATCGAACGCCAGATCGAGAGGGATGTTTTCTGCTTCGAGGACCCGAAGTCGCTCTTCGGCTTCGGGCGCGCCGTACTGGGAAGCGTATTTAAGCAGGTCCGAAGTGGTCTTTGCTTTTTTCGTCTTAATTAACAGGCGTAGGACTTCGAGCAGGCCGATTTCGTCTTTGGTCGGCGCCTGCCTGCCGGTCGGTTCCTGAGGCGATTCAGACATGGCATCCTCCGAGGCGCATTATTTTCAAAACCGTCTGGGTCGTCAAGAAATACTGGGGAAAAAAACTTCTAACATTAGGGTTGGATAATAAGGAGACGACCGAGCGATACAGGGCGGGTCGCGCGAAAGCGAGTCTGGTGTCTCGCTCTATTGCTGTCTATGGGGCGCGATCCTGTGGGAGAACTCCAAGCTTACCGGGAGCGAAACCATCGATGCGAACGCGTCGGCCTTCACGTAAGATTTCTATCCAGCCTCCTGGGAAGTTTCCTGCAAGTAACAATGTGTAGGCGCTCGTCACCGGTTTCCCGTTGGCGGCGATAATCTGGTCGCCCTTTTTCAGCTCAGCGGATTTCGGTTGATCCGGCGACGGAACGACGTCGATGATGACGACGCGCACGGAGTTGAGCGCGGTTCCGTCGCTGCGCTTGTGTGTGACGCCTTGTAGATTGCCGCCAGAAAACTTCGCTTCGCGCGTGCTGAACCCGACCAGACTCTCGTCGAACCCCGACTCGAATATGCGCTCCCGCTGTTCGTTTGTATCGAACTCCTCTTCTCTACGCGCGGCGTACCCGGTAGAAATAATGGACAAGGCTTGCCGATTCGTGTCGCAGAACTGCTGCACCTCGCGCTTCATTTTGCCGTTGGCGTGCCATTCTGTATCGAAGCGCAAGACCGGGCCGCCAAAATCCTTCGGGTTACTGAAGGTCCTCCACTCGGTCGTTGCATTGCCGTTCTCATCGTAAAACGTTTCGCCCGCGATAAACGTGAGCCCAGCGCCCAAGGCTAACTGTCCCTGAGCGTCTTCATAACGGTTAATCATATGACGGAGTCGTACTTGAGGATCGAATTCCGGCTCAATGACACGCCGGTAATATTTGAACTGCGCCGGATCGTATTCGTCAAATATCTGCCGACGTAAGCTTCCGGTGACGTCGAATTCGTTAACGAAGCGATGATAGCCGTCGGTGCTGTAAGTTTTTTCTCCAGCGACATCGAAATACATTTCCTCGACCCGAATGCCCTGCGGTCCAGTCGCATAGCTGAAGCGTTTGATCGCATAGCCTTTATCGCCGTTGATTAGATTGCCCTGGACATCGAGAGATTTTTCCTCGAAGAGGTTGCCGTTCGCGTCGTGTTGCAAGGCGCTGTTCGATGAAGTCGCGCCGGCCACGAGAATGCCTGCCGGATGGCCGAACTCGTCGTAACTGATATCGGTCTGGCTGATCTGCTTTAGCGAGCCCTGGACGTCGGCTTTGAAGAAAATCCGTTGCGTCAGTTCCCCACGCTCGTTTCGCTTGATCTCTTGCACCGACCATTCCGCAGGGTCGCGTACTGGGTTTTGGTCGGGGCCTAGATTGGTGACGCGCACTGGGTTGCCCGCGCTGTCGTGTTCGGTCACGATCTCCGCGATTCCATTCCATAATGCCGGCTGCCCATTCCCGTCGCGCATTTCGGTTCGAACTTCCTTCGCCCAGCTAGTCGTGAAAGCGATCAGACCCATGCGATTCGCAGCGGGCTGTCCGTCCGTCCCCAGATTGACCAACTGAATGATGTTGCCCGCGTCGTCGCGCTCCAGTTTGTACCCATAAACACCTTCGCCGTTGGCGGCGGGCTTGCCTGCAGCGTTGAAGAAAGAGATCTTTGTGTCCCGACCTTTGGCGTCCCGCTCGAACTCCATGTGCGTCGCGCCGCTGGGGCTTGGGGCATCAAAGCCGTGCAGGTTGACGAACCGCGCCCGCACAGTGTTGCCTGAAGAACCAGAGGCAACCTGACGGTCGTAGACAATACGCCAGTTTCCCCGGCCGGTCCGATCACGACTGAGCGCTTCAAGCGCATTATTGTGATCGTCGTAGGAGAATTCGAGGGTCGTGCATTCCGGGAATCTCTCGGCGTAAGGCTGCGCCCCGACCAAACCCTCTATGTAGAGAGGAATCATCTCCTCGCTGAGGATTCGACGCAGCACGGCGGGGTGGCCGCGCGCATTCAAGACTTCAACCTTGGTGATGGGACCAAACCGGCCACGCCGCGTCAATCGCAAGTAAGCTGCGTGATGCGAAGCGTCCTCCCGGCTGATCTGCTCCAGAGGCTCCAAGCCTCCGTTGACCCAGACCACATGGGTCCCGTATTCCACACGTGGACGCTGATAAAGTTCCCATTGCACGAGTCGCGACAACCCGGCAACGACTAACAGCAGGGCGGAGGCGACGGCGACAAATTTCCACGGATGCCGCCGGACCCATTTTATGCTGCTACCAATTGTGCTAGCTGGCTTGGCGAGAATCGGTTCGTCGTCGAGAAAGCGCCGCAGGTCTTCGGCAACCGCCGCGGCGCTCGCATAACGATCGCGCGGCTCCTTTTGAAGGCACTTCATACAGATGGTTTCAAGATCGCGCGGGACATCGGGCCGATGCCACGCCGGCGAGACTGGGTCCTCGGTCAAAACACGCACTGTGATTGCTATCTCGCTATCTTCCGGCAGGAAAGGCGGGCGGCCCACGAGCATTTCGTAGAGAATTGCGCCTAACGAATAGATGTCCGCAGCCGGCTCGACGTGCCGGCTGTTTCCTTTCGCTTGCTCCGGCGCCATATAGGTCGGGGTTCCGATTACAGCGCCGGAACGTGTGAGTTTACTGTCCTCTTTGAGTCGCTTGGCAATGCCAAAGTCAGCGACCTTTGGGACGCCTTCCGGATCGAGCAGCACGTTGGCCGGCTTCATGTCGCGGTGCACCACGCCGTTTTGGTGCGCGAAGTGTAACGCACGCGCAACCTGTATCAGCAACTGCGCGGCCTCACGCGGCGAAGGTAGTTCTTTACGCAGGCGATCGTCGAGCGAGCCACCTTCGACATACTCCATCGAGAAGAACGGCGCCCCGTCGTGCTCGCCTATTTCGTAAATATGAGCGATGTTGGTGTGAGTTAGTCCAGCCGCCGTCTCCGCTTCCTCAAGAAAACGATGCAATTCATCCGGCCCATAATGGCCGGTTAACATCTTGAGCGCGACGCGGCGGTTCAGCTCAATCTGGCGCGCCAGATAAACCACACCCATTCCGCCGCGCCCGAGTTCCCCTTCAATCTCGTAGCCGCCAAATGCCTTTAGTGACGGGTATCGCGAGCTCTTAGGCTGAATAGGTCGCGTTGTGCTGTGATCAGGCATCGTGCGCGATTATTGCACAGATTAACCAAGCATGTAATCCGGTTGCCGCCGCGGAAAAAGCTTGCGAAGCGAAGTACCGCTGATAAGCGCCCGTCTCCTGCCCATTCACCCCTCCAAGGTCGCGGCACGGGTTACTCCGGCAACCCTGTATTTATGCTGATTCGGAAGGGTCGCCAACCCCGGGCGGATCCCACTCACCCATGCCGTAGATGATTCCGTTTTCGATTCGGTCCACGACTACACCGTCAATATCGAGAGAATCACTTGTCCACAAGATCCGGCCCTCTGTAGAGATACAGAATACTCGCTCGCCAGATGCCGCCAAAAGGTGATTAATGGTTGTAATCCTCGATATACCGCTGGCGCTGTGATTCCAGCTTGGTCCGCAACGGTTTTGGCACTAAAGACTCAATGGCGTCGTAAACGTTCCTGATAGCCTCTTCATCCACAGGCTTCATGGCAGTAGGAACGGATATTGTCCGCCCATCACCCTCCACGCGCATTCCTCGCGCTTGTCCGCCTATCCTCTCCTCTTTAAGGTCTTCTTTCCATCGCCTTTCAAATACGCCCGATTTCGCCATCAATTCATACAACTGCCGTATGTCCTCGTCATTGACGGGGAAGGTTTCAGTCCAGTGAGGCAGCGCATCCCCGGCAAAATAAATCTGTGTTGGACTAAGCACCATTTTTCCCTGAGAGCCTGGCCCTATTTCAATGATGTACTCGTATTGATACGGCGGCGAAATGGACCCACTAAACCAGTTATAGCTCACGTGAAAGTCTGCCGGTCTTTCCTTCCATTTGTTCTCTTTCCCATCGCGTCGAAGCGAACAGTCGGCAAATGACGCGATGAGAAGGAGAGTCATTACTTTCATCAGGCGTTGTGCAGCAGGGTTCCTTTTCATACCCGCATCTCCAAGCGAATCGCTCGCTCGCCAGCATATATCAAACCCGACCGCCTGATCTAACCTGCCGTGCGCGGATTTCGCAACTAGCGCTAAAACCTTCGTATCGGTGATACACTGCTCATGCCGACTGGATCTCAACGCACGCGATAAGCTATGCCCACCTTGTTTTGAAGCCGGTCATAATCCAGGAAGCGTATCCAGGTGCTTTCCCACTCCGGCATCCAAATGGGAGTCGTCGAGCCGTCAACATTCGGCATCGAGCGCGGCGACCAGTCAACGAAATGAGATATCAGCACTCCGTCCTTAATCTCCCAACGGCCCTCGGAGTAGAATGATCTGAACTGGTCTCGGGTAATCGATGTGAAGCGGCCGTCCGCGGTGAAAACGCTCTCGCTGATGCACGTTCCATACTGTTGCTGCCACTTCCCAACGAGCAGGCGCTCGGGGCTGTATTCGGTTTGAGCTACAGCGGAGCCTTGTGAGAAATTGCAGAGCATTGCTGTAAGCAGTGCGAGTCCTACTGAGAATTTTGTCGTGAGTCTTGTTTTCATTGTTCAATCTCCTTTTTTTGGTTTCGACAAATTATTGACGCGTCTTGCGTACCCGCGTCATAACTCGTTCACCATATAACGCGAGAATGAACGTCCGAATGGCTCACGCCCGGAGTTGGCTCGGCTTTGACTCGAGAATTGTGATTTGCCGATCGCTGGTTTGGGGTCAAATCCAAACGCTGTCGTGCGTGAGCTTTCCGAGCGCTTTTTGTCGCGTTATATTTAGGAGATAAGAAGACACTCTACAGAGGCTGACGGTAAGACTGATCATCATCATGAAACTCAAGACATCGAATCTGAATTTGAAGACATCTGCGCAACTCGCCTTCACGTGCTTTCTGTTTGTCATGCTGGCTGAACTTTTTAGCGCAGACAAAGCCCCGTCGCTTGCCGGGCAGCAAGCTGATTCATTGGTTCTGTCCGATCTTGCTCAGGCCCGCCGGCTTGTTATCGAAGATGATTGGACCGGCCTCTCGCGAATCGCGCCCGTGACGGCGCACTTCACGCTTGAGCGCCGCCCGGACGGTTTCGCCGGTACTGCTGTCTTCTCCGCGGGCGGCTACTCGGGCACCTCCAATAAAGCGACCGAGGAAATTGCGGTCCCACTTGACAAGGTTGAGCACTTCCTAATGATGCTTGCGACGTGTCCGATCAAGTTAGAAAACTATGAACCAAGAATTGAACACACCGACGACTACCCATCCATCAAGCTGGAGGTCGATCTGGCAAAAGAGTCTGTAGTGTTCTTCACCCAGTCGCAGGGCGAAGGTTACGTCCCCTGGGGCGTCACGGTTCACGGCAGAAGCTACGTGATCGAGTCGGACATTCCGGCGAAAGCGCTCGACACGCTTAAGCCCCATTTCAAGTATGATGTGCTGGAACGACTAAAACAGATCAGCGGAGCCGGCCCAAGCCGCGAGAGTGCTGACGCTGTGGTAGCCATCCAAGCTGACTGGGAGCTTTCTCTCAAATCGAACGGCGCTCTGCTGTACCAACAAATGGTCTCAAATCGCGACGCCAGCGGTAAGCCAATTGCGCCGAGAGGACCGCGGATGTTGCCCGTCTTCCTGGAACTCGCGAGCGGGATCATCGAACCGGCTCTTACGCTCCGCGGCACCAGCAGCATACCGATTCGGAGCCGACAATTCGGAACGGGCATTGTCGTGACCCTTGATGGGTTTATACTCACGACTCAGGCGGTCGCGGCGGCGTGGAAAACTCCTTATACGTGGGACCCAGAATACTATGGTACCGGAGCTGTGCTTTACGTTCTAAATGCTAACCTGCGACCGACGCGGACTCAGCTTATCAAGTACGAGGACCTCCCGCAGACATGGGTTCCAGCCAACTCCAGCATGCTTGACCGTCGGCCCATTGACGGGCGAATGGTTCAGGGCAGGTTGAAATACCTGAGTGTTACTTTCGACCGATCGAGGGCGAGTCTTCCCGCGAGGCTACTCCGCGTTTCTGATACCCAGGACCTTGCGCTTATTAAAGTCGACAGTCCAGAGCCGCTGAAAAGAGTACAGCTCGAGGATAACGACGACGAAGTCGGGCCTGGTGACGCCGTAGTCGTGCTCGGGTACGCACCAGTCCGGCCGAGGGTCACGACCAAGCCCGGCTTGGAAGATAGGCCACACAACACTCACCAAGAGAATGATGCAGACGTAATCACCAGTGTTGGTGCCATTGCAAAACTAATACCCGGACGGGAGCGCGCTTCCAGCGGCGAGAGCGTCGACTTATATCAAATCACCGCGCCGCCGCTCAGCAGTGGCAGCCCTGTCTTCCTTGAGAATGGACACTTGATAGGACTGATGTCCAACATCAAAACACCTGTTGGCCGCGGCGTAGTTGTTGTGCCAGTCCGGTATGCAAAGGAGATTATGGGAATTCGCTGAGACGAAGACGTTCTCTTCAGTCCTAAACGATGCATCTCATTCAGATCCCGACTCGATGCCATCTCGCTACGGCACGTTCTTAAACCTTCCGAGGAGAATTGACCAATCAACGCCGGCCTTCGCGTAGCGGTCAGTCCGTTGCTGGCCTTGATTTCTATCGGATATGATGTACTAGTTAGGCTCCGTAATCTCCACCACGGACCTAAAAGGGGATTTCTATGAAAAGACGATTACCTTCTTCTGCAACATATCTGAGGGCAGGAGGGCTGTTTCCATTTAGGAAGACGGTCATTGCGTTTGTCTTCACGCTTGTAAACATTCCCCTATCAGCATTTCGACTGCAAGCTCTTGGCGATACACCGTCAAGTTCAGGCATTCGCGATGAGCCCCCGGCGTTTTCGACTGTTGGTAGGGATTTAATGCAAACTGAAGTTGCAGAAGTCTATGGCAAGCTACCCTTGAGCTTTGAGAGTAATCAGGGCCAAACTGAGTCGCGGGTGAAGTTCATATCGCGTTCCCTTGATCACGTTCTGTTCTTGACGTCGACCGAGTTAGTAGTCGCTTTGCAAAACGTTGGGGCTGACAGTCGAAGAGTCAACAGTATTTCAGAAAAAACGGAATCATCCTTGTTGAGAATGAAATTCGTTGGAGCTAACCCTGACCCAATGATTGAGGGCCAGGATGAACTGCCAGGCAAGACTAATTACCTCATCGGTAATGATCCAGCGAACTGGAAGACTAGCGTGCCAAATTATCAGAAGGTCCGGTACCAAGAAGTTTATCCAGGTGTAGACCTGAACTTTTATGGCAATCAGCAGCAACTCGAATATGATTTTGTAGTTGCACCAGGCTCTGATGCTCGAGAGATCAATTTAGTGTTTGAAGGAGCGCGAAGTATTCGCCTCGACGACAGCGGTGATTTGGTGATAGGTACACCCGCCGGTGAGATTCGGCAGCACAAACCGTTCGCCTACCAGGAATTCCACGGAGCAAGAAACAGAGTTGACGTGCAATTCGCTTTGGGCCAAACGGACAAAGTCGGTTTTATTATTGGTGATTACGATTTACAAAAGCCACTCGTGATCGATCCGGTGATCGTCTACTCATCTCTTCTCGGCGGAATAAATAGCGACAGCGCATCAGGCATTGCCGTCGACGCAGACGGTTACATCTATGTAGCGGGGGGCACCGGCTCGCCGGATTTCCCTTCGACGGGACCACCTTTTCCAAACAATACCGCCTTCACCAGTGCATACGTCACCAAGTTCGACCCGACCGGGAAGAGCATCATTTACTCAACCTACTTGGGCGGCAATAACTATGATGGAATCACTTCAATCGCACTGGATACATCCGGGAACGCCTATGTGACAGGATGGACGACTTCGACTGACTTTCCAACAACACCCGGAGCGTACCAATCGATATTCAAAGGCGGCGGCGAGTATTACGATTACATCTTTGGTGGTGACGGTTTCATCGTCAAGCTAAATGCGAGTGGCAACAGCCTCCTCTACTCGACGCTTCTTGGAGGAAGTCTTGCCGATAACTTTAGAAGCATCGCAGTCGACTCACAGGGGAATGCTTATGTCGCAGGCTACTCATGGTCGCTAGATTTTCCCTCGACACCGGGTGCTTATCAAACCGTCAATCATGCTAGCCCCTACTATTACCCATACGCTAACAATGGGAACGAAGATGCCTTCGTTGCCAAGATTAATGGAGATGGCACGGCCCTGCTATTTTCCACTTTTATCGGCGGACGGTATGGAGAGTTTGTGGGGGACATGAAACTAGACTCCGCTAATAACGTGGTTCTCGTCGGGTCCACATCATCCGATGACTATCCAACGACGCCCGGAGCATATAGCGGCCCCCTAAACTATGGATTTCTCTACGTAACAAAGCTCAATTCGTCTGGTTCGGCGCTAGTATCCTCAACTGCTGTTGGGTACGGTACCGGAATGGGCCTGGCCCTGGACAGATCGGGCAGTATTTACATAACTGGATATGCTGGCGGGAACTACCCGACAACGCCGGGAGTGGTACAGCCCGAACTCTCACCGCTGAACGATGGCACTGTTGATGCCGTTGTAACAAAGTTAAATCCTGCCCTGTCACAGATAGTGTATTCTACATTTCTCGGCGGTGGCGGCCATGATTTCGGTATTAAGATCGCGGTCGACTCTGTTGGGAACGCCTACGTGACTGGCAGCGCGACATGGGGCTTCCCTATAACTCCTGACGCTTTTCAACCGGCATACGGAGGTATACCCGGCAACATATATGGGGGTGGATTGAGCGATGCTTTTCTGACAAAGCTAAATCCTACGGCGACTACACTGCTTTACTCCACTTATCTGGGCGGTAGCTATGGTCCCGGCTCATATGGCGATGACCAGGGCCAGGCTCTTGCCTTGGACTCGCATGGTAATGCTTACATCGCGGGAATCACCTTTTCATCAACCTTCCCCACTACTCCTGGAGCTTTTCGACCGACGCATCCGCTCTATGATACCGATGCATTTTTCGCAAAGTTCGAGTTTCTCCAATTTGATCTGTGCATTCAAGACGATAGCAACGGCAATCTCCTGCAGATCAACACCGTAACGGGTGAATATCGGTTCATGAATTGCTCCGGGTTCATCTTGAGTGGAACAGGCACCTTAATCAAGCGAGGCCCTATTGTCACTTTGCAGCATTATGCTTCCGATCGCAGAATACTCGCGAGAATCGACGCGAGTGTTAATAGAGGCACCGCGTCCGTTCAGGTATTCTCACAGGCATCGACTTTCACGATCACCGACAGAAACACTGCGAACGACACATGTGGTTGTGCACATTAAGCCAGAGACCGACGAGAACCTGAGAGCGTGGGGGTTTTGCCCCCAAGGCTGTTTTATTCGAAGAAACTCACTTGCAAGGTCTCGAGGACAAAATCGCAATCAACAGCCATGATCGGATCGTTAGCGCGTTGACTTGGTTTTTGACGAGTGCACCTCGCGATTATGCAACTTGCCAAAGGTTCGAGACTTGTCGTAACCAATCCACTGCCAGTCAACGGACCCGCGAGTATACGAATCGCATCGTTCAGGTGGACATTCCCTCCGCGACGGGTTGTTTTTATGCCGCGGTAAGGTTACATTGTGGTGGCGGGGTCGTTTGAAGGAAACAAGCTGCCACAAATCTGCCACAAGAGCTTGAATGGTGGCTTTATTCCAAGTTCGCAAGTCCTGATAGTAAGAGACATGGCGGCGTAGCTCAGGTGGTTAGAGCGTGGGATTCATAACCCCAAGGTCAGTGGTTCAAGTCCACTCGCCGCTACCAATATCAAATCAAGCGTTACGAGCCGGAACGGTTCCGGCTCGTTTCGGTTTTTCGCAATCGATTCCACATCAGTGGCCAGCGCCTCTAGCACACACGTCTTGCCATAGTCAGTCGCATCCAGAACAATATCTCGTTCACGTCTACCTCCGCCGGCTGGCTCAATTCGATTGCGACTGCCTGCGCAAATGATTCGGCAGGAATGCTCCCTTATGGTGAAGGTCACAAAGAATTCGCGGCTTGAGTAAGCGGTCTGCGGTTTGAGGAGTTGATGCTCCCTTCTGATGCCCCATTCAAGCCATATCTCGGCTGTAGCGCTGTGTTAATGCGTCTCGTTCCTCATCAACATAGGATTCGCCAAAAGGGCTGTCACTGCCCGTGCCGCTCTCTTTACTCACATCCTTGATGTTAAATACCA
>JACXTT010013937.1_pt1 | contig 10551 bp, 9 predicted proteins | sample 9270951 | NCBI WGS metagenome assembly JACXTT01 (sample SAMN15532306, study PRJNA645909) | rock metagenome | isolation source: weathered quartz diorite | place: Puerto Rico | collected 2017-06-21
GTTGGCCTTTTCCGGGCTGAGGGCCAGCGTAATGTTGTAAAATTGGACCGGCAGTCTACCTACAGCGAACCGGAGTTGCATGGCGGCTTAGGCCAGATTGTCACGCCCGTTGAGAACCTGCCTTGAGCGGCCAGGCACATCCATGTAGATCTCCACATCCGCCGTGAAGAAACCAGCAACTTTCTGAGAGTTCAGCAGCACCGCCATTGGAGCCTCATTGTGGCCGAAACTTGCGGACCTGGCCAGCTCGGTCAGGTACTTCCGGATGACCCGCTCCGGGCTTGGAAAGAGGACCGTCCAAAGCCAGATGGCCACTGCGAGGAGTCCTCCGAACAGAATCGCGCGCGCGAGCCACCTCCTCATAGCAGGACCTTGCCAACGATGCGCGCCCGCGACGCGACTCCCATCGTATGATCTTTGGCCGGCATGGAACGATTATCGCCGACGAGAAAGTATTCGTTAGGTCCTAACCGGCGGGGAGGGAGCTCCCAATCGCAACTGTACTTGATGTAAGGTTCCTCGAGGATTTTTCCGTCGATTTGAGCTTTGCCGCCATGGAAGGCGACAGTTTCGCCGGGCAGCCCGACAACGCGTTTCATGTACATGATACTAATCCCCGAGGTGCGAATGGCCACGACGTCTCCACGCCGCGGGTCGTGGAAATGGTAGATCAGTCGATTGACGAAATTGACGCGGTGATCTTTGTAAGTGGGCATCATGCTCTGGCCCTCAACTCGAATTGGAACGAGCACGAATCTGTTGAAGACGATTAAGCAGACGACGACGAGGATGATGATCCGAACGGTGGTGCGTTTTGGATTTCGTCCGATCAAGACTTTCTGAACCCAAGTGGGCGAGGGAGTTCCTTCCGCGTCGACAGCCATAGTCGTCATTATCAAAGGGAGCAGAACTACAAACAAGGAGCAACTGTTCGGCATGAAACTTGCAGTTGCATCCTCGTCCCTGTCGTTCATTCCGGCCTGGGGAAAGCAGGGCGCCGGAAGTTTCGCCGAACGAAAGTTAAACGTGAAGGCAGCGAATAAGCATAAATCGCAGATCAGTGGATCCTGTCCAGCGACAGGACGCGATGTCCACGTCCGTTTGTCCGCTAACAAGTCACAACCAACAACCATGAAGACCACCATCCTGCCCGAACCGAGCTCAACTTCCGGCAAGCGCAACGGTTTCCACGTGATTAAGCGCGCGCCACGCATGCCGAGAGCGTTGAACGGTGAATCCGAGTCGTTAGTTGGCTTGAGCGGCCTTGTGCGCTCCCTGCTCGGTACCGGGCGCGGTCCGAGCGTGACTTTTGTCTATCAGGACGACCAGACCCACACATGGGCCAAGGCGGTGTCGCAAAAGATTGCGAAGCTCACAGGTGAAGAAGGCGTGCGCGAAACCTGGTGGAAGGTCGGCGACCTGGACGCCCCTGGAATTCTTGCTGGTGCCGTTTCGAGTGCCTTACGAGCGGATCTGATCATCGTGGCGACTCACGGGGAGGGTATGCCGTTGCCATTTTACGTGTGGATAAACTTATGGTGGCCCCATCGGGAGGAGGTCTCAGGCGGATTGGTGGCTCTGGTGGGCGCGCCGCAGCCTGCCGCCGCGCAGGCGGGCAGGGTAGGGGACTACCTCAGGGAAGTAGCCCAGCAAGCCCGGATGGAGTACTTCAGCGCCGAGAAATTGCTGCGCTGCGAGACTCAAAACCTTAACGGCAAGGCCCACACCAGCTTGAACGGCGTGAACGGCTCCCACCGATCTGGCTTCGAGCGCCGGACGAATTCTCACGGCTAAACCGTGGGTGTAGCCTTCGAAGACGCGGCTTCCAAGCTTGAGTTACGCGTCACTGTTCGCTGATTCCTGCTCACTGATTACCCGTCACTGCTTACGCTTCACCACCGTGGGCGGTCACTGTGAATCCGTGATCGCTCTCTCCAATTTTTCGCGCAAATCATTTTCGAAACTTGTTCACCAGGGGTGCCGCGACTGGGTTTTTCCTGTGAACAATTTCCGGGAGCACCGCGACAAAAGCATTGAGTTCATTGGTCGCTCTGAGTTGTTCACAGCCTGTTCACCGAGGGTTTTCCGTGAATAAGTTGTGGATAAGAAATCGTTGTCAGATCGAGAAACTTTGATAAGGTGTCCGCAGTTCATTGAAAGAACTGAGATGGGCGGCGGCGGTCAACAGATTGAAGCTGAACGTCTCAAGGATAATCCCAGGTGACTGGGGAAAGGTTGAGTCAGGCTGGTTGGCTCATCCCCTCTCAAGCCGGACTGCAAGGTTCGGGAGCGGAGGCAGAATTCACCAGTTCCTCTGGCGACGTTCGCGCGTCGTCAGTAAACGCGAAAAAGGGACTGAGCGATGAGGAGCGATGAGAAACCGTTCCGAATCGAGTCAAGTAGCCCGGGAGAGTTTCGGGCCTGGGCGAATCGCAGTTACCAGAGGTATCCGGTTGCTACTGTGTATCAGCACGGTCGGGCGAGTCTGGCCCTGAAAACGTTCGGGGCTGGCGGTTTCGGAAACGAGATCAGCTAAATGAAAGACGCCGAAAGGCGGGACAAAGTGAACGCCCGAGCCGGGAAGGACACGTGGTCTAGGCAGGATCCGTGAAAACCTTCCGGAGCGTCAGCGATGGTAAAAACGCTACCGCTGACCTGTGATCGAAAAGCAACCTGAGAGTTAAGAGGCGAGACCCGTGGCACCGGGCAAACGCGCTGTCAGAAGCGGCGGCTGACCCGGAGCTAAGTGGTTAAGACGCGGAGAGGCAGTCATAGACGTGTCTTGACCTGGTTCGCAAGCCGGTGGCGCAACCATCGGTCCAAGCGAGCTGAAAAGCCTCACTCAATAATTCAGTGCGCCCGCAAAAACGGGCCGCTGGACGGCCCTGCTACGAGGCCGGTGACTCCGCTTGCCGTGGAGAATGGCGTCGGGAAGCTGGCAGCCCCAGAAATGGGGCGCCCAATAGCCAGCACGGGAAAGAGAGCCTGGCGAACTCCCATCCCCCAATTTGTCCCTGTCGGGCCGCAAGGCCGGGCAGGGACATTTTGTTTCGTCTGAACTGCCGACAGGAAATGAGATTGAAAACCGTACCGACGCACAACAGATTCAGGAATGATCAATTACAAAGAGATTGCGTTTGTTGCTTATCCGGTTACTGACATCCCACGCGCACGCAAGTTTTACGAGGGCGTGCTCAACCTCATGCCGAACGCGGCTCTAAAAACCGAAGACCAGCATTGGATCGAATATGATGTTGGCACAGGGACGCTCGGTATCGGTTGTTCACCGCAATGGCTGCCATCGCAAGACGGTCCTTCAGTCGCCTTGGAAGTTGGAGATTTTGAATCGGCCCTGGCCTCTTTGCGGCAGCACAATATACCGTTCCTCATTGGACCCTTGGACCTTCCGTCCTGCCGAATGGTCGCAGTTCGTGATCCCGATGGGAACAAACTCACGCTTCATCAGCGCAAAACGCGCTAGGGCAACTTCGTTTATTGCTCCTGGTATCGATACGGAACCTCTTTGAGACTTGAATCCTGCTCCTCCGCGCTTGCTCTCAGACCTGCTCTCCGCCGTGGCAAACCGCCTGCCGGATAAAGAGGCCCTGGTTTTCAATGATGAGCGCGTTTCATGGGCCAAGTTCGATCAGCGCGTCGATTACCTGGCCAAGGCGTTTCTGGAGCTGGGTATTCGACGCGGCGATCGCATCGGCATCATTTGCACGACTCGGCCGGAGTATGTTTACACCTACCTGGCCGCCGCCCGGATTGGCGCGATCCTCGTAGGTTTTAGCGTCCTCTACACTTCTCCTGAAGTGATGCGTCTGGCGCAGTTGACCAAGCCAACCGCCCTCATTGTCCTGGGCCAGGTAAAGGACAAGAAGCTTGCGGAGACGTTGAAACCGTTGGTGAAATCGCTTCCTTTCATTAGACATTTCATTGTTATCGGAGGCGGCTGCCCATCGAGCGGGCTCGCGTTCGAGGAGTTAATCGCGGCGGATCGACCTGCTCAGACTGCTGCGCTAGCTTCGCGCAAAGCCGAGCTGGACGAGAATGACGGCGTGCTGATCGTCTTTACTTCGGGCTCGACCGGATTGCCCAAGGGCGCGGTTCTAACTCACAAGAACATCATCGACAACATCACCGTTCAGACACGCCAATTCGGCGCGCGCGAAATCGACCGCAGCCTGCTGCACATGCCGATGAACCATGTCGCCGGAGCGACCGAGGGCGTGGTCCCCGCCCTTATGATCGGCGCAACGCTGGTCTGCATGGATCATTTTCATCCCGTGCACACGCTGCAAATGGTAGAGCGCGAACGCATCACCGGCTTGGGCCAGGTTCCTACCATGTTTATTATGGAGTTGGGTCTTCCGAACTTCACCGACTTCAATCTCACCTCTTTGCGCCGAGTGATCGTCGGCGGCGCCGCGACGCCTCCCGCCGTGATGGAAAAGATCCAAAACATAGCGCCCGATCTCACCGTGCTCACCGGCTATGGGATGACCGAAACGACCGGCTTTATTACCTACACCTCCCCCGAGGATGATCTCGATACTGTCAGCCGGACGGTCGGCAAAGCAGCGCCCGAGTTTCAGCTCCGCATCGTGGACGACCAGCGCCGCCTAGTGGCCAAAGGCGAGGTCGGTGAGGTCGCCATTCGCGGCACGTGCGTCATGAAGGAATATTTTGAAAACCCGTTAGAGACCGCGGCGGCGATCGATGCCGACGGTTGGTTTTACACCGGCGATCAGGGTTGGCTGGACCGCCGCGACTACCTCACCCTGGTAGGCCGCAAGAAGGAAATGTTCATCACGGGCGGCTATAATGTTTATCCGCGCGAAATCGAGGAACACATCAGCGCCCATCCTAAAGTCGCCATCGTGGCAGTCCTTGGTACCAAGGACGATATTCTGGGCGAAGTTGGCACGGCGCACATCGTCCCACGAACAAGTGCACGACTCAGCGTCGAAGAGCTGAAGACACATTGCCAACAGGGGCTGGCGGAATACAAAATTCCCCGGCACTTCGTGTTTCGAGAGCAACTGCCGCTCACTCTGATTGGCAAGGTGGACAAGATGAAGCTTCGCAACGAACTGGGAGGAAAACTCGAGAGCTGATGAAGAATCTTGAACTGCAAATCAAAGGCCCCGCCGCCTGGGTTTGGTTGAATCGGCCTCAGAAGTTGAATGTGATCGATCCAACGACTTTGCAGGGAATTCGGCAGGCGATTGATGCTGCGGATAGGAATGAGTCCATTCGCGTTATCGTTCTTGCCGGTCGCGGTCGTGTGTTCTGCGCCGGCTTTGACGTATCTTCAATGCTCGAACTGACGCCGCATGCCGTCGCCCATGACCTCGACGATGTGGGCGCAGTTTTCGACGCAATCGAAACGTGCCCCAAACCGGTGATTGCGGCCATCGATGGGCCGGCGATGGGCGGCGGGTTGTTGCTGGCGCTGCTGTCCGATTTTCGGCTGGCGTCCCCCCGGGCAAGCTTCGGCGCGCCGGAGGTCAAGATTGGAATCTTTCCTTCGTTGGATTTGATCCCGCGGCTGGAGCGTCTTGTCGGCCTCGGCGCCGCCAAGAGCCTGGTGCTCACAGGTGAACCGATAGATGCCGTCGAAGCGCACCGGCTCGGGCTGGTCTCCCGCATTAGCCCACCCGAGATGTTGTATGCCGAGGCAGAAAAACTCGTCGAGCGACTGGCCGCTTTACCACCTCTCGCACTGAGACTTTGCAAGGCGGCGCTTTACGCTGAGCGATTTCCTAATTATTCGGCTTGGGAGAAGGAGCAATTTATTGCCTGCTGGGCGTCGCCTGAACGGGAAGCGGCCATGCGTGCTTTCTTGAAGTCCAGGTGAAGGGGGAATCAAGTTCATGAAGCCGCAGCCGCCGGCATCAAAAATGCCTCGTCGCCTTGTGAAAACTTCATAAGGCTCAGAATGGGATCAACGCCGATGGCGACATCGCGCGCAATGATGCCATTCTCATCAACCAGGTAAGCGATAGGAGTCGCGAACATGGCGTAGAGCCGTGAGATTTCCCATTGCTGCTGCAAGATGATGGGGAAGGTCAGCCTGTGCTCTTGCACCTTGGCTCGGTTTTCCTTCGGCTCGCCACGGCTGATCATCACCACTTGAGTCCCGGAATGCGCTCGGTGGAATTCCTCCAGTTCCGGCGCCAGGGCCTGACACGGACCACAATTCGGATCAGAGAACGCGAGCAGCAATCGTTTGCCTCTCAAGTCGGACAGTGCCAGTTCGCCGCGCCCGTCCAACCGTGGCAAACGAAACTCGGGTGCTGGAGTGCCGGCCTTCAGACCGTCGCGCTTGATCTTGCTGCGCGCCACCGAGCGGTTGCTGAAACGACCGGCTCGACTATCGAGTTCGCTGATGTCGGCAACCGAAGCATTCCGCTCCATTTCTGCTTTCTGCTTTCTACTTTCTCTTTTTCCCTCCGCCAGCGCCAACAACGCGTCAGCACCAACAGCAAGTCCGCTGGCGATCTTTCCATTAGCATCAATCAGGTAGCCGGTTGGGGTGCCATTAGCTTGATAAGCCGACGCGACCTCCATCTCCTTCTGGAGGAGTATCGGACCAGCCACCTTGTTTTCAATGAAGAAACGCCGATTTTTCTCGGCGTCGCCGGTGGTGAGGATGATGAGGCGCGGAAACTCATCCGATGATGCACCGCCCGCACCTTGGAGTGCGCCGGCGATGACGGCGCTTTTCACTAGACCTCCACTTCCCCCCTCGAGATCCAACGCGGCGCCGCGCTCCGCTTGTCGCCGCACTCCATAAACCGCCACCAGCTTCGGCGCCAGGTCACGACAAAAGCCGCACTCCGGATTGAAGAAGAGCAAAAGCACCGGCTGGCCAAGGAATTGCGACAGCGACTTATGTTCACCGGTTAGATCGGGCAACTCAAATGCCGGCGCTTCGCTGCCGATTGGCAAACCTTCAGGCTCGTCCGTTTTCCAGAACTCCAGCTCATTGAGTCGTTTTTCGAGTTCATCCAAGCGCAGGAGAATGCGCCCGTTCTGACGCAAAAGTTGCCAGCCGAGCCAGCAGCCAATGGCGATGAACACGCCAAGCAAGGCGATGGCAATCAAAACCGACGTGGTCACGGGCGGAGTATCCTCAAGTACATTACGAAAACCAACCGGATTCTGACACCCGCTATGGAGGTGCCAATGCTTCTTTTCGTGTGCATTTGGCTTGTGGTTGCCTCGACCGCGGATTGCACGCGTTCCCCGTCTTATCCGTGGAACGTTTGCACACTTTTACGCTCCGTCGCGCGAACGGCCATTCATCCGTGTCATCTCAGCAATCCGTGGTTCCATGCGCTTTTCTCAGTGTCCTGTCTCCGTTTTCTTTGTTTCCTTCTGTTACGGCATTCTGCGCTCTTGTTTGTTGTTCAATACCCGCAGTGGAACGAACAATATTCATAACAACTCACGTAATCGAGGTAGCGCGAACAGCCATAGCCAACCAACTTGCACTTACAATTGTAATGCCGGTTGCCGGCCTTCGCGTCGTTGGCCAGCCCTAAAGAGGCCAGCGCCAACCCGACGAGACCGACTCCGAACCTCTGCAGCGCGCCGCGGCGCGTGACGGATTGCGCCATTCCTCTGGCCAGTTCATCGAATTTGTCGTTCTAGCTTCCTCTTAGTCTTGGCTCTCTATCATATTCTTGCCTTCATGCCTGAGAAAGAAACAGGGATTGCTCCGTCAGTCACAGCCTGGACTGTTCAGGTGGCCCACCATCTCGGTGGCGGAGTTGAGCAGTGGTTCAGCCTCCGATAAATTGAGTATCCTGGCTTGAGTCAGAGCTCCTACTTCGTTGAGGAACGCGTGCAAAATATTGGCGGGGGTCATGCTATCCCCTCGGTTCAATTGCCGGTTTGCGGCATCCAGCTTGACCTTTAGCGAATTGCCCAAACCCGGGCGGAGCGCCTGAGCTGCAACCAAACCGTCCACACGACCCAACAACAGCTCGAGCGATTGCGCCGGCGTGACAACGGTCCAGGACAACTGCGCCGGAGTGGGGTCCGGGTTGCCCGCGTTGTCGATCGCGCGTGCTCGACAGACGTGCTCTCCGAGGGCAAGGTGGGAAAAGGTCACAGAGCTCGAGCAAGGCAGAAAGGTGCCGTCATCCAGGCTGTATTCGAACCCGGCGATACCAGATTCATCGGTGCCTGCGAACCTAAGCGTAATAGACTTCGAAAGCGTCGTGGTGCCAGCGGAGATCGTTTCACCGGCGCAGCCGGTGGCGGAGAGGATGGTAGTGTCAGGCGGGACAACCTCGATCTCAATGACGTAGCCACGAATGTAAAAATCGGGAAAACCAATTGATACGACATCAGAATCATTCCAACCTCGAAAAGGGAACCTTCCGATCACCAGGTAGTTCTCCTCGTCGTTTTCAATCCCAGTTGATGGATAATCATTTGGCTCTCCTGGGGCCCAACCGGCGTACCCATTGCCGCCGTTAGTACCGGGAATCGGACCTTCGTTATTCACCCACATCCAGCCATCTCCGGGCCGCAGTTGATTCGGGAGCTGGAATCCACCAACCCAGAACTGGTTGACTCGAAAAGGCGAGAACCCAATGTCCGGAACGAACGGCCCTCTAAGATTGTCCAGAAAGGTGTCTTCAGCCGCTGAAGCAATTGTTGCCAGGTGAGCGGGTTGCCCGTAGAAGACAGCGCTCTCGGTCAACGTTCGAGCCGCCTCCCATTCAATCCGCTCAGCGGCGACGAATCCGTACAGGTTACCCGTGGGCCCGCGCACTAACTGTCTTGCCAACGGCACAGCAGACGCCACGACCAGGCGGCCCGGTCCACTCACAACCGCGCCGCTGGAGTTTTCTACAGCTACTGCGTAGCTAGCCCCCGAATCGTTTGCTGTGAGCGCAGGAGTGCGGTACGTCGAATTGGTCGCCCCGCCGATCGCGCTCCCCTCTTTGAGCCACTGATACGTAAGCGCCTCCGCTGTGGGTTCGGTTAGAACGAAGAACAGAGCTGAGCTTCCGATCTCAACGAACGTATCCACCGGCGGTTGTCGAATCCGTGGCGCGTCGCCTGCAAAAGCCGCGTTCGCGACTCCCAGCAAGCTCAAGGCGGTTATCGCGAGGCCGACGCCGAATTTCTTCAGCGCCCCGCGGCGCGTGATGGATTGGGCCAAACCTTTGGCCAGTTCATCGAATTTATCGTTCATGACTTTCCTTTCGTACTGGTTCATGTGTTACGGAAGTTTCTTTCGTGTCGAGACGTAGAGATCGTTGCCTCCGAAACCGCCCGGCCGGTCGGAGATGAGAATCAGAGTCAAACCGTCGTCCGATAGATAAGGGGCGCGATCGTTGAACTGCGTATTGATAGTGGCCCCCAGATTGACTGGCACGCACCATCTATCGCTCGTCGTTGGACGAGTAGAAACCCACAGATCAACTCCACCCAGGGAACCGGGCCGATCAGATACGAAGATCACTTCGAGCCCATCGCGGCGGAGTGTGGGATGTGTCTCGCGGTAGCGCGTGTCGAGCTCCGCGACTGTCACGGCGTCGCCGAACGCACCGTCCGCCCCCTGTGTGCTCTGGTAGATGTTCCAATCATCGCCGTCCCGGTCGAGTCTGGCGAAATATAGTGTGATGACGCCCGTTTGGGGGTCAATGAACATTGATGGATCGCCAGTATAATGGCTGGAGTTGACGCCTGGGCCCAGGTTCATCGGCAAGCTCCACCCGAAGTTGTTGTTGATGTCGCTTCGGAAGGCCGCATAGATCTGGAGGTGCTTGTCCCCGGACAGCCCGAGGCTGGAATACAACAAAGCGTGTCCATCCGGCGAGAGTTCCGGAGTGAATTCGGCGGAAGACGTGTTGATGTTCGGGCCAAGATTCCGAGCCGGTGCCCAGTCAGAATTTCGATTTGGCCGTTGCGCAACCCACAGGTCATAATCGCCGAAGCCGCGCGGTCGGTCGGAGACGAAGAAGATCGTCAAAAGATCGGCTGAAATGGCGGCGTGCCACTCATTGTTGGTCGTGTTGATCGATGGCCCCATGTTGACTGGCGTGGACCAGGCCGAGAATTGCTGGGCCTCAGTGGGACCGCACGTGAGCCAGATCGTAAGGGCTGCCGCACAAAGGGCGGCTGTGTAGTTATCGCTCAGTTCATCGAATTGGTCGTTCATAACTTTCCTTTCGCTTTGTCTTGTCCTGCTTCCGGCTCGCTGCATCAAAATCCGCCTGGGGAGGAGCAGGCACTTAAGCACAAGCTCGAGCAATTATCCACGCAAGCTGCGGTCGTGCAGCCGAAGGGCGGGGCACAACCGCCGCACATGAGCTTGGCTTGCTTGCAGGCTTTTTTCCTGCTTCCGTTTCCGCTGCCGGCCTCTGCGCTGTCAGTAAGACCCAGTGCGGCCAAGGCGATCCCGGCAAGGCCGACACCGAATTTCTTCAGCGCCCCGCGGCGCGTGACGGATTGAGCCAGACCCTTGGCCAGTTCATCGAATTTGTCATTCGTAATTCTCCTCTTCTTGTGGATTGGTTTTCA
>JACXTT010013938.1_pt1 | contig 10549 bp, 10 predicted proteins | sample 9270951 | NCBI WGS metagenome assembly JACXTT01 (sample SAMN15532306, study PRJNA645909) | rock metagenome | isolation source: weathered quartz diorite | place: Puerto Rico | collected 2017-06-21
TCCGCTGCCTCAGCCCGAGCCTCTTCTTCTCGGCCTAAGTTGCTGTAGAAAGCAGCCAGAAAAAGGTGGGGTGGCAGCCAATCAGGATTGAGAGCGACCGCTCGCTTCACAGCGACGATCGCTTCTTCATCACGCCCGAGCAATCCATACGCCCAGCCCAAACTATTGATGTATGCAGCCGGATAGTGGGGATTGAGGCGCATGGCCTTTTCCGCAAACCCAATCGCTTCTTCCGGTTTCCCTGCCAAGTTTAGAGCTTGCGACAATATCGAATAGCTGTCCGCATCGTTTGGATCGAGGGCGATTGCCTTTAACCCTTCAGCAATTGCTAGGTCATGCTGCTTCCTCCACACATAAGTCCAGCACAGTACCCTATGGGTCACGGACAGCGAATCGTTCAAGGCTAGAGCCTTTTGCGCCAAGGTAAGACCCTGCTCCAGGGTTTGGGGATTTTGACTCCAGTACAAGACCCATCGGACAGTGTGGAGGAAGCCTAAGAGGGCGTACGCCGCTGCGTATTGCGGGTCCAGCGCAATGGCTTTCTCAAACATCTCTTGGGCCTGGGTATGCGCCTCTGGCGTGAGACGCCAATAGTATGCCGTCCCGCGTAAGTAGTAATCATACGCTTCCAAGTTATTGGTCGGAGCCCGCTGAAATCGCTCTTCTTCCTCCCGCGTCAGCTTGACTTTGAGAGCCGTCATAATCTTCTGTCTAATCTCATCTTGCAAAGCGAAGATGTCAGTGAGGGTCCGATCATAACGCTCGGACCATAGGTGTTCTCCCGTCGTCCCGTCCACCAATTGCGCGGTGACCCGCACTTGATTGTCGGCCTTACGGACGCTGCCTTCCAATACATATCGCACCCCCATCTCTTTGCTAATGTCTTGGACTTTCGCCGCTTTGCCCTTATAGGTGAAGGCCGAGTTGCGGGCGATAACGAAGAGGCTCGAGAGCTTGGATAGGTCAGCAGTGATGTCTTCGGTAATGCCGTCGCTAAAGTAGTCCTGCTTGGGATCCTCACTCATGTTGGTGAAGGGCAGAACAACAACGGAGGGTTTGTCCGGGAAAGACAGGGATTGGGGATTAGGGGTTAGCGATTGGGGGCTAAGAAGGAATAAAGGGACATAGTGGACGGCTACCATTGTCCCTGCGATGAAGAAGAAGCCTACAGCCAGCATGAGGTGCGCGGGGCGCAGCCGACGTGAGAGCTTCAAGCGCTGAACTTGGAGCTGTTGGCGAAACCCTTTGGGGGGCTCGGTCAGCAGGGCATAGACCTGGAACCGCTCGGCGATGTTCTTCAACTTGGGGCGGCCCAGCGAGACTACCGCTCCCAGCTCTACCTTCTTGACTACATCCCGATACACCGCCTCTGAAATGCAAATCGTATCCGGCCCGGCCAGTGTTTGTAGCCGGGAGGCGATGTTGACCCCGTCGCCAAATACATCACCGTCTTTTTGGACGATATCGCCCGAGTGGATGCCGATACGGACATGAATCTGGTCCGCCTGGGCCTTCTTGCCATTGTAGATGCGCAATTGGCTCTGAATCTGCCGGGCGCATTGCACGGCGTTCACCACCGAAGGGAAGTCCACCAGAAACCCGTCTCCGACCGTCTTGATCACCGCGCCGTGCTGCTCGGCGACCGCCTGGTGAATTAGTTGATTATGGATCTCCAGCAAGCGCAGCGTGCGCTCTTCATCTGCGCCCATTTGGCGGCTGAAACCCGCGATGTCGGTAAACATGATAGCGGCGAGCCGGCGCACCCTAACAGAAGGCGATTGTAACTGCTCCTCTGACATGAGAGCGATTATGCGCTGTGCTCTTCTTGATTGTCAAAGGGTGGAAGTTTCTGGTCTGTTGTTAGTTTTTCTTTTTCGCGATAGGGTTTTGCAATTGGAGTAGCAGCTGTGGAGAGCAAAATATGGCAAAGACAGCTCTTGATATTGACGATCGTCTTCTCGCCCAGGGAATGAAGGTTTTCAAATGTAAATCGAAGCGAGAGTTAGTGCATCTCGCGCTTACAGAACTGCTGAAAGCCGCCAAACGAAAGGAAATCCTGACACTCCGTGGTCAAGTTAAGTGGGAAGCCGACCTTGAGGAACTGCGAGGGAGTCGTTTGTGATTGTCGTTGATACGACAGTCTGGATTGATTTTCTTGAAGCCAGAGAAACATCTTTCGACTTTCACCTTAAAGAACTCATCGAAGACGGAATTCCTATAGCACTTACCGACCTTATCTACTGTGAAATCTTGCAAGGAATCTCACCAGAAGCAAAATTCCATCGCACTCGTGACTTGCTTCGTTCTTATCCCATCCTCAGAGTTCGCGGGCTTCTCACCTTCGAGCATGCTGCCAACATCTATCGCGCTTGTCGGAAAAAAGGCTTGACTATCCGGAAAACTGCTGATTGCCTAATTGCAGCTGTTTGCCTGGAGGCCGAAGCCGAGCTGTATCACAACGATCGAGACTTCGAATCAATCGCTAAAGCTACACCGTTAAAGATATACCGTCCCCGGTGAAACAATGCTAATCCAAAACCGTCTCACCTCTCTTGACTGGCCAACCCTTGAGCAGTCCCTCTGGGAGCGCGGCTACGCCAAGACCCCACCCGTGCTCACGCCACAAGAATGTATTGAACTCATAGCTCTTTATCCTGACAAGGAGAAATTTCGCAGCCGCATCGTGATGGAGCGACATCGTTTCGGCGTTGGTGAATACAAATACTTCGCCAACCCTTTGCCGACGCTTGTGCAGGATCTCCGTACTCACCTGTACCCTCCCCTCGCCGCTCTTGCCAACCAATGGATGAATGCGTTGCGAATGCCGGACCGTTTTCCTGCGGAGCTGTCCGCCTTCCTTGCCTATTGTCATGAACACGGACAGACGAGGCCAACGCCGTTGCTGCTCCGGTACGAGCAGGAGGGGTATAACTGTTTACACCAAGACCTCTACGGCGAGATCGTCTTTCCTCTACAAATAACGTGTTTTCTTAGTCAACCGGGGCAGGATTACACGGGCGGAGAGTTCCTGCTTGTCGAACAGCAACCACGCGCGCAATCGCGAGGCGCAGCGATTTTACCCCAGCAAGGAGAAATGATCATTTTCACGACGCGCTTTCGGCCAGTCAAAGGAAAACGAGGCTACTATCGCTCCCAAATGCGGCATGGGGTCAGCCGAGTCACGTCCGGGTCACGATATACACTGGGAGTGATTTTTCATGATGCAAAATGAGGGAAGAAATTGTTTGTGCTTCGACAGGCTCAGCACGAGCGGTTTTTTCTCGAACGTCTTTTTCCCGTTCGTCCTGAGCTCGTCGAAGGGCGTAGCTCTCTTTTTCACCTAACGAAGTTACACTCTTTTGTAGCGTTGTCGCTCCAGCAGGGTGACCCCCGTTCCGGTCGCTTTACACACGAGAATTGGTTCCTCCAGCACTTCCGCCGCGGAATCGGAAATATCTGGACGTGGGCGTATAACTTTCCACGCCTGAAACTCTAACTTTCGGGAAGTACGGCCTACCTGCGTGACGCGTCCGTGCGCTTCGATGTAATCGCCGGCATACACTGGCGCGAGGAACTCAATGTTGTCATACGCGCGGAACAGTCCTTCATCGCCATCAAGTACAATGCACAGCTCAGTCCCCACATCGCCAAACAGTTGCAGCATTCTGGCGCCGTCGACCAAATTGCCGCCGTAGTGCGCGTCATGCGCGCTCATGCGGACACGAATCATTGCGGTTGGAAGTCCATCGACTGGTTCTAAGCGCGGCATATTGTTTGCCCCTATTCCGTACTTTTGCCTTTTGATGTTCAGTCTTCTGCAGTCTGCCAAAAATGCTTGCCTTCTCCGTACTCATATTGACCCCGCAGCGGTTCCCCTTCGGCGAACCGGCTCAGCCGAAACGGCGTCAGATCGACGGTCGTGCTTCGTCCTTGCATAATCAACTCTGTCAAACACTGACCAATCGCGGGCGCTTTTTTGAAGCCTGTGCCGGATAGACCACAGGCCAGATAAAATCCCTCAGGACCAGCCTGCCCTAGAATTGCTTTTCCATCAGGAGTCATATCGTAAATGCCGCTCCAGCCTCCGCGGGACACAGCGCGCTCATAGGCTGGCGCGCGTTGACTCACTTTCCGCCGCGCAAACACAGGAAAGTCCGCATCAACCGCTTCGTTGTATGCGTCTGGGTCCACTCCTTCTTGGCCAGCTCCCGCGCCGACCACGGTCGCAAGCGCATCTTCCGGCTTGAAATACATGCCAACGCCGATGTCTGCGACGACACAGTGACGACGCAGCACTTCGCGTGGCTGGCGGAACAATCCAATTTGATTGCGTTCGACGACAATCGGAATTGTTAGCCCGACCATGTGACCCAAACTTGCCGCCCAACAACCGGCCGCGTTAATCACTACTGGTGACTCAATCGTTCCTTGGTCCGTTGTAACTCCTCGCACGCGACTAGCATCCACAGCGACTCCTGTTACTGTGACCCCTTCACGTACATCAGCGCCGAGTTCCCGCGCTCGCTGAGCAAATGCAAACACGGTCCTCAACGGATCAGCATAGCCGCTATCTGGTTCATACGCTCCTGCAGCTACGCCATCGATAGCACAGGCAGGCTCGATCTCCCGCACTTCTTGCGGATTCACCACGCGGGAATTGGCGCCGACCCGCTGATGCATCGCTACATTTGCTTTGAGATTTTCAACATTGTTCTGATCCACCAGCCATAGGACCCCGCAGCGCACAAAGCCGCAGTCTCCACCAACCACCTCAGCAAAATGCGCATAGGCGCCATAACTTGCCCACGCCATGCGCGTTTCCGGTTCATTCTCATAATGCATACGCACGATCGCGGTCGACTTGCCGGTTCCCCCAGCACAGAGATGCTTCTTTTCTAACAACACGACGCGGAGACCAGCCTTTACCAAATGATAAGCAAGGCTCGCCCCGGTCACCCCGCCGCCAATCACGACGGCGTCAGCAGTTGCAGTCATGGTCATTCTCCTTCTGCTCTGGCTCTTTCCTTCGCTTCGACACATGCAGGGTTTCTCGTGCGACGGCAAGAGGGGAGTCTCGCATGAACAGCGAATCTGATGTACGCCATGTATATGGAACGAGTCCACGTGATCGTACAAGGCCGTGTCCAAGGCGTCTTTTATCGAGCTTCCGCACGAAAGCACGCTCGTCAGCTTGGACTCAGCGGTTGGGTGCGCAATTGTTCAGACGGCAGTGTTGAGATTCTCGCCGAAGGAGAGAGAAATATGTTAGAGCAGATCATTGCCTGGAGCCGCAAAGGGCCGCCCGCCGCCCATGTCACAGGAGTACAGGTCGAGTGGCAAGCGGCCACGGGAGAGTTTGCAGGGTTTGCGGTTAAATATTAAAAGGGCGTCACGAGTTCGGCGGCGCCGGCGCGGGCACTTCTTGCATGCGCTCGGTCGTATCGTTGTCATACTCAAGATGCAAAGCGCGCACGATCAGGCCATGCATACGCCAGAGACCAATCACCACGAAGAGCTCCAGGATTTCTGCATCGGAAAGGTGTTTCTTCAGCGCTGCGAAGGTAGCGTCCTCGACGAGATTGCGGGCAAGAATCTCATCCGTCGCCGCCATCACTGCACGTTCGACTGGAGTGAACAGCTCGCTAGTCGTCCAGCCTTTGATAGCAGCAAGCTTCTCCTCAGCAATCCCGACCATGCGCGCAACCTTGAGATGCTGCGAGTATTCAAATTTGGAGTCACCCACGATCCCAGTGCGTATGATCGCCAGTTCTCGCAGTTTAGGGTCCAACTTGCGTCCCGGTTGGAGCAAGCCCAGTAGATCTCTTCGCGCCATTTGCAACAGATCCGGCGCGAGCGCAAAGGTCGTCCAATAGTCGCCCGGCGTGCCAGTGGCAGTACCCGGCTCGGCCACCGGATCACGATCGCCAAAGAATTCTTTGTAGATTGCCAGCACTTCAGGGCTTGCTTCCGCTTTTGATACTTGTCGTAATCGTCCCATCGTCTCCTCCTAGAGTTTAACATGTGAACTATAGAGAAAACACAGCAAGATAGAAAATGCAGAGAGGAGTTGAAGAGAGGGTGATCACTGGAGACATCCCCTCACCCTAGCCCTCTCCCCCAAGGGGCGAGGGAACCGGCAGCCGAGAGGACTGACATATATCACTCCACATCTTGCCGTGGCCTTTCTATAGACATTGAAACGCTAGCCGATTGCCTGCAACTATGCAACGAACCTACCAAGGATTGCGTTCTTAGGCAGAGCTTAGAAAGGAGATTGTCAACTTTTACGCTTGATAACGTACTAAATATTGTAGACTGCTTCTTCGTGGATCACCATCCCTTTAGGAATCACGACGATCCCTTCCTCAGTCACGGTGAAGCGCTGCCGATCTTTCTCGAGATCGTAGCCAATCACCTCACCAGGCGGAATTTTGACGTCTTTATCGACAATAGCGCGGCGAATTTTGGCGTGGCGGCCAATCTCAACATTGTCAAATATAACACAGTCCTCCACCTCCGCCCAGCTATGGACAAAGACGCGGGGACTCAAAATGGAGTGGACAACGCGTCCGCCGCTAATAATGCAGCCGTTACTGACGAGCGCATCAAGCATTTCTCCCTGACGCTCTGATCCATGAAAGACCGTTTTTGCCGGCGGCGCCTGAGGTTGATAGGTGCGAATAGGCCACTCAGCATCATAGAGGTTGAAGACGGGGCGCACCGAGACCAGATCCATATTCGCTTCAAAGTAACTATCGAGCGTGCCGATATCGCGCCAGTATTTACTCGTCTGGCTATTGCGATCGCGAAAAGGAAACGCATACACATTTTTGCCTGTCTCAATCATCCGCGGGATAATGTCTTTCCCGAAATCATGATGGCTCTCACGTTTCGCATCGTGAATGACTTCTCGCACCAAGCGTTCTGTGCTGAACACATAAATACCCATCGACGCGAGAGAAAGATCGGGGTTGTGCGGCAGCGGATCAGGCTCGCTTGGCTTTTCACGAAAATTCTGGATACGCCAGTCGGCGTCGACTCCCAGCACGCCAAACCGGCTCGCCTCTGCGCGCGTTACTTCCGTGCAGGCAATGGTCAAATCAGCGTCCTTCTCGATATGCACAGCAAGCATCTCGCTGTAGTCCATTTTATAGATATGATCGCCGCCAAGAATGACGACGTACTGTGGACGTTCTCGCTCGAGCAAATAGACATTCTGAAAGACGGCGTCCGCAGTCCCTTCGTACCAGCGGTCCGCCGTACGCTGCTGCGGAGGCGCCAGTTCAATATATTCTCCCATCTCGCTAGGCAGATGACTCCAGGCTAATTGTAGATGGCGGGCTAAGGAGTGCGATTTATATTGCGTCAACACATGGATCCGGCGTAAATTCGAGTTGAGACAATTTGACAATGTAAAGTCAAGGATGCGATAAATCCCGCCGAACGGCACTGCCGGCTTCGCGCGATCGCGCGTCAACGGGTAGAGTCGTTCTCCCTGGCCTCCGGCCAGGACGAGAGCGACGGTGCGTTGCAGGGCGCGGTTGAGATCAGAGAGGAATCGGGTGTTCATAGTGAAAGAGAGGTTGCTGCTGCCTCGCACCCAGGCAGAGCCTGGAGATAAGAAATTGACGCTCTTTAGAGGACGAGTTCAGATTCAGCCCCACGTCTAGCGATGGCTTCTTTGATCCGCAATTTTAATTCCGAGAGATCGCTGCTTTTCACTACATACGCATCCGCCGTCCAGCTCATGAAGCTGTCTTTGTAACTCGAAAAGGCGGAGTTGATGATGATCGGCAAGGCGGGTCGGATCGCAAGGATTTTCCCGAGCGCGTCGAGGCCATCCATGACCGGCATATTGATGTCCATAACGAGACAATCCGGTTGTTGGGTCTTTACCGTGTTGAGACCCTCGCGGCCATTCGCGGCGCGCAGTACCTGATAGCCTTCGTCGCTCAGCTCTTGTTCATACAAGAGTCCCTGACGAGGATCATCCTCGACAACTAATACGGTTTTCATACCACTCCCCTTTCTAAAAACGTGTCTGCTGCTTGAGCAGGAAAGACAAACGTAAACGTCGTTCCTTTTCCTTCTACCGTGTCAACAGTAAGATTCCCGCCATGCTCGGTCACAATCTGATGCGTAATCGCCAGCCCAAGTCCCGTGCCCTGCAACCGATGAGACACAAACGGCGTAAAAATCGTCGGCAGTATGTGACGCGGAATGCCAACGCCAGTATCGGACACGGAGACCAGCACTTGCTGGCCAAGGCCCCTAGTTGTGAGAGTGACGACTCCACCTTCGGGCATGGCCTGCACGGCGTTGCGCATAACGTTGAGAAACGCGCGCAGCAGCGAGCGAGAATCGACCGGCGTCAGCGGCAACCGTGCGTCATAATTTTTGCGCAGCTTAATAGGATGGACATTCTGCGCCTCACCGACAGTTAACAGCCAAGCTTGCTCAAGAAGATCGTGCAGATTTTCTGGCCGAAAAACGAGCGCCGGCGGATGCGCCAGCTCAAGCATCCCTGTTAACAACGCCTCAAGCCGCTGCACTTCCTCAGTAATAATTTGCGCATTGCGCCGTACGCGACTCACATCGTCCGGAGCGCGGAGCAGCGAGCGCGCAAAACCGCCGATGGTCACCAGCGGATTACGAATTTCGTGGCTCACTCGCGCCGCCATTTCGCCCACCGTCGCCATCTTTTCGACTCGCACCAGTTCCTGCTGCGCGCGTTTGAGCTCGCTGTAGGCATGAGCATTCGCAAGAGCGAGACCAGCCAAATGCGCAAGCGTCGCCAGCAATTGCACGTCTTCGGGCGAGATTGTGCGGCCGTTATAGACATTGTCCGCCACCACCACGCCAATCACCCCTTCTTTGGCGATCAACGGCGCGACAGCAAACTCGCCAGGCGCTAGCAGGTCAAAAAAAGGGGAATAACTCAGTAAAGCGGCTGGCAACCGGGTGTCTCGTAGCGCCTGTTGGGTGCGCACCGCCTCTGACACCGCGGGCCAGACGGAACTATCTATTGGAAATCGCAACGCACGGATGCTCTGCTGCAAAGGCGATAGTTCGCGGCGCGAGAATCTTTCATACTCGGCTATCAGATCTTCGAGCGACATGTCGCGGTCGTTGATGCTGCGCCAAATCTGCATGGCTTCGGCAGAACTCGTTGGCCCCATGGCGGTCGCCCCATAGAGTTCACGCCGTTCAGCATCGCAGAGAAAAAGCAGCGCGCGATTAAAGCCCAAGGCTGGACCTGCAGTCACACAGGTAAGCACCGTATAGAGCACTTGATCGACATTAAGCGCTCCCTGGAGAAGGAAGCGACTCATTTGATGAAGAAGTCGTAATTGACCGGCCTCGCGCACCATATCTTGCAATCCTTTGCTTGTTCGGATGCTGCGGGAACGAGGATGGTTTCAGAAACTAGTCACAAGTTAGTTCATGACAAGTCACGCACCAGGCAACACAAGGTTTAGGACTCATTCTAAACTAGCTTGAAACTGGTTTTCAACTTGCCCAAAACTTGTCCTCAACTGGTTTTCAACTTATCCTAGCCTGCGACGTTCGGTCCGGGCTGAGCCAGTACTTTGGCAATAGAACGGACATCGAGCCACCACTGCTCTTTCGGTCGTTGGTGTGTAACGTCCATCATCCGAGGAAGGTCTTCGAGATTGTGGAACGCCAGCTGGCCGGCGTGGAAACCCACAAACTCCCAGGCGGGGGTTTGCTGCTCAGCCTGAGCAATTAAACGCTCAATACACGCCGCTGCAAAACGCATGGCGAGAATGCGATCGAAGGGAGTCGGGTTTCCACCTTGTTGCAAATGGCCGAGAATCGCTTGTCGTACGGCAAAAAGGTCCCCTCCAGCCCCGGCGAACAACGTCGCCATAAAGTTCGTCGTATACAAGGGATGCGCAAGTTCATTGCGGATCATCACACTGAGACGTTTACCCTGTTGAAACCCACGAGTGAGCGTGTCCAGGTCAGTTTGCAGATCAGCGAGGGTGACGCCTTCTTCAGGTAAATAGACGCGCTCAGCGCCGGTCGCCAGTCCGCTCATCTGCGCCAAATACCCACACTGGTTCCCCATCACTTCCACTACAAAACAGCGCCGCGATGCTACGGCAGATTGCTTAATCTTATCCACGGCGTCAACAATACAATTGAGAGCAGTGTCAGCGCCGACGCTCAGATCGGAACCGGGTGAGTCATTATCAATAGTCGCAGGCAAGCAAATCAGCGGAATGTTAAAAGCCGGGAAATTTTCGCGCGCTCGCCACAGTCGATGCATCGCCTCGTATCCTGACCAGCCGCCAATCATCAGCAGTCCTTCGATCTGCTGTTCTTCCAGAGTACGAGCAATGGCGTAGAGATCTTTCCCAGCAAGCTCCTTGCGATTCGTGCCGAGTTCAGCGCCTCCCATCGGAGCCCACCCATTGACGCTCATCCAGTCCATCGCCACGAGGTCTCCAGAAATCAGCCCGTGGAAGCCGTTCTTGACGCCAAACATGAGGTGACCCAGATCAACGCCAAGCCGCACGGCTGC
>JACXTT010013939.1_pt1 | contig 10549 bp, 11 predicted proteins | sample 9270951 | NCBI WGS metagenome assembly JACXTT01 (sample SAMN15532306, study PRJNA645909) | rock metagenome | isolation source: weathered quartz diorite | place: Puerto Rico | collected 2017-06-21
GCTAGCGAGCCAAGGAGAGGTTCACGTTGTGGCCCGGCAGCGGCCACACCCGCAGCAGTGGCGGCGTGAACCTCACCACCCGCGGCACCGTGGCAGCGACCAGCCGGAACGCGCGCTGGTGCCCTGGTCCCCATGGCAAGCCGTACTGCTCTCGGAGAATCGGCGGCAGCATGCCCGCCGTGACGATCTCGAACGGGATCATGGCGGGGCCCGGCACCAGGCGCAGTTGCGGCCGCAGCACGAGCCGTCCGAGAGTCCGTGCGCGCTCGGTAACGTGCACAGGTCCGCCGTCGATCATGCCTGCGACGTAAGCCTCGAAGTCCCGCAGGCTCTCGGGAAACTTCGACCGCGGGATCAGGAGCAGCTCGCCGAGCAACTTGGACTCCTGATAGAAGTCGTCGCGCTCATCCTGCCGCAGCGGCTGGACGAACTTCTCGTACGTGACGAGCGCGGAATCCACGAGTGTCGCGTATACCCACATCAGCAGGTCCGCGTCCAGTGCGTGGTAGCCCTCGCCGCGCACGCGGCCGTGCACTCGATTCACTGCCTGCGCGGCAGCCTCGGCAGTCTTCATGTCGCCGAAAACGATCGCCATTGTCATGCGCACTGTTCGCCGCAATCTGCGTATCGGGTGGCGGCGAAAGTCGGAATGGTCGTCAACGCCCGCTGCCACCTTGGGATGGGCCAGCTGCATCAGAAGCGCGCGGCCACCGCCCAGGAGCAACACGTTCTCCCGGTTCACGCGCCGCGTGATCGACTGCTCGGGGTACAGGCCGGCGGCCGCCATAGGAGCCATTAAACCAAGCGCCGCTCAGATTGCCGCCGCAAGCATCTCCGAGCGATACGTGTCGATGAACGGCTGATAGTACGTCTGGACTTCCTGGGCAAGCTGGCCGGGCGAGATCGCAGTCACCGCTTTGACGTCGGCCGCGACTCGCGCGATCGCGGCGTCGCCGGCGCTCTTCTGCCCAGAGAGATAGGCGTTGTCCGCCGCCTCTGAGTCGACGAAAAGCTTCTCCAGGGCGAGCATGAAGGTGTGGGTGTCCTGTGAGAGGTCGGGGGTACCGGTAAGGACGAGAGCGGCGTCGGCGTGCGCCCTGGCCTGTGAGACTGCGGCCAGCTCTCCCACGACGTCGTGTGCATTGAAGTCGGCATCGATCGTGGCGATGTCATCGAAAACCAGCGCCAGGGCCTGGAGGAACTGAGCGTCCTGCAGGAACCCGCCGGCGATTGTCCCGGCCGCCGCCAGGGCCTTGCGCGCGTGCGCGACTCGCGTGGCCTCAGCGTCGAGGCTCGATCGGCTCAGGACGGTGAGCCACTGCGTCGAGGTCAATCCACGATCCGCAGAGGCCAACCGGTCGCTGTCCCTACGAATCTGTTCTTGATTGGCCTGCCACGTCGATACGAACTGCTCGGTGTCGGCGTGGAACTGTGCCGGGTTCGGTGTCGCCACGTCGATCGCGGTGAAGCGGCCCTCGATGCTCGTGAACGCGCCGCTCAAACCGTCCCGGTGAGTCCTCGCTGCGCTCAGCGCGGCGTCGGCGCTCGAAATGCGGCCCGAGGCGACGATGAAGCCGGCCACCAGGTAGCCGCCGATCCCCAGCAGCAGCAGCGCGACCACGGTGACGACGCCGATGAGCCTGCCGATCCGCCGCTGTGGCGCCGGCGCCGCCGGCGGCGTGTATGGCGGTTCATAGTTCGGTGGCGAGAGCTCAGGCGGGGCCAGTGGTGGCGGCGGGGGAGGAGGCGGCGGAGGCGGGACCTGGTCCATCCGACGCAGGTTAAGACGATCATCCGCACGCTGCACGTCCGTGTGGAGGTCAGTAATCTCTGGACAGATGTATGCCCAGCTCCTGACATTTGGGGCCGCATTCCTGGGTTCCGCCGTGGAGTCGGTCGAGGCGCTCACCATCGTCCTGGCGGTCGGGCTCACGCGCGGTTGGCGGGCGCCGCTCTATGGGACGGTGGCCGCGCTCGTCCTCCTCGGGATTCTGGTGGTTGGATTCGGCCAGCTCATCGTCACGCGCGTGCCCGAGCTCACGCTCAAGCTCATCATCGGCACGCTGCTCGTGCTTTTCGGACTCCGCTGGCTGCACAAGGCGGTGTTGCGTTCGAGCGGCGTGGTCGCGATGCACGACGAGCAGAAAGCGTTCGCGGCGACGGTCGACTCGTTGCGCCAGGGCCAGCAGCACGATTGGGTCGGGTTCGTGCTCGCATTGAAGGGCGTCTTTCTCGAAGGCCTCGAGGTCGTGTTCATAGTCATCGCCGTCGGCGGCACGAGCGGCGGCCTGGGCTGGGCGGTGGCAGGCGGGTTGCTCGCGATGGTCGTGGTCGCGATCACGGGCGTGATTGTCCGCCGGCCCCTGGCGCAGGTGCCCGAGAACACACTCAAGTACGCGGTCGGCATCGTGCTGACGAGCATCGGCACCTTCTGGGCGGCCGAGGGCATGGGGGTGTCGTGGCCGCTTGACTTCGTGTCCATCGCCGGGCTCGCGGCGCTCTACTTCATCGCCTCGCGCGCCGCGATCAGCTTCATACGGAGACCCGCCGCCGCGTGAGATTTGTCATGGCTGCGGTCGAGGAGGTCATCGGCCTCTTCGTCGCCGACTGGACCCAGTCGCTGACCACCGTCGCGATCCTGGCGCTGGGTTGGCTCGCGCTCCCGCGGTTCCACGTCAACGGCGTCGCCTTTGTGCTTGCGGTGGCGTTGGGTGTGCAGCTCGTGGTGGCGACGCTCGCTGATGCGCGCCGCAAGGCAAGGAGCGCAGCGAACCATTAACGCTGTGGTCCGGCTGGTCGCGCCGCCAAACATCGATGCGCCGGTGGCCACGCTCAAGGTTGGATCCGCCAACGTCGAGCGCCTGAAGAAGCTCGGCATCAAGACCGTCGGCGACCTGCTGCTCGAGCTCCCGTTCGACTGGGAGTCCTACGGTGGACCGACGCCCGTTGCCAGACTGACGGTTGGCGAGTCAGCGACCGTCGTCGGCACCCTCGGAGCGATCCGCAGCCGGCGCCCGAAGGTCAACCGCACCGGGCTCAAGACCATCACTGAAAGCCACATCGTCGACGACGCCGGCGACGAGCTCCCCCTCGTCTGGTTCAACCAGGCCTTCGTCGGCCAGCGGCTGAAGTCCGGCGATCGCATCGCCGTGGCGGGGCTGGTCAGGGCGCGGAAGTACGGCGATCCGCGCATGTCCAACCCGCACTTCGAAATCCTCCCGGCCGGAGCAGCCGCGCCGACTGGGATCGGCGGGCTGCAGCCCAAGTACCACCTGGTCAAAGGGCTGACCTCGAAGAAAATCGCCCAGTGGGTTGCGGCCGCCCTGCCGGCAGCCGACCATCTCGAGGACGTGCTCCCGGCAGAGATTCGGCGTCGGCACCAGTTGCTTCCGGTCGCGGAGGCGGTCCGTAATGGTCATCAGCCGGAAAGCCCCGCCGAATATCGCGACGCGAGAAAGCGGATGACCTTCGCCGAGCTGTTTGAGCTGCAGACGGCCTTCGCCATGATGCGCGCGCAGCAGGCGTCGGAGCCGGCGGTGCCGATCCCGTACGTGCAGGAGGTCATCGACACCTTGAAAGTCGGGCTCGGGTTCGGGCTGACGCGCGCGCAGCGGCAATCGATGTGGGACGCATTCCAGGACATGCAGCGGGTAACGCCGATGAACCGTCTGCTGAACGGGGATGTCGGATCGGGCAAAACAGCGGTGGCGGCAGCCTGCGTCGCGATGGCTCATGCGGCGGGTATGCAGTCAGTGGTGATGGCTCCGACCGAGATCCTGGCGCGCCAGCACCTCGCGAAGTTCCGCGGCTACCTCGAGGCCAGCTTTCGAGGACTCAGTGTGGAGCTGCTGGTCAGCAGCCAGAGCGCTCCCGAGCGCAAGAGGGTGAAAACCTCGGCGGCCTCAGGGCACTGCGCGCTGGTGGTCGGCACCCACGCGCTGATCGAAGACGACGTGCAGTTCGCCCAGCTCGGACTGGCAATCGTGGACGAGCAGCACCGCTTCGGCACCAGGCAGCGCGAGCTGCTTCGCGCCAAAGGCCGGGGCCGCCCGCATTTCATGGCCATGACCGCGACCCCGATCCCACGCACCCTCGCGCTCGCGCTGTATGGCGAGATGTCGGTCTCGACCATCGACGAGCTGCCGCCGGGACGCATTCCGGTCGTGACCGAGGTGATCCCGCCCGACGAGCGCGAGCGCGCTTACGAGCTGGTGCGGGCGGAGGTCAGGGCCGGCCGGCAAGCCTTCGTCATCTATCCGTTGATCGAGGAGTCTGAGAAGAGCGCGGCGAAGGCCGCGACCGCCGAATACGAGAGGCTGAGCAAAGAAGTATTCCGTTCGCCATTCACCGTCGGCCTGGTGCACGGACGGCTGAAGGAAAAAGACGCGGTGATGCAGCAGTTCGTGCGGGGGCAGATCCAGATTCTGGTCGCAACGGCGGTCGTAGAGGTGGGCGTCGACGTGCCGAACGCGACCGTGATGATGATCGAGGGCGCCGATCGATTCGGACTCGCCCAGCTGCACCAGTTCCGCGGCAGGGTCGGCCGAGGCGCGGAGAAGAGCTACGCCCTGCTGCTCGCGGACGATCCGTCCAAGCAGTCGCTCGACCGGCTCATGCTCGTGACCACCATCACCGACGGTTTTCGCCTGGCCGAGGAGGACATGCGCATTCGCGGCATGGGCGAGCTGATGGGCGAGCGTCAGCATGGCCTCTCGGACCTCGCCATGCGAGCGCTGAAAGAGCCAGAGCTGGTGAATGAGATCAGGCAGGAGGCCGAAGAGCTGCTGGCGTCAGATCCCGACCTCGCGCGGCATCCGGTGGTGGCCCGGGCCGTCGAGCGCAGGCTCGCGGTCACCTCGATCAGCTAGGTTTTCGTTCATGGCGCCAACGGTCGTCGACCTGGCCCAGGAGCTGGTCCGGCTCGACACCACGAACCCTCCGGGCAACGAGCACATCGCCGCCGACGTCCTGGAGCGTGTCCTGCACGACGCCGGCATCGGCTCGAAGCGCTTCGAAAGCACTCCCGGACGCACCAACCTGGTGGCCCGCGTCAACGGTACCGGTCACGCGCCTCCTATGTTGCTGCAGGGCCACGTCGACGTCGTCACCACGACCGGCCAGGCGTGGCAGCATCCGCCGTTTGCGGCAGAAATCGCGGACGGCTTCCTGTGGGGCCGTGGAGCGCTCGACATGAAGGGCGGTGTGGCGATGATCGTCGGCGCAGCGCTGCGCGCGGCGAAATCCGGCCGGCTGCCCGGCGACCTGGTGCTTGCATTCGTGGCTGACGAAGAGGCCGGAGGCGTGCACGGCGCCAGTTGGCTCGTCGACAACCATCCCGGGCTGTTCGAGGGGATCAAGCACGGCATCGGCGAGGGCGGCGGACAGGCGCAGCACCTCGGCGGCCGCACGTTCTACACGGTCATGGTCTCCGAGAAGCGCGGCTGCCAGATGGTTGTACGTCTTCGAGGCCCGGGCGGCCATGGCTCGATTCCGCTGCGCGGCGGAGCCATGGCGCGGCTCGCCGAGGTGATCGGGAAGCTCGACAGTTCACGGCTGCCGGTGCACATAACGCCGCCGGTGCGAATGGAGCTCGAAGGCATGCGCGACGCCCTCGACGAGCCTCTGAAGTCGCAAATCGGTTCGCTGCTCGAACCTTCCCGCGTCGACGAGACGCTCGCGCAACTCGGCGCTTTGGAGGGCCATTTCGACGCGGTCCTGCACAATACGGTCAACCCGACGATGGTGAGCGGCGGCATCAAGATCAATGTCATCCCGAGCCTCATCGAACTGCAGCTGGATGGTCGCCTGCTCCCCGGCTACCACCCCGAAGACATGCTGCGCGAGGTTCGGGACGTCATTGGTCCCGAGCCGGAGCTCGAGGTCGTGCAGACTGGCCCGGCCCAATCGGATGTCGACCTCGGCCAGTTCGAGCTATTCGCCGCGGTTCTGCGCGAGGCTGATCCTGGATGCGTTCCCATTCCTTACCTCGTTACCGGCGGCACCGATGCCCGACACTTCGCACGCCTGGGCATCCGGACGTACGGCTTCCTCCCGCTCAACCTCCCGCCCGGATTCAACGGCGCGGGCTTGCTGCACGCCGCGGACGAGCGGGTTCCGGTCAGCGCGCTCGAGTTCGGGGCCGAGTGCGTCTACGAGGCCGTGATGCGCTACCGCGGTTAGGCGCATACGCGGCCGTGAGCATCCCGAAGTACGTGGGCGCCTCGTAGCTGATCAACCGCCCACGCCACCCCTTCGACGTTGCGCCGTGAAGGATCAGCATCTGCCACCAGCTGTCTGCCTTCGCCTGCTCCACGAGGTCGGGCGGAATGTCACTGAGGCGTTGCAGCCGGTCGGTGCGCACGAGGTCTCGAATGAGCTGGTCATACTCACGCGCCGCAGGGTCGAATCCGTACGGACCATCAGGGTCGTGTGCGTGTCCGTGGTCTGCGCTGGCGATAAACGCAACTCGCCGCCGAGATGCAGCGGCCGCGCTCGCGATGGCCATGCCGGCGAGCACGTGCGTGTCGGCCGGCAAGTCACGAGCTGGCGTCACGACGACCAGGCGCGCCGGTGGGCGCGATCGGCCACCCATGAACCACATTGGGATGAGCGTGCCCCAGTCCATCGGCGCGACTGCCTGGGTGGGATCGTTCCCGCCGAAGCTGATGCCCACCGACGGCAGGCCGCCCTCGCCATAGGCGGTGAGGAGGCTCCAGGCGAGTGGTGCGTCGGTGGCCAGGTCAAGGGCGATCGATGGCGGCGCGCCAGGCAGGGCTCCGGCGACCCTCCCGGAGACGACCACGCCGAGTGCGCCGGAGATGTGGACGTTGTGCGGCGTCGCTATGACGACGGTGTTCGCACGTGATCTCTTGAAGAGCTCGCCGAGGCGCTGCATGCCGCGCTGGGTGATGACGGCGACGTCCTGCTCGTCAGGGGCGCAGGCCTCTCGGATCGCCAGCGAGCCGTGCGGAGCGATCGCGGCGAATACGAGCGGCACGCGGTAAGTATCGTGGTGCACGAAGTGGGGCAGCTTTCACCGCTGCGGTTGACGGAGTACAGCCACGGGGCCGGTTGAGCCTGCAAGCTCAGCCCGGTGGAGCTAGGGCAGGTCCTGGGGGCTCTGCCCCCAATCGTCGACCCCAACGTGCTGATGGGAACCGCATCGCGTGACGACGCGGCGGTATATCGAATCGCGCCCGACCGCGCCCTGGTGGCGACCGTCGACTTCTTTACGCCGATCGTCGATGACCCCGAGGCATACGGCGCAATCAGTGCAGCCAACAGCGTGAGTGACATCTACGCGGTTGGCGCGCGACCGCTGTTCGCCCTGGGCTTGACCGCCTTCCCGCGCGAGAAACTCGACACAGGACTCGTGGAGAAGATCATCGCCGGCGGCGCGGCCAAGCTGGCCGAGGCCGGCGTGCCGGTGATCGGAGGCCACTCGGTCGACGATCCCGAGCCGAAGTTCGGGTACACAGTGGTGGGAGAGGTCCATCCCGACCGGATGGTCGGGCATGAAGGCGCGCGGGCCGGTGACCTCCTGTTCCTTACCAAGCCGCTCGGCTCTGGGCTGGTGGCGACCGCGATCAAGCGAGGGCTGTGCCCGCCGGCCCTCGAACGCGAGGCGATCAAAGTGATGAGCACCTTGAACCGCGCGGCATGCGAGGCGATGCTGGCCGCCGGCGCGACGGCCGCCACGGACGTGACGGGGTACGGCCTCATCGGCCACCTGGCCAACATCAAAGGCGGGGCTCACCTCCACCGCGACCGGATCCCCTTCATGGCGGGCGTGCGCGAGCTGGCGGAGCGAGACCTGTTTCCGGGCGGCAGCCGGCGAAACTACGCCGCGCTCCGCGACCAGGTCGACTGGGGTGGGCTTCCGGAGCTTGACCAGATGATGCTGTGCGATGCCCAGACAAGCGGCGGCCTTCTGGTCGCGATTCCGCCCCAGAACGCTGAAAAGTTCGGCGGCGAGCCGATTGGCATCATGCAGGACGACGGCAGGATTCGCATCGTCTGATGGGCAACTTGCGCGTGAGCGGGGGCGAGGCGCGCGGGCGCCGACTCAAGGCCCCGCGCAACATTCGCCCCACCCAGGGGATCGTGAAGCAGGCGATGTTCAACATCGTCGGTCCGATGATCGAGGACGCGCGCGTGCTCGACCTCTTCGCGGGCTCTGGGGCCATCGGCATTGAGGCGCTGTCGCGCGGCGCCGCGCACGTGACCTTTGTGGACCGGGAGCCACGCGGTCTTGCTATCCTGCGCCAGAACTTGGACGCCCTCGGCCTCAAGGAACGCGCTCACGTTGTGCGCGCTGACGTGGCCAGGTGGCTCGAGGCGTCACCTGTTGACCTTCAGGCGGCGGATCTTGCCTTCCTCGACCCGCCCTACGGTGACGAGGTGCTGGTCCGCTCGCTCCGAGCCATCGATCGCAGTGAGTCGAGCGTGGTCGTCGTCGCGGAATACTCACGACGCCAATCGCTGCCGGCCCTGCCGCGACTGCGCGTCGACCGCGAGCGCCGGTACGGCGACACGATGCTGGCGGTGCTCAAGTCGTGAGCACGACCCGCGCCGCCAACAGTGAGAAGATCGCAGTCTATCCAGGCTCGTTCGATCCGTTCACGAACGGCCACCTCGACGTCGTCAATCGCGCGCTCGGTATCTTCGACAGGCTGATAGTCGCGGTCGCGGCCAACCCAGACAAGCGGCAGCCGCTATTCACGGTCGAGGAGCGCGTCCAGCTCATCCGGGAATCGCTCAAGGGTCGCGAGCGGGTAGAAGTCACGAGCTTCACAGGCCTGACTGTCGAGTACGCGCGGTCGCTCGGCGCGACGACGATCGTGAAAGGGCTGCGCGCCTATTCCGACTTCGACGCGGAGCTGCAGCAGGCCTTGATGAACCGCAAACTCGCGCCGGACATCCACACGGTGTTCCTGATGTCGGGCTTCGCCCACATCTTCGTGTCGTCAAGTATCTTGAAGGACATCGCAAGCTACGGCGGAAAGGTATCCGACCTGGTGCCGCCGCCGATAGCCAGGGCGCTGAAGGAGAAGTTCAGATAAAGGTCGACGAGCTGCTTGACCGCTTCGAGTACCTGATCCAGAACGCCCGTCACGTACCCCTGTCGACGCAGGTGATGGTCAACGAGGACGAGCTCATGGAGCTCATCGATCAGATCCGTTTCAACCTTCCTGACGAGATCAAGCAGGCGAACTGGACCGTGTCCGAGCAGCAGCGGATCGTCACCGAGGCACACGCGGAGGCCGCGCGCATCATGGCGCGCGCGAACGAGCGCGCCGAGGAGACCGTTTCCGAGCACGAGATCCTCCGCCGGTCAGAGCGGCACGCGGCGCAGGTGGTGAAGGACGCGCAGGGGAAGTCGGACCAGATCATCCGCGAGGCCGAGGCGTACGCGCTGGAACAGCTGAAGCAGCTCGAGGCGCACCTCGGGCGGACGCTGGCCACGGTGCGGCGTGGGGTGGAGGCGCTGCAGTCGAGCACTGCCCAGCCGGAGGAAGCGGACCAGGCGCCGGTCTCGTAGTTCCCGGTAGAATTCCGGCTTCGTGGCACTCCCCAAGGTCAAGCTGTCCAAATCGAAGAAGGGGCGTCGGCGCTCGCACCTCGCGCTGGCGCTGGTCCAGATCCAGCCCTGCCCGAACTGCAAGCACATGAAACGGCCGCACGCGGTGTGCCCGAACTGCGGCTACTACAACGGCAAGGAAGTAGTCAAGACCGCATAGGTGAGGGACTTCCCTCTCCCGCTCGCGGGAGTGGGTTAGGGAGAGGGTCGTGAAGGTCGCTTTCCTCTATCCGGGCCAAGGGTCTCAGTACGCCGGCATGGGCATCGACCTGCTCGCGGACGATGAGGTTGTACAGCTCTGCGAACGCTGCTCACGCGCGTCCGGCATCGACCTGCGTCACCTTCTGACCGCCGCTTCCGACGACGAGCTGCGCCTGACCCAGAACGCCCAACCCGCGCTCACCTTTATGGGGGTCGGCCTGACGACGCTGCTCGTTCGAGCCGGCCACCGGCCGGCCGCAGCTGCTGGCCATTCGGTAGGCGAGTACGGCGCGCTGGCGGCGGCAGGGTCGGTCGGGCCCGAGCAGGTGATCAAGGCTGTTGCGGAGCGGGGCAAGGCGATGGCGGAGGCGGCGCCCGCGGGCACGACCTCGATGAGCGCCGTGCTGGGCCTCGACGCGCAGGCGGTCGAGGTTGCGCTGGCCGGGATGAACGACGCCTGGCCCGCCAACTACAACACGCCCACCCAGACCGTGATCGCAGGGACCACCGCAGGCCTCGAAGCGGCCACCAAGCGACTTCAGGAGGCGGGCGCCAAGCGCGTGATCCCCCTGAACGTGAGCGCCGCGTTCCACACGCCGCTGATGGCGCCGGCCGCAGAGCGGCTACGGGCGGCGCTCGACCGCATCGAGTGGCGCGCTCCTCCGGTGCCAGTCATGGCCAACCTCAGCGGGCGACCGCACCAGGGCGGCGACCGGATCCCTCACGTCCTGGAGATGCAGCTGCGCTCGCCTGTGCGCTGGGCGGCGT
>JACXTT010013940.1_pt1 | contig 10548 bp, 7 predicted proteins | sample 9270951 | NCBI WGS metagenome assembly JACXTT01 (sample SAMN15532306, study PRJNA645909) | rock metagenome | isolation source: weathered quartz diorite | place: Puerto Rico | collected 2017-06-21
GGGCCTCGCCGACCCGGTCCCCGCGCGCCCGCTCCTGCTCAGCGCGGGCTCAAGCCGGGGGCAACCCGAACCCGGACCCGGACCAGATTCGTCACCTCGCTTGACAAAATTGGTCTGACCCGGGACGGAGAATCGGCCGGCCACGCCTCCCAGAGGCCAGCTCCTCCTGGCGTCGGGGCTCGTCGGACTTGGCATCAGCCTTGCCTAAGCGGGGCGTGGTTGACACCGCCGGTGGAGCCGGGGGACGCGTCCCAGGACACGAGGCGCGGTGTGGGGTGCTAGCGCTCGCGTGCCTTCTCCGGTCTCGCGGCGCGCCCAACTGGCTCCTCGGCCCGTACGGGCTCTACCTCACGCCGCTCCCCGGGGCGCCGGGCTGGTGCGCGCACGGAGCCCTCGCGCGACGGAACGGCGCGGGCCCGGTACTCGCGGCTGCGCTGGCGCGTCCGCTCCTGATCCGGACTGACGCCTCTTCGCGTGGAGGATCGTCATGACCTTGCTTGAGCGACTACCCAGGGAGGGCGACGGCGTGCAGAGACCCGGGCCGAAGGGACAAATCCGTGAAGGAGGTCTGGTGCCCCCTCCGCGCTCCGTCGTCGGCGCGCTGGCGGCCCTGCTCCTCGTCTCGCTCTCGAGCGGTCCCGTGCGCGCGCAGACGCCTGGCCCGCTGGCGACCAGCGCGGCCCCCGTGCTCGTCGACGTGCGCACCCACCAAGACGGCGGCTACAGCGGCGACGACCTGCGCCGACCCTTCCGCCACTCGGCGGGTGACGACGACCTCGAGCGCGGGAAGCAAGAGGCCGGGGCGCTACCGCCCGCCGCGGCCAGCGCGGGGACAGGCGGCCCGGGGCCGGAGATCGCGAGCCCGGGGCTCGGCTGGAGCGGGATTTCCTCGGGCGAAAGCTTCTGCAGCTGCCTCCCGCCCGACGGGGCGCTCGCCGTGGGCCCGAGCAACCTCGTCGTCGTCGCCAACACCGCGTTCAAAATCTTCTCCAAGACCGGCACGCTCCAGGCCGGGCCGACCAGCTTGGCGAGCTTCCTCGCCACGCCGTTGCCGTCGACGCTCAAGAACGTGACCGACCCCTTCGCCGACTACGACCCGGTGGCGGATCGCTTCATGTTCGGCGTCCTCTTCTACGACCTGAAAGGCAACTCGGCCGTCCACATCGCGGTGACCGCGAGCGGCGACCCCCTGGGGGCGTGGTACGTGTACAGCTTCCCCGTCGCCGGCTCGAACAACCTACTCGATTTCCCGCACGCGACAAACGGGCCGGGCGCGATCTACCTCTCGGGCAACGTCTTCGCGAGTGGCCAGTTCTTCACCGGGGCCCGCGTGTACGCCTATGACAAGAACGCGATGTACGCGGGCGCCCCGGCGAGTTACACCTACTACGACATCGGTCTCAACGCCGCCGGGAATCCGGCCGACACGCTGTCGCCGGCGCACGGCGTGACCGGCGGGTCGGCCATGTACTTCCTCTCGGCCGACAACTTCTCCTGCAGCACGTGCAGCACGATCTCGGTGTTCAAGTGGTCGGATCCCTTCGGCGCCTCGAGCCTGGCGCTGCAGGGTGGGGTCTCCGTCAACCCATATGGGCAGCCACCGAACGCGCCCGAGCTCGGCGGCGGGACCGTGGTCACGAACGACGCCGCGAACCTCGAGACGTACTGGTCGAACGGGACGCTCTACGGAACGCACGCCATCGGCTTCAACCCCGGGTCGGGGACGGTGGCGTCCGCCCAGTGGTACCAGATCGGGGACATCGACGCGGCTCCGACACTCGTCCAGCAGGGGATCGTCGCCTCGAACGGGCAGTATCGCTACTTCCCGACGATCGCCGCCGACGGCTCCGGGAACGTCTTCCTCGCGTACTCGTACTCCTCGAGCTCGGACTACGTCGGGATCCGCTACACGTCCCGGCTCGCCGCCGACCCGCTCGGCACCATGACCCAGCCCGAGGCGGTGATGAAGGCGGGCGAAACGAACGCAGACGGCATGCGTTGGGGCGACTACGGCATGGCCGCCGTCGACGGGAGCGGCACGATCTGGAACTTCCTCGAGTACGCGAAGACGGGCTCGCTGTGGGGGACGTGGGTCGGGTCGGTCTCGCTCACGCCGTCCGCGCCAGACTTCACACTCGCCGCGACACCCGCGTCGCGGACCGTGGCCGCGGGCGCCGGCACGTCGTATACCGTGACGCTCACGGGCCTCGACGGTTACTCGAATGCCGTGACGCTGAGCGTTACGAGCGCGCTCCCCGCGGGAGTGAGCGCGTCCTTCAGTCCGAATCCCGTAGGGCCGGGCGGATCGTCGACCCTCACGGTGTCAACGAACGGCACGACCCCCGCGGGCAGCTACCTCATCTCGATCATGGGCACCGACCCCTCGGGCAGCCCGAGCCACACGACGACCGTCACGCTCGTCGTCGTGGCTCCCGATTTCACGATCGGTGTGACACCGGCGGCCGAGACCCGGAACCCGGGGCTGACGGCGAGCTACACCGTCACGATCGGGGCGCTGAACGGTTTCACGGGCACGGTGGGCCTGAGCGTGAGCGGCGAGCCTGCGGATGCGGTTTCGACGGTGAGTTTCTCGCCACCGACGGTTAGCGGCTCCGGCACGAGCACCCTCTCGCTCACGACCTCCACGAGCGGCACCTACTCGCTCGTCATCACCGGAACGAGCGGCGCGCTCTCGCACAGCAAGACCGTCACCCTGACCGTGCCGACGCCCGACTTCAAGCTCTCCACCAGCCCGACGTCCCGGACTGTGAGCCGCAGCACGAACCAGCCCGCTACCTACACGATCACGGTGACCCCGGTCGGGGGCGGCTCCGGCGGCGCCGTGAGCTTCAGCGTGACCGGCGTGCCGGGGGGCGGCACGACGGCTGTCTTCGCCCCCAACCCGGCGATCGGCAGTACCACCCTGACGGTCACGCCAACGCCGAGCACGCCGGCGGGCACGTACAAGCTGAAGATCAGGGGGACGGGCGGCGCGTTCTCGCACACGGTGTCGGTGAGTCTCAAGGTAACGAAGTGATTCGCCTGGCGGCGCGAAGCACCAGGTGAGCGGCCCCGGAGCGGCTGACGCCTCCGCGGAGGCCGCGCGCCACCGGATCAGCGACGCGCGAGAGCACGGGCGCCGGCCGGCACCACGAGGTAGCTCAAGAGCCAGCCGACGCCGCCGGCCAGCACGATCGAGCCCGTCCAGAGGTGCACCGACCACCAGATGCTCGCGGTGACCATCAGGGCGAGGAAGTAGGCCAGGTAGAGGAGCGCGGGCATCGCGAAGGCAAAGCCGCGGAGAGCCCGCACGCGGCCAGGTGCGGGTCGAAGCCGCCAGTAGAGCAGATCGGTCCCGAGCCCGGCCAGTGCGGCGGCCACGATCAGCGGCAAAGGCCCACTCGCCAGGTACTTGTCGTGGATGATCGCCATCCCGGCCGTGTTCGCCGTCAGGATGACCGTCATGCTCCCGATGGGCAGCGTCCGGCGGCCCAGCACGTAGAGGACGAGGGCCATCAGGATCGCTGACTGGAGGAGGATGCTCGCCAGCCCGATCGACTGATGGAGGAACAGGTGCTCAGCAGGGCGGGTCTCCGAGGTGGCGGCGGCCCAGGTCGTGCCGAAGGAGCTGGCGTACTCGGTGAAGAAGGTGAATAGCGAGAGCAGCTGGGTCAGGGACAGCACTAGAGGCCACCGCTCGAGCCACCGGCCGGTGGCCTGCTCTCGCCGCCGAAGCGCCGCCCGAAGGGGCCCCGTCACGATCAGCCCACCACCCAGCGCGAGTCCCAGGTGGGTCGGGCTGATCAGCCCCTCGACACCATCCTCGATGCCGAAGACCTCGTGCCAGCCCATGTCGGCCAGACCGGCCGCCAGGAACAGCGCCGCGCCGATCAGGGACGGCCCGTACCCGGGTGGGACCGCTCCGCTCCACGGCACGCCACGCCGCCGGCTCCGTGCGGCGGTGACCGCCAGCACAAGGGCCAGGGACGCGAACCCCGAGTAGGGCAACGCGGGCCAGGGCGGGAAGAAGGTCTCGGGATCGGGCAGGTGGATGTGCGCCCATCCGTCGAGATAGAGTCCGCCTATGAACCAGGCGCCGAGGGCGACGATGAGCCAGTCGAACCCGAAACCCCCCGGACTCTTTTCTTCCCGGGCGCCGAGGCCCGGCAGCAGAGTCCCCGCATCCTGCTTCGCCGTGATCGAGACCATCGGCACCCCTTCTCTACCTGGCGACGACCTTCACCGTCACCTCGGTCGCGCCCGCGACCGTGCGGTAGAGGGGTCAGCGACTCCTGTAGATCTCGACAAGTTCGTCGGCCTGGACCTGGCTCACGCCAATCAGCTCGAACGTCATCGACACATGGGCGAAGCGGTTCTGCCCGTCGGCCTTGCGCACCCCCTCGATGGTCACCGTCATGCCCTTCAGCGGGACCCCCTTCTCCTGCGCATAGCCCTCGACGAGCGTGACGCCACACGACGAGACCCCGCCCAGGAAGGCCTCGCTGTTCGTGAACGCGTCGGCCTGGGGACGACCAGACGAATCGAACGGCAGCGTGTATCCACGCGCGACGTTCGTCGCGCGTCCGATCACGCCACTGGACGACGATCGAACGGTGTCGGTCTTGTCAGCCATGCCCCACCCTCCTATCGGCGCCGCCGGGCGCCGCTCACGTTCCAAGATACGCTCGCCGCGCCAGCTCGTCACCCCGCCGGCTCCGCACGGCCTTCGGGAAATGAGTGCGCTATCGAGCTTCGTGCGATCGAGCGCCTCGAGCGCGCCGAACGGCGGGCACCGCGGTGCGGCTTCGGGTCGGAGGTAGCTTGGCTCAGAACCCTCTCTCGGCGCCCGGCACCCCGACGGCGGAATGGCCTCGTTGCCGCGGAGCCGAATGGCTCTTTCCCCGGCCGCCGCCGCCGTGTACACACAGAGCGGATACCAGCGGCGACGTCGTGCGCCGAGATGGGGGAACGCGAATGAGAGCCGAACATCCCAGCGTGTGCCCGCTCGACTGCCCGGATACGTGCAGCCTGACCGTCACCGTCGAGGACGAGCGGATCGTCGCGATCCGTGGCTCGCGTGCCAACCCCTACACGGCGGGGGTGCTCTGCGCGAAGGTCCCGGAGGCGTATCCCCATTTCGTGCACGGCGAGGGACGCCTCACGACGCCGCTCTCTCGGGTGGGCGCGAAGGGGGAGGGGCGCTTCGCGCGCATTTCGTGGTCCCAGGCGCTCGACATGGTGCACGAGCGGTTCTCGGCCGTGATCGCCACGCACGGGCCGCAGGCCATCCTGCCCCTCAACTACGCCGGACCGCACGGACTGCTCGCCGGTGGCTCGATGGACCTCCGCTTCTTCCACCGGCTCGGCGCCAGCCTGCTGGACCGCCGTCCGCTGTGCGGCGGGATCCGCACCGAGGCGTGGGTCGGGACGTTCGGCCCCGTGCCCGGGATCAAGCCGGAGCAGGCTGAGCACTCGAAGCTGATCGTCGCCTGGGGTAGCAACGTGACGTGGTCGAACCTCCACTTCGTACCCGTCATCAACCGCGCGCGCCGGGCCGGCGCCAAGCTGGTCGTCGTCGACACGCGGCGCACGAAGATTGCCGAGCAGGCCGACCTCCACCTCGCACTGCGTCCCGGGACGGACGTCGTGTTGGCGTGGGCGGTGGCCGCCGAGCTCGAGCGACGGGGCGGCCTGGACCGCCCGTTCATCGAGCGCCACGTGGAGGGTTTCGAGGAGTACATGGCCCTGGCGCGCCGCTTCACCCTGGCCGACGCCGCGCGGATCTGCGGGGTGGACGAGGGCGCGGCGCGGCAGCTCGCCGACTGGTACCGGACGATCGCCCCGGCGGCGATCACCGTCGGCAACGGGCTCGAGCGCAACCGCAACGGCGGCAGCGGCATCCGCGCGGTCTTCGCGCTGCCTGCCCTCGCCGGCAAGTTCGGCGTGGTCGGGGGTGGTCTGATCAACGGTGCGCCGTTCGCGTTTCCGAAGACGCCGCAGCGACTCGCGCGTCCCGACTTCGTTCCCAAGGGCACGCGCACGGTCAACATCATCGACGTGGGCCGTCACCTGACCGAGGGGACGCTGACGCCGCCGCTCAAAGCGCTCTTCATCTACAACCACAACCCATTGGTCGTGCATCCCGATCAGAACCGTCTGCGGCGCGGCCTCGCGCGCGACGATCTCTTCGTGGTTGGCTGCGACGTCGTGATGACGGACAGCCTCGCCTACGCCGACGTCGTGCTGCCCGCGTGCAGCCACTTCGAGCACGCGGACCTGTTCGCGGCGTATGGCACGCACTGGCTCCAGCGGGCGGAGCCGGTCATCAAGCCGCAAGGGGAGGCGCTGCCCAACACCGAGATCTTCCGTCGCCTCGCGGCCCGCTTCGGGTTCTCGGACGCCGCGTTCCGCGCCAGCGACGCCGAGCTGATGGACGATGCGCTCGACGGCGCGGACGCGCGCCTTGGCGGCAAGCGGCCGAGCGCGATCCCGCTGGACCGCGCGATGCCCATGACGGTGGCCGGCGAGGACGCGGTGCTCTTCCGGAACGTCTTCCCGAAGACCCCGTCGGGCAAGGTCGAGCTGGCGTCGGCGTACCTCGAGGGGAAGTACGGCGCCCGACTGCCGCGCTGGAAGGACGTGGCGTCGTCCTACCCGCTGACGCTGATCTCGCCGGCGTCGGATCGGCGCATCACCTCCACCTTCGGCGGTCTCCGCGTCACGGAGGGGCCTCCACCGCTCGAGATGCATCCCGACGACGCTCGCGCGCGCGGCCTGCGCGACGGCGCACGAGTCCGCGTGTGGAACGACCTCGGGGAGGTCCGGCTGCCCCTCCGCGTCACCGAGGTGATCCCGCCGGGCGTTGTCTGCTCGCTCAAGGGCGCGTGGATGGCGACGACCGACAACGGCCAGACGGTGTCCGCGCTGTGCCCCGCCGATCACGCCGACATCGCCGAGGGCGCGTGCTACAACGACGCGCGCGTCCAGGTGGCCGCGCTCTAGCGTGCCGGATGTCGGCCGCCCGCGGCATGGGTGCGGCCACGCACCGTTCGCACGTGGCGCCCACCGGTGTCTGGTCGCCGCGCCGGGTCCCTCGCCGATCCGGGCTCGTCGCCCTATCCGACCAAGGGTGGCTGGCGCTGGAGACGCCGCACCGGCGAGGTCAGGATGATCGCGGCCTGGACCGCGAACCCGAGCGCGGCCACCACGAGGCACATCTCGGGCCCGTAGACCCCGCCGAGGAGGGCACCGAACGCCGCGCCGATCGGGCGCGCGCCGTAGGCCGTGATGCCGATCGCGGAGACCCGGCCGAGCAGGGCGGCCGGGGTCACGGTCTGCCGAAGCGTGGCGGTGCTGATGACCCAGATGATCGGGCCGGCGCCCATCAGGAAGAAGCTCGTGCCGGCGAGCACGACGGACGGCGACCAGATCGTCAACACCATCGCGCCTGCAGCCACGACTCCCGCGATCGGTCCGACCACGATGACCGCGCCGAACGGCAGCGCACCGGTGACGCGGCCCGCCAGCAGGGCGCCGGCGACCATACCCACGCCGTACGTGGCGAGCGTGCCGCCGACCATGACCGCAGAGAGGCCGAGCCGGTGCACGGCGTAGGGCACGTAGGCCGCCTGCAAGACGAAGAACGCGGTGTTGAAGACGAGTTGCGTCAGGAAGACGGGCCGGAGCAACGGGTGGTGAACGACAAACGCGACGCCGTCGCGGAGCTCCTCGAGCGGCCGACGAGCCAGTGGGGCAGGCCGGGCCGGCTCACGCAGGCCAGAGAGCAGGAAGACAGCGCAGGTCGAGAGGCAAACCGCGACACCGAACGCCACGGTGCCGCCCACCCCGCCGATGAGGGCGCCGGCCAGCGCTGGACCGGCTGCGTACGCGACCGTCCGCGCCAGCTCGATGCGCGCGTTCGCGGTGGCCAACCTGTCGGGTGCGACGAGCGCGGGCACGAGGGCGGGCGCGGCAACGCTGTAGGCGACCGTACCGGCGGCGCCAATGAAGCCGAGAATCGCGAGCAGCGGCATGGTCAAAAGGCCGAACGTCGCGAGCGTCACGACCGCGGCCAGCGACAGCGCGCGTAGCATCTCGGCAGACGCCATGAGCGTCCGGCGCGACGCCCGATCCGCCAGGATGCCGGCCGGGATCGCCAGCAGCAGGAACGGCAGGGTCTGCGCGGTCTGGAGCAGACCGGTCCCGCCCGCGCCGGCCCCGAGGGCGAGCACAGCCACGATCGGGGCCGCGGCCAGGCCGACCTGTTCCGCCGATTGCGCCGCCAGGTTGGACCAGGCTAGACGGTGGAAGGTCGATGAGCGCCACGTCGCGCTCGTCGAGAGATCCGGCACCGAGGATCGCAGGCTGAGCACGGGTGCAGCGTAGGACGCCTCGCATCCCCCAGGCACTCCGCTTGTTGCCTCCGAATCCGATTCGTACGCCGCGATTAGGACGGTTCCGCCGGACCGCGCAGTCTCCGGGTGCCACGATGGAGGGTTTCGTGCCGATCCCCTGCCACCTGCACCACATCCTTCCCCCCCACACAGGGTCACGAGGCCGTGCCCTTATAATGACGGTCACACAATGGTGGTGATAAGGTTCGCCCGAAGACCGAATGTTCCGCCCGACTCCTCCGGCTCCTCGAAGCTGGTCCCCCCTTGGCCGGCTACGTCCGAATCCGGCCGACGGCTGGACAGCTCGCCGAGGTGGTGGAACTGCTCGCGGACGTCACGGAGATCATTGCGTGCGGTCGCATCGGCGGCGACGAATGCTTCCTCCCCCGCCCCCAGGGGCGGTCCATTACCTGGAGCGGCTCATCGACCGCATCACGCCGTTCGCGCAGACCACGCGTCGATCATCCAGTCCTTACCGGTCGCACGGGGCCTGCCTGCGCTCGACGGTGAGGCACCCCTTCCCCGAGATGAATCGGATGGCGAGTGGAGCCATCGACGGCGCCGGTGATGACGGCGCCGCTGTGAGGATGCACTTCGCGCATTCGCTGGAAATCTGGCGACAGTTCCCTGAGCTTGTCCCCGGCACGCTGGTGGTCGGCGAGATACGCCCGGACGTCGAGGTGGAGGGGCTGCTCGCGGCCTGGCACGAGCGAGCCCGCGCACGCTTGAGCCGGACGCCAGAGTCCGAGTTCGCGGAGATCTCGGCCTGGCGGCGCGCCTTCGCCCGGATGGGGCTCAAACCGACCCAGTATCGCTCGGCGGCGGAGGCGCTGCTCCGGCGGCTTCGCCGGGAGGGCGATCTGCCGCGCCTACATCCCCTGGTGGACCTCTGCAACGCCGTGTCGGTGTCGTTCGCGCTGCCGGTCGCGGTGTTCGACCTCGCCCGGGTGGCGGGGCATCTGGAGGTGCGCCACGCCACCGGCACGGAGCGGCACGTCGGCGCTCACGGAGAGGTCGAGACACCCGACCCCGGGGAGGTGATCTTCGCGGATGCCGTCGATCACGCGCACGCGCGACGCTGGACCTTCCGGCAGAGTCACGGCTCCACGGTGCGGTCCGAGACGCGACAGGTCCTGATCGTCTGCGAAGGGCTGCATGCCACGGCGGCCGCTGACGTTCCGGCCCTCCTCGACGGCCTCGCGCGCGACATCGCCGCCCGATGGACGGCGCCGCGGGAGAGCGCCGTCTTGACGGCGGCCTCGCCGCGGCTCGAGTTCTCGATTGGTTAGATGTCATAGCCAGCTCCGTAGATCAGCCGTTCGACTCGCCGCGCCACTTCGAAGGCGTACCCCGTTGTAGCCTTCAGCCGCGGCCGAGACTGAGTGGCAGCGGTAGGGACGGTGGCGCGGTCAGCCGTAGAGCGTGCCGAGCAGTTGCCGGGCGATCGTCGTGGCGGGCGGGTACTCGAGACCTAGGAGCCCCAGCTCACCCAGCTGCCGCCAGAGCGCGCGCGGGAACTCTCCCGCCGCCTCCCACGCCTCGGCGTGAGGGACGATCTCCTTCTCGACGAACCGCCGGACCCTGGCCCAGAAAAAGTCGTGCTCTGGCGTGAACATGCGCGTCAGTTCGAACCTAGGTGGTCGGAAGCATCGGTCCGGGTGCCTCAGGCCTACCGGTTGCACGGTAGCCGGAGTGTGGCGCGCCGCCCGGCGCCCCAACAAGAGCGGAGAGGGTTGGCGAGGGAAGACCCACGCGGCGAGAGACGGCGGGATCGGGGATCGGGGTGCGGGTCAGGCGGCGGTGTGGTGATGGGTGGGCCGGCGGCGGCCGAGGCGACGGCGATATCATGCTAGCGTGAGCGAACGACCTCCCTTCTTCCTCCCCGACGGCGACGCGTTTGTCGCCACCGAGTCGACGCGCGGCCCCTGGAGCCGCGACCACCAGCACGGCGGACCCCCGGCAGCCCTGCTGGTCCGCGCCCTGGAGCGGCTCGCGGGCGATGGGGTGCTCCTGGCCCGGCTGACCTTCGACTTCCTACGGCCGGTGCCGATCGCCCCGGTGACCGTCCGGGCGGAGGTGACTCGAGCCGGCGCGAGGGTCCGGCGGCTTCAGGCCACGCTCGCCGCAGTCGCCGGCCCGCCGCTGGTGCACGCCT
>JACXTT010013941.1_pt1 | contig 10547 bp, 9 predicted proteins | sample 9270951 | NCBI WGS metagenome assembly JACXTT01 (sample SAMN15532306, study PRJNA645909) | rock metagenome | isolation source: weathered quartz diorite | place: Puerto Rico | collected 2017-06-21
GGCGTTACCCCGTCCGGGCCTGGCTCGCCGGGTGCCGCCGCTACGTCGCGCTGCGCGGGCGTCGGGTCTTCGTCGAATACGTGCTGCTCGCGGGGCTGAACGACTCACCCGCGCAGGCGCGGGAGCTCGCGGAGCTGCTCGCCGGCGACGGCTTCAAGGTGAACCTCATCCCGTACAACCCGACCGGGCTCTACGCCGGCTCGTCGCGCGATGCGATCGCGGCGTTCAAGTCGGTGCTCGACAGGGCCCGGATCCCGGCCACCGTGCGTCTGACGCGCGGGCGCGACATCGCCGCCGCCTGCGGGCAGCTCGCCGCCGCGCCCAAGCACGTCCGCGTCGGGTAGATCAGGCCGGTTGCATGACGCAGGCGTAGACGGCGGTCATGACCACCGTCGCCACCTCCATGGGTGCGAGACGTCGGGAGTACCCTTGAGTTAGACAGACGCTTGAGTCGCGTCGAGGGTGTCTTGTATCGGAGGGCGGCTGCGACGGGTTTGGGCAGCCGCCCTCCAAGTGTTGGCCGTTACGGCAGCGTGATCGTTGCGTTGAACTTGCCCGACTCGTTCGACGGGCTGGTGAGATCAACGATCGAAAAAGTTCCGTTGCCGCTGGCGCCGCTCAAGCTTCCCGTGCCACCGGTGATATGGAACGTCGCTGTCTCGGTCGCGACTTGCTTCGAGACGAGGCAGAGACTGTCCGTATCCACTGTGAGGTCGAGCGTGGCACCGCTCTGTGTCGTGAACACCCAATCCTCGCCGACCGCGAATCCGGTCAGATTGCGTGGACACACGGGTTGTTCATCGGGTGGGTTGGGCGGCCCGCCGCTATTGGTCCAGGTCATCGCGCCAAGTTCGCTGGAATCCGAGTGCGCCGTTCCGCTCCCGGTCGTCGTGCTACAGAAGGGATCGTTACACGTAAAGGACCCATGCATCGTCCAGCTCACACTGGACCCCGCACGGCCACTCGCGACCCCCTGCCCGACAACAAGCCCCAAGGCCGCCGCCACGAGCAGCAACAAGCCGACTCGCTTCATGCTCCCTCCACCCCCTTAGTGTTCGCCGCAGATCGACCCCGGGAGCGAAAGTCAGGCGAGCTGGCTGCCACGTCCCAGCGGCTCTTGCCCCGGCGGCTCGCGCGCACTGTCCCACTTAGTGGCACAAGAATCAAGCAGATGCCAACACCCGACCTGATGAGGCTACGGGTTAGAGTGCGGAGCTAAATCTCGCTTGGCGCCACGCGCAGCACCCGCGCGATCGGCCGCGGCAGCACCCAGTTGTACTTGCCCAGGAGTTGCATCGTCGCAGGTACGAGGAGCGCGCGGATCACCGTTGCATCGAAGATGACCCCGGCCGCGAGCCCGATCGCGAACTGCTTGATGTCCGGCCCGGGGCCGGTGGAGAGCGCGAAGAAGGCGAACATCAGCACGAGCGCGCCGCTCGTCACGAGCTTGCCGGTGCGCGCCAGGCCGTGCGCAACGGCGTACGGCGTGTCGCCGGTCTCGTCGTACTCCTCGCGGATCCGCGTCAGCATGAAGACCTCGTAGTCCATCGAGATCCCGAACAGGAACGCGAAGATCATCAGCGGGATCCAGGAGATCACCGAGTCCGTCGCGTGGATGTTCCAGATTGCCTGGCTGCCGTGCCCCTGCTGGAAGATGAAGACGACGATGCCGTAGGCGGCGCCCAACGAGACGAGGTTGAGGATCACGGCCTTCAGCGGCAGCACGAGCGACCGGAAGGCCCTCGTCAGGAGCACGTAGGTCAGGATCAGCACGAACAGCAGCACGTAGGGGAACTTCCCGTAGACGGCGTGCACGAAGTCGCGCTCCTCCGGTCCAAAGCCGCCGAGCGTCAGCTTGACGCCGTTGCTCGAGTCGCTGAGCCGCGGCAGCACGTCGTGCTGGAGGTTCGAGATCGTCGATTTGGCAGGGCGTGAGGAGGCGTCGTCCGAGCCGAACGCCTCGATCAGACCCGTGCCGCCGGCTCGCCACGCCGGTGGCGCCGACGCCGAGCTGATGCCCGGAGCCTTGGCAATCTCCTTCGCGGCACTGTCGAGCGTCGCCGTGGTGGCACCGTTCTCGGCGAGGACGACGTAGGGGAGGAAGACCCCTTGCGGGAACCCGGCCTGCGTGATCGCGTCGTAGCCGGCCTTGGCGTCGCCCTTCGCCGGCTCGTCCTTGATCTTGGCGTCGCTCGGGTTGATCTGGAACGCGGGGATCAGAACGACGGCGACGATGACGACGCCGGCAGCGAAGACGAGCACGCTGCGGCGCATGACGAGTCGAGCCCAGCGCCACCAGAGACCATGCTCGGCCGGGTGCGGCTCGACAAACCTCATCGGCATCACGCGGAGCCTGTTGAGGCGGTGTCCGAGGATCGCAAGCATCGCCGGCAGCAGCGTGATCGACGAGAGCACCGAGACTGTCGGGATCAGCAGCCCCCCGAACCCGATCGACCGGATGAACGGCAGCGGCAGGATGACCATGCTGAGCAGACCGATCGCCACCGTCGAGCCGGAGACGATGATCGACCGCCCGGCGTGCCTCATCGTCTCGACGAGCGCCTCCTCGGTCGTGTCGTGCAGCGTCAGCTCCTCACGGAAGCGGAAGACGATCAGGAGCGCGTAGTCGATCGCCACGCCGAGCCCGACCAGCGCGACGAGGAACTGGACGATGATCGAAACGTCCGTCAGGTACGTGAGCCCGTAGACACAGAGGAACGTGGTCAGGATCGAGCTGATGGCGACGAGCATCGGCATCAGCATCGCCGGGAGCGTGCCGAAGACGAAGAGCAGGATCACGAGGGCGCCGGCGCCGCCGATCAGCGTCTCCGTGAGCACGCTCGGCCCGCTCGACGATCCCTGTGAATCGATGATCGGCGCCGAACCGGTGAGATGTGCGGTCACGCCCGGAGGCGCTGCTTTCTGGATCGCGGCGCGAACCTTCTTGATCGGCGGCGTCTTCGAGAACGTCGCGTTGCCGGGCGGGTAGATCGTCGCGAACATCGTGTGGCGGTCCTTCGAGACGTAGCCGTTCGAATGGGTCGCGAACCACGAGCCCACGCGTGCGCGCGGCATGATCGCCGCGCCGCCGGTGATCGCCTGCTGGATGCCCGGCACCGTCGTGATGTCGCGGCTCGGGTCGGTGAACACGGCGACGAGCGGCGGCTGCTCGCCGGAGCCGAAGGTCTGGAGCGTCCGCTGGTTCGCCTCGTACGCCGAAAAACCGGGAATCGAGAACGACTGGAACCAGCGGTTCGAGAGCTTCCCTGCGGCGAAGGCGCCGAGGAACGTGAGCACGATCCATGCGATCACGATCGTCCAGCGGCGGCGGACGGTGATGCGTGCGAGCCCGGCGAGCATCACGCGACTCTAGCCAGAGGGGGTGTGACCACGTGGTGACGAACCGTTCGGCACATCTCTCACGTGTGACACCTGGGGACGGATGAATGTGACGGCGAGGAGCCGTCAGGAGGTGACAGTGGCGTGGCGGCGGACGATCTGCCAGCGGCCCTCGCGTCGCACCCAGACGTCGGTCACGTGCAGCCGCGCGCTGACGTCCCTGCCGTCGAGCGTCGCCGTCTGCCGGTAGCGCGACACCACCACGGCCGTGTCGCCGTACACCTCGGTGTCGACCTCCTCGTAGCAGAACTCCTCGATCGCGTACCTGCCGGAGGCGGCCGCGAGCAACTCGTCCCGGTCGAGCTCGCCTGCGGCTCCGAGGAGCGTGAACTCGCGGGCCAACAGCGTCTCGAGCCGTTCGGAGTTGCGCTCCTGCACCGCGCGCACGAGCTCGTTGGAGAGCCCCACCAGCTCGTGCACGAGCGTCGTCGACGACGTACTCACACGGTCTCCGCCGGCGTCGACGTGCGATCGGCGAAATCGAATCTGACGACCGGCTCCTTGGCCGCGCGCACCTCGTCGAGCCGTGTCACGGGACGCGTGTGCGGCGCCGTCCGGAGCAACTCGGGGTCTTCGGCCGCCTCGCGCACGATCTGCAGCATGGCGTCGACGAACTCGTCGAGCCGCGCCTTCACCTCGGTCTCGGTGGGCTCGATCATCAGCGCCTCGGGAACGACGAGCGGGAAGTAGACCGTCGGCGGATGGATGCCGAAGTCCATCAGGCGCTTGGCCACATCGAGCGCCGTGATGCCGTGCTCGCGTTTGAGGTTGCGCGCCGAGAGCACGAACTCGTGCATGCAGTGGCGGTCGTACGGCACCTCGAAGACGTCGCGCAGCCGTGCCAGCAGGTAGTTCGCGTTGAGCACGGCGACCTCGGACATCTCCCGCAGCTCAGGGCCGTACGCGCGCATGAACGCGTAGGAGCGCACGAAGACGCCGAACGGCCCCGCGAAGCCACGTACCCGCCCGATCGACTTCGGCCGGTCGTGGTCGAGTCTGAAGACGTCGCCGTCGCGCACGACCTGCGGCGACGGCAGGAAGGGCTCGATCGTGTCGCGAACGGCGACCGGCCCACCACCGGGGCCGCCGCCGCCGTGCGGCTGCGAAAACGTCTTGTGCAGGTTGATGTGGACGATGTCGAAGCCCATGTCCCCCGGCCGCGAATGGCCGACGACGGCGTTCAGGTTGGCGCCGTCGTAATAGAGGAGCGCACCCGCCTCGTGGAAGATCTCGGCGACCGCCTCGATGCCCTCGTCGAAGAGCCCGAGCGTGGAGGGGTTGGTCAGCATCAGCCCGGCGGTCCGCTCGCTCACCTTCGTCCGCAGGTCTGCGAGATCGAGGTTGCCGCGCTCGTCGGTGGCGACCTTCTCCAGCTTGAACCCGGCCATCGTCACGCTGGCGGGGTTGGTGCCGTGGGCCGTGTCCGCGGTGATGATGGTGTCGCGCTGCTCCCCCTCGCCGCGGTCGGTGAAGTACGCGCGCATCAGCATGAGACCCGTCAGCTCGCCCTGCGAGCCCGCCGCGGGCTGCAGCGAGATGCCGGGAAGACCCGTGATCTCGGCCAGGTACGCCTGCAGCCGCCACATCAGATCGAGCGCACCCTGCGCGCCCTCGTCCTCCTGGAGCGGGTGCAGGTCGCGGAAACCCGGTAGCCCGGCGGCGCGCTCGTTGACCCGCGGGTTGTGCTTCATCGTGCAGGAGCCGAGCGGGTAGAAACCCGTGTCGATGCCGAAGTTGCGGTCGGCGAGCGCCGTGAAGTGGCGCACGAGCTCGGGCTCGGTCACCTCGGGCAGGCGCGGCGGAACGGCGCGGCGCAGCCCTGCGGGGAGCTCCGCCTTCGGCAGCTCGTAGCGGGGCACGCCGCCCGCGCGCCGGCCTCGGCTGCTCTTCTCGTAGATCAGCTCCATCAGGCCGTCACCTCGCGGAGCACCTGCACCAGCCGCTCGATGTCCGCCGGGGTGCGCTTCTCGGTCAGCGCCACGAGCAGCGCGTCGTCGAGACCGGCGTAATCGCGCCCGAGCGCATAGCCCGGATGCACGCCTCGCTCGCGCGCGGCGCGGATCACCTCGCGCCCGTCACGTCCGACGCGGATCGCAAACTCCTTGAATGTTGGCTGATCGGGAAACGCAAGCTCGAAGCCGGCGTCCTGGAGACGCGTCTTCGCGTGCTCGGCGAGGCTCGTGCAGGTCTCCCCCAGCTCCACCAGCCCCTGCGGCCCGAGCCACGAGAGGTACACGAGGCCGCCGAGCGCGAGCAGCGTCTGGTTGGTCGTCATGTTCGAGGTCGCCTTCTCGCGGCGGATGTGCTGCTCGCGGGTCTGCAGGGTGAGGACGTAACCGCGCCGGCCGGCGGCGTCGACCGTCTCGCCGACGATGCGCCCCGGCATGCGGCGGATCAGATCCGAGCGCACGGCGAGAAAGCCGTAATGCGGGCCGCCATAGCTCGGGAAGTTGCCCGCTCCCTGCCCCTCCCCGATCGCGATCGCACAGCCATACGCCCCCGGCGCCTCGAGCACGCCGAGCGAGACGGGGTCGACGTGCGCAACCGGCAGCGCCCCGGCCTCGGCCGCCGCCGCGGCGAGCGCCGGTGCGTCCTCGAGTACGCCGAACACGTTCGGCTGCTGAAACAGCACGAGAGCGGCATCGGCCGACGCGGCCGCGAGGTCGTCTGGATCGGTGGCGCCGCCGCGGTGCCCCACCTCCACCACCTCGAGACCGAAACCGGGCGCATACGTCTTCACGACCTGGCGCACCATCGGGTTCACGGTCTCGCTCACGACCACCCTCGAGCGGCCCGTGGCGTGCCGCGCGATGAAGCAGGCGTCTGCGGCCACGGTGCAGCCGTCGTAGCCCGACGCATTGGACACGTCCATGCCAGTCAGCTCGCAGATCGCCGTCTGGTATTCGAAGATCGCCTGCAGGACGCCCTGGCTCATCTCCGGCTGGTACGGGGTGTAGGCGGTGAGGAACTCACCGCGGGACATCACGACGTCGACGACCGCCGGCACGTAGTGGTCGTAGACGCCCATCCCCAGGAACGACAGCTCGACGCCGGTGTGCGCGTTGCGGCCGGCCAGCTCCTCCAGCAGGCGCATGAGCTCGGCCTCCGTCAGCGCGGGCTCGACGTCGAGCTCGCGCGCAAAGCGCACACCGGCCGGGATCTGGTCGAACAGGTCGTCGATCGAGGAGACGCCGATCGTCTCGAGCATCGCGCTGCGATCGTCGTCCGTCAGGCTGACATAGCCCATCGGTGCTCTACTGCTCCGCGACGTGTGCGCGGTACGCGGCGGCGTCGAGCAGGCTGTCGAGCTCCGAGGCGTCCGACATCCGGATCCGGATCAGCCACCCGGCGCCGTACGGGTCCTCGTTGACCACTTCGGGAGCGTCGATGACACCCGGGTTGACCTCGAGGATCTCTCCCGAGAGCGGCGAGATCACGTCCGAGACCGCCTTGACCGACTCAACCTCCCCGTAGGAGCCGTCCTTCGTGACGGTCGCACCCGTCTCGGGAGCCTCGAAGTGGACGAGCTCGCCGAGCGAGTCTTGGGCGAACCACGTGATCCCCAGCACGGCCTCGTCGCCCTCCACGCGCGCCCAGTCGTGCTCGCGGTGGTACCTGAGGTCGTCGGGGTAGCTCTCGGCTGCGGCCACTATCCCTCCTGTCGGGTGTAGATCGGCTTCTTGACGACGCGCCCACGCCGCGGCTTCCCGCGCACGTCGACGACGATCTCGGTCTCGGGCCGGCTCAGCGCGGCGGGAACGTATCCCATGCCGATGCCGACGTCGAGCATCGGCGAGTGCGTCCCCGAGGTCACCTCGCCGCCGCCCTCGATCGGCATCCCCTGCCTCGGGATCGCCTTGTCGACCATCACGAACGCGGCCAGCTTCCGGGCCGGGCCGTCAGCCTTGACGCGGCGCAGAGCCTCGACGCCAGTGAACTCCTTGTCGAGCGCGCAGACCCAGCCGAGCCCGGCCGAGATGGCGTCGGTGTCCTCGGTGATGTCGTTGCCGTGCAGCGGGTAGCAGACCTCGAGGCGGAGCGTGTCGCGGGCGCCCAGCCCGCACGGCGTGGCGTCGAGACCGACGACGGCGTCCCAGAGCTCGCCGGCGTCCTCCACCATGCACATCAGCTCGACGCCGCGCTCGCCCGTGTAGCCGGTGCGGCAGATCATCACCTCGACGCCTGCGATCTCCCCCATCGCGTGCGTGAAGGGCGGCGCCTCGCTGAGACCGAGACGCTCGATCGCAAGCGGCCCCTGCACGGCGAGCAGCCCGTACTCCTCGGAGACGTCGGTGACCTCGACCCCGCGCGCTTCCCGTGTCTTCAGCCACTCGTAGGCCGCAGCGGTGTTACCGGCGTTGACGACGAGGAGGAACCGGCACGGGTTGAGCCGGTACGCGATCAGATCGTCGACGATGCCACCGTGCTCGTTCGTCAGCAGCGTGTACTGGGCACCGCCGTCGGCCACGCGGCCAAGGTCGTTCGAGAGCACTGCCTGCAGGAACTCCCCGGCGCGCGGGCCCTCGACGTGCAGCTGCCCCATGTGCGAGACGTCGAAGACGCCCCACCCGGTTCGCACGGCGAGGTGCTCGGGGATCACGCCCTCGTATTGGACGGGCATCTCCCAGCCCGCAAACGGAACCATGCGCGCCCCGAGGGCCACGTGGCGCTCGAAGAGCGGCGTCCGCCTCAGCGTCGCGACGTCCACGGACGCCGACTCTAACTAACGCGGGGGAAACCCTGTTTCCCCCGCGAACCCCCTTCTTTCAGCGTGTCTTGGCAACCCGTGCGTGGCCTCTCGGCCGTCATGCCGGCCTTCGGCCGCCACTGGATCCTCAACCGGCGAGCCCGCAAGCCGTGGCGCCGTTTCTCGTCCGTCAGTCTTCTTTCAAGAATGACGGGATGTCGATCTCGTCGGACGACGATGAGGGCCTGGGTGCTTCGGAGCGGGCGACGGCCGCAACCGGGGCCTCCAGCCGCCGCTTGCGCGGGCGGGCGCCGAAGCCCGTTGCGATCACGGTCACCTGAACCTCGTCCTTCATGCCGTCGTCGATCACGGCGCCGAAGATCACATTCGCGTTCGGGTCGGCGTGGCTCGTCACCACCTCGGCGGCCTCGTTCACCTCGAACAGGCCGAGGTCGCTGGGGCCGGTGATGTTGAGCAGCACGCCGGTGGCGCCGTCGAGCGTCGTCTCCAGCAGCGGCGAGGAGACGGCAGCCGTGGCGGCGGCGGTGGCGCGCCCGTCGCCGGAGGCGTTGCCGATGCCCATCAGCGCCGACCCCGCGTCACGCATGATCGTGCGCACGTCGGCGAAGTCGAGGTTGACGAGCCCGGTGCGCGTGATCGTGTCGGTGATGCCCTGCACGCCCTGGCGGAGGATGTCGTCGGCGATCCGGAACGCCTCGCGGACCGGGGTCTTCTTCTCGACCACCTGCAGCAGGCGGTCGTTCTCGATCACGATCAGGGTGTCGACGCGGTCGCGCAGGTTCTGGATCCCGAGCTCCGCCTGCTCCGCCCGCCGGCGACCCTCGAAGCCGAACGGCCGCGTCACGACGCCGACGGTCAGCGCCTCCAGCTCCTTGCCGAGCTCGGCCACGACGGGTGCCGCGCCGGTGCCGGTGCCGCCGCCCTCGCCGGCCGTGACGAAGATCATGTCCGCGCCCTTGAGCGACTCTTTCAGCTCGTCGCGGCTCTCGTGCGCCGCGCCGTGACCGACGGCCGGGTCGGCGCCGGCGCCGAGACCGCGGGTCGCCTTCGAGCCGATCTGAAGCTTGACGTCGGCGTCGCTCTCCCGCAGCGCCTGCGCATCGGTGTTGACCGCGATGAACTCGACGCCCGAGAGACCCGCATCGACCATCCGGTTGACGGCGTTGGTGCCGCCGCCGCCGACTCCGACGACCTTGATCACGGCGAGGTAGTTGCCGGCCTGGCTGTTCATGAGGACGACCTGCTGGAGTTCATCTCAACCTGCCTGAGGGTCAAGCTCTCGTCGAGCTAGGGGCCATGGACTGGTGTCTACGACGCCAGGGTACGACCTCCTTGTCGGCATTGTCAACGCCGATCTCAAGGGGTGGTTGAGCCTGCACCATCAACCTCAAGTTTAGACTTGAGGGTTGCTCCGGTCGCCGTCGTGCCGGTTGGCACCCCCGTCTGCGCGGATGACGGCGTCCCGCTCGCGCTCGTCACGGGGGCGTTCGGCGCATGGTAGATCGAGCCTGCGACCGGCCGGTCGGGGACGCTCACGTCCACGTACCGGGTCGTGGAGGCGACGAGCGGCAGTACCTTCGCGGCAACGGCCAGCTTCAGCCGGACGTCGCTCGCGTCGCCAAGGCGCAGCTCGACGCCCGAGTGGAGGACGAGCGAGAGCTCGTCGGTCTCGCTGCGGACGGAGGCGACCCGCGCCGGGAACCGCATCCCGCGCAGCGGCGCCACGGCCGCGAGCGAGCCGTCCAGGACGGCCGGCACGATGCCGCCGACCGTGAACGTCGTGCCCCTGCCGACCCAGATGCGCGGCAGCTGCGGACGGGCCCCGTGCGGAAGGCTCGCCATGATCCGCCCGCGCGCGGAGACGAGCCAGGAGTCGGCGCCCTGACGCACGACGGCGACCGGCCGCTCGGGTACGACGACGATGCGCAGCGTGTGCGGAAAGGCGCGGTCGAAGGTCGCGCTCGCGACGGTGGGAAGGGCCGCCACCTCCTGGCGGACGCGCGCGAGATCGAGGCGCAGCAGGCTCACCCCCACGTCGCCGCGGAGCGCGTCCCGCACCTGCAACGCGACGCTGTCCGGAGCGCCGTCGACCTCGATCGTGCGGACCGCGAAGACGGAGGTGTCGCGTGCCACGAAATAGCCGGCGATCGCGGTGATCGCGATGCCGAAGGCGACGAGCAGCGAGCGCACCGACGGCGCCAGCCGCGCGATGTCGATGCCCCGGCGGGAGCGGCCGCGGGGGAGGTGGACGACGGTGGTCGCGGCGGCAACGTCGCCCCCGGGACGGTGCTCGGATCTTCTCCCCGCCACGGACGCCTGTTCGCCGCCCGGCGCCGGATTCCTGCGCCTTACGCGTCGTAAAGCTGCAACCCGCCGAGCAGGACGACCTCGTGCTCGAGCATGATCCCGTGCTGTTCTCGGACGCGCCGCCTCGCCTCGC
>JACXTT010013942.1_pt1 | contig 10547 bp, 8 predicted proteins | sample 9270951 | NCBI WGS metagenome assembly JACXTT01 (sample SAMN15532306, study PRJNA645909) | rock metagenome | isolation source: weathered quartz diorite | place: Puerto Rico | collected 2017-06-21
TCGGTATTCCGGAATGGGAGACAACGACGCCCTTTGGGGTTCCCGTGGACCCTGACGTGTAAATGACATAAGCGGCGTTGAGCATCGTCAGCGGCCGTGCCCGGTCCCGGTCGGTCGGATCGGTGCTGCGGCTTTGGGCTAAGGCAGTCTGGGTCGCCGGACTATCGAGCAGCAGAATAGCAGTGCCGTCTGGCAGGCGCGCCGCGACCGCTGTGGTGATCACGACGCATACAGGCTTAGCGTCCCGGATCATGAACGACAGCCGGTCGGCGGGATAGTTTGGTGCGAGCGGCAGATAGGCGGCGCCAGCCTTCATGATCGCCAAGACCGAGACCGCCATGTCAATCGAGCGTTCCAGGGCGAGCGCCACGATGTCCTCAGGCCCAACACCGATTTTAATCAAGTAATGCGCCAAGCGGTTGGCGCGGATGTTGAGTTCTTCATAGGTCAGAGAGAGGTCCTCGAACACAAGGGCAATGGAATGCGGGCTTCGTGCGACTTGCTGCTCGAACAATGCCGGCAAAGTCGACCGAGGTACCGGATGAGAGGTGTCATTCCATTCGTGCAGGAGCTGTTGGCGTTCTGCCGCCTCAATCAGATTGAGCGATCCGATTGGGCGCGCGGGATCCGCCGCAATTATCTCGCCAAGGAGATGCCGGAAATGCTCCCGGTGACGCGTGAGCTCATTTTCCCTGTAAAGCGCCGGGTTCGCATCAAGGTCGATGCGCAATCCGCGACCGTCCTGCCGGTCATAAATGGAGATTGATAAGTCCTCGACCGGCCCGTTAGAGAGGTTAAGAACCGTTGCCGACGAACCAGCGAAGGACAGATTGTAATCGAAGGCCATAATGTTGACCATCAGCCCCACCCGCCGCTGGTTCCCGTCGCCGCTGCTAATTTCGCGATTCTGACCTTCGCCCCGGTAGCGTTGATGACGCAACAGTTGCCGGATTTCCGCCGCGACCTGCCGAACATGCTCCGACAGAGTCAAATGCGAATGCACGGTTAATCGCAGTGGCAGGGCGTTGGACATCATGCCCGGAACGCGCCGCGACGCCGCGCCGGTACGCCCGCTGACTGGCAAGGTGAGAATAATGTCGGCCGACCCGGTGATGCGAGAGGCGTAGGCCGCAATGGCGGCGACAATCACCTGCTTCCAGCTTGCTCCAACAGATTGGGCGATCGCATTCAGCCTTTCCAATTCTGATTGCGATAGATCTATTGTTTGCCGCGAAAAGCAATCGGAGGCGGGAGCGAACCCATTGGCAAGGGACGTTCGTTCGGGCCGATCGGCAAACCGTTCCAACCAGTATTTTCGGTCGTCACTAAATTGCCCGGATTTAAAATAGGCGTCGTTATCGCGTAGATACAATTCATAGGATAAAAACTCATTTTCGTCTCGATGCGAGCGCGTCATGAGCTCCGTGTACAGTTTGGCAACGCGTTGGGCAAAGATCGCGCCGCCAAAGCCATCCATAACGATGTGGTGGAAGCGCTGATACCAAAGGAATTTATCAGCGGCGGTCTTGAACAAGGCGAAGGCAAAAAGCGGCCAAGCCGTCAGATCGACCGGTCGCATCAAATCCGCCTTCATCCATGTTTGAGCCACACTCCATGGATCGCGTTCCGCGCTCACGTCGCGCGCGAGCATCGGCCAGTCATCTCTGCCGGCAAAGACTTGCCGAGGCTCGCCGTGCTTTTCGGCAAAACGAACGTTGAGCGCGTCCGCTTCCTTAACCGCTTGCTTGAGAGCGGCCTCGAAGCGTTCTTCATCGAGAGGGCCGGCGATTTCGATATATTCGGCGATGTTATATTTTGGGCTAGCCGGATGGATCTGCTGAGCCATCCAAATCTCGCGTTGCGCGCGCGATAGCGTCCCTGAGAAGCTGCGCGCCGGCATTACCTTTCGGTACTCCTAAACTCTGTTTTGCACCGGAACAAACTCTAACTGCAAATTCGCCATCGCGGTGTCGATATCCGCCTTCGTTTTGTTATCGAGTTTATCCCCGGCGAAGGCCAATAGTGCTTTCAGACACTCAAGCCGTTCTGCTACTGGAAACTCCGGCCGCATGAGAAATATATCATCGTGCTCGGAGATCGCGCGCACAACGAATAGGGGCATTGGCGCGCGCATGGCTCTAAAGGCCGGGTTGTAAGCGCCGGGCACTGTACTTTGTGGATGAAATTCGCCGAGCATCAGACCGTTCTTGATGAAGGTTGTGCGCAGCTGCCGGTGTCCACCATCGATGAATTTGGAAGCCTCATTCCGTTCGATATTTGGAAACGAAACCACTAAGGATGCGAGTTTCCGGTCATTGCAATTTGGAAACATGGCATAGAACGCCTCGATCAAGCCTTCGCATCTAAGCACTGCCTCTTCAGCTGTCGCTTCCCCGGTGTGGACAGTCGCAAATTTGATCAGATTGCGGTCAATCGATTCGCGAACGCGCGGGCAAACCGGCCCCGCCCGGCCAAGTTCCGGGTTAGGTTTAACGATGACGGACTCGATCCACGCAACGATTTCCGCATAAGCCGGAAATCTCTCCGGCTGGTTCTTGACGTCAGCAAGGCTGCATAGCGAACCAGGTTCTAAGATGAGCAAACAATCTCGATTAAAATCAACAGTGGCCAGTTCCATTTGATATCCCGGTTTGAGGAAAAACACTATTCTACCATAGCGGCCAAAACTGCTGTTTCTATTACATTATTACGTAAAAGGATTATTGAGGATTCACCGGATTCACGGGTCTGTACAAGTCCCGTTTGGGTATGCAAATCTGTCATACGCCAGGCGAGAACATACTATGCCGGCTGGCGCAAACCATTTTTGCGGCCTTTGTCACTTGCCCGGCCGCCGGGGCTTACGCTGCCGCTGCGGATCCGATAGCTTGAGGCTTCGGCCCTCCTGCGGCAATCCCCATCGCGCACCGGATTGAGCTAATTTGCATCGGCTGGTAAATTGCTGGGGGGCTGGCCGCTGACAGGCGGGAGAAGGCGCAGGAGTTATGCTTGCGCGCAAGCCCTTTGGCCTCATGGGACAGGAACAAGGAGAGGGGCATGACAGCGCGCCGGCCGAAGCCCGATTTAACAAAATTGCAACCGGCGACGCAACTCGTCCACGGTGGCACCCATCGCTCGGAATTTGGCGAAACCTCCGAGGGGCTTTTCCTGACCCAGGGCTATGCCTATCCGGATATGGAAACGGCCGAGGCCAGGATGAAGGGCGCCGCGCCCGGCTATGTCTATTCCCGCTATTCCAATCCTACCGTCGATATGTTTCAGGAAAAAATGGCCTTGCTCGAGGGCGCAGAGGCGGCGCGCGCGACGGCGAGCGGCATGGCGGCCGTCACGACGGCCTTGCTGGCGCAGCTCAGGGCGGGCGACCATGTGGTCGCCGCGCGCGCCATGTTTGGCGCCTGCCTTTATGTGGTCGAAGAGGTTTTGCCACGCTTCGGCGTTCCATCGACGCTCGTCGATGGCGGGGATCTTTCGCAATGGCGCGCGGCCATGCGGCGGGAAACGAAGCTATTGTTTCTCGAAACGCCGACCAATCCTTGCCTCGAAGTCTATGACATCGCGGCAATCGCGGAAATTGCGCATCAAAATGGCGCGCGCCTTGCGATCGACAATGTTTTCGCCACGCCTATTTTGCAAAAGCCGCTGAAACTTGGAGCAGATTGCGTCATTTATTCCGCAACAAAACATATCGACGGGCATGGCCGGTGTCTCGGCGGCATCATTCTTGGCGGGCGTGACCTCATCGAGAACGAGATCCATAATTTTTACAAGCAGATCGGCACCTGCCTCTCGCCCTTCAATGCCTGGGTGTTCCTAAAATCGCTCGATACGCTCGCCCTTCGCGTGCGCCAGCAGGTCGCAAACGCCGGGCAAATCGCAGAATTTTTGAGTGGCCACCGCCACGTCTTCAATGTCCGCTATCCCGGACGTCCGGATCATCCGCAGGCCGAGCTTGTGAAACGGCAGATGTCCGGCGGCGGCACCCTTGTCTCCTTCGAGGTCCGCGGGGGCAAGCAGGCCGCCTATGCTTTCGGCAATGCGCTTTCCATCGTCACGATCGCGAATAATCTTGGCGACGCGAAGAGTCTCATCACCCATCCGGCAACCACGACGCATCAAAGGCTGACGCCCGAGGCGAGGGCGGCTCTCGGGGTGACGGACGGGCTTCTGCGCCTGTCGGTTGGGCTTGAGGATGCGGGCGACTTGATTGCGGATTTGGATGCGGCCCTCTTGGTGCTCGACCGGCACGATCTTGCCGCCGAGTGACTTCGTGGCTTTCCTTGGGTTGACGCAGCCCATTCGCCTCCCTACCTTGTGCACACTTAAGCGCCGGGGAATTGGTCCCGCGCGCGGGTTCGCGAGAGATGCCGATGTCCACGGTCAAAGTCACGGACGCCAATTTTAAATCCGAAGTCGTGGGCGCCGAGGGGCCCGTCGTGGTCGATTTCTGGGCCGAGTGGTGCGGTCCTTGCAAGATGATCGGCCCGGCACTTGAGGAGATCGCCAAGGAATTGGCGGGCAAGGTCACGATCGCCAAACTCAATGTCGACGAAAACCCTGGCACGGCGGGAACTTACGGCATCCGCAGCATCCCGACGCTGATGCTCTTTAAGGGCGGCAAAATGGCCTCCTCGAAGATCGGCGCCGCACCGAAAAGCGAGTTGAAAAAGTGGATATCCGAGGCTATCTGACGCCGTAGCCGTGCGACATTTGGATAAAAGGACCTCCCTACGAGGTCCTTTTTGCTTGCGCTATACGAGCGAAACTGCCGCAAGACTCTCCCTCGACGAAGCGGCGCCGCTGCAGGAACGGGCGAATGGCCACTTACGCGGTCAAGGAAATTTTTCTGACCCTTCAGGGCGAGGGCGCGCAGAGCGGGCGCGCGGCGGTGTTTTGCCGCTTTGCCGGCTGCAATCTCTGGTCCGGCCATGAAAAAGACCGCGACGGCGCCATTTGCCCGTTCTGCGATACGGATTTCGTTGGCATGGACGGTCCGGGCGGCGGCCGTTTCGAGGACGCGGAGACACTCGCCGCCGCGATTGAAGGCGCATGGACGGGAGGCAAGGAAAACCGTTTTGCCGTTTTTACCGGCGGCGAGCCATTGTTGCAGCTCGACGCGGCGCTCATCGGCGCGGTGCACAGGCGCGGATTCGAAGCCGCCGTCGAAACCAATGGCACGCTGCCGCCGCCCCCAGGCCTCGACTGGATCTGCGTCAGTCCCAAAGCGCGCGCGCCACTGGTCGCCCACGCCGGCTCCGAGCTCAAGCTCGTTTATCCGCAGGAGGGTATCAGGCCGGACGACCTTAGCGGTCTTGCTTTCTCGCATTTCTGGCTGCAGCCGATGGATGGCGAAAATCTCGCCGCCAATACGGCGGCCGCGATCGCCTATTGCCTCGCTCATCCGCGCTGGCGGCTCAGCCTTCAAACGCATAAATTCGTTGGCCTGAGATGAAGTAGCGCCTTTGAAAATCTCGCAAGCTTTTCAGTTCGAGGCGGCGCACGCTTTGCCCAATGCCGGCGAGGGCCATCGCTGCCGCAGGCTCCACGGCCATTCCTACCGAGTGGAATTGCGGCTCGAAGGGCCGGTCGATGCCGCAACCGGTTTTGTCGCCGATTTCTTCGCCATCGAGGCTGCATTCAAGCCGCTCCTCGAGCAGCTGGACCATCAATATTTGAACGGCATCGAAGGTCTCGAAAATCCGACGGCAGAAAACATCGCGATTTGGATCTGGGAGAAAATGAAAAACATTCTTCCGGAACTCGAACGCGTCATCGTATTCGAGACGCAGGATTGCTTCGCGGAATATTGCGGTATATGAGCTTGCTTGCTCAATTCGGAATTATCATTGTCGTCATTTTGACATCTCGCCAATGATAGAAGCTCGTTTCCGAGAAATATGGGGAGGGACAAACCATGGCAAAGACTCCAAGCGGGCGTCATCACGTCAGCACGACCGGGCGGCACCGTCCGCAATCAGACCCGCCCCGCTTCACCCAGGCACTGGCTCATCGCGGGCGCCCCTATCAAGACTTTTCCCTTGGGCCTGGCGATCCGCCCTATCGCGCGAAATTAGAAGATCTAGCCGGCAGCTTTCCCACCGGGCTCGATAAAAAAATGGTTTTTCATATTTGCGGCGATACCGGCGGCGTGAAGCATCCTGACGCGCAACAACGCGTGGCCGATGCAATGGAGGCCGACGCGCGCAACACGGCAAATGGCGAGGTCGCCTTCTTCTATCATCTCGGAGACGTCGTCTATTACAACGGTCTTACGAGCGAGTATTATCCGCAGTTTTATGCGCCTTATGAAAATTATCCACCGCCGATATTTGCCATTCCCGGAAATCACGACGGCGACCCGATGTTCCAGTCCGGCGAAGATCAGCCGGTTGAGCCGAGTTTGTTCGGCTGGACGCGTAACTTTTGCTCCGAGGACGGCGCTCTCACCTCGGAAGCCGGCGACAGCGCACGCCTCGCTATAAAACAACCAAATCCGTTTTGGGCGCTCGAGACGCCCTTGGCAAATTTCATCGGGCTCTACACCAATGTGCCGGAGGGCGGCGAGGTCAAGAACGATCAAAGGGCGTGGCTTGTTGGCGAACTCAAACACGCGGCACGCGAACGCTCAAAGGCGTTGTTTCTTTGTTTACATCACCCGGTATATTCCGCCGACACTTTTCATAGCGGCAGCCCGGCGATGAAGGAGCTTTTGGATGCGGCGGTTCAGGAAAGCGGCGCGCATCCCGATATTGTGTTTACGGCCCATGTCCACAATTATCAGCGCTTTACCCGGGCGCAGGGCGATCAGCAATTCACTTACATTGTTGCCGGCGCCGGCGGCTATTGGCGCTTGCACAAGGTGGCCGAATTCATGGGCGCGCAGGTCACGCCGCCGTTCCGGCAGGCGAACGATCCAGAGGTTACATTGGAGAATTATGTCGACGACACGCATGGATTTATGCGCGTCGAAATCGAGGGCGATTTGATTACCGCCCGCTACATCACGGTTGCGCGGCCACATGAGTCTCCGGATACGCCACCAAAAGTTGCCGATCTCTTTCAGGTCAAATTCAAGCCGAATAAACTTGTTCGCTAAAATTGCCCAAATCGTTCTCGGCACGCTGCCTGCGCAGATCCCGGCAACCGAGGGAGCAATGCGTGACACGCGCTTGGCGCGCCACGCATCACGATTAGGTTGCATCGGCGCCAGCATTAGATTCGAGCCGCTAGGGTGTCACGAGCGTGCCGGCAAACGTAAACTTTCCCAACACTGTACCTCCCCCGTCCAGGGGATTGCTCTGAAGCGGAAAGGTTCGAAGCGTGATGGTCCCCGTCACATGCGTGCCCTGGGAGCCGAACTTAAAGGTATAATCCAGACGCGCCACATCTGCGGCCGGTGGAAAGTCGAAATCGAGCGTCCTGCCGACGGCTTCTCCCGTGTCGTCGCGTTTCCAGGAGCCCAGTTGGCTGGTGAAGAAAAAAGGGCCCCCTTGTCCCGAATCAATCGTGGACATGGTGCCGTCGCCATGCAACGTCAGCACCCCGCGCGAGGCGAAGGCTCCCGTGGCGTCAGTGACGGTGATGAGGTAGCTGGCGCCACGGAACCCGTCAAAATCCGAGGTGGCCTGCTGCGCATGCGGGGCGACCGGTCCCAGCCATAGGAATAGGACGATCGCAATCCAGGAACGAAACGTTCTCATGGTCAGGTCTCCTTTGTCTGTGTCACTCGGCTGGGAGACCAGTTTGGAGCCGGAGGTGTCACTGGATTGATGAGCACCCAAGATAAGAATAGGACGAGTCTTTGAAACCAGTATGAAGGTACGGGGATGTGCCAAATGTTGAGATTGCTACTCGCAACCCGCAAACCTCTGTTTTAAAAACAGTAAGACCTTCGAGTAAGCCGATATCACCTGTTCGAGAGCTACTTGTATTACCGCTCGCTCAATTGGATTCCAATTGACGACAAACTTCAGACGTGACACAATAGTTTTTTCTGATTCATTACGTTACGGAAGCTTCATATAACTTTTTCATTTCTGTCACAGCTCTGCTGCGATGCTGCAATGTGGCGCAACTATTGTCCGCTCCGTTCAAGGCCAAACAAGGAGCGAACCCATGGCGTTCATGCAACGGCGCAGTTCAATAGACAACCTCGCCAAACACCTCACGGCAGGCATAGCCGCCGTCTTGTTGTCGTCAACTGCTATGACGCCAACGGATGCGCTTGCGGACAAGATTAAAACGCGGACGCCGATCAAACACTTGATCGTATTGATCGGCGAGAATTGGTCGTTCGATAGTGTCTTTGCCACTTACCGGCCCAAACAAGGCCAAACGATCGCTAACCTTCTATCAAAAGGCATCATATTGAAATCGGGCCAGCCAGGACCGCATTTCATACTGTCGCAGCAATATCAAATAAACCCGCCTTTCCCGGCCACATATTTCATCGACGCCAGTACACTCAGCAAGACGGTCTACCAGCAATCCCCGGGCACGCCCACATTTCCTCCGCCGAATACCTCCTATGTGCCGCAATCACCGGGCGGGCTCGACCAGGGCCAGGGACCGTTCGATCCAACACTCGTGCCGGACGCGTTGCTGCCGACACTCGAGCCATCGTTTGAAAAGTCAGATCTTGGGCTCCTGCGCACCGGAGCCTCGGGGCTTCTGATGTTCTCGACTGACACGCGCGTTCCCAATGCCACGAAGCTCCCCAATGGGGTATTCCATATCACGGATGACAACTATATGGGCGACATGGTGCATCGTCTTTTCCACATGTGGCAGCAGGCGGACTGCAACGTAAAGAATGCACCGGTCGACGGAAGTAATCCAGCTGGCTGCCTCAGGGACCTCTATCCCTTCGTCGGTGTCGCGCGCAACGACGGTTCCGGCAGCAACTCGATGGGTTTCTTCGACATGCTCAAGGGCGACGCGCCGGTATTCAAGCAGATCGCCGACGCATACACCATCAACGACAATTACCATCAACCGGTCATGGGCGGAACGGCCGTCCAGCACACCATGATTGGCACGGCCGACGAGATTCCCTGGGATACGTTCGAGGGAGTTACCCAACCGCCGACAGCTAGCGTTGCAGACCCAGACCCGACGTCATCGACAGATGTATCTTTCCAGCGCGACAAACAATGGACCAACTGCAGCGACCTCACTCAGCCCGGTATTGCCGCGATTGTGAACTATCTGAATACGCTACCCTACACTGTCTCGACCAAATGCGACCCCGGCCGTTTCTATATGATCAACAATCTTAGCCCAGGCTTCAACGCGAATGGCACTATCGATTCGGCCAGTATCTTACTGGGCGCCAAGGTGCCGCCTTCGAGCCTTCGCACCATCGGTGACGAGCTCAATGAGAATAAAATATCCTGGGCCTACTATGGCGGCGGCTACAATGCAGCGGTGCGCGTCGCCGAAGGCTCGACCGATCCTGTGGACCAGCTGATCGGGATCAACTACTGCGACATCTGTAACCCATTCTCCTACGCGAACTCGATCATGGGCGATCCGAAGCAACGAAAGGAGCACATCAAGGACGCGATCGATTTTTTCAGTGCGCTCGCCAGCGGCCATCTGCCATCGGTTGCTTTTGTCAAGCCCGATAGTCTGGTCGATGGGCACCCAGCGAGCTCAAAGTTCCCTCTCTTCGAGGCCATGCTCGAGAACATCCTTGACAAGCTCACGGCCGACCCGCTGCTGTTTAACGAGACTGCCTTCCTCGTCACCTTTGACGAGAGCGGCGGTTTTTGGGACTCGGGCTTTGTTCAGCCGCTTGACTTCTTCGGCGACGGCCCCCGAATTCCGCTGCTAGTCATCTCGCCCTTCTCTAAGGGCGGGAAAGTTGTTCACAGCTACAATGACCATGCCTCCATCGTTAAGTTCATCGAGCGCAATTGGCGCTTGAAGCCGCTGACTACCCGTAGCCGCGACAATCTACCCAATCCGATACTCAACCCCATCAATCCCTACGTGCCCGTGAACATGCCGGCGGTCGGCGATCTGTTCGACATGTTCGACTTCAAGTAGACCGGAATCAAGAAGGGTCTCGACGTGTGCGGCTCCGGCTGGTCCTGGATCAATGGGCCTGATAAACGCCTTTCCGGCCACGCGACCCGGCGTGGCCGGAATATATTTGGAGCATTGAAATAGACCTGATATCAACACTCCGAGCATCGGCCCGTTTCGCTCGCACTGCCTCGCCACCGTGACCGCTTTGGCGCGCAAAAGGTTGCCGTTTTCCCCGCAGTCTGGCGACAATGGGCGGCGATTATGGTCCGCTCCGTTCAAGGCTGAACCGGGAATGAAACGATGTTCTTGCTGCAACGGCGTGTCCCAAAGCCCCTTCGCGCAATGCACGTCACGGCAGTCCTCGTAGCCGCCTTACTGACGTCTGCCTCAGCACCGGCATTGGCGCAGGCCGGCGATACCCTTAGAGCGGCCAGAACAGAGACGCCAATCAAGCATGTGATCATCGTCATCGGGGAGAAACACAATGTTTTTGGGAC
>JACXTT010013943.1_pt1 | contig 10547 bp, 7 predicted proteins | sample 9270951 | NCBI WGS metagenome assembly JACXTT01 (sample SAMN15532306, study PRJNA645909) | rock metagenome | isolation source: weathered quartz diorite | place: Puerto Rico | collected 2017-06-21
CCCGCCCGCGAAGCAGCGGGCGGAATTGTTGCGCCGCTGCACGCGGCGCGGACGGCGCAGCGCGCCGTCCCTACCGGTTCATGGTCCCAATGCATGCGCGAAAGCGGAAGGGGGCTCTCTCCATGAACCGACGTTCGTATGGAGTCCCGCCTTTAGGCGGCTGCGTGTCGCCGGGCGGGCTGAAGGCCGGGAGAGGGGATCGACAGGGGTTCAGCCCAATGAATCCAAGCTTCTATGAGGAGTAACCGCCGCGCGCTCATACGTCCGCTCGTCCAGCGCCTGCGCGGTTACATGCCGGGCGAGCAGCCTAAGATCAAAGGGCTGGTGAAGCTGAACACGAACGAGAATCCATATCCACCATCGCCGGTCGTATTGAACGCGTTGAAAGCGGCGGTGGATGGGCGCCTGCGGTTGTACCCGAATCCCACCGCGCAGCCGCTGCGCGAAAGACTGGCGAACTTTCACTGTTGTGATCCTGAGAACATCATTATCGGCAATGGTTCGGACGAATTGCTGGCGATGGCGACGCGCGCGTTTGTCGAGCCGGCATGCTTGGGGTCCGATCGTGACGGCAAAAAACTGCCGGCGGGACGCCGGCAGCACCGTGTGCAGTTCTTCACGCCGAGCTACTCGCTCTACCCGGTGCTGGCCGCGATTCACAGCGCGACTGCGAACGCAGTGCCCTTGACCCCTGATTTCCGCATTCCACCGCTCGCTGAGTTGCGCCGCAAAACGGAGTGGGATTTCAGCGCCGCGCTCACCTACATCACCACCCCAAATGCGCCCAGCGGCCGGGGTTATTCGACCGCCGAGATCGAATCCCTCTGCCGCGAACAGAGAGGGGTCGTGATTCTCGACGAGGCGTACGTCGACTTTGCGGACGAGAACGCGTTGCACCTGGCGTTGCGGCATCCGCATGTCATCGTCTCACGGACGTTCTCGAAAGCTTACTCGCTTTGTTTCCAGCGCGTCGGGTATTTCGTCGGTCCTCCTCAACTCATCGCCGCGCTCGACAAGATCCGTGACAGTTACAACGTCAACGGCCTCGGACAGGCTGCAGCACTCGCCACGTTGGATGATTTGTCGTACTACCAAAAGCATTTCCAGCGCATCCGGGCGACGCGCGACTGGTCGGCGCGCGAATTGACGGCGCTCGGTTTCCGCGTTTTTCCCAGTCAGACCAATTTTTTGTGCGTGCGTCCTCCAGTGTTTGAGGCCGGAGAATGGCAGCGGAAATTGCGCGAGCGAAAGATCCTGGTGCGCTGGTTCGACACTCCGGCTACGCGAGATTACTTGCGCATCACCATCGGCCGCGAGGACGAGATGACCACCTTGTTAAAGGCCGCGCGAGTGATTCTTTCGCACCCCTCGAGGTGAGCCGGCAAGGATCGCAATCGGTTCATTTGATCATCTGATGGTGGAGTTCTCCGATGTCGCCCTTCTTCTCGAGGAAAATCTCCTCGAACCGGATTTTGGATTGATACGGTTCCGAGCCCAGCTTGATTTCCAGCACGTCGCCGTCTGACATGTATTGCGAATAGAGATACAGCCCGCTGCCGCCGCCCTGGTCCATCACACAACGAAACTCGGGCAGGTACGCGCGCACCGTGCCTTTCCGATTGATCCGCCAGGCGACATGCTCGGCCGCGATCGTAGCCTGCATCAACGCCAGGTGCCCCTGCTTGGGCCCGGGATTGCCAATGCAGTCGCCGATCGCGTAGATGTTCCGGTGGGTGGATTGGTCGGCGCGCATGGTGTTCCAGTCCACGGGGACAAATCCGCGTTCATTGATCAGCCCGGAGTTTTGCAGCGCCTCGATGCCGCGATACGGGGCCACCAACACGCACATGTCATAGGGCATGGTTGTGCCGTCTTTGAAGTAGAGCGTCTTCGCGTCCAACCGCACCAACTGGACTTCCATGTGAACGAGGATCCCGCGTTTTGCGAAATGGTTCTCCAGGTAACGCCAGACTTCCGGACCGCCCGGAGGCAGGAGACATTCCTTATCGCTGATGTAGTGAAGGCGCGTCTGGTCGCGTATCCCCGCTTCGCGCAGGTGGTGATCGAGGTCCATCAGGATTTCCATGGGCGGGCCATCGCAAGGCGTGTAGCCCGCGCCGACACCGGCGAAAAACTCGCCGTCTTTGAAATTGAGCAGGGCCTTTCGTGTTTCCAGGATCCGGGTTGGATCGCACACGGAATAGGCGAATTCGCGCGAGCCTGGGAGGACTTCATAGGCATGACGCGCGCCGGTCGCCAGGATCAGGTAGTCGAAGCGATAACGCTGGCCTTTGCAGATCACCTCATCCTTCTCCTGGTCGACGCCGGTCATCGGGTCGCAGACAAACTCGATACCGGTGCCCTTGAAGTTTTCGGCGAGGTCCATGGTGATCTTTTCGAGGTCGAGATTCTCAAACACCACGCGCGGGAACGAAGCGCGAAAGGTGGTCCGCGGTTTGTCGGAAAGGAGCAGGATGCGGTGCGGAGCGTCGAGACGGTGCCGCAAATCCCATGCGGCCTTGATACCCGCAAACGAGCCGCCCACGATAACGATCGTTTTAGGCTGAGGGTTCATGGTTGTTCATATCGCCATCGAGGATGAACCTATCCGATCAATCCCGGCGTGTCACCACTGACCTCGATGCGATGCGCGAGGCCTCCGGCCGTAGGAAACGCGAAAAATCGCCCGGCAATGCGCGCGCTCCGCGGCGTGTTCGGATGGAGGCCATGGGGAACACAAGCCATGGCCGATTGGAACGCGCGCCAACCCGCGGCAGCCGCAGTCGCGTTCACGTGAAATAGCAGCCAGGTCCTTGTGCGGCGGGGTCCAGTCGCGTGACATGCGCTTCCAAGTCATCCACTGCGCAACTTTAAACGAATTTCGCACGTCCGATTCTTCGGTCGGCGGTGTATCCTATGTGAATGGCTGATGAGAACGACCAGATTCTGCTTCGCGCCTACGTCCACAACCGTTGCGAAGCTTCGTTCAGCGAGTTGGTGCATCGCCACATTGATCTCGTCCATTCCACGGCCCTGCGGATCGCGCGCGACACGACCTTGGCCCAGGACGTGACGCAGCGGGTGTTCCTCGCGTTGGCGCAGCACTCGGCGAAGTTGCAGCAGCGCACGTCGCTAACGGGTTGGTTGCACGAGACCGCCCGCAACCTTGCGATCAACACCGTCCGAAGCGAGGAACGCCGCCGCCAGCGCGAACAGGCCGCCACCGCCATGAGCCAAACCGACGCCAACGATTCGAAAACTCTCTGGGAGCAAATCGCGCCTTGCCTGGATGAGGCGCTGGCCCAATTGAGCGACATCGAACGCGTTGTGATCCTCTGGCGTTATTTCGAGCGGCGGACAGCCGAGCAGATCGGTGAACGCCTCGGCTTGACAGCCGAAGCAGCGCAGAAGCGCGTGGCACGCGCACTTGACCGTCTGCGGGGCATCCTTGCCAAACGCGGCCTTACTGCACCGACCGCCAGTCTGGCTGCGTTATTGCCTACGCAAGCCGTTCAATCCGCTCCCGTGGGACTGGCTGCCACGGCGATCGCTGCGACGAGCGCAGCCAGCACAGCGTTTCCAGCCACCTCAACTCTGCAAATTGTTATGGCATCCACTAAAGCAAAAATCGGAATTACCGCTCTCACCGCCGTATTGGCAGTCAGTGTCACAACACCCTTGGTGCTCCAACACCAAACCAACAGTCGCCTTCGAGATGAAATCACGCGGTTGCAGGACGAACTTGCGGTGCCGCCGCTAACTCAGAATCCTTCATCCGATGCGTCGGAACTGGAACACCTGCGCGGGGAACACACGGAGCTATTGCGTCTGCGCGGCCAGGTGACGCAGCTACGCCAGCAACTCGCCAATCAGCCGAAGCCGCCGACAGAGTCGATCCGCAAGCCTGACGCTCGCCGCACCGAAGAAGGGGAAAATGCGAGAACACTTCTCGCGAAATCGCCTGAGATTCCAATGATCCGGCCAAACGAATTCAGGAACGCGGGCTATGCCACGGCGTTGGCTTCATTTCACACAATCAATTGGGCAGTAGCCATCCGGGACACGAAGGCAATGCTCAACGCCGTCGGCTTGGAGCCAGAGGCCAGGACACGGGCCGACGAACTCTTTGCCCAAATGCCAGAAGCCATTCGGCAAAAGTATGGATCCGTGGATGCGCTCCTTGTTGACTGGACAATGAATTTGGCTGAAAGCCCCGTGGGTTACCGCGTCCTGTCCTCCCGCGTAGAAGGACCCGACGCCGCAACTCTGACGGTGCAGTTCGAGTATCCGAACTCGCGAGTCCGCGAGAACGAAGTTTCATTTTACCGTGACCAAGACGGGGTCTGGCGGCGGGCGATACCATCGGGAGTGATAGAGAAAATGCCGAACGTCGTCAACAGCCAAGCTCCATCGCCCACGGTTACCGGCAGATGATTTCAAACCACAACGTCGCCATGTTAGATATCCGACCTCCGACGCGACGTACCAGCTTTGACCTCCATCTGGCGTTTGGAAATCTGTCAAGGTTCGCTTCTTTCAGCTCCTTGAGTGGGGTTCGAGGCTGGTGCAGGCTTGCTCGCTCCGCGAACCAAAATGCAAGATAAGGCCCCCGTTCAATCCTTCTCATCTGCGTGCGGTGTGATCGCCCATGCCGGATACGGTGCGCTCGGGCCTTTCATCGCACGCCAGATGATACGGTTCAGCAGATCCTCCGGGCATCGGTCCACCTCGTCCAGTCGGAGTCGGGCGCTAGCAAGCGCGTCACGGCGCAACAACGGATGGGAAATCCGCTTCGGGTCCGGATTCAGCTCGTCGAGCGGAACGTTGTTGGGCACCGCGGCGAAGGGCCTGTAATCGGGCCGCTCCGTAAAGCAATCGGACATCGGCGTCGCGGTCGCGTCCAGGAGGTTCATCGGCGGCAAGCCTAGAATCAGCTCGATGGTGCGCAGCAGACCGGTCTGATTGTATTGGGTGCTGACGACCTGCCCGCGCTTGGTGTAGGGACTGACGATGTAGGCCGTCGTACGATAACCGCTGACGTGGTCCCAACCGGCTTGGGGATCGTCCTCGATCGCGAAGATGCAGGTCTCTTTCCAGAAACGGCTGCGGCTGATCGCTTCCACAATCCGGCCGAACGCCAAATCGTTGTCCGCGACGCAAGCCGCCGGCGTGGGCGTGCCCGCAGACGTCCCGGACGTGTGATCGTTCGGCAGGCAGATGATGACGAGGTTCGGAAAATTCCCGCTCTGCTCGAACTGTTTAAGCTCCTTGATGAACTGCGCGGCGCGGAACACGTCCGGAATACTCATGTCCCAACCGACGGTGTTGGTGGCCAGGTAAGGCCGCAGCGACTCGATCGCCGGCCGGCTGCTGACGAGGATCAGGTCCGTTTGATTGATAAACTCGCGGTAGTGATCCAGAAACTTGATGTCGCCTTTGTGTGCCGGATCGCGCCAAGCCTTTTCGGTAATGGCGAACTCGCCGTAATCGCGCAGGGATTTGCCGTGGGCGAGCGCATTGTCCCAGATAAACCCGGATGGCGCATACGCGAGCGCATCCACGTCGCGGTCCTCCATGCCGTCGGGATAACTGCGTGGGAAACCGGCGAAGGATTTCTCCATGTAATCCGTGGTGAAGGCGGTATCGGCCCACTGATGGCCGTCCGCGCTGAGAATGCCCGAGCAGTAGGTGTTATCGAGTAGCACGAACTCGCCCGCCAGTTTGTGCTGGTTCGGCGTCACGCGCCCGCCGAATACGCACAGCGACGAGTCGCCGTTCCCGGCCTTGAGATCGCCCAGGACCTGGTCGTAGGTGCGATTTTCTTTGATGATGTAAACGACGTGCTTGAACACGGATGGTTCGCCGACGCGTTCGGGAACCGGCCGTGGCGGCTGGCCGGGCCGCGGCGGCAGTCTCGCGAGTTCCATCACTTCGCGACGATAGTTCTTCAGAACGGACCGGGTGTATTTGGCCAATTCCGATTTCGTCGGGACATTCAGCAGGGAGAGCGTGCCGAAGTACTGGTGCGAATTATAGCCAGCGGTCGCTGCACCGGCCGGAGAGTTGGTCCACGATCCGATCCCTTTGATGTTCGCGACATAGAAGGCGTTGCGCCGGGCATCGGGAACAATCGCGCCCGGAAACCACCCGGTGGGCACCAGACCAAGCAGCTTCGATTTCCCGGGACGAAACGATACTAAGGCGACGGCGTTCTGCGTGCCGTTGCACACAAACAGCGTTTTCCCAGCCGGATCAAACGCAAGCGCATTGGGACTGGCACCGAAGCAATCACCGGGATGCCATTTCAAAGAGATCGTTTCGATCACCTCGTCCGAGCGGATATCGATGACGCTGACTGAGTCGCTGCCGGCATTGGCGACGAGCACGAACTGACGATTCGGCGCCAGCACCATCGCGGACGAATGCAGGCCCACGCCGATTTCGCGCAGGACCCGGTTTGATGCCAGGTCGATCGCGGAAACGGAACCTTCGTTGGCGATGAACCGCACCGGGTCAACACGAACGAACGTGCCGTGCCCGGCCGGCCCGGTCACACTTTGAGCGTCCGGCCTGCGACCGCCCCAGTTGCTGACATAGGCCCTGGTTCCTGCGAGGACCACGTCGTAGGGCGCTACGCCGACATCGAACAATCGCAACACTCGGCCCGTGGCCGCGTCCAGCTCGGCAAGCCGGTTCGACAGATTGAGCGCGACGTAAAGCCGCGCGCCGTCGGATGAAACCGCGAGGCCGGCCGGGATCTCTTCCTTGCGCCCCGGTGCGTCGGCGGCAGGAAGGGGAATGGAGAACAACGGTCGCACGCTGGCGCGTTGGTCGACGCCGAAAACCTTGATGTCGCCTTTGACGTTGGAAAGGAAGATCCGCGCGCCATCGGGCGAGAAAACCAGGCCGGTGTAACTGAGTTGGCCTTCCTTGTCCGGATCGAGAAGGTGCGTCGAAACGACGTCGGGATTCGGTTCGTTGGCCTTGTCCGAAGGAAAGGGAACGCGCTGCACGACCAGGCTTGTCGCGGGATCAACGACGATCAATTCGTGGGTCTTGCCCGACGTCACCAGGAGCCTGCCGTTCGGGCTTAGAGCGATCGCCTGGGGACGCAGTCCCGGCAACTCGACCTGAATGCCCGCCGGAGTGAGCACCTGATTTACCGGTGTGATCACACGCCTGAGGTCGGTCGCTCCTACGTTCTCCCGGCTCCCGACTGGCACCGGCGACCGGCAGCCGCACGACAGGAGCAGAACAGTGGCAGTGCCGAACGCGACCGGTCGCAAAAACAATGGCTTGAAAGGGCTGAATAACGAATGACGAATGACAAGTGACGAAAGAAACCCGAAGCCCGAATGTCGAACGAGACTGGGCAATGTTACCGGCTTTTGGGTCATTCGGATTTCGGCATTCTTTCGGATTTCGTCATTCCTCCCTTGGATTTGGGAAAGGACCTGAGAGCCCTCGTGGAGACATGCGGCCGTTCCGCATCGCTGGCGGCAACTTAGTGGTCTGAGGCATAAATACGATGACGTTCGTTGCGTCCAATTTGGCCTGTGGCGAGGCGCGAGGAGGGGAGCATAGCCCGCAGCGTTCTGTGACCCGACCAGCAACCAAGCCACAGGCCAAATTGGACGCAACCCGAAGGGCGGCAGGTCTTTTTCGGCCAGACTTCGTTGCTCGTTCCTTACAGATCCACTTCGGATAGGCTCGTCGCTCGCGCCTCGTCTGGCCGTAAAATCCATTGCCGCGAACGCCATCGTATTTATGGCTCAGACCCAACTAGAAGCCCATTTTCGCCAGTTCGTTCTGCAACTCCGTCTGGAACGCCTGGAGTTCGTTCGCTGGCGGTTTGTAGCCTTGTTTTTTCGGCGCAAAACCGAGACGCCCGAACTGGTCAAGATACCAGGTAGCGGTATTGCCATCGCTGAAGGTCACACTGCCGCTGGCCACCGCGCCTGGTCGTGTAATCTGGTCCACCTTCACCTTCACATTTGCGGAGCCGCTCCCGGGCCATTCTTCCTCCGGCAGCGGCCCGCCAACTTCCTCGTCCGGTTCGGCTGCCCCGCGCCCACTCGGAGCCTGCGCCGCAGGCTTGCCGGTCAACTCGACGGCTTTGGGAGGCTCGACGTCCTTCGGTATCAATTTGAGGTCGTCCACGAGCAGGCGCGCTTCCATGTAGGTCAGGCGCAACCCGAGTTCGTCACCCAAGCGCTGCTGTATCTCGGAGAGTTTCAAGCCCTGAGCGATCCATTCCGTCACTTTCTTTTTTTGTGCGTCGTCCAGATTCATACTCGTTTGAGGAACCTCCGGCTTTGCGGAGGTCGTTGACCGTTCTCCCGGTATTCGATTGGCGGCTTCGATTCAACTCATTTTTCAGGTCCGCGAATCGCCTCGACTGGATCATCCGTGTTTTACAGAGCAGTGCCCGGCAAAAACGGCTCGCCACGCTGCCATCGAAGTACATTTTCTGTCGTGACGCGCGCAATCTCGGTCAACGCTTCCTGCGTGAAAAACGCCTGATGCGACGTAATCAACACATTCGGGAAGGTCAGCAGCCGCGACAACTCGTCGTCCTGCAAAACCTCGCCGGAATGGTCCTCGAAGAAAACCCCTTCTTCCTCCTCATAAACATCCAGCGCCACGCCACCCAACCGGCCGTCCTTCAAAGCCTCGATCAAGGCCGTGGTGTCGATGAGTTTACCCCGGCTCGTGTTGATAATGAAAGCGCCCCGCTTCAACCGTGAAAGGGTTTCGGCGTTCAGCAAATGCACGGTCTGCGGCGACAGCGGCAAGTGCAGGGAAACAATGTCGCTCGCACTGAGCAGCGAGAGAAAATCCGTGCAGTAGCCCACCGCGTGGCGCTGCGCCCATTCCGGCGCGGGCACCGGGTCGTAAGCGATGACACGAGCTTCAAACCCGCGGAAAATCTGGGCCGCGATCCGGCCGATTTTGCCCGTGCCAACGATGCCGACGGTTTTCCCCGCGACGTCGAATCCGACCAGACCGTTGAGCGAGAAGTTATGTTCACGGACACGGTTGTAAGCGCGATGGATCTTGCGATTGAGTGTTAACAGCAGCGCGGCGGCGTGTTCAGCCACGGCGTGGGGCGAATAGGCTGGAACGCGCGTCACGGCGACACCGAGCCGTTTTGCGGCGGCGAGATCCACATTGTTGAATCCGGCGCAACGCAACGCGACAAGTTTCACACCCGCGTGCGCGAGCGCTTCCAGGCACGGGCGATCCACCCGGTCGTTGACAAAGATACAAACCGCCACGGCACCTCGCGCCGCGGACGCGGTCGCAGCGTCCAGGTGAAATTCATAGAACTGCCAGGAGATGCGCTCGTGCCCGGCGGCCTGTTGGAAATAACGCCGGTCATAAGGTTTGGCATCGTAAAAGGCGGCCGCGATCAGCGCTTGTCCCATACACAACCGGCACAAGCATAGTGACGCTCGCGAGCAGTGGCCACATCTTTGTGCCCAACAACCAGGAGTACGCCCGTCCGCGGGCGCAGAAACGGTGGGAGACACGCCTCGTTGAATTCCAACACGCCGAGACCGGCCAAAGTTGCTGCGGGCGAGGACGGATGCACTTCGCCCCCGCGGGGTTTCAGCGCCGGAGCGAATTCGGCCGATTGAACCCTCTCCGCCGTTGCCAATGACCGCCGCAGACGGCGGCGCGAACGCAAATGAAGTTGCATTGTTTGAGGTGTTCTCCTACATCGTCATTCACGCGCCCGACGCGCTGATGTTGAGATGAACCTGACCATTTCCTTTCGGCCAAAGCTGTTCGAGTGTCTGAAGCAGTATTCGCGCGAGGATTTCCTTTCCGATCTGATCGCCGGTTTGACCGTCGGCATCGTCGCCTTGCCACTCGCCATGGCCTTCGGCATTGCCTCGGGCGTCAAGCCCGAAGCAGGCATTTTCACTGCGGTTGTTGCCGGATTCCTTATCTCCGCGCTGGGCGGTTCGCGGGTGCAAATCGGCGGGCCGACCGGCGCTTTTGTGGTGATCGTCTACGGCATCATCGCCCAGTACGGTCTGAACAATCTGTTCATCTGCACGCTCATGGCCGGCGTCATGTTGTTGGTGATGGGGTTCACCGGAATGGGCACGATGATCAAATTCATCCCCTACCCCGTCACGATGGGGTTCACCTGCGGCATCGCGGTCCTGATCATCAGCACACAAATCAAGGATTTCCTTGGACTCAAACTCGACACTGTGCCGGCGGACTTTCTGGAGAAGATGAAGGCGCTGGCTGATAACCTCGGGACAGCGCAATGGCTCACTGCTGCGCTGGCGTTCGGCTCGGTGGTGGTCATCCTGTTTTGGCCAAAACCGTTCGCACGCCATGTGCCCGGATCTATTGTGGCCGTCGTGTTGGCCACGGCGCTGGTGTCCCTTTTCCAGATTCCGGTCGAGACGATCGGGACTCGGTTTGGGGGCATTCCGCAGGGATTGCCCGGGTTGCACCTGCCGCAACTGTCCTGGACGAATGTGCAACACCTCTTCCAACCCGCCGTCACCATTGCTCTGCTGGCG
>JACXTT010013944.1_pt1 | contig 10546 bp, 6 predicted proteins | sample 9270951 | NCBI WGS metagenome assembly JACXTT01 (sample SAMN15532306, study PRJNA645909) | rock metagenome | isolation source: weathered quartz diorite | place: Puerto Rico | collected 2017-06-21
AATCAGCACGATCGCAATTGAGTATCCGAAGAGCATGCCCAGAAGGCGGGCAAACCGACGGACGGAAGCTATAGAAAATACCAGCATCTCAACCGCACCCAGGGCAGCCAACACCAGAGTTCGCGAGAGATATGGCCGTGGCAACCCATTTGGCCTGATTATCATCGCTAAGACCAAAACGAGAATCGGAGCCAATAGGCAAATACAACTGAGAGTCCGGAAACCGATGACTGCCAATCGGGACAGCTCTTCGCGAAAAGCAGGTTCCTGGCTCTCATCTGCTGGAAAGAAGTAATCAATCCACCTTCGCTGGTTCATGGTTTGCCTAACGCGTACACATCAGCCCGAGCGCGAAAAATTCGGTCGCGAGCCGTCTAGCCGGCTGAATCCTGATCCGAGCGTGTCGATGAAGGATGGAGCGAGGCCCTAGGATGCTCGTACAGCGACGTGAGCCGGGCGATGAGAATCGCCACGTATAACACCCCGACTGCTGCCTCCATGCCCACCAGCATGCGGGACATTGAGCGCACGGCAACAACATCACCGAATCCCACGGTTGTCAGCGTGCTGAAACTGAGGTAAAGCAGAGTTTCCGGAGTGATCGGTTGGAAGGGACTCTCTGTGGTGACCCGGAACGAGCCAGGTACTTGCTGTTCGGTCCAGTTATAGAGTGCGAACCACGTCAGCGCTAGAAGAAGATAGATGCTGACTGCGTCATACAGCTTGGCGCGGTTGACGGTTCCCGGCCTTAGCACTTTTTCCAACAGGCGGAAGGCTGAAAATATCAAGAAGATTGAAAGAGTGATCCATTGCGCTAGCAGCAGCCTTTCGATGTGCAGCCAGCGAACAGCAACCAGTGCGGAGAAAGCCAGCCCGGCGAGGCCTCCTGCGATCAGTCGGAGCTTCCGGGATGGCGCTGCTTCGGCTGTCGCCGCGACGAGCGTACCCAGGAACAGAACCGGAAGTACAGCGGTTTGGGCGGCGCCTCCACTGAAGAGTCCATTCAATAAGCCAAGTGCAAGTAACGAGCAAAGGAAAAGCAGCGACGAGTGGTTGCGAACGGATTCAAACATTTGGATGTGCCTTTGGCTCGCTTGCAACGGCGGAGTGGCCTTGCTCACCACGACCGATCGATTCCCACAACCTGAGGCTGTTGCTGTGTCCCAGTTCGCAGATAGACCGTGATGGTGCGCTTGGTCTCACCCTCTCGCGAAATGTCTGCCGCGAAATAAGCAGTCTGTGTGGCATTGAGGGCCTCTTTTGGTACAGCAAAGCTCGTGGTATCCGACATCGCCGTCTTTTTCTCCGTGTCGTTGTCGAACCGCGACCAGGAGACCCTTAAAGGAGCCGTCACGCCCATGCCATATGTCTTGGCCAGGTCTTCGAACGTCAATTCCCCATCCTTCACCATGAAGCGGTCAAGAGGAAGAACCTTCCCGAAGAAGGCCTTGCCGATCTTGTCTCTTCGGCGAATCAGACAATCCACCAGGTAGTTTTCTGCCGCCGCATCGCTAAGCTGCCCGGTTTTGACGATGGCCCGAATCTGGTCATTGCTGAACGCCATGACCTGCTTGGCCCCCCAAAATTCGTCGTCAGGCAGCCGATTCTCAAAAGCGGGATTGGGATATTCGGGATACCAATGTTCCGGGTCGAAGACGTCGGCTTCAATCCTTCCGATCGAGGGGTAGTTCGGATATTTGGCAAAGGCCCAGCGCGGCACCCAGAACCCCAAACTGCCTATCTCTTTGAGCGTCGGTCCCCATGAAAACAAATATTCTCCGCCTGCGCGGGGACTATTGGCCTTCGAAGTGGAGCTTCCCAACGTGGCACCAAAATCGAGCAGGTTATGCTTCAGGTAGCTCACCCCATTTTCTTCGACCAACGTGTCCAGCGTATTGATGGCACGGGAGTCATCGTGGTCCAGCCAGGCACAGAACACGTAGTATCCGCGCAGGTCGCGGCGATGCTCGTGTAGCACAATATCGTTGGGGTCGTCTTCCCTGACACCAAAAAAGCGAAAAGGCCCTACGTCTTTGCCAGGCAACTGCAAGCTGGCCAGAGCCCGATATGTCCCATTCTGGTCCCTCCGAACCTTCAGCAAGATTTCCTGAATGTCGCGATGCGTCATTTTGCGACGCTTACCCTTCTGGTCTACCAGTCGAACGTCCTCACCTAACACCAGCTGCTTCGCGTCGAATGAGATCAGGTAGGTGTCGTAGACGTGGTAGCCCAGCGCATGAAAGAAGCGGGCCGAAATCATATCCGCGGACGTGGCCATCTCCGGATTGTCCAGAGGATCGAACTTGACAAAATAGCGTCGCTGTTTCGCATCAATCATAGTAAATCCAGGCGTAATCCCTTCGCTCTTGGCAGAGACAATCGTCCACGTGCCCTCCATGGAAGGAGGAGTTGTCCCGCCCACACCTCGCCTGAGTTCTTCGTCTGTCATCGGCTTCCAATAGTGTCGTCTCGTGTACCAGGCCCCGTCCATGGGGTCTCCCAATGTGTTGACGGCCTGGGAGCGAATGATACGCTGCGGGCTCTGTCGCTCACCGGGATTGCCTAGCGTATGGCTGAACAGGTCGTAATAGCGACTGAGTTTTCGCTTCTGCACTTGATTCACATTGACTGGAGCCGGTTCTTGAATCAGAGGATCGTCGGGATAGAACTTCCTGGCCAGCACGGGCGAACTAGCCAGCAGAGTCACTGCCAAGATCTGTGGAAATAGATGTTTCATGTTATGACCTCAGGGAACAGGCTGCGCGCTGCGCGTGCCAAACGGGTGTTGAACGAAAACGTCGTTGAATTTGAACCAGATCTGAAATCCTTCCCGGCTGAAACCCACATCGAGACGAATGAAGGTGCGGTTCAGCGCATTGAAGCGAAAGCCGAAGCCATAGGAAGCTTCCAGGTTGGCGAAATTCAGTTGAGCGTGCCTCGGGAAAACCTTGCCTCCATCCACCCACAAGGCCATATCCAGCCCGCTGAAGGCCTCCCAGCGGTACTCTCCGGTGAGACTAAGGAGGTTTTTGTCGGCGAACCTAAAAGGACGAAAGCCACGCAAATCTTCTGATCCCCCCAACACCGGATTCATGTAAAAGGGAAGGATTTGTCCGCTATCGGTATCAGTAAGTACTGTTCTGGCGCGCAGGGCAATCACTCGCCGCTTATTGAAAAACCCGACATACTGTTGAAGATCTACGTCCAGACGCCGGAAGTCGTGTAACCCCAGCTTGCGGTCCTGATACCAGGTGTACTGGACCAAATAATTGCCACCACTCTTTGGCCCGAACGGGTCATCACGATAATCCATTTGGATAAAGGTAGCGTATCGGAAAAAGTCCGTCTGCCGGTCGATTCCCGGCGCTTGTTCCGGTGTGAACTCCCGTTCGCTCGAGATCAGGCGACTGTCGGTTCCGGGGCCCACATTGACCCACAAATAGCCCACTGAACCGGCTACCTTCACCATTCGCACTGGTTTTACTCCTACGATAAGGTCGGCACCGGTGTCTTCCAAGCGATAGTCACTGCGCTGTCCCTTGGGAGTACGTGGGCCAAGACCGTAGAAATTGATTCGCGGATAGTTTCGATGTGCAGAATAGAAATCGAGGAACACATGATCGTGGGCCAGCTTCGGAAGCGTGGCCTGCAATGTATATTTCTGATAGAGTTTGGTCGAAGCTTCGGCCGCAACGCGAAAGGTCAGGTTCCCGGAGATGAGATCTTCACGGAGATACTGTGGCCCGAGGGCAAACCCGCTGCCGGCAACCAATCCTCCAAATTTCACGTTCAGCCCATTAAATCCACCCATCAGCCGCTCGGGAAGCTTTTGTTGCTCAATGTCCACTATCTTCTTCTCGACGGCACTGTCCTGCTCAGGCTTCAGGTGAGCCAGCCGTTCTTTCCGTTCCCGCTCGATTTCTTCGGTGCGCGTCTCAGCTTGGCCGAGAACGTAATGAGTTGAGGCCAATATGAGAACGACCAAGAGAATCACGGTCAATCGCCAAGCGCTTCCGGGTTGGGTTCTAGAAACGGGGAAATGCTGATGAGCTATTTTCATTATCATCTCACGAATTAGAAGGTCTGCCTGTTTTGACGCCGGCTATCCACAGCGACATAAATACGAGAAGATGTTCCCCTCCTTGGATAAGGAGGGGAAGCGTCGACGAACGTCAGCGCGGGGTGGTTGGAACGTGCACAGGACTTACCACCCCAGCCATGGCCTTCGACCATAGCACCCCCTCCTTAACCGAGACCCAACCGAGGAGGGGAGCAATTCGTCGCTGCTTTAAGGTCGTGGACTTAATGCCACCATGTTTAATCGTCGCGATGCTTTATAAAGCTACAACTTCCCCAGAAGGTGACTTTACCCCCGCTGCTGTTTTGTCAGAAACAGTTTCTGAGTCGATTCGGCACGCTGTCGTTGACTTGAGTAATGCTCAATGTCGAGTAATCCACTCCTCACTGGCGCCCTTGAGTAGCAGGATGCTAAGTTGTCGCGCTCAACTTTGCAATCACCGCAGAGTGTTCGCTTGTCGGGAGGTCTTCCTTCTCTACCCACTTCACAATCTTGAGATCGAGGACACAGATGGAGTAGATGACGGGCACCAGCAGCAAAGTTATGAAGGTAGCCGAGACGAGTCCTCCGATCTGGGCATAGCACATCGGTTCCCAGAGCGGTCCGCCGTGCGCCGCCAATGGAAACAACGCGATCACGGTCGCGCCCACCGTGATCATGACCGGGCGTAGGCGCATGATACCTGCGTCGAGTACCGCCTGCTCGAACGGCTCGCCTTCGGCATGCTTTTCTTCGATGAAGTCAAACAAAACGATGATGTGGCTGACGATCACGCCGACAAGGCTAACCACGCCAAGGAAGCCCATGAACCCGAAGGGAGCACCCATGATCCACAATGCTGCCAGAGCACCAACGGCTCCGTAAGGGACGGCTGCGAAAACGATGAATGGCTTGATAGCGTTTTTGAATTGAAATGCCAGTGCGAGGAAAATCGCTACGACCGAAATCGCCAGCACCACGACGAGATCACTGAAGCCCTGCACCTGCTTTTCTTCTTCGCCACCGATTTCCATGCGATAGCCCGGAGGCAACGAGGCAGCTACAGTTCGCAATTGCGGCCGGATTTCTTCCATGATTTCCGAAGCCAGCACTCCTTCCATGGGTGAAGCCGAAACTGTAATCGTTCGAAACTGGTTGCGCCGCTGGATAACTTCGCTGCGCAAGCTGTATTCGATCCGTGAGATCTGCCGCAGCGGTACCTTCTGCGTGCCCGTGCTGGAGTATACATACAGATCATTGATGTCATTCAACTGAGCGCGCTCGTCAGTGCGCAGGCGAGCGACCACTGGAATCTGTTTGTCTCCGTCGCGCAACGTCGTCACCTGATACCCATTCACGCCCGTGGCCGAGGCGGAGGCGACGTCGCGATTGGTGACTCCAGCCAGGTTCGCGCGGTCGGCGTCAATGGCGAGTTGGACGTTAAACCGGTCTTCTCCCCAGTCATCGCGCACTCGTGCAGCTTTCGGATTGGCTTTCAATATCGCCCTCACACGATCGGCGGCGCTCCGCAGGGTCTCCATTGTCTCACCAGAAAGACGAATGGCCACGGGCAGACCTACCGCGTCACCTGTCTCGAGTTGCCGCACGTCAATCCTGGCACCAGCCACCTCACGTGAGAGTCGCTCCTGCAATCGCGGGACTAAATGTCCGGTGTCATGTTTGTTCTTGAGGAGCAGGACAACCTGGGCATAGTTTGGGTGACGGGATTCGGGTGACAGCGAATACCAGAAGCGCGGACCGCCTCCGCCCACGAAGGTGCTCAACGACTCAAGCGGCCGCTTCTCTTCAGCCGACACCTGTTGCACGATATTTTCCACTTGCTGGGCCGTGCGGTCTGTGCGATTGAAAGGCGCATCCTCGGGCAAAAAAACGTCAATGTAGGCCAGATAAGACAGGTCCTTAGGAAAGAACTGCTTCTTCAGATTTTTCCCGATCAACCCGCCGGCGACCAAGATTGCGAACGAAGCCGTCAACACGAGCCAGCGATGCCGGATGGCTAGCTGTCCGATATGGTAATACCTGGACGTAAAGCCACGACTGCGGCGTTCTTCGATGCTCCGCTCGTGACTGGGGCGCAAAATGTAGTGACCGAGCAGCGGTATAAAAGTCATGGATACGACTCGAGAGGCGACCAACGAACACGTCAGCACCACCGGCAGCGAGTAAAGAAACTGGCCTGTGTTACCTCCGAGAGCCAGAAACGGCAGGTAGGCAACGATGTTGGTAGCGGTCGCGTACATAATCGCCGTTGCCAACTTGGTGGGGCCCCACCAGGCGGCGACACGAGGCGCGTGTCCAGCCGCCAGATCACGTTTAATCGCGTCACCGGCTACAACAGGGTCGTCCACCAGTAGCCCCAAGGCAATGATCAGGCTGGCGATCGACACCTGCTGAAGGTCAATGCCGAGCACATACGCCATCCCGAATGTCATTAGCAACGTCAGGGGAATCGAAAGGGCCATCAGGAGAGCCGACCGCCATTCCCAGAATCCAATCAACGAAACAACCACGACCAGAACAATCGCCTCGTAAAGACTGTTCATGAACAGGTCAACATTCTCGTCGACCTGCTTCGGCTGGTCGCTGGTGCGGTTAATGATCAGATCTTTCGGTAGCCGCATTTTAACATCGGCTAGGGTGGCGTCTACTCCCTCTGCAAAGCGGTTGATCTGCTGCCCCGCACCCATTTGAACGCTCAGGACAATGGCCCGCGTTCTTTGCCACCGACCCTGCGGGTCTCGCCATGAGTAATAGCTCAGATACCTGGGGGGACTGTCGTAGCTCCGAACCGTATCGACAAAGTCATGCAAATAGAGGGGCGACCCGTAGGGCGAGATCCCCACTGTGACATCGCCGATCTCGTGTTCGCTGTGAAACTCACCTGATGGGTCGATAGAGACACTCTTGTCTTTCAGATCGAGTTGGCCACCAGCCATGGTGATATTGCGTGCCTGAAGGATGTTGGGGAGAGTCTCCGATTTAAGTCCGTATGACGCCAGGCGTTGCTGCGAATAGAAGAGATAGATCTTCTCTTCCAGAATGCCTGAACGAACCACTTTGGCGACCAGAGGTGGCCCGTCGGGCGTACGGGCTGTGGCCAGCAACGCTTTCTCCATGGCGTCGGTAAAATCATCCATCTCCCGGTAACTGTATTTTTCACCGGCAACGGCAGCCAATTTGACCGGAACTTCCGAGGGATCGCGAACCACAAAGGGTTGCCAGGCATCGGGATGGGCATCCATTGTCCCATAGCGCTCGGCGAGGAAAGCGTGGAGGGAATCGAGGGCGGCCTTGTCGTCCACGGCTGCCTCACCATCGATGCCGACAAAACCCGAACCATCAAGGATCCGAATGTCTTTGGCAGTGTTCCGGCGGCGCGCGTACTCAGCAAACTGTGTGACTCCCAGCACGATTAATCGCTTGTCAATGGCAGGCGGGAAACAGTACACGATCGATAGACGCCCGGTCGAGTTCTTTGGCCGCACCGCCAGGATAGCGTCCTTAATGGACTGGGCGCGAACGGCGATCTCGGCTCCGCTAGCCTTGGGACTTGCTACGGTAAGGAGCAGCGTGGCAGTATCACCGAAGTCCCGCACATAATTTATGGGGCCGGCGCCTGGGGGGAGGTCACTAATTGCACTCAGGCGGCCGCCAACGTCATCCAGGACCTGGCCTGTTTCCTTAAGTCGATTTGAGAGCGTGAAAGTCACGGTCGAGACATTGCTCCTCGAGACAGACTCAATGCGCGAGACGTTTGAGTTCGAAGCGATGGTCTTTTCGACGCTGCGCGTCACCAGTTCTTCAACTTTTGCGGCGCTAGCGCCAGGCCAGGGCGTGACGACCACAGCCTGTTTTGGGGGAACATCGGGGTCCTTGCGCTGCGGCATGTGAGTATAGCCGTAAATACCCCAAATGACCGTGCCAATCAGCAAGACCCAGGTGATCTGCGGATTTTCCACGCAGAAGCGGGCGGTATTATGAGTTTTGCTGATGAGTTCATCTTCGTTGCCTTTTGGGTGAGTTGGAGTCGTCACGGAATCACCTCCACGTTGTCGCCTTCTGCAATCAGCGTCGCACCCGAGGTCACGACACGCTCACCCAAGTTCACTCCGCGCACTACTGCGATCCGATCTCCATAAGTGTTTCCGACGGCTACCGACCTGCGGCGGGCTTGATTTCCTTCAACCACCATCACCGCAAAGCCAATGTCACCTTCATGGGGTCGCACCACGGCGGTCAATGGCACGACCGCCATCGGTTCCACCTTGGCTGGGCTGCCCAGCGACAGTGTGGCAATCATCCCGGGTTTAAGCACCGCTTGTGGATTGGGTAGGGTCAGCTGGATCTGGAAGAGTCGGGTGTTGGAATCGGCAACGGCAGCAACGGCGGTGACAATGCCGCGGAATTCGCGGTCCGGCAGGGCTTCTGCGGAAATCGACAATGCCACTCCACGCTTGAGACGCACGGCGACCATGTCGGGAACGCCAAAGGCAGCCTTGACGGAACTCAGATCTGCCAGAGAAATTGCATTCAGGCTAGGTCCGACGAGAGCACCGAGTTCAATGTTTCTTTGCACCACAGCCCCTGAAAAAGGGGCGACCAGAGCAGTGTCTTGCTGCGCCAGACGCGCAGAGGCAAGCGCTGCATCCGCAGCATGGAGCTGGGCGGCGGCCTCTTCCAGTTGAGCCCGTGCCCCCTCAACCTGTGCCCGCGTGGAATCGAATTGGCTTTTGGCCGCATCGAAGTCAGGCTGTGTCAGGCTCTGGCTTTCGATCAGCGCTTTCGCTCGAGCGAAATCTGCCTCGGCCTTGGTGCTGGCAGCCTGAGCCTGACCTAATTGCGCCCGCGCCGCCTTCTCTTTCTCCCGAGCAGCATCTAGTTGGCCTTGGGCCTGTTTGAATTGAATGTCGTAGTCCTCCTGCCGAAGACGGGCCAATACGGTTCCAGCCGTTACCACGTCGCCTGGTTCAAGAGAGCGCATGTGGCCGTCGGCCGCGCGGATCTGATGAAGATATTGGACAAAGCCGCTCACCCGGAAGGCCAGGGTAACCTGACGGGCCGGTTCGACGGACGCTGAGTAGCGCTCCCCCACCCTGGGTGTGAAGCTCTCGACTGCAGCCACACGGACGGGCGTGGGTGTCCTTTCCACTTTCCGTGTTTCATGGCCGCACGACGCGAGAAGGATCAGCGGAAAAAGGCTTGCTTTTTGTAGTGATAGTCGGTTCATTGATCTCCTCCAACAGCACGTTCAAAGTCGGCCTTAGCAGTCCAGAAGGTGGCCAGTGCCTGTCGATATTGATGATTAGATTGCGCCAGAGATGCTTCGGCTTCCAATACGTCGTCGAGCAATGCCGCCTTATGCGAATATCGATTCGAGATGACTCGTAGTTTCTCACGGTCAGTTTCCTGATTCAGTTCATTGATACGCAACGAAGCCCGAGCTTCTTGAAGCTTGCGAAACCGGCTATTCACGTCGAGTATCACCTGGGCTTCCGCGTCCTCCACGCCGTTGCTGGCTTGCTTCTCAGTCTTCGCCTTCTCAGCCAATTCTCTTCGTTTCCGTCCCCAGTCAAACGGTTCCCAGCTCACGTAGAAACCCGCCGCGGAAATGTTCCTGGGAAGTAGCTCGATACTGAACGGAGAAATGTAGCGGTAGCTCAGGCTGACGTCGGGAATCCATTCGGCCTTCTTGGCTCGTCGATCCAACCCGGCCTGCTTTAATTTGAGTCGAGACTCTCTCGTCTCGGGCCTTTGCTCGAGAGCCTGTGTTTGCGCTCCTGGCAGGTTGGTCTCGATCGGCTTGATTTCAGGAATTGGACTGACCCGGAATTCCGTTGTAATAGCCCTGCCCAGGAGCTGATTGAGATGTTCCTTCTGTGTGCTGAGGGCGTTCTGCAGGGTGAGCGCGTCATACTCTGCCTTCGCCAGCCGGGTTTTCACCTCCAACCCCTGGGACTTCAGGGCGACCTTCTGCAAGACGTAATCTCCGGTTACACGGTCGAGCTCACGATAAAGCTTGATCGATTCCTCATTGGCTTCGAGAGCACTTTGAGTTTGCAAGACTTCAAAATAGGCTTTCTTGACGTCATTGGCTACCGAGTGGCGGTTGGCGCGAAGATCTTCGGCGGCAAGCTGCCGGCTCAACTCATTCGATCGAACCGAGAGGTTGATGCGATAAAGCTGAGACAGCGGTTGGTCGGCGCTAGCGTACATAAAAGCGTTGAGAGTCCTGGCAGTGCTGATGCTGACATCTCTGACGGGATTGGGTTCGCCTGATGGGAAGGTTCCAAGGGAGCCTTGCTTGAACAAGAAATCGATCCGCTGCAACAGGAGAGAACCAAAGACATTGACGCTGAACGAAGGCAGTCGTCGCGTGCGAGCCGCAGCCAGTCGGTCTTCCGCCTTAAAAACCTCTAATTCCGCGTTCTTGACCGTGCGATTGTTCTCAACCGCCAGAGCCACTGCCTG
>JACXTT010013945.1_pt1 | contig 10546 bp, 3 predicted proteins | sample 9270951 | NCBI WGS metagenome assembly JACXTT01 (sample SAMN15532306, study PRJNA645909) | rock metagenome | isolation source: weathered quartz diorite | place: Puerto Rico | collected 2017-06-21
CTGCCATCTTCAAACGGCACACCCGCCTGGCCATTGAGGATGCTGGTCCAATCGGCGCCGGTCAACGCGATATTCTTCTGCCCCCTTGCATACACCATCGGTGAGAAATTCAGGCAGTCATTGCCCTGCCAACGCGATTGCACCAGCTTTCCATTGGGACCGCAGTCCACATCGCCATCGCGTGCAAAGTCTTTGGGGTTGGCGCTGAAGTAGACTTGAGCGCCAGCGGCCAGGTGGACGTGCACATTCGACAGCAGCACGATGGGGCCCTTGCAGTACCAGTTCCCCGCAGGGATGACCACGCGTCCTCCCCCAGCCTGGTGGGCTGCGGCGATCGCCGCCCGGATCGCGGGATAGCTGTCCGGGGACCCTGGCGCTGGTGTGGATACTTCACCTTTCTTCTTGCTCTCCACAAGTCCAGCGACCTTGACGACATTGCAGGGTGTTGCGCCAGATGCGGTGATCACAAAGTCCTTGTCTGGGAAGGACAGTGGTTTAGCAAACTTGTCGATGATCTGCTGGGCGCGTGCCCATGGGTCAGGCTCGGCAAAGGCGATCGCTGGCAGGCTAGAGGCCAACAAAGCTGCGCCCTTAAGCAGGGTGCGACGTTGGAGATTCGTTTCAATTGAATTCATGGAGAGCCTGTCAAAATGGGCAGGTTGAGTGTGATTGGGCTGCGCTGGGCGAATGACCTTGCTGGGACATCAGTGCCGCACGCGGAAGTAATCAACGTCCAGATAGCCCGGATTGGCGCCCGCCTGGGCAGCATCAGCGACACTGAATAGTCCCATCTGCGCGCCGACCCATCGACCTTTGGTCGCATTGAAGACGCTGCCAGCCGCACTAAAGGTCTTGCCATCAAGGCTGTAGTAGAACTGAACCTGTGCCCCGTCCCTCACTTGCATGCGCAACGTGAGGCCTGCAGGCGCATCGGCCAGGACGACTATTGGCTTTTCTTCGCATCGCTTGCCTGTGCTGTTCGCTGCAGCCACACAATGCGTCACAAGCAATTGCGTATGGCCAGCTTGTTGATGCAATCCGATCCAGGCATAGCTCATGCCATTGATGATCAAACCGGTCCGGCTGCCTTCAGCCAAATTGCCGACTTCAATGCGCGCCTCCACACTAAAATCGGCCGCAGGAAGTTTCTGTGCCAGGATATTGGGCGCGGCTCGCACATATCCATGCGCGCTGGATGTAGCTAAGCTCGACAGGCGCAACCAACCAGGGTGCACGGTGAGCGAATACCATGCGGGATCCGGGTTGGCATTCCATTGCCACTGCAGGCCCAGCGCCGGTCCGTCAAATTCATCACTGCTGGCCGGTTCGGCGATGGCCTGGCCAGCCACCGGCAGGCGCCAGGCCGCAACCGGCTGGCCCCGGCCCGGTACCGGTCCGGGCTCACCGATCATTGGCCAGCCGTCTTGCCATGTCATCGGTTGCAAATGGATGATGCGGCCATATGCCTGCTTGTCCTGGAAGTGCATGAACCAGTCGCTGCCATCTTGCGCGCGCACCCAAGCACCCTGGTGCGGTCCGTTGACCGTGCTGCGCCCCTGGTCCATCACATTGCGCTGCTCATAGGGTCCTTCGATACTGCGCGAACGGAACACGCTTTGCCAGCCCTCTTCCACACCACCAGCCGGCGCAAAGACGTAATACCAGCCTTCATGCTTGTAGAACTTTGGGCCTTCCAGTGTCTTAAAACCAGCCAGCTGGTTACCGTCGATGATGACCTTGCCTTGCTGGTCCAGGATGCGGCGCCCATCTGCCGACATCTGGCGCAGGGTCAGCACATTATTGAAACCGGCACGGCTCTTGGCCCAAGCGTGCAACAGATACGCTTTGCCTTGATCGTCCCACAGCGGCGTCGGGTCGATCAGGCCTTTGCCGGCCAGGAGCAGGTGAGGCGCGCTCCATGGACCTTCGAAGCGTTTGGCCGTCATCACATAGATGCCAAAGTCCGGGTCAGGATAGAAGATCCAGAATTTGCCGTCGTGGTAACGCAAGCATGGCGCCCATACGCCATCGCCAAATCGCGGCTCGGCGAAATGCGCCTCCGGCACCAGGCGCGGCAAGGCATGGCCGACCAGGGTCCAGTGCACCATGTCCTTGGACGTCAGCAGCGGCAAGCCAGGTACGCTGTTGAAACTGGACGCAGTCATGTAATAGGTGTCACCCACGCGGATTGCATCCGGATCCGAATAGTCAGCGTGGAGGATGGGATTACGATATCGACCATCATCGACGCCAGCATCAGGATTCCAGCCACGTCCGTTGTCAAAGCCCGAGAACACTTTGGCACGAGTGGTGGGCACACCGTCTGTCGCGCCTTGGTCGCCAGCGGGGGTGGCGATCACACGGCCGCCACCTCGCCGTTCCACGTTCAGTGGTTTGCCTGCCAGGTCGGTGCTTCCGGATTCGGTCCAGCCGCTGCCGCCCCGCGGCGCCCCACTCCAACCGATCGCAGCAATATGCGTATCGATGCGGTTATTTACATAGCTCACTTTGTCCCAAGCAGTCGCCACGCCGGGCCGCGCCAGGTAGATCGAGCCTGGCAAAACGTCGTTGCCAGCTGGCCCAGGTCCGTGCGTCAGCCGGCTATTGAGGAAGACAAAGCCGGGGTCATGCTCTGATACGGTGCGGGCTTGTACCACATAACCGCCCCGCTCCGAACCGCCGCTGTGTCCGAGGGAGCGGATTTCGCTGTCCTCGAACAAGGCCGCATGGTTATTCCCCCAAATGAAATCCACCGTCCCCGCAATCAGGCACTGGTAAAACCATGAATAACCCTTCACCTGGATGGTGTCCTGCTCGCTGATAAAGTTGACGTGGGTGGCGATGAAGCGGCCTTCGCTGGAGAAGTGGATCGTCTCGGCCTGGCCGCCGATGGTCTTGCTGTTCCAGGTGGTATTAGTGATGCTCAGGTTGTCCATGCGGACCAGGTCAGCATCTTCAATCAGGAAGACTGCGCGGCCACCATTGGCGCCCGGGCCCAGCGGCGCTTGGCCTGCGCCGCTGCCGCCGTTACGGCCGTCATTGTTCTCAGCGGCGATTTGTACGCCGTCGCGGCTGGCGCCCCGCAGGGTCAGGTTGTCCTTGCCCCGCAGGTAGAGCAGTTCTTCATAGCGGCCATTGGCTACCTGGATGGTCACAGGTTCGGCACGCGTCAGGTAGCGCATGGCATGATTCAACGCACCTTGCACCGTGCGGAAGTCGGCTGGTCCATCATCGTCGACCGTTAGCAGGCCGCCCTTGGGCGCACTGGCACGGGTGCGGAAGCGCCATCCCGCTGCCTTGCCGATACCCGTGAAGGGTTTGCCATCGAGCTGGGCGGAAGTAAGCAGGTTGCCGTCGATGGCAACATAGTATTCCGTGTTGTAGGCCAGCCGGTCGTCATGTGGTTGAACCTTTAAGGTATTCCCCTCCAGCGTGATGGGCTGGAAGCGCACTACCCGCTTATACCCATCGCGAGAAGCACCGATGGCGTTGACCTCCTGGCCAGCGTGGATTTCATCGACCACGACATCATCGGCCGCACGGATGATGCGCACGGTGCCCGCCTTGCCAAGCTGGGGCTTGCCGTCAAGGCGCAGGCGCAAGACGCTGTCGACGGCGGCCGACTTGTCTTGCGCCCCCGGCTCCACCCGCCCCTTCAGCGCATAGCGCTGGTTGGAATGGGCAAATGCCGGCGCCACATTGGCCGTCACCGTCAGTCCAATATTGGCGTCGTCCAGGCTGGTCACGCTTACCGATGCCTGCCCGCCAAGCAAAGGCGTCAGGATGAGTTTGTCCTTGTCGATGGCAGCGCGCACAATGGCAGGATTGGACGATACGGCCGCAAACCGTGCCGTGGCCATGCCGTCGCGGCTAACCACGCGCACGGGGAAAGCACGCGCATGGTGGCCCGCCCGGCCAGACAGCCCGGACAGGCCGGCCTGCAGGTTCACTTGCAAGCCGCTGTGGGCAAGCCCAATGCTGACCGGTGCTACCTTAGCGTCCCCAACACGCAAGCCATCGACTTCAAAATCGCCACCTTGGGCGAACGTCCCTACCCGCCCTGGAGGCAGGACCAAATGGTCAATGCCGATCGTGCGGAAGCCATTGACGTGCAATGTCAGCGCGTGGTCAGCGCGGTCCAGTCGCAGTGTGTAATAGGCCCCCGGCGCGTCCGCGGCACGGCCAACGCGCTTGTGGTGCTCCAGTTTGCCATCAACCATTTGACTGATTAACAGCACCAGGCGGTCGCTGCCGGGCGTGATCTCCAGTCCAAATCCCAGCCAGTTCTTGTCGTCCTTGTAGCCGGCGAGGATAAAACCCTGGCTCTTGCCCCCGCCTTCGCGCGGCACAGCGCGTATGCGGCCTTCCACAAAATAGTCCCCCTGGATGGCCGCGGCGGTCTGCTCGGCAGGCACCAGGGCAATGGGCTGGCCGTCGCGCGCCACAATGCTGGCCTGTGGCCCTTGCGCGCACCAGCTCGCTGCACCGGGGCAAGCGGCATGAGCGGCCACTGCCACCAGGCTGGCCGCGCACGCCATCACAAACCGAACACCCAATTTCGTCACAGCCATGTGCGCCACACCCATTATTTAGTCACTCGAAGGAGACGGACAGCCATATAGGGCCGACCGGGCAAGGCAATGCTACGGCCAGTCTTGTCGCCAAAATGGTAGTCATCCAGCTTTTTCAATTCGATCAAGTCGGGCAAGGCCGTGATCGTCATATTCCATGTGTCGATCACCTCCACCTTGAACTTCATGCCTTCCTTGACGCCGTTCTTATAAATGCGGACGGGCCAGGCGGTGGGCTTATCTGTCCCGAAATAGCCCAGATAGTACTCCCCTGCTTTGCCTGCAAACGGATAGTCCTGCCACTTGTCGATCGGCTCAAGGCCTTCGGCCGGGCTCTGGCTCAGGATTTTGCGGAAAAACGCGAGCCGTTCCGGACTCTTACCGCGCAGTTCGCCGCCCTTGGCCCACCAGATCTTGTCGTCAGGGTCAGAGTAGGTCTCACTGTGGCCGACATAGGTACCAGCAATGGCGCCCTGCCAGAAACGCAGCACCATCTCCTCCGGCGTGAGCTGGCCCCAGCGCTGGGCGAGGTCGCCTTCGTATTTGACTTCGTCATACACGACCGGCTTGTTATAAATATCGCGCAGTAGCACGGCGCGCTCAAAGTCCGTCGCAATGGCGCCACTTTGCACACTCACGTGGGTGACCCAGGGCTTGGTATGGTTATAGAACACGAAACCGTTGTGGATTGAGCGCAGGTGCTGGTAAGGATCCTGGGCTTGCACAGTCTGGAAGTAGCTGTCCCACTGCGGCATGGTCTTCCCTTTGATGAAATCGAACTCATTGGCCATCGACCACCATACATTGCGATACGCAGCCAGCCTTGCCACCACATAGCGCAGGTAGCGCTGATTCACCTCGTCTGGCATGCTGTCAAATCCCCAATGGCCTTTGTCGTAGGGGTGGAACAGGATGACATCGGCCTCGATACCCAACTCGCCTAGCTGGGCGACGCGCTGCTCAAAGTGACGGAAGAAAGCCGGATTGAACCGGGTGAAGTCCCAGTCTTTCGGCGCCTTGCCTTCAAAGGGATATAACTGGGGCTCGTTCTTGCTGTGCTCATAGTGCTTGGGGAAGACGCCCATGCGCACCTTGTTAAATGGTGCCTTAGCCAGCGTGCGCAGGGTCTGTTCTTCCATCTGGTCGCCCTGGTGCGTCCAGGCGTAGCTGGTGGTGCCGACCTGCCAGAACGGCGTGCCGTCGGCGTAGGCGAAGTGGTAAGTGTTCTTAACGCCTACAGGGCCGTGGTTGCTGCCAGACGCGGCGTGCACATTGACTGCGCCTTTCTTGCCACTGAGTTCGGCCCGGTTGCTGCGGGTTTCGTACTCCCACTGGCCCACTGCATCGGGCATGAAGCGCAGCTTGTAGTGGCCATCGCCATCGTAAAACCCGCTCACATTGACGCTGCGGGCGCCCTGCTTGAAGGTGGCGCTCAGTTCAACATCGAGGAAGGGATTGCCGGTGGCCGGTCCAGCCAGGTCAACTTCAAACGTTCCCCACCGCTCAACCGTTGCTGTTGCAGCGGACGCCGCCAGTGCGGCGGTCGATGACAGGGTCAAAAAAAGGGCCACTGCGATATTCGCAAGGCCCTGGAGAGGTGAACGGGTACGCATTCTTCTTTGCCTGGTGGGACAAAAAAAAGGCACTACAAACCCCTTGAGGTCCGCAGTGCCAACCGAGAAATCACTTAAAACTTGTACTCCACCGAGAAGCGGAACACGCGCCCCATCATGTCAGCCATACTGGTGAGGTAACCCGCCGTGTACAGGGTATTGGCCGTAATCGGTGGCCATTCCTGAGTAATGTTGTTGATACCGCCAGACAGGGTCAGGTTTTTGATGCCCGTGTACTTCACGTTGAGGTTGTACTGGCTGTATGCGGGCACGCTCGTGACGGTCGCACCGGCACGTGGCGTCAAGTCGGTCAGGCCAGTGTTATAACGCTGCGACAGGGTCGTTTTCCATGCGCCCGATTCCCAGCCAATCGACGCCGTGTGCTTCCAGCGTGGGTTGATCTGTGGCAGACCAGCCAGGCCAGAGTTCGGACCTGCGCCGCCATAGCGACCGTCGTTGGTGATGATGCCGATGTTCTGCAGCCACACGCCGTCCTTCTCGCTCTGGAACTCGTACTTGCCGTACCAAGTGCCATCGAGACGGGCATCAAACTTGCCGAAGCTCGTCGTTGGGAACAGATAGCTGCCCGTCACGTCCGCACCACGGATGCGGGTCTGGCCACGGTTAGCCTGGCTGGCCACGATGTGGTCGATCAGGCCGGCCGCATTGCGAATGAAGAAGGACTCGTACTTGGCCGGATTCTGCTGGATTTCAGCGATGGTCACGGCGCCCAGCACGTCCTTGATCAACAGGCCCCAGTAGTCGACGGTGATCGACAGGTTCTTGACCGGTTCAACGGCGAAGCCGAACGAGAAGCCGCGCGAGGTTTCAGGCTTCAGGAAGGTATTGTTCGGCGACTTGGTCCAGTAATTGGTCAATACGTTGCAGACCTGGTCAGCGGTGAAGCCCGCCTTAGGCGTACCGGTGCCAGCCACAGTTGGCTGCGAGCTTGGGCACAGCACAGGATCGTCCATCAACTGGGTACGAACTTCTGGCGTCGGGTTCTGGATGTCCATGATCGACGGCGCACGGAAACCAGTAGTCACGTTACCGCGGAAGACCAGTTCCTGCATCGGCTGCCAGCGGGCCGCCAGCTTAGGATTGACGGTCGTCGTTTTCAGGTCGCCGTAGCGGTCAGCACGCACTGCGCCGTTGACCAGGAAGGTCGACGTGAATGGAGCTTCCATTTCCATCATCAGCGAAGCGATATTGCGCTTGACCTTTTTTGCCACACCCACCGGGGTTTCACCCACCAGGTCGGTCACGGTGACGTTGCCAGCGGCGTCAATGTTATAGGTGCCGTCTGCCTTCTTGACAACCATGTCCAGCGGTGCTGCGAAGATGCGGCCCGAGTCGGTGCGCAGTTCGCCCGACAGTGCCAGCGTTACGTCGCCGCCTTTCAGGTTCCACAGGGGACGGGTCAGGGTCAGGTCAACGCTCTGGTTGAAGGCCTGGTTCAGGCGGTAGCTGTAGTCCACCGCCTCAATGCTCTTCAGGTAGGCCAGGCCAGCAGCGTCTTGCAGGCCGAATGGGTTCAGGATGCCCTGGTCAAAACCTGCTTGCGCCTTGGTGTAGTTGATGTAGCCATGGCCGGCGCGGGTATCACGTTCGGACATGCCCCAGTTCACAGCCGCGCGGTAGTCCCAGTTCATGACCGAGCCTTCGGCCGACAGCACGATGCGATCATTGTTCTGTTCATCATTGCGGTAGGCAGGGCCCAGTTCAGCAGGACCCCACTGGAAGTAAATGGTGCGGTTGGCCATATTCAGGGCGGCCGGCGTACCTGGCGTCTTGGTGGCGTCGATATAAGCCGTTGGCGTGCTGGTCGCCGTATTTGTACCGATCACTTGGACTGCCGGGGTGATACCAGCGCCTGGATAGTACTTGCTGGTCGACGGCATCGAATAGGTGGTGAACGGATTGGTCGAACCTGGGATCTGCAAACCGCGGTATTTTTCAACCGTGAAGTTGGCGTGCAAGATGTCCAGGTCAATCTTGTGGCCACCTTCCAGGTTCCAGCTGGCGCGGCCGCTGATGTTGGTGATCACGCTGCCGTCGGTGAGCGCGGTCCAGTACAGTGGATTGCGCTCGCAACCAGGTGCATAGGTTGGCGGCGTATTGGCGCTGGCGGCGCCCAGTGCAGCCAGGGTGTAATCGCTCTTGCAACCGGTCGCAAACTGCGGGTTGTAGTTCGAGTTGGCCGAGCGGGTAAAGCCGAAGTTGGCGAACGGCGAAGGGTTGCGCGCATCCGGCGTAATGCCCAGGCCCAGGGTACGCAGGAAGTTGGGATCCATCTGGTCCGGACGGTCCTTCTGGAACAGGGCCGGCTTTTCCTGGTGGTCGAAGGCGATGTAAGCATTCCAGCCATCCGCACCCAGGTTACCCTTGCCGAAGATGGCGCCAATGCTCTTGCTCTTGCCACCGCCGGACAGTTGCGGGGTCGCGTATTCAGCCTTGATCGATGCGCCCTCGTAGTTACGCTTGGTCAGGAAGTTCTGCACACCACCGATGGCGTCCGCACCGTAGATCGATGCGGCGCCGCCGCTCAGGGTTTCAACGCGGTCCAGCGCCATGCGCGGGATGATATTGACGGAGACGTACTGGTCTTGCAGCGGCTCGTTGGCCGTGCGGCGACCATTAAGCAGGGTCAGGGTACGCATTGGGCCCAGGCCGCGCAGGTTGACGATTGGGCCGGCGGCGCCGGAGTTGGTGCCGAGCGACAGGGAGTTGGCCTGCTCCAGCACCAGGTCCTTGATTTCCGTATTACCGCGCGCTTCCAGTTCGGTCGCCTTGACCACCGTTACCGGCATCGCACCCTCATTGGCCACGCGACGGATCAGCGAACCGGTCACGACGACGGCTTGCACCTTTTCTTCGGCGGCCGGCGCTTGCTGGGCATAGGCCTGGTTGGCCATTTGCAGGACAGCGGCGGCGACAGCGGACGCCAGCACGGCACGCTTGAGTTCGGGTCGGCTTGCAGAATTCATTACATCTCCTCCAGTGAGTGTGATTCGAATTGGTTCGATCACTTAGTTATGCGGTTGAACCAAATATTAAACTGGTCGGACCACTTTAACAAGAAAAATACGCAACACATGCGTCGTTTTTTTAAGTATTTACGGGGATTCCTGAATGAGCTGGTAGCGCGGTACCAGGGTCTTCATGATGGCCCATGCTGCCAGGTAGGCAACAGCGCAGCCAGAGAACATGAGGGTGTAGCCGGTCTGCACATGGCCAAGGGCGCCGTAGTAATCAAACAACCAACCACCTGTCTTGGTGATCAGGACGCCACCGAGCCCGCCAGCCATGCCACCAATGCCAACGACCGAGCCGACCGAACGCTTGGGGAACATGTCGGACACGGTGGTGAACAAATTGGCCGACCAGGCCTGGTGGGCAGCCGTACCCACGCCGATCAGCAGCACTGGCACCCAGAAGCTGATGCCACCAAACGGCTGCGCCAGCAATACCAGCAAAGGGAACAGGGCGATGACCAACATGGCCTTCATGCGGCCGTCATAGGGAGTGGCACCGCGCTGGATGAACAGGGTCGGGAACCAGCCGCCGCCGATGCTACCCACCATGGTGATCGTATACAGGACGGCCAGTGGCATCTGGGTTTGTTCTTTGCCCATGCCGTATTGGGCCGACAAATAGATAGGAAGCCAGAACAGGAAAAACCACCAGACGCCATCGGTCAGGAATTTGCCAATCACAAAAGCCCAGGTCTGGCGGTAACCCAGCAAAGAGATCCAGCTAAGCTGCCGCCCCGCCGGCGCGGCATCGCCTGCCCCAGCCTGCGGCTGCAGGACCGGCGCGTCGTCGCTGCTGATATGGGCCAGTTCGGCTGCCGACAGGCGCCGGTTGTGTTCGGGCTTTTCATAGACAAAGTGCCACAGGCCCATCCAGAGGAAGCCAATGGCACCGATGATGACAAACGCAGCCTGCCAACCCCAGGCCGCCGCAATGCCTGGCACCGTCAAAGGCGCCAGCACTGCGCCTATATTGGCGCCGGAATTGAAAATGCCAGTAGCGAGGGAGCGTTCCTTCTTGGGGAAGTATTCCGCCGTCGCCTTGATCGCTGCAGGGAAGTTACCCGCCTCCCCCAAAGCCAGCACTGCCCGCGCCACCATAAAGCCAAGGATGGACACCGGCACTGCAGCCAGGCCCATGCTCGTCAACAGCGACGCCGCACCAGCACCGATCGGCAACGCCAGTGCATGCAGCATGGCGCCAACTGACCAGACGAAAATCGCCAAGATGAACGCAGCCTTGGTCCCGAGCCGGTCCACCACCCGGCCCGCGAACAGCATCGAACAGGCATACACAAACTGGAACACCGCCGTGATATCGGCATAGTCG
>JACXTT010013946.1_pt1 | contig 10546 bp, 5 predicted proteins | sample 9270951 | NCBI WGS metagenome assembly JACXTT01 (sample SAMN15532306, study PRJNA645909) | rock metagenome | isolation source: weathered quartz diorite | place: Puerto Rico | collected 2017-06-21
TGTCCCTCGCGCGCTGCTTTCTTGAATTCGCCGATGCTGAGTTTACCCGCGACAGCAACGAATCGCTTCCGAGAGCGCGCTCGCTCTACATGCAAGCGCTCGACTTGCTCAGCATTCCAGAGCTGAATCCGCCGCCGATTCCGGGTCTTTCGCCTAACCCAGTCGTCGTCAGTCTTAAACTCCATGCTGAAATCAACTTGGCGAAGTTACGCAGTGGACGCAACTTCGCCGGACTGCAACGGCAACTCGAACTGGCGGCCCCAGCGGCCATTGTATCCACCGCCCGGACGTTCCATCCCACGTCGTATCGGTACTCAGCCCTGATCGATCGCGCCAAACAGATGGTGACTATTGCACAGCAAATCGAAGGCGCATACCTCTCAGCTTTGGAAAAGCGCGACGGCGAAGCGTACAATTTGTTTAAGGCTAATCAAGACCTAGACCTGGCCCAGATGGGAGTGCAATTGCAAACCCTCCGCGTGAACGAAGCAGCGGATGGCGTGGAGCTGGCGACCCTTCAACAGCAGCGGGCTCAATTCCAGTTTGACACTTACGAAGAGTATCTCGACGCAGGGATGAGTGGATGGGAGAAAGCGCTCCTCGTCAACTACCAAGAAGCTTCCCAGGCCCGCATTGATATGGCTGCACTCGACGCGTTAATAACCACGAATCAAGCGATGACGACCGCTGCGAGTGGAGGGTTTTTAGGCACCGGCGCCAGCGGGGGCTTTGTCTCTGCGATGGTGGTCTCGGGTCTGTCTATTGGCAAAGCTGTTGTAGCCGCTGAAGCCAGTAAAATTGAGGCCGACATGCAGGCGAACACCCTACAGGCCAGCATCGAACAGAGACAGCAAGAATGGCGTTTGCAGTCGGGTCTGGCCCAAAAGGATATCGCTATCAGCGGACAGCAGATCCAACTCGCCCAAGACCATCAGAACATTGCGGAGCAGGAGCGCCACATCGCCTACCTGCAGCAAACTAACGCTGAGGCTACAGTCGAGTTCCTGGCCCGCAAATTCACCAATGTTGAACTGTATGACTGGATGAGCGGCGTCCTCCGCCAAGTCTACAGCTACTTCTTGCAGCAGGCCGCCGCCGTCGCCAGACTGGCGCAAGAGCAATTAGCGTTTGAACGTCAGGATGTGGCGCCCGCGTTTATTCAACACGATTACTGGCAACCCACGGCTGATAGCAACGGCAGGACCACTGATCGTCGCGGCCTAACCGGGTCCGCCCGCCTCTTGCAAGACATCTATCAGCTTGACCAGTTCGCTTTTGAAACCACGAAACGCAAGTTGCAATTGACAAAAACTTTTTCCTTGGCGCGCTTGCTGCCTCTAGAGTTTCAGCGTTTCCGTGAAACCGGCGTGCTTACCTTCGCCACGCCGATGCAGATCTTCGACCGTGATTTCCCCGGACATTATCTGCGCCTGATCAAACGAGTGCGCACCTCGGTTGTCGCGCTCATCTCGCCAAACCAGGGCGTCCGCGCCACCCTTTCCACCACGGGCGTATCACGAGTAGTGATTAACGGCGATACGTTCCAGACGATCTCGGTGCGCCGTGACCCGGAGTCGGTCGCTTTGACGTCTCCAATGAACGCCACCGGGCTGTTCGAATTGGATGCGCAGGCGGACCTGATACTGCCGTTCGAGTTCATGGGGGTCGACACCATGTGGCAGCTGGAGATGCCCAAGGCGGCCAACCCGTTTGACTATCGCACCATCGCAGATGTGCTGTTCACCATTGAGTACACCGCGCTGAGCGGCCTGGACTATCGCCAGCAAGTGATTCAGCAATTGGACCGCAGCGTAAGCGCTGATCGGCTCTACAGCTTTCGCACCCAGTTTCCTGATCAATGGTATGATTTGCATAACCCTGACCAGGCCGCGACGCGCATGGTCTCCATCTTTTCCACCACGCGGGAAGATTTTCCGCCGAACCTGGAGAACCTCGCCATCCAACAGGTAGCGGTTTACTTTCTCTTAGCTGATGGTGAAACTGCTGAGGGGTTACAGGCGACGCTTAGCTTCATCCCACAGGGGTCGTCAACAGCAGTGAGTGGTCAGGCAACGGCTACACCTGAGGGCGTTATCAGCACCCGTCTGGGGAATGCATCGAGCTTGACGTCAATGATCGGCCGTACTCCGTTTGGCAAATGGCAACTGACCTTCTTAGACAAACCAGAAGTTCGCAACCTGTTCGTCAATGAAGCGATTGAAGACATCCTGTTTGTGATCACCACTTCTGGCCGCGCCCCAGCCTGGCCGTTGTAACCACATGAGGAAAGAATATCGGCGCTGTCGCCTGTGAGCTGGGTTTCGATGGCTGTTTACAGGGAACAGAAAACCTTCACACAGCATCGGGTGCAGAGAGCGGCAACAGCGCCATAGATATCAGAAAGTTAAGCGGCAAGTTTTATAGCAATCGCTTTGCTGGAAATGAGTTGAATTTACCAAACCTTTACCGAAATTTAACTGTTCTTTTATGACTGTTTCTCCTCTTTCGCTTACCTTCTCGTCAGGTACATCACAGGAGGAAGGCGGTAGCGCGATGACAACCATGGAAGGAAAAGGTCGCAGTACTCCGAACATCTCCTCTATGCGCAGGCTGCGTACGGAGAACGATGCCGATCTCAATCCACAAGCGGAGCACACTTCAGATATTGTTCGGTTATTTTCTCTGGATCTTGTTCACTGTACACGCCTCAGCAAAGAAGAAGAATACGCCCTTACACGCCGTACGCATGCAGCCTGGCGTAGTCTTCTTGCAATTCTGCATGAGCAGCGCGGTCGACTTGCCGCGATTCTCGACGCCCCTCAGACGTTCATGACGGATGATCATCTGAGTGAGGCAGAGGTGCTGCGCGGTCTTCAATTCGTCCAAACCTACGTATGTCACGCCAATCAACAAGAGGATGCGGCCAACCTGGCCTCCTTGAAGCTCTGGGCCGAAAAAGTCAAAAAACAACTTGTGTGTTTTCGTCTCTATCGCGATGAGATGGTGCGGCGCAACTTGCGGCTCGTGGTCATGCTCGCCCGGCGTTACCAAAACCGCAGGGTAGGACTCCTTGATCTTGTCCAAGATGGCGCGTTGGGACTGATGCGAGCCGTCGAAAAGTTCGACCCGGAGAGAAACGTCGCCTTTAGCTCGTATGCCGTATGGTGGATTCGCGAGGCTTTTCTTCGCGTGCTCGCGCAACGGGAAGGAACGTACTGTTCTCTTTCTTCCGAGACAGCGCCAGTCCCAGTGCAACTTCTCTCTCTTGATGCGCCGTTCAGTAATGAAGCTGACGATTCATTCGCAGACGTCGTGACATCGCCCGACGATATGTCTCCGGAGGAAGCGGTGATAAACGCTGATGCAACACAAGGACTGCAGCGCGCTCTTACCCACTTACCTCTCCAGGAAGCGGAGATCTTACGATTGCGGTTTGGCCTCGTAGACGGCCAAGCTTACACATATCAGGAAATCGGCCATCGTTTGCGAATTAGCCGCGAGCAAGCACGATTGCGGGAACAACGCGCTTTGCTGCGACTCAGACATCAATTGCAACCCGCAGAGGGACGCAAATCTGCGAATCAACAAAAACTTTCATGCCGGAAGCCCGTCGCGCTTCAGCGCCCTTGGGTCACGCTCTCCGCAGGAGCGGGGCAGGAAGAGGGAACTCTCACTCCTTGTGCAGAACCTGCAACGGCAACCCTCCTTTGAGCCGGCGTCGCACAAATTTCTCCCTGCTCGTTGGTGACGATCACACGATGAATGTACGAGCTTGACCCCTTGACGCTTCCGAGCAAAGGGGGGATCTGCAGGCGTTCAGCGTGGACGTGCTTGAACGAGTGGGGTTCTTCTTCGAAAATAATGACCTAATGACGCCCGACACCACGCCGCTGGCTCGGGACATCACATAAAGTGTTGTGTCGTGAAGTATGATCGCTATGCTCCACGACGTGTTTCCAAGCGAAATTTAGGTGAGCTTCGCGTTACCGAGGGATCTAGCAGTTGATTCTTCAAGCGAACGCGCTAGGATTCGTCCGACGATGAAGCACGCACGTCGTCCAGTACTCGGGCGAAAAACTGGATAAGTTCTTCTTTTGATTGGAAATGGGCGGCCTGTCCCGACGCTACATGTTCAACGCGACCTCCACATGTGCCGCCTGCCGGATCTGCATCCGCCAGGAACTGAACGACAAACGCATGTTGTGCTGCCATATAAGACGCGGTCTCCATTTCTGTTCGTAAAGTTCTCTTGTGTAAAAGATAACCGGAGAAGCGTAGGCGGTCATAAGAATGCGGTAAAGTTTCGGTAAAATTTTGGTAAGACCAATAGGACGTAGAACCTACTCGTGAAGAGAGCGAGGAAACGTGACGAAAGAGCAGATTGTTTTTGGCGCCTTTCGCTGTGACCCCGTAAACGCGCGCGTGTGGCGGGAGGACCAGGCGGTGAGTTTGCCGCCTAAAGCCTTCGACGTGTTACTATACATGTTGCGCCACGCTGGCCGCTTAGTAAGCAAGGAGGAGTTACTGGAGGCAATCTGGCCAGAAACGTATGTGACTGACGCGGTATTAAAAGTGTGTATCGGAGAAATCCGAAAGATTTTATCCGACAATCCCAAAACGCCTCAATTCATCGAGACCATTCATCGCCGGGGGTATCGGTTCATTGCTTCAGTCACAGCCGACGCTGTTTCCCTCCCTTCCGTCACGTTTCCTGGTACGAGCTCCTCTCGGCCCTTCACAGGAGAAAATGAAAGAGAAACTACGTCGCCTCTCACCTCTGAAATCTCAAATCTGGCTCCCGACACTATTTTAGTAGGGCGAGACGCAGAGTTGCGCCGTTTGTATGGACTCTTAGAAAAGGCGGTGAATGGCCAGCGGCAGGTCGTGTTTGTCACTGGTGAGCCTGGTATTGGAAAAACCGCACTCGTGGAGGCGTTTGTTTCACGTTTCTCCACTGAGCTAAGGGCCTGGATAACAGAAGGACAATGTCTGGAGCACTACGGTGCTGGTGAAGCGTATCTCCCCGTGTTTCAGGCATTTGGGAAATTGAGCCAAGAGTTCGGGCGGGAGCGATTGGTCGGAATATTGGAACGCTACGCGCCAACCTGGCTGGTACAGATGCCGGCCTTGGTCAGTACAGAACAGCGTGAGCGCTTACGCCACGAGAACCTTGGCGCGACGCCGGAGCGCATGCTGCGTGAAATGGCGGAGACGATTGAAGTGTTGACCGCTGAGCATCCTCTCGTCTTGGTGCTAGAAGATTTGCACTGGAGCGATTACGCCACGCTTGATTTACTCGGAGCGCTTGCTCGTCGGCGTGAAACAGCGCGTTTATTAGTCATTGGCACGTACCGACCTGTTGACATTATTGTCAGCAACCATCCGCTTAAGGGCTTAAAGCAGGAGCTGCAAGCACACGGGCAGTGCGAAGAAGTGGCCCTGGAGCCGTTGACCCCGTCCCAAGTTGCGACATATCTGAAGGGGCGACTTTCTGAAAGTGCGTTGGCGGAAGAACTGGGGAACGTCATCTATCGGCGCACCGATGGGAACCCATTGTTTCTTGTCAATTTCGTTGATTACTTACTCGCGCAGGGCGTACTCTACGAGCAAGGGGGGCGCTGGGAGCTGCGCGGCGAAATCGAGCAACTTGAAGGCGGCATGCCTGACAGCATCCGGCAAATGATAGAGCGCCAGCTTGAGCAGTTGACGCCGGATGAACAGCGCGTATTAGAGGCGGCAAGCGTCGTCGGCGTGGAATTTACTGCCGCCGCCGTAGAGGCGGCGCTTGAGGAGTCGGAAGGATGGAGCGAAGAGCGCTGCGATCGGCTCGCTCGGCAACAGCGATTTCTGTGTGCTCGGGAACCGAAGATGTGGCCGGATGGTACAGTCACAGCCAGTTATGCTTTTACGCATGCGCTCTATCAAAACTTGCTCACACAGCGTATGGCCGCTGTGCGGAGACTGCGCCTTCATCAACGGATTGGCGAACGATTAGAAGCCGCCTATGGAACCCAGACAGAAGTCATAGCGGCAGAGCTGGCCGTCCATTTCGAGCAAGGGCGAAACTACCGATCCGCCATTTTCTATTTACAACAATTGTCTGAGCAAGCTACGCGGCGGTATGCGAATCGCGAAGCCGTCCATTACCTGTCGCACGCATTAGGACTACTGCGACATGTCTCAACGGCGGAACAGGACAGTTTACGTCTGAGCATGTTGGAACAACGGGGCCTCGCATTGCGGGCGATGGGGCACATGCGACAGGCGGCGGACGACTTTTTGGCGCTGGCTACCGATGCGCACGATCTGGGCCAAAAAGAACGCGAAGTTGTGGCAGTCTCTCACCTAGCGACAGCGCTGTCATGGCTTGATCGAGAAAAATGTCTTGCAGCGGAACAACGTGCTGTGGCGCTCAGCCAAATACTTACCAATGAGAATCTTCGCCTTCGGATCGGCGGGTATGCTGCGTACTGGAATCTGTTGTGGCGCGGCTGGCGATCTGAGGATGCACCTGCATGCGCCGCAGCGGCGGAAGCGGCGCGCCAGGCCAACGATATGGGACTGTACGGCGTGCATATCGGACGACTCTCCTTTTTCCAAAGTTTGCAGGCTGACTATCAAGCAGCACGGCAATCAGCCGCCGAAGGAAGGCGACTCACACGAGAGGTAGGAGATGCACACAACTATCTCTTATGCTTTTATTTCCAAGCCGTAGCATTACTTCACAGTGGACAATGGGGCGAGATGGTGTTGCTTCTCCGTGAAGGGATAGCAATGGCGGAGCGCAACGGTAATAAGCCTTGGGAAATGGTCTTTCGCCTGGAATTGGCCTGGTTGCATGTCCACATAGGAGATTTTGCCTTTGCCCGTGAAGTGTGCGAGCAAGGATTGGCGCTCTCGCACGCGCTATCGCTTCCGATCGGTCAACTCATCAGCCCAATCTTACTGGGGTTTGCTCAGCTTGGAGCAGGGCTTCTCCAGGAGGCGTTTCAGAGCTGGAGCGACATCGCCAGACGTCTAGAACGTGAGCGCTTACTGATGGACTGGATTTGGCAGATGCCGCTGCGACGCGGATTGGGCGAATATTGGATGACACAAGGGAATTGGCGGCAAGCACGCGACGAAGCGGAACAACTTTGTATGCGGGCGGCGCAGCCTGGAGAGCGCACGTATCTTGCACTCAGTCATCGCCTGTTGGCGGCGATTGCGCTGGAGCAACGTAACTGGGACGAGGCCGAACAAGAAGTGAGACGGAGCCTTTCTCTACTTGAAGGAATTGAAGCGCCATTAGCGGAATGGCGAGTGTGCGCGACTGCCGCACAACTCGCCACCCAACGCCGTCGCCAAGCTCAGGCTCGCAGCTATTGGGAACGAAGCAAAGTTGTGCTGCTCCGCTTGGCTAATGCGTTGGCGCAACACGATGCTCTCCGTCAAACCTTCCTGGCCCAGCCTCTGGTTACAAAGATTCTGCAGCGAAGCTAAACGAACAGGAATTGGCGGGAACGCATCGCCCATCGCCAGGTCTCCGTCCGAGGCCATGGTTAAAAAGCATCTCCCTGTGCAGCGATGCGATCGAGAACAGCCCTGGTGTAGAACCCGAGACTGCGGAATGTCAAATCGGTGTAATTCTGTATCCACTGATAGGAGATCTTCAGAGCTTTCTGGTACCGTTCTTCGGTGTGTTGATCCACTGAGGACTCTTGTCCCGAGGCCCGCAACGCCGCGAGGATGCTCTCGAACTCTTCCTTAAGCAAGCGTTTCACTAGAGCAAAGTCGTGGGTCTGGCTGGTGGATGCATCTTTGGCTCCATGACGGATACGCTGCGCGAGCTGCGCCACCGAGATACGCGCGGTAGCTAAATCTTCCATCAACGCGGGGTGGGTTCCGGGTTGACCAGCCAGGGTATCGATCCCTTTGGCCCCTCGTCCCTGCAGCCACCCTTCCAGGTATTCCAGCAGCATTCTCGCGTTGCGGCGCGTCCCTTCGAGCGTGATCAGCCCTGCTGGAACTTGGAGGGTGAAGGGATAGTGATCCGGGTTCGCCATCTCCGGGGTCGGCATCCAGCCTGATGCCCGCAACGCTTTAAATGGCGCCGCCGCGGTCTGCATATGAAAGATATGCGCTACCCACCCCCGCACGAATCCTTGCTGCGCCTCCCATTCCTTGTCCGCCCGGATGGCGGCGGCCGCCGCTCGATTGACCGTCTCATCCTTGCTCGGCAGCGCCGTGGCCATGCCGCCGATGGGAACGGCGCCGCGTTTGAGGCAAACTGCAACCAGCCGTCGGAAAATAGTCGCCAGAAACTCGGTTGATTTGATATCGACGCCAAACCGGTCGGGCCAAACTGCCGTCGGATCGGTCATAACGAACTCCAGAATGCTCGCCTGAAAATCCCACCGTGCAGCATTCAGCCCAGCTCCGTACGGTCCCAACGCAAACAGGATCTCCTCCATCTGATACGCCGCCGGCAGCGACTCGATCAGGGGAATCGCGCGGATGACGGCGTTATGGAGAAAGTCTAAGCGCTCCTGGCTGGCGGCAAAGACCTCTTTCCAGAAACTCGCTTCGGCAGCGGCTTCCATTTTCGGGAGGTAGAAATAAAGGCCCTGCCCTCGTTCGGCCTGTGCCCTACCAGCGTAAAACAGGGTCAGCGCAGTCCCCAGGAGACTCGCCGGTATTGGATTCCCATCTATCGTTACCTCCGGTTCATCCAGATGGAGTCCACGTTCCCGATGCATGAAGAACGGCAGTTCGCCTGGCTCGAGCCTGTACCCTTTGCCCTTGTCGGCGTCGTAATATTGAAGAGTGCGCTCGACCGCTTCTTTGCGGTTCCAGGCTGCCCGCACTGTGTCCTCGAAGCGATGCCCGGCCGAATCCTCGTCATCGTCCAGATCCCCTTCTGCTCGGGTTCCTTCCGGTCCAGGATTGAGCCCATTGATGAACATCCCCCTTATGGCCGCAGGACCAGAAATCTCAATCCCTGGCTTCTGCAACTCGGCAGGCGCTGGCTCCACCTGCCACTCCCCGGTCTGCGCTTCGGTGCGCGCGGGGAACGTTGGCAGTACGCCTTCGTACAGCGCACGCTCGAGCACGGTGGCGCGTTGCTGGCGTAAGCGGTGGATTTGCGGCGTGAAACGTTGATGGAGGTAAACCAGATAGTCCACGAAGGAGGGAGTCATAAGCTCGGCCGCACCTTCGACCGCGGCAAAGCGCACCTGCGCTGCCGCAGGACCGACCGCACTCACCGTCATCCAAGGACTGCGTGTAGAATCGACTGCCATAGCGTCGTCTCCTTTGTCGTCTGTTATGCCGCTCTGGAGGGATATCCGTCAATTGGCCTCTTTCTTGGGTATGCTAGAGAAGGAGTCGCTGGGAACATCCTGCCAAACAGCTTTGCCATCGCGGGAGGGAGGCAGCGGATTGGATTGACGGAACATATACAGACGCTTACCCTACTCCACAGAGCCTGTCGCGCAGGTCTGCCGCAGCGCGTTCCCTTACGCCTCGCCCTATGAAAAGAGGTGGCTTTATGTACTATGTTCAGGTGATTTCTAAGGTATTTCCCCTCATGCTAGTCCTTGGCTTAGTGCTTGAAGTTGTCCTTCCGGCACTCGCGGAGCCGGCGCAGGGGACGGAGGTGGAGGGTAGAATCTCTGAAGAAGACGGTAATAGACGCACATCATCAGCGACCCTCCGCCGGGAACCAACCTCACCGGAGGCGTCTTTGACTGTTCTCTCTGAGGGGAGAGTAACCTCGGAGCGCCCAGCTTCTGTCGAGCGGGGACTCAATGACGTTGCCACGAAGCTCGCCTTTGACTTGGGATTGATCCACCAGCGTGAGGAGGATGCGCTCGGCGCTCTCGATCACGTCGGGATCACGCCTTTCAGCGGATGGACTAGCAAGAGCGAGTGCACCCCAGAAGTTGTCTACGAGGTGCTGGCCGCGGCGCGACGAGCGGCGCTGGCTGGACGCCTATCCGTGTCTGCTGATGGAGCAGAAGCGATCGTCCGCGCTGCGTTCGCCCCTTGCCTCTCCACCCGTGCAGACGTGGCGAGCGAGCAGACCCCATTTGTCGCCGCAGCGGAAAACCCCCAAGTGGCCGGCGAGGCCCCTGTGCTGGTCTACGAGCAAGCCTACGCAGGGTCGCTCGAATGGTTGAGCCCTTCCTTTGGAGGTCCCGTAGTTGTGATTGGCCCACGATATCGCAGATCGTCGATGCTTCGTTCTTCCTCCGTGTTTGTTCGGTGTTCACCCTGGTGGTATCGCCCCGGCTTTGTTACGCGCGGATGGCCCACGGCGCGAGGGCGTATCGGGCGAGGACCCTGGGTGGCTCCGCCGGTGCGCATGGTGCGCGCAACGCCAAGGTTCTTTGCTCCCCCGGTGTCGCGTTTCTCAGCGCCAGCGGGACGCCTGTCGATGCCCGTGGGCTCTATGCGAAGCGGGCTGTTCCGGCACTAAGCACCGAGCAGAAGCGGTCCTCAGTAATACAACAAAACCATCCTCGGACCCGCGCTTTCCGAGCCATCCCCTTTGGCCCGGTAATCC
>JACXTT010013947.1_pt1 | contig 10545 bp, 7 predicted proteins | sample 9270951 | NCBI WGS metagenome assembly JACXTT01 (sample SAMN15532306, study PRJNA645909) | rock metagenome | isolation source: weathered quartz diorite | place: Puerto Rico | collected 2017-06-21
GTCAGCGGCCGTGTGTTGCAAATCCGCACCTGGCCGCAAAACGGTGTGCTTGCGCTGCAGTCCACGCTCTCCGCGACAATGATCAACGAAGTGAAATTCGGCTATAACGGCGCGCTAACACGCGGATTTGGAAAAAGCATCATTGTTAATGGAATTGATAGCTCGAATATCAGCATCAACGTAACGGGCAGCGCGTCCAATAACGGAATTCCTGGACAGGGCGCGACGACGGGCATCGCAGTGGCCGGCGGTCTCGTGCGTCTAAACAGCCAGGCTAATGGCCGTGGAGCGCCGTACACGCCTTGGTCGTTGTCATTCATTGACAACCTCACGTGGATATCGGGAAAGCACGCGATGAAGTTCGGCGGCGAAATCCGTCCAGTACGCTTTTACACGGATCGAAACGGAGGAACGCAGTACACCTATAACAGTTTGTCGGATTTTCTGGCGAACAGGCTTGCGAGCTTTCGCTTTGTCGGCGACTTGTCGGATCCGAGCGTGTTCAATAACGGAGCGACTGGGAGGCGTGAGGGCAAACAGGAATACTACATCGCGTACGCCCAGGATGAATGGAGAATCACTTCGAACGTAACACTCAATTATGGTTTGCGGTTCGAGCACTACACGCCTCTCCGCGAGGCCCGCAACCTCAATGTTCAGTTCAACATCAATTGCACGACAACTCCGAACTGCCTGTTCCCAACCGATCGGCCGTTCTACAAATCCAAGATGAACTTCGCACCGCGACTTGGAGTGAGTTTCGCGCCGACCGATAAGACGGCGATTCGAGCCGGCTTCGGTATCTTCAATGGTCCGGGTCAGACAGAGGACCTCCTGCAACCGATCGAGAGTGACTTGATCAATACAGTCGTCAATGGCGGTACGTATCCGATCGACGTGAATGCGGTCCGAACAAGCTTTATCAACAATGCTCTCAACCGGTCATTCACGCCTCGCGCCTACGATCCTAACTATACGGTTCCGGAACGGATCTACACCTATAACGCTTCAATAGAAAGAGAACTGCCCGGCCACTTCGTCGTAACTGGCGCATACGTCGGCAGCCAAGGGCGCAACCTGTTCCTGCGCAGCATCGCAAACCGGATCGTCGCAGTTCGGACGAATCCGGATCCGACTCAAGCGGGCATTATCCTTCGTGAATTTGATATCGATAATGGAGGAACGAACGTTTCACGGCCGTACGGCGAAATCGATTACAAGACCAGCGGCGGGCACGACAACTACAACGCCCTTCAACTGTCGGTAGTCCGGCGTTCGGCAAGAGGTTTGACCATGAATGCCCAATACACGCTGGGCCGCAGCTTCGGCAACAGTGAAGGGTCGAATGAGGCCGATACGGTGGGTAACAACGCAAGGGCTGTTAAGGACTTCGATTATGACGTGAGCTACAACAAGTTCGATATCCGCCACAACTTCAATACGAGCGTCATCTATGCCATTCCGACGCGCGGACTAAACGGCGCGGCGAAGGCGATCTTGGGGAACTGGGAAGTCGGTGGAATCGCGAATGCCCGCAGCGGTCTACCAGTGAACGTGTTTATTACACGCCCGGATATCGCTTACACTGACGCTACGGGAAATGTTTTCACGGCTCCAGCCGTTGGACGGACTGCCGTTGTTAACACGCCGTTTGGCGGTTCGACTCGCGCGACCCGTCGTCCGGATTTGGTGCCAGGAGTGAATCCGTATCTAAATCAGGACCGCACCCTGTTTAATCCCGCCGCCTTTGCGATTCCCAAGCCAGGGACTTTCGGCAATCTCCCCCGGAGCTTTCTGCGTGGTCCGAACTTCCGGCAGTTCGATCTCATCTTGAACCGAAAGTTCCCGTTCGCGGAAACGCGCAACATCGAGTTCCGTGCCGAGATTTTCGATATTTTCAATTTGACGAACTTCGCCGCCCCGCCATCGACGTTGGGGCCGGCACTGGGCACGGCGGCCGGTCAGTTCCAGCCAGGACAACCCTTGTCATTCACGGGCAGCTCGGCATTCGGTACGATGACTTCCACAGTCGAGAGAAGTGTGGGTCTCGGTACCAACCGGCAAATTCAGTTCGCTCTGCGGCTGAACTTCTGATTGCCGAAACTCCCCTCCTAACTTAGGAGGGGAGTTATTTCTGACTGATACTACTGATCCGACTTTGAATGAAACTCTTTAAGGAAGGCTTTACCGCAAGGGATCGCGCGAAGTCTCGTTCCGCTTCCGTCTTCATGCCCTGCTGGAATCGAAGAAGACCGCGATTCACATACGCCTCGGGATGATGTGGGTCAATTTTGATTGCCTTACTGAAATCCTCGATGGCGCCCTCAATATTACCCTTACCAATCTTGGCAATACCGCGGTTGTTATAGGCCATCACGTAACTGGGATCGTTTTCGACCACTTTGTCGAAGTCGGATAGCGCGCCGTCGAGATCTCCTTCGTTCAGCCGAAGATTGCCTCGGTTGTACCACGCGTTCGTAAATGCAGGAGCAAGCTCCACGGCACTTGTGTAGTCGGCGAGCGCCTTCGACACATCGCGCGCAATTTCGTAGGCGAGTGCGCGATGAAAGAAGGCCGGGGCAAAATCTGGGGCGAATTGGACCGCAATGTTGTAAGCGCCAATAGCCTGAGCCAGTTCGCCGTGATGGAACAGCTTGTCGCCGAGCTCTATGTACGACATTGCCGTCTCTTGCCGTGTCTCAGCCGCTGAATCGATGACCATGACAAACAAGCAAAGCGTTCCCATGATCACGTAAGCTTGTCTCTTCATGCGCATCGGCCTCATAGACAGCTATTTGTAATCAATGGACGCGCAAATTGATAGCAATTTTTAATTAAACAGTCACAATTTTGTAACATTTATGGATTAGGGGGGAAACGGTAGACGTCCGCTAGAAAGAAGAAAGCCACAATGATTGAAGAAGCATGCGCTCATATCGGTGCTATTACTACCGTCAAGCACCCGCGGCGCCGGGAATGTGAAGAATGCGTGAAGATCGGCGCGGATTGGGTTCACTTACGCACCTGTCAGACATGCGGCACGACGCGCTGTTGCGACGACTCACCGAATCGCCACGCCACCAAGCACGCGCACGCGAGCAAGCATCCCGTCATAGCGTCGGCGGAAGCCGGTGAGCGTTGGCTGTACTGCTATCCAGACGACGCATTTACAGAATACTGACTTCCCTCTTTTACGGATTGCCTAAGGGAACTACACGCGTTTCGCCGGAACCGCAGCAACTCCCCCGGGATTTTTTCCACCGTTTCATGAGATGTTCACATGGATGCAATAACGTGAAGCGAAGATGTGCCCATGGCACCATCGCTCTCCGGGTGGCTTTTCCCTCAGATCCACGCCCGCAGTCTCGTCTACAACCAATGTTGGGAGGATCCGGCCGTCGATAACGCGGTCCTTGGCATCGGACCGGAAGATCGCATCGTGATGATCACCAGCGCCGGCTGCAACGCACTGGATTATCTGATTCACGACCCGGAGAGCATCCACTGCATCGATATTAATGTGAACCAAAATGCGCTGTTCGAATTGAAGCTCGCCGCCATCGATGCACTTCGATACGAGCAATTTTTTGATATGTTCGGCAATGGCCGCATCCGCGGACATCGTGACATTTATCAGCGCGTCCTTCGGCCTTACTTAACAGACAAAGCGCGAGAGGTTTGGGACACCAGAATCGATTACTTCGATCCTCGGGGCGTGGGTTTCTATTTTCACGGAACCGCGGGCCTGGTCGCTCGATGTCTACGTTTCTATCTAAATACCTGCCGGGGAATGCAGGAAGATCTTCGGCAATTCCAAATGATTCGTGATTTGGATGAACAGAGCGCCTTCTATCGAAAAAAGATTGCGCCAAAACTTTGGTCGCCAACCATCCGTTTTCTGATGAGGCGGCCAACGGTCTTGTCGCTGCTCGGTGTTCCCGCCGAGCAGATCCAGCAAATCAAGACAGGTAGACACAGCAAAATCAGTTCATTTATCGAAGAGCGGCTCGAGGCAACGCTCACAACGATTCCCCTGCGTCACAACTATTTCTGGCGAGTCTATATGAACGGCCGTTACGACGCGGATTGTTGCCCGAACTACCTCAAGCGCGAATTCTTCCACTATTTACGGACCCGCATCTGCCGGATACAAATACGGACGAAGACGTTCGCGGATTTCCTGCAATCGACCGATCGGGAGTTTAGTGTTTTCATTCTGCTGGATCATATGGACTGGCTCTCGAACCAACCGCGTCTGCTGGAACAAGAGTGGCGCTCCATACTCGACCATGCGACGCCGGGAGCACGCATCATTTACAGATCCGGAAGCAGGGCTTGTGACTACATTCCGGGTTTTGCTCGACGCCACCTTCAATTCCAATCCGATCGCGCCAAAGAACTGCATGCTCAGGATCGCGTCGGCACTTACGCGTCTTTTCATTTCGCAACGGTGACAGCATGAGAACTCTGCATTCGCAGCAAATATCCACTCATCGCCGGACGATGACGGCCTATTACAAAATCCACTCGCATTTTTACGATGCGACCAGATGGGCTTTTCTGTATGGCCGCCGCCGGCTCGTGGAGGAGCTCCATATCAGACCTGGCGAACGCGTTATTGAAATTGGGTGTGGTACGGGCGCGAATTTTGCGGCAATTCATACGAAGCTGCGCAACAGCGGTGAGCTGATTGGAATCGACTGTTCCGCACCGATGCTTCATAAAGCCGCCCAACGCGTCCGCAGAAACGGATGGACGAATGTGCGCTTGATCGATCTGGAATATGGGAAAGAGACGATCACGCGAGGCAAAACCGACGTTGTCCTTTTTTCGTATTCCCTTTCGATGATCGCCGATTGGGAATTGGCTTTGGCCTGCGCCCATTCGGAACTCTGGCCGGGTGGCCGCATCGGAGTTCTCGATTTTTGCAAGAGAGCTAACAGCTCGAACTGGTTTGCGGAGTGGCTCGCGCTTAATCATGTGACGGTCGACCGGCCTTATCAAGAAAGGCTGAGGCGTCTGTTCGCTGAACGTGTCCACATGTGCTACGACGCGTGGGCGGGCCTATGGTCGTTCTATCTGCACGTGGGTTTGAAACCTCAATCTCATAAGCTGGCGGGATCCGTCTCACCTACGAATGGTGAGGCGCGTGATACTTCGTCATGAGTTCTTCTTGGAAGTTATGGATTTCGCCGTCGACTGAGGCCCGCTCATAAGAGCCGTCGGGTTGAAGCCAGCGGATTTTCGTATTGTCGGTTATGGCATTCTCGAGGAGTTCGATGCGGGTGCGTTCACGCAGCTGTGCATCTTCGATCGGAAACATCACTTCCACGCGGCGGTTGAGATTTCGATGCATCAGGTCCGCGCTGGCCAAGTAAACCTCTTCGTTTCCGCCGTTGAGGAATAAATACACCCGGGAATGCTCGAGGAAGCGCCCGACGATGCTCGCTACCTGTATGTTTTCACTCAGTCCGGGGACGCCAGGCCGTAGACAGCACACGCCTCGAACGATCAATGTGATTGGAACGCCTTTCGCAGACGCCGCGTAAAGTTCGTCAATCAAGGCCGTGTCGGTAAGGCTGTTGCATTTCGCAAAAATACCCGCCGGGCGGCCCGCGGGCATGTGGTCGGTCTCTCGGCGGATGAGCCCCGTCAAGCGCTCTCGAAGGCCGACCGGAGCCAGAATCAGCTTTCGATATTCCGTCTGACCGGAGAATCCGGTTAGAAAGTTGAATAGTTCGGAAGCGTCGGCGCCGAAATCGGGATGTGCCGTGAACAAGCAAAGGTCTGTATAGATCCGCGCCGTGGTGGGATTGTAATTTCCGGTGGCCAAATGGACGTAACGCCTGAGAAGGTTTCCCTCTTGACGAATGACAAGGGTCATCTTTGCGTGCGTCTTTAAACCGACAATTCCATAAATGACATGTGCGCCCACTTCTTCAAGTCGGCGCGCCCACTGGATATTGTTTTCCTCGTCGAAACGCGCCTTGAGTTCCACCAGTACGGCAACCTGCTTGCCCCGCTCCGCCGCCTCAATGAGTGCTCCGACGATAGGAGAATCGCTGCCGACACGGTACAGCGTCGCTTTGATGGCAAGGACGTTAGGATCCTTAGCGGCCGACCGGAAAAAATCGACAACGGGCATGAACGATTCGTAGGGATGATGAAGCAGTATGTCCTGATGACGAATTGCGTCGAATATGGATTCGCCTTCTCTGAATATCGGCGGTGTCAATGCCTCAAAAGGTTTTTCCTTTGCGGACGGAAGGTCGAGTTTATATAGCCCGATCAGGTCCGGAATATTCAGGGGACCCTCGATGGAGTACACGTCCTGCATGTCCATCTTCAACGACTGTCGCAGTAAGTTGATCATTGCCTGGCTCATTGCCGACGAAACTTCAAGGCGTACCCCGAATCCGAACCGCCTCTGGCGCAGAGTTTGTTGGACGGACTTCAACAGATCTTCGGCCTCATCCTCTTCGATCTGGATGTCCGCATCACGGGTTATGCGAAATGACTGGCATTCGAGGGTTCTACATCCCGGAAGCAGCAGTCCGATGTGCGCCGCGACCAGATCCTCCAGCAGAACGAATTTGTTCGTATTTTGCAGCGGGATCAATCTCGGAACATTAGCGGGAATTTTGACGCGCGCGAAACGAGGCTGTTCATCAAGACTGCTGGTACTCGGCCACAGCAATATGCCCAGATTCAAACTGATGTTCGATATATAGGGGAACGGGTGGCCTGGATCGACGGCTAAAGGAGTCAAAATCGGGAATACCCTCTCGGAGAAAAAGCGCTCCAGCTCACGCTGTTCTTCGACCGAGAGATCTTTGTATTCGACCAGTTGGACTCCCAGATTCGAAAGGCCAGGAAGAATCTCGTTCAATAAACAATCGGTTTGCCGTTTCAGTAAAGGACGCAGACGCTCGGATATAAGTCTCAGCTGGGTAGCCGGCGTCAGACCATCCGGTGACAAAGAATCGGGGTTGGTCTCGAGCTGTTCCTGCAACCCGGCGACGCGAACCATGAAGAACTCGTCGAGGTTCGTGGAAAAGATAGATAGAAATTTCAGCCGTTCCAACAGAGGGAGCGATGGATCTAGCCCTTCTTCCAGCACTCGCGCGTTGAATTCAATCCAGCCCAATTCGCGATTGAAGAGACGATCTTCTTTCACTTGCGGTCCACTAGCCGGCTCGCTTCCTCCCGAACCACTGTCCCGGGACATTTGTTTAGCGCTGGCCGAATTAGCATTGAGCTCCACAGTACCAACTCCTATTCTCTGATGGATGCAAATCCGAACAAAATCGAACTATCGTTTTGTTTCAAAAACGTTTCTGCATAGTGAAAATTTGAAGAAAGCAGTGGATTTAGGGTTCCAAACGCAAACATGAGACCATCGCTTGAACAACATAGTGTTCAAACAGTGTGCGGAGGAAACAATGTCACGAGAATCGCGAATGCTCGGAGGAATTCTGTTGGCCGTTTTTCCGTCGGTGATGTTTGGAGGTTTGTCCCTACTGACTTTCTTGACGAGAAACGAGCCAGGTTATGCCGATAACCCCCTCCGCCACGATCTCTGGCGTGCCGGGCATGCGCACGCCGGTGTTTATCTTGTACTCTCTCTCGTGATGCTTCGTTATGTAGACGAAGCGGAGCTCTCGCCGTTTTGGAAGTGGATCGCCCGAACCGGTACACCAATTGCGGCAATCCTGATTCCGGCGGCGTTTTTCCTTTCTGTCGCTTCCCCCAGTGCAAAACAGCCTAATAGTTTCATCAACCTTGCCTATATCGGCGCATTGTTTCTCGCAGCCGGACTTCTCAGTCTGGGAGTGGGTTTGATTCGTTCCGCGCGGAGGACAGGCCTCTGAAGCGGGCGGCGGCCAAGACTCAACTCCTCCAAACATTTACTTTTACTTGATGGACTAGGAAACGTGCGAAAGCGTGCCGCAAGGTAAGGGACATGGACGTTCTGACTGCCGACGCGCTTGCCACTAAACGAGATGGTGAGCAAGATCCGGAAACCTTCGAAAAGACGATCACGCTGACAGCCGGAAAGGCATGGAGGTTTAGCATTCCTTTTTTTCAAGGATCCGCAGGGACCTTTTCTGTCCCTCTCTCGAAAATATTAGACAAGATGGAGCCCAGCCATAAAGGCCGCGAAACTCGCTTTCTTAACCGCGAATTGAGTTGGATCGAGTTCAACCGTCGCGTGCTTGATGAGGCATTGGATTCGACCCAGCCGCTTCTCGAGCGCATCAAGTTTTTGTCCGTTTTTTCCAAAAACCTTGACGAATTTTTCATGATCCGCGTATCACGGCTGCAGGAGCAGGCCGACGCGGCGCCGGAGTCGTTGTCCGTAGATGGCTATTCGCCCGCGACCCAGATCCAACTGGTATCCGAACGGCTTCGACCGATGCTTCAGACACAGTCTGAATGCCTGACGAAGGATATTCTGCCCCGTCTGGAAAAATTGGGTGTCCACATCGTTCCTTATTCCAAATTAACCAAGGATCAGCGTCTCCAGTTAAAGACATATTACGACGCGTGGGTGTTTCCGGTTTTGACACCGTTGACCGTGGATCCAAGCCATCCGTTCCCGTACATATCCAACAGCAGTCTCAACCTAGGCATACTTTTGACATCTTGCGACAGCGATCCCGAATCTCAGCCCGCTTTCGCACGGGTAAAGATCCCTCCGAACGTGCCGAGACTTGTGCAGATTGGGACGACTCCGACGTTCGTTCTTTTGGAAGACCTGATTTCCGCCCATATCGGCTCGTTGTTCCCCCGCCGTCGAATTTTGGAATGCCGGCCTTTTCGAATCACACGAGATGCGGATATCGAAATCGACGAGGATGAGGCGGACGATCTCCTCAAAACCGTTGAACAACAAGTGCGCCAACGCCGATTCGGTATCGGTGTCCGCTTGGAAATCGATGCGGAGATGAGTCCGCTGATGACAAGTGTTCTAACGTCTCAACTCGAACTGACGGCGCATGACGTTTATGCCATCTCTGGGCCGCTCAATATCCCCGACCTGATGGCGCTCTACAAACTCGATTTACCAGATCTCAAGGACAAGCCGCACGAACCCATCCTGCCACATGCAGTCTGGAACGCGGAGACTATCTTCGATGCGATCCGGAGCCAGGACATCCTGCTGCATCATCCTTATCAATCTTCCCGGCCCGTTATCGAATTCGTCCGGGCAGCGGCAATCGATCCGCACGTCCTTGCTATAAAACAAACCTTGTATCGAGTATGACCGAATTCACCCATCATCGAATACTTGATCGAAGCTGCAGAGCGAGGGAAACAGGTTGCAGTGCTGGTGGAATTGAAAGCGCGCTTCGATGAAGAGAACAATATCCTGTGGGCACGCCGTCTGGAGCGAGCCGGCGTCCATGTGATCTACGGCATACTCGGTCTCAAAACACATTCAAAAATGACTCTCATCGTTCGAGAGGAAGGCAACACTCTGCGCCGATATGCGCACCTGGCAACGGGCAACTACAATCCGGTGACAGCAAAAATCTACACCGATTTCGGCCTGCTGACAGCGAGACCCGATTTCACCGCCGACTGTTCCGAGCTTTTCAACTATATGACAGGCAACTCTGGGCAGGACACTTACCGCAAGCTTCTCGTGGCTCCCTTGAATCTCAGGTTCCACGTGATCCGGTTGATCCGGCTGGAAACGCTACATCATCTCGCAGGCCGTCCTGCCGGAATTTTCGCAAAGGTAAATTCATTAACGGATCCTCAGCTCATTGACGAGTTTTACAAAGCGTCAGCACACGGCTTACCCATTGATTTGCTGGTTCGTGGAACCTGCTGCCTCAAGCCAGGACTGAAAGGGCTGAGCGACACCATCCGAGTGGGAAGCATCGTCGGCCGATTTCTGGAACATTCGCGAGTCTTTCGTTTCATCAACGGAGGTCAGGAAAAAATCTACCTAAGCAGCGCGGATCTGATGTCTCGAAATCTCGATCGCCGGCTTGAGGTGGCCTTCCCGATTGAAGACGCAGCCATCAAAGAACGTATCCGGCGAGAAGCACTGGAATTGCCGTTTTCCGACAATGTCAAGCTGCGGTGGCTTGACCATGACGGGACCTACCGACGAGCGGATCGCAACGGCGACGCCTTTGATTCCCAGAACTGCCTCTTATTTTCGGTCGATTGATCATGAACGGCCCGATGGACGTGCCCGGCGGCGATCGTATCGCTTAGCCGATGGACCCGCAGGGCGCGGCGTTTGCCTTGAATCAAGCACCGAAAAAAGTAGAACGGAACGAGGCCGCGACGTTCGCAGGATCAAAGCCGTAGTTGAAGGTTAGTTTCACCTTTCGCAATGTCATCGAGAGAATAGAGAAGAGCGATGGGCTGGGTATTGATGGCCTTTCAGGTGGCAATGAAGCACGATCCGAGAAGAATTACTGGGTGAACATAAAAGAGGTAGCCCTCGGCGCGCCGAACCCGCCGCACAAGAAAAACGGTGGTCCCGTTCTTCAGCTTCGGCCCCCCCCCGCCCCCAAAAAAACC
>JACXTT010013948.1_pt1 | contig 10544 bp, 14 predicted proteins | sample 9270951 | NCBI WGS metagenome assembly JACXTT01 (sample SAMN15532306, study PRJNA645909) | rock metagenome | isolation source: weathered quartz diorite | place: Puerto Rico | collected 2017-06-21
GATCCAGCGTTTCCTGAGCCAGCCTTTCCACGTGGCCGAAGTGTTTACCGGTTCCCCTGGCAAGTACGTTCCGCTGTCTGAAACCATCCGTGGTTTCAAGATGATTGTGAACGGCGAGTGCGACCACATGCCAGAACAAGCGTTCTACATGGTCGGCACGATCGACGAAGCCATCGAAAAGGCCAAGAAGGTTTAATGGCCTTTGCGGGACAGATCTTTAGCGCTGTCCCCAACTGATTAGGATAACTATGAACACCATCCATGTTGACGTGGTCAGTGCTGAAGAATCCATCTTCTCGGGTGAGGCCAAGTTTGTGGCCTTGCCTGGCGAAGCCGGTGAACTTGGCATCTATCCCCGCCACACGCCCCTGATCACCCGTATCAAGGCCGGTTCGGTGCGCGTTGAAAAGGCTGACGGCACCGAAGAGTTCGTCTTCGTGGCCGGCGGCATTTTGGAAGTGCAGCCCAACTGTGTCACCGTCATGTCCGACACCGCTATCCGCGGCAAGGACCTGGACGAAGAGAAGGCCAACGCCGCCAAGGCCGCCGCCGAAGAAGCATTGAAAAACGCCAAATCAGAAATTGACATCGCCAGAGTACAGTCTGAGCTGGTTGTCATCGCTGCGCAAATCGCAGCGCTACGCAGGTTCCGCCAGAGGAAATAAGCCGCTTTGCACGCGATTCAGAACCACCTTCGGGTGGTTTTGTCTTTTATGGCGTCCATAAACACGGCAAAATGCAAACTCCCGGCCCATAAAAACCCGCCAATGCCCAAAGCCAGTCAGCCCCTTGCCCCTGTAGGCGGTACACCCGATGCGGTTGAAGCCAGCTTTTACGAAGCCTTGCAAGCGGCCGACATTGAAAAGCTGATGGCTTGCTGGGCCGATGAAGATGACATTGTGTGCATCCACCCCGGTGGCCCCCGCGTTGTGGGTGCCGGCGCCATTCGTGCGGCATTTGACGCTATTTTCGGTCATGAGGGCTCCATCCATGTGCATCCTGAGCATATTCGCCGTGTCACGGCCATGGGCAGCGCGGTCCATTGTGTGCTGGAGCGCATCGAGGTCATGACAGGTGAAGGTCCCGTACATGCCTTTGTGCTGGCCACCAATGTTTATCACCAGACGCCGCAGGGCTGGCGCCTGGTGCTGCACCATGCCAGCCCCGGCACACAGGACGAGGTGCAGGAAATCAACCAGGCCCCGCAGACCCTGCACTGAGCCCGCTGCTTGCTGCTATTGCCATGTCGCAACCCCCCGCCACAACTACCACCGCCGCAGCGCTGCACTACGTTGCGCCGTCCTGGCTACCGGGCGGCAATCTGCAAACCATCTGGCCGGCCCTGTACGCGCGCCGCGTGGCCGGTGCACCGCCGGTTTTTCGCCGCGAACGCTGGACCGCACCGGATGCCGACTTCATTGATGTCGATTGGCTGCAACAAGACCCACCAGCGAACAACATGGAGCCAACCACGGCAACGCAGCAGCCCTTGTTGGTGATGTTCCATGGCTTGGAGGGCTCGTCGGCCAGCCACTATTGCCAGTCGTTCGCAGAGTTTGCGCGTCAGCACCAGATGGCCTATGCTGTGCCCCATTTCCGCGGCTGCAGCGGCGAACTCAACCTGGGGCCACGGGCCTACCACTCGGGCGATTTTGCCGAGATTGACTGGATACTGCGACGCTTTCGTGGGCAGCATGCCGGCCCCATCGTCGTGGTCGGTGTCTCGCTCGGGGGCAACGCCTTGTTACGCTGGGCGCAGGAAATGGGCGCCAGCGCCGCACAGGTGGCCACGGCTGTGGCCGCCATCAGCTCGCCCATTGACCTCACCGCCGGCGGCCATGCCATTGGGCGCGGTTTCAACCGATTGGTTTACACGCGCATGTTTTTGCAGTCCATGAAGCCCAAAGCCCTGCGCAAACTGGCCCAGCACCCAGGCTTGTTCGACCGTGACGCCTTGCTCCGTGCAAAAGACCTGTACGCGTTTGACAACGTCTTTACCGCGCCTCTACACGGCTTCAAAAATACCGACGACTACTGGCTGCGGGCCTCTGCCAAGCCCCACCTGCGCCTGATCAAGATACCAGCGCTGGTGGTCAATGCGCGCAATGACCCCTTTGTTCCGGCTTCTTCCCTGCCATCGCACCATGAAGTCGGCACCCATGTCAGGTTGTGGCAGCCAGCACATGGCGGCCATGTGGGTTTTCCACAGGGGCGCCTGCCCGGCCACTTGCGCACCTTGCCAGAAACGGTAGGAGTCTGGCTGCGCCAGCAGTTGCATGGCGTGCCCGAGGTGCAGCATGGATGACATTGTTCGCCAGGCCATGGCCAAATGGCCGAATGTGCCGGATTGCTATGGCTGGTTGGGCCTGGATGCACGCGGCAACTGGTATATGCGCGATGACCGGGCGCAGGCCCAGGGTTCCTTTGCGCAGGGGCCGCCGGCGGCCAGGGGATCGTTGCTGCAGCATGACAAGCTGATCAGTTTCATCGCCCGCAACTACATGGCCGATGCCAATGGGCAGTGGTATTTCCAGAATGGCCCACAGCGGGTCTACGTTGAGCTGGCGGCAACACCGTGGATATGGCGCATCCAGGCCGACTACACGGTGCAATCGCACACGGGCCTGGCGACCGACAGCAAGGCCTGCTGGACCGATGAGCAGGGTTGGCTCTATCTGGAAACCAGCTTGGGCTTCGGGCTGGTGCACACGCAGGACGTCAGTGTTGCCGCACAAGCACTGGAAGCCGGCCTGTGGTCGCCGCAGCAGCTGGTGCGCAGCGAGCTGCCCGCGCGCTATGGCTATGTGATGAGCCCCGCAAATCAGCACGTTGCTGCTGCCGGTACCAAGGCGTAAAAAAAGCCGGCACAAGGCCGGCTCGCAGTGACGGGGAGGGCGAAAGCTTACTTCGCAGCGCCCGACGCGTCTGCCGCGGGTGCCGATGCCGCAGCCGCCGGTTTCACAGGCTCAGCAAACTTGGCGCCACCAGCGTTGGCCATGTAGACCACCGCACGGGCAATCTCGAAACTGTCGAAGTCACCGCCGGCTTGCGAAGGCATATTGCCCTTGCCTTTCAACGCAGAGTTCAAGAGCGCGTCAAAACCGGTCTTGATGCGAGGCGCCCAGGCCGCCGCATCGGCAAATTTGGGAGAGCCAGCCAGGCCTGCGGTGTGGCAGGTGGTGCACTGGCCCTTGAAGACTTCTTCGCCAGTCTTCATCTCGCGGTTGGCATCGCGGATATCCACGCTGCCGACTTTTTGGATACGCTCGGCAACGGACTTTTCCATGTCCCCGCTGATGCTGCCAGCCATGGGCTTGTTGGCGGACGTGACGTAATAGACCAAGCCAATGATCACAAAAATTGGCACAACGAAGGAGTACAGGACCGCCAGCAACAATTGCTTGGGATTCTTGATGGGGCCAGTGTGGGCCTCGTCGTGGCCAGATGCGTTGCTGTGGTTGCTCATGGGGTCCTCAAATTGATCAGATGCGCGCGCGGAAACAACGGGCGATTATAGCGGGCGAGCGCCCCCTGCCGGGCGGTTTGCGCCCACGGACTGGCCCGCATTGCGAGCCGCGGGGCTGGGTTGATTACAATCAACGGGCATACCCCACCCCCAAAGTACGCGCCGCAGAGCCGGGGCGCGGCCGAAGATTCCATTGATTTCTCAATTCGTTTCATGCTGAGTGCACACGGTTTGAGCTGCGTGCGTGGTGAACGTCGACTGTTTGCCCAACTGGATTTCACCGTCGACGCCGGGGAGTGGCTGCACGTGCGTGGCGAAAACGGCGCCGGCAAGACCAGTCTGCTGCGCATGCTGGCTGGCCTGTCGCACCCAGCGCAGGGTGAGATACGCTGGAATGGGCAGCCCCTGGCGCAAGCGGAGTCAGACTATCGGCGCGACATGCTGTTCTTCGGCCACCACGGTGCGCTGAAAGAAGACCTGACGGCCTTTGAAAACCTGGCCTTTGCAGCTGCCATTGATGGTGACCCCGTGGCCGAGGTCAATGCCTTGCAAGCCCTGTACCGCTTTGGCCTGAAAGGGCGCGAAGACCTGCCGGTGCGCGTGTTGTCCGCCGGCCAGAAGCGCCGTGCCATGCTGGCACGCCTGGCCACGCGGCGTGCCAAGCTGTGGGTGTTGGACGAACCCTTTACGGCCCTGGACGTGCAAGCCGTGGACATGCTGGCCGGGGTCATCAGCGGCCATATTGCCAACGGCGGCATGGCGGTCATCACCAGCCACCAGGGCATGAGCATGCCCGGTGGACGCGTGGTGCAACTGTGAACGCACTACTGGCCACCCTGCGGCGCGACCTGCTGATGGTGATGCGGCGCAAGAGCGAGGTGCTGACGGCATTGTTTTTCTTTGTCATTGTGAGCAGTCTTTTTCCACTGGGCATTGGCCCGGAGCCTGCGCTGTTGCGCAAGATCGCGCCCGGCGTGCTGTGGGTGGGGGCTTTGCTCGCCACCATGCTGGGCCTGCAACGCATGTTTGCCGCCGACCATGCCGACGGCACATTGGAACAGATGGCCATTTCACCGACACCGCTGGTGTGGCTGGTGGTGGGCAAAATTGCCGCGCATTGGCTGGTGTGCGGGCTGCCGCTGGTGCTGATCGCCCCGGTGCTAGGCCTGCAGTTTGACCTGGATGCCGGCGCTTTGGGTGTGTTGATGCTGGCCCTGCTGCTGGGCACACCACTGCTGTCGCTGATAGGTGCCATTGGCGCCGCGCTGACCTTGGGTGTGCGTGGCGGCGGCGTGTTGCTGAGCCTGCTGGTCTTGCCGCTGTACATTCCAGCATTGATATTTGGGGCCGGTGCGGTAGAGGCCCAGGTGTCGGGCCTGGGGGCCGGTGGCCACCTGTCGCTGCTGGCCGCCATGTTGGTATTGGCCGCATTTTTTGCGCCATGGGCCGTTACGGCCGCTTTGAGGATTGCATTGGAATGAACAACCGATTGATCAACTGGTTCAAGTTTGCCAGCCCGCACAGCTTCTATCCGCTGGCCGGCAAGATGATTCCGTGGTTCTGGGCGCTGACCGTGTTGTTCGGTGCCGCGGGTCTGTGGCTGGGTTTTTTTGTCGCCCCCACGGACGCCACGCAAGGCGAGGGCTACCGCATCATCTTTATCCACGTGCCAACCTCGTGGATGTCCATGGTCATCTACACCGTTATGGCCGGCTGGGCCGCGCTGGGCCTGTCGCTCAATGCCCGGCTGTCGAGCATGATGGCGCAGGCCCTGGCTCCGACCGGCGCGCTGATGGCGTTTCTGTCGTTGTGGACCGGTGCCTTCTGGGGTAAACCCATGTGGGGCACCTGGTGGGTGTGGGACGCACGGCTGACGTCTGAACTGATTTTGTTCTTCTTGTACCTGGGCTTCATGGCGCTGCAGGCGTCCATAGACGACCCGCGCCGGGCTGACAAGGCGGGCGCCATTCTGGCCCTGGTGGGGGTGGTCAATGTGCCTATCATCTACTTCTCGGTCACCTGGTGGAATACGCTGCACCAGGGTTCTTCAGTGGCGATTGGCAAGTCGCCATCCATGGTGATTACCATGCTGTGGGGCATGCTGCTGATGGCGCTGTGCCTGTGGTCGTATTCCATTGCCGTGGCGCTGAAACGCGTGCGCGCCATCATTCTGGAGCGCGAAGCCCATGCCGATTGGGTCCAACAACTGTCCGAGGTGGCCGCATGAACTGGAACTCCGCCGCAGACTTTTTTGCCATGGGCGGCTACGCCCTCTATGTGTGGGGCAGCTTCGGCGTCTGTGCCCTGGCCTTTGTTGTGGAACCAATTCTGATTGCCCACCGTCATAGGCAGATCGTGCAAACCTTGCACCGCCAGGCACTGGCCGAAAAAATGGAAACGGAACACACGTGAAACGCTGGAAAAAACGCGCGGCCATCATGGGCGCAGGACTCGTCGCCGTTGGCATTGCAGCAGCCCTGGTGCTCAATGCACTCAACAGCAATATTGCGCTGTATGTCACACCGAGTGACGTCATCGCCGGCAAGGCGCCCAAGCTGCAGGCCTTTCGTGTGGGCGGCCTGGTCAAGGCCGGCACGCTGCGTCGCGACAACCTGACGGTGCACTTTGTGGTGACCGATCTGGTGCAAGAGATTCCGATAGCCTACACCGGCATCCTGCCGGACCTGTTCAAAGAAGGCAAAGGCGCCGTGGTGCAGGTCAAGCCGACCAAGGAAGGTGCCGACTACATTGCCACCGAGGTACTGGCCAAGCACGACGAAAACTACATGCCGCCTGAGGCCAAGGACGCGCTGGACAAGGCGCAAAAAAGCAAAGGAGCAAACGCCCCATGACCCCCGAACTCGGACACTTTGCGCTGATACTGGCGCTGTGCGTCTCGCTGCTGCAAGGCCTGCTGCCCATCTTCGGCGCGGCCTATGGCCGGCGCGAATGGATGGTGCTGGCCCGTCCCGCCGCGCAGGCCAACTTCCTGCTCACGCTGGCGGCCTTTGCCGCGTTGGCCTGGAGCTTCTACGCCAATGACTTTTCGGTGCTCTATGTGTCGGAACACTCCAACGCGCAGTTGCCCACCATGTACCGCTTCGGTGCGGTTTGGGGCGGGCATGAAGGCTCGCTGTTGCTGTGGGTGTTCATGCTGTCGGGCTGGGGCATAGCGGTCGCGCAGTTCTCGCGTGCGCTGGATGACGCCATGGTGGCGCGGGTGCTGGGTGTGCTGGGCCTGGTGGCTTCTGGCCTGCTGTTGTTCATTCTGTTCACCTCCAACCCGTTTGAGCGCCTGCTGCCGGCGGCTGACAACGGGCGCGACCTGAATCCGCTGCTGCAAGACCCTGGCTTGGTGTTTCACCCGCCCATGCTGTACATGGGCTATGTCGGTTTTGCCGTGGCCTTTGCCTTTGCCATTGCCGCGCTGTTGTCAGGCCGCCTGGATGCCGCCTGGGCCCGCTGGTCGCGCCCCTGGACCACTGCGGCCTGGGCCTTTCTGACCACGGGCATTGCCATGGGCTCATGGTGGGCCTACTACACACTGGGCTGGGGCGGCTGGTGGTTTTGGGACCCGGTGGAGAACGCATCCTTCCTGCCCTGGCTGTTGGGCACGGCCCTGCTGCACTCACTGGCCGTTACCGAGAAGCGTGGAAGTTTCAAGAGCTGGACCGTGCTGCTGGCCATTGGCGCCTTCTCGTTGTCGCTGTTAGGGACCTTTCTGGTGCGCTCCGGTGTGTTGACATCGGTCCATGCCTTTGCCAGCGACCCACGGCGTGGCATCTTCATCCTGGCCTTGCTGGTCGTGGTGGTCGGCTCGTCGCTGGTGCTGTTTGCCTGGCGTGCGCCCAAGGTGGCACTGGGTGGGTCGTTTGGTCTTGTGTCGCGTGAGTCGCTGCTGTTGACCGGCAATGTGCTGCTGGTGGTGGCCTGTGCATCCGTGTTGCTGGGAACGCTGTACCCGCTGTTGATTGATGCTCTGAACCTGGGCAAGATATCGGTCGGTCCACCGTACTTCAACGCTGTGTTTGTGCCGGTCATGGTGCCTGCGGTGTTCCTGATGGCCGCCGTGCCGCTGGCCAAATGGAAGCATACGGACGTCAAAGACATGGCACTGCGCCTATGGGTTCCCGCCGGTCTGGCGGTGCTGGCAGCCGGGCTGGTGCCCAGCCTGATGGGCGGTTGGACGGCCTTGACCGCCTTGGGCGTAGCGCTGTCGGTGTGGTTGGGCGCCTCGGGTGTGGTGCAGGTTGCACGGCGCCTGAAGAGCGACCGGCCACCGGCATCCTTCTGGGCCATGCACCTGGGGCATTTTGGTATCGCGGTGTTCGTGTTTGGCGTGACCATGGTCGGCGGCTTTCAAGAAGAGCAGGACGTGCGCATGGAGCCCGGCGACACCGTTCAGGTTGGTGGTCACCAGTTCAAGATGAATGGCGTCAGCGAAGTGCCTGGCCCCAACTACACAGCCATGCGCGGCGAGTTCGAGGTCAGCCGCAACGGCTCCACGCCGCATCTGCTGCATCCGGAAAAGCGCAACTATTTCTCGTCCAGCATGCCCATGACCAATGCAGCCATTGATGCGGGCTTTACCCGTGATGTATATGTATCGCTGGGCGAGCCGCTGGAAGGCAAGGCCTGGGCCGTGCGCGTGTACTACAAACCGTTTGTCGACTGGATCTGGGCTGGCTGCTTGTTGATGGCACTGGGCGGCGTGTTTGCCGTGGCGGACCGCCGCTACCGCATGCGGGCCACATCGGCGGCCAAGCTGGGCACCGTTGTACAGGGGGCAGCAGCATGAAATCCAAACTGACGATGTTGCTGCTGCTGATACCGCTGGCCCTGTTTCTGGTGCTGGTGTTCTTCTTGGCCAGGGGTTTGAACCTGGACCCGCGTGAGGTGCCGTCGCCCTTGGTGAACAAGGCGGCGCCGGCATTCAACGTGCCGCAGTTGCAACAGGCCGATGCCAAGTTTTCACCGGAGAGTATGAAGGGCCAGGTGTGGGTGTTCAACGTGTGGGCCTCTTGGTGTGTGGCCTGCCGTGTGGAGCATCCGGTGCTGATGGAGTTTGCGCGTGCCCACAAGGTGCCGCTGGTGGGGCTGGACTACCGCGACCAGCGCAAGGACGCCTTGGCCGTGTTGCAGCGCCAGGGCAACCCTTACGACCTGATCGCCTTTGACGCCGATGGCCGCGTGGGTATTGACTATGGGGTGTATGGCGTGCCCGAAAGCTACGTCGTCGACAAGGCCGGCGTCATCCGCTTCAAACAGATTGGGCCCATCACCGCCGACGTGCTGGAAAAGACCATCATCCCTTTGATTACCGAGCTTCAAAAATCGTGAAATATTTTTACGCATTGCTGTTGGCCGTGGTGGCCATGGGCGCGGCCAACGCCAAAGAGGCCACGCCCATGGCCGAAGACCCGGTGGTGGAGCAACGCCTGATTGCCATTTCGCAAGACATGCGTTGCCTGGTCTGCCAAAACGAATCGCTGGCCGGCTCGCGTGCTGACCTGGCCATGGACCTGCGCCGCGAGTTGCGTGAGCTGATACGCCAGGGCAAGAGCGATGAAGAGGTCAAAGAGTTCATGGTCAACCGCTATGGTGACTTTGTGCTGTACCGCCCGCCCGTCAAGCCAACCACCTGGTTGCTGTGGGCGGGGCCGTTTGGGCTGATGGTGTTGGGCGTGGCGGGTTTGTTTGTCTACCTGCGCCAGCGCAACAAGGCCATTGCCGGCACGGGCACAACCGGTTTGACCGATGACGAGCGCAAACGGGCAGAGGCCCTGCTACAGGAAGGCGAGAACACATGATAGGTTTTTGGTTGGCCGTGGCGCTGGCGGTATTGCTGGTGCTGGCATGGCTGTTTCGCCCCTTTTTGATGAAGTCCACAGCAGGCGGCGTATCGCGCAAGCAACTCAATGCCAGCATCTACCGCGACCAGTTGGCAAAGCTGGAACGGGACCGCGCCGACAACATGATTGCCGATGCCGACTACACGGCGGCCCGTGCCGAACTGCAGCGCCGGGTGATCGACGACACCCAGGTGGCGGACGATGCGGCCACACTGAAGGCACCCAAGAAAACCATGGCCTTCATCGGCCTGGCCCTGCCCATAGCAGCCATTGCGCTGTATATGGCACTGGGCAAGCCAGCCACGCTGGACCCCAATGGCCCGCAGCGCCCGGTGACGGCGCAAGATGTGGAGACCATGGTGCAGAACCTGGCGCAAAAGCTGGAAAAAGACCCCAGCAATCTGCAGGGCTGGGTCATGTTGGCACGCTCCTACAAGATGCTGGGCCGCCCGATGGATGCCGAGAAGGCGTTTGAACATGCGGGCACGTTTTTGGACAACGACGCGCAACTACTGGCTATTTACGCCGACGTAGCGGCTACCAACGCCAACGGCAGCTTTGCCGGCAAGCCGCTGCAGCTCATCGAAAAGGCACTGCGCGTAGACCCCAAGAACGCCATGGCCCTGTGGCTGGCGGGCACGGCGGCCTACCGTGGCAAGCAGTTCAACGAGGCCATCCGCATCTGGGAACGCTTGACGTCCGAGGTGGAGCCCGGGTCCGAAGACGCGCGCATGCTGCAGGAGGCCATTGAGGCGGCCTACGGCGCCATGGGCAAGACGGCCCCCGCGATGGTCGCCAAGGCAGCAGCGGCACCGCCGGCCAAGGGCGATGGTAGTGCCCCAGCAGCGAGTGTCAGCGGCGTGGTGGAACTGGACGCATCACTCAAGGCCCGGGCTGCGCCCACCGACACCGTGATGGTCATCGCCCGCGCACCCGGCATGCGCATGCCGCTGGCCGTGCTGCGCACACCGGTGTCGCAGTGGCCGCTGAAGTTCAGTCTGGACGACAGCCTGTCCATGAGCCCGCAAGCGCGTATCTCGGGAGCCACCGAGGTCGAAATACAGGCCCGCATCTCCAAAACCGGCATGGCGCAGCCTGAGCCGGGTGACCTGATCTCCAAGGTGCAAACCGTCAAGGTGGGTGCCAGCGGGCTTAAGCTGCTGGTCAACGAAGTGCGGCAATAGGCTCTCCTGCCCCGCATCGTTTCTTTGCACGGCGCGGCAGGC
>JACXTT010013949.1_pt1 | contig 10544 bp, 6 predicted proteins | sample 9270951 | NCBI WGS metagenome assembly JACXTT01 (sample SAMN15532306, study PRJNA645909) | rock metagenome | isolation source: weathered quartz diorite | place: Puerto Rico | collected 2017-06-21
AACCTTGCCGGCCAATGCGGCCTTGGCGAGGCCGGCACCAATCGAGGCGGCGACTTCGGCAACCGAAACGGGTTTATCGAATTGGCGGACGGATTTGTCCGGAAGCGTAATGGCGACCATGCTGACTCCTGAAGCTGAAAACAAAAAAGCGCGGACGAGCCGCGCTTTTCAGAGGAAACGAAAAGGGATTGCCCGGTTATAGCGAGAAGGAGAAGCGACGAGTTGGCGGTGTCATAACCATGTTCTTGCCCGCACGAAGGCGGCCCTTTCACATTGTTGCCCCGACGCTTGCGCAGAGGCGAAATTGATTGGCTGTATTATAGCAAAACTATGAAACCAAACGACCTCAAAGCCACTTTCAAGTGGGACGACGCCCTCCTCCTCGATGACCAACTCAGCGATGAGGAGCGCATGGTGCGCGACCAGGCCCACGCCTATTGCCAGGACAAACTGCAACCGCGTGTGCTCAAGGCCAATCGCGAGGAAAAATTCGATCGCGAGATCATGAATGAAATGGGCGAACTCGGCCTGCTGGGCTCGACCATCGAAGGCTACGGCTGCGCCGGCGTCAATCATGTTTGCTACGGCCTGGTGGCGCGCGAAGTCGAGCGCGTCGATTCGGGTTATCGCTCGGCCATGAGCGTGCAATCCTCGCTGGTAATGCATCCGATTTACGCCTATGGCAGCGAAGCACAGCGCGAAAAATGGCTGCCCAAACTTGCGACCGGCGAATTGATCGGTTGCTTCGGTCTGACTGAACCGGATGCCGGCTCCGATCCTTCTTCAATGAGCACCCGCGCAAAAAAAGTCGATGGTGGTTATCAATTGCATGGCGCCAAGATGTGGATCACCAATTCCCCGGTCGCCGATGTGTTCGTGATCTGGGCCAAGGCGCCCGGCGACGACGGCAAGGAAGAGATCCGCGGCTTCGTGCTGGAAAAAGGCATGAAGGGTTTGTCGGCACCAAAGATCGAAGGCAAATTTTCCCTGCGCGCCTCCATTACGGGTGAAGTCGTGATGGATCAGGTATTCGTTCCCGAGGAAAACCTGCTGCCCAATGTCAAAGGGCTCAAGGGGCCGTTCGGCTGCCTGAACAAGGCGCGCTACGGCATCAGCTGGGGCGCCATGGGTGCGGCCGAATACTGCTGGCAGGCGGCGCGCCAGTACACCATGGACCGCATGATGTTCGGCAAGCCCTTGGCTGCCACGCAATTGATCCAGAAAAAACTGGCCGATATGCAGACCGAAATTACCCTCGGTCTGCAAGGCGCGCTGCGTCTCGGCCGCCTGCTCGACGAAGGCCGCGCCACGCCGGAAATGATCTCGCTGATGAAGCGCAACAATTGCGGCAAGGCGCTCGACATCGCCCGCGTTGCCCGCGATATGCACGGTGGTAATGGCATTGCCGACGAATACCATGTGGTCCGCCACATGATGAACCTCGAGGCGGTCAATACCTACGAAGGTACCCATGATGTGCATGCCCTGATCCTGGGCCGCGCGCAAACGGGATTGAACGCTTTCGGCTGAACGCCAAGCCCGGGCCAAGGCCTTTTCCCGATTTCGCAGAATGGCTATTGGCGCGGCTTTCCAGGCATTTTTGCTTCAAAAGGCGCGCCAATAGGCGATCTGCGTAATTTTCCCCTCAGCCCGTTGCGAATCGCCAAGCCCGCGCCACCGCCAGCAAGTCGCACCGCAATTTCTGCACTTCGTCGCCCGGCACTTATGGAACGCGGCGGTTTTGCGCACACTGCAATCATTCGGGAACCTCCCGACAATGCGAGAGTGATCATGCGGAGAACCACCATGAACGGCAAAGCAATGAAGCACGCAGCGCTGCTGGTCGCGCTGCTGTCCATCGGCAACGTCTGGGCGCAGGACAAGCCCGATGCGAGGGCGGAGAAAAACGTCGAGCAAAAAACGGAACGCAAGGGTTTCAGCGCCGGTTTCGATATCAGCGATTCCGCCAGCGCGCGCCAGGTCGGCCTGCCGATTTATCCGGGCGCCAAGGCCAGCCGCGATAGCGAGAACGAATCCGCGGCCGCCAATCTGTCCATCTGGGCCGGTGCCTTCGGCGCCAAGCTTGTCGTCATGAAGCTGGAAACCGGGGAAACGCCCGACAAGGTCGCCAGTTATTACCAGGACGCCTTGCGCAAATTCGGCAACGTGCTCGATTGCAGCAAGGGCGCCGCGGCGGGCGACGAGAGCAAGAAATCCGCGGCGGACGATACCCTTCGCTGCGACAAGGGCGTAATGATCAAAGGCAGCAAGCTCTACAAGGCGGGCAGCAAACGCATGCAGCATATTGTCGGCATCGATCCCTATGGCGACGGCACCCGTTTCCAGCTTATCTATCTGGAAGCCAAGGGGGTCGACTAGGCCGCCTTATTCGGCGGCCCGCTCGGTCGGCCGCACATTGAGGTATTTGATTTCCGGAGCGATAGCGCCGCGCACCAGCTTGACCATGCTATCGCGCTGGATGCGGCTGGCATCGAGGGTCTGGTGCAGTTTGTCGATGGAATCGATGGCGATGCCATCGATGCCGACAATCAGATCGTCCAGTTGAATTCCGCCACGTGCCGCCGGGCTTTCCGGGTCCAGCGACTGCACCCGCACCGCGGACACCTGCTCGAGTTCAAAGGCCAGAGCGACGCGACGATGCAGCGTGGCATTGCTGCCGCCCACGCCCAGATAGCTGCGGCGCACCCGTCCATGCTGCATCAATTGCGGGATCACCCAGGTCGCGATATCGATGGCGACAGCAAAACAGATCGACTGCGCGCCACGGATGATGGCGGTGTTGACGCCGATCGCTTCACCGCGCGAATTCAATAATGGCCCCCCGGAATTGCCGGGATTGAGCGCGGCATCGGTCTGGATCACGTCGGGGATCAGGCGCCCGGTACTGGCGCGCATGCTGCGACCCAGGGCGCTGATGATGCCGGCCGTCACGGTATGCTCGAAACCGAGCGGGTTGCCGATGGCAATGGCGATTTCCCCGCGCTTCAGCCCGGCGGAGGCACCCAGGCGGGTGGCAGGCAAGGAGGTGCCGATGGCGCCGTCGATGCGCAGCACGGCGAGATCGGTATCGGCATCGTCGCCCACCCAGCGGGCCGCGAACTGCTGGCCGTCGCTGAACGAGACGCGGTATCCCAGTTCAGCCGAACGCCGCGGCTGGCCGGCACGCACCACATGCGAGTTGCTCAGCAGATAGCCATCCGGCGTGAATAGAAAACCGGAGCCGCCGCCCTCGCGCTTCTCACCCCGCGCACCGTCCCGCAGCAGGTGGACCGCCGCCACACCGGCGCCAACTTCGTCCACCACGCGGCTGACGGTTTGCGAATATGCGTCCAGCAGAAATTGATCGTTCGCGCCCATGGCCTTCTTTCCGAATGCCCTGCAGATGGGACTGGCATCGCCTCCTTTCAAGAGCGGCTTGCAACGACCGGACGCTGGCGCACGGAGCAAAGTGCCGGCAATGATTTAACATCGCCACATCGACCATGCTTCAGGATCCCGCCATGCCCTATCTCATCCAGCTCAGCGACAAGCCCGACTCCGGAAAGCTGCGCGCCGAAACGCGCAATGCCCATCTCGATTACCTCGACGCCAACAAGCAGCTGTTGCTGGCAGCCGGTGCCCTGATCGAGGACGATGGCAGCGGCGGCAGCGGCAGCATTTACATCGTCGATACCGATAACCGTGCTGAGGCCGAACGCTTTCTGGCAGGCGATCCTTTTCATCAGGTCGGGCTGTTCGGCAAGGTCGTGATCACCCGCTGGCGAAAGGCGTTTTTCAACCGTGAACGCCTGGTTTAGAGCTTTCAAACCCCAGCATTGGCGCGGGTTTTGAGGCATTGACAGGAGCGCACCGGAGAGGGGGTTTGAGCGGGGTTTCGCAGGCACAACTGCTTGTGCCTGCGCCGCGAAAACGGGTGAGGCTGTGCCGAACACCCCCGCGCATTGCGTGGGGATCGACGCAGCGCGATCTGGCAAGGAATGCCTCAGTCGATATGATTGCGCGTCCAGTGAATTTGCTTTTCAAACTCCAGCATTGGCGCGGGTTTTGAGGCATTTTTGGCCTGGAAGCCGCGCCAAATGGCGATCCGCGATTCTTCAGCCGCGGCAAAAGATGCGCCGCCGAGACGTGCGGGCCCAGCCGACTTGAGGGGCGGCGCAAATTTGACTGCGGCCAGCGCCCTTTTTCCTGCGCTTCATCCCGGTCAGGCGTCAACTCGTCGCACCGGCATAGGGCTGGCGGCGGCAAAAAAGTACAGTACCTCCTGTTATGTGTGCCGACCCCGATCCGGGGATGTTTGCGGATGGGTTGTCCCTGTGCAAAGGGCGATAATACGAGTCTGGAAGACAGCGCCTTCGGCGCCTCAAGCCAGTAGATAAAAACCAATTCAGGAAATGCCAACAATGCTTCGTCACGCTTCACTCGCTTTGTTCATGATCGTTTTCATCGCCGCGCTCGCCGCCTGCGGCCGGGCGCCGGCCGCGGCCGACAAGAATGCCGCCGTCCGTCCGCTGCTGATTTCCGCCGAGGACCTGCTGACCATCAGCAACAGCGCCCTTACCTCGGGCCCCACCATCACCGGCACGGTGCAGCCCGAACGCCGCGCCGATCTGCGCGCCGAGATCTCGACCGTGGTGCTGCAGGTATTGAAGGAAAACGGCGATGTGGTGCGCCGCGGCGATCTGCTGGTGCGCCTCGATGACACCGCCATCCGCGACAGCCTCGCCTCGGCCGAAACCTCGACGCGTGCCGCCGACCAGGCCTTTGTGCAGGCCGAGCGCCAGTTCCAGCGCATGACCACCCTGCGCGCTTCGGGCATGGCCTCGGTGCAGGCGCTGGAAGACGCCGAAATCCGTCGCAACAATGCGCAAAGCGATCTGGCCGCAGCCAGGACCCGTGCGGTCCAGGCCCGCCAGCAGCTGACGCGTACCGAGGCACGCGCGCCCTTCGACGGCATCGTCAGCGACCGCAAGGTTTCGGCCGGCGATACGGTGCAGATCGGCAAGGAGCTGGTCAAGGTCATCGACCCCAACAGCATGCGCTTCGAGGGTCTGGTGTCCGCCGACCGCATCGGCGACGTCAAGGCTGGACAGACGGTCAGCTTTCGCGTCAACGGCTATGGCGAACAGATCTTCCTGGGCAAGGTCAGGCGCGTCAACCCGGCGGCGAACGCCACCACGAGGCAGGTCGAGGTGCTGGTCGATTTCATCGGCAACAAGCAGCCGAAGCTGGCCGGCCTTTATGCCGAGGGTCATGTCGAAGCCGGCAGCGTGAACAGCCTGACGATTCCTGCCGGCACGATCGTGCGCGACGGCGACAAATCCCTCGCCTGGCGATTGAACGGCAACGCCCTGCAGAAAGTGACCCTGCAACTGGGTGATCGCGACGCCCGCACCGGCGATTTCGCGGTGAAGAGTGGTCTCAAGGACGGCGACCAGCTGATCCGCAATCCGAGCAGTGGCCTCAAGGACGGACAGAAAATTGAATTGGCTGCTCCCGCCAAGACGCCACCGATGAACAACACCGCCACCGCAACCACTGACGCGAGGAAATAGCCATGTTCCTTTCCGATTTCAGCATCAAGCGGCCGATACCGACGGTCGTCATCATCATCGGCCTGATGTGCCTGGGCCTGCTGGCGCTCAAGAACCTGCGCGTCAACCAGAACCCCGATGTGGAGATGCCGGTGCTGGTGGTCAATATCCCCTACCCCGGCGCTTCGCCGGAGACGGTGGAGCGCGAGGTCATCAATCGCATCGAGAAATCCCTGCAAAGCATTTCGCAGGTCTACCAGATCAATTCCACCGCCAGCGAAAGCTCGGCGCAGATCCAGATCATCTTCAATTTCAAGAAGAACATGATCGAGGCCTCGGACGAGGTGCGCAATGCCATTGCCTCGGTGCGCTACAAATTGCCGGTGGAAATGCGCGAGCCGGTCATACAGCGTCGCGACCCCTCCGCGCAGCCGATCATGCAACTGGCCCTGTCGTCGAGCTCGCTCAGCCATGCGCAGATTTCGCGGTTGGCCGAGGACACGCTCTCCGACAAATTCCGCGCCATCGATGGCGTTTCCGTGGTCACCGTCAACGGCTCGCTGAAGCGCGAACTGTCGGTATTGCTGCGCGCCGAAAAACTGCGCGAATACAACGTCTCGGTCACCGAGGTGGTGAACGCCCTGCGCAACCAGAACACCACGGCGCCGGTGGGCCGCGTCAAGGGCACACTCGACGAGCAGAGCATTCGCCTGGTCGGGCGCATTGAATCGCCGGCCGAGTTCGAGCAGATCACGCTCAAACGCAACGGCAATGAAGTGGTGCGGCTCGGCCAGGTGGCGACCATCGCCGACGGTTTCGCCGAATTGGCCGGCTACAGCGTGCGCAACGGCAATCCCAATGTGGGCATTTCCATCACCCGCTCGCGCGACGCCAGCACGGTTTCCGTGGCCAACAAGATTCGCGACCTGGTCGCCGAGATCAATAAAACCCTGCCGGAAAAAACCCAACTGGAGGTCACCCAGGACGGCGGCAAGAACGCGCAGCGCAGCCTCAACAATGTGATCGAGTCGCTGATGCTGGGCGCGGTGCTGACCATTTTCGTCGTCTATGCCTTCCTCAATTCCTGGCGCTCCACCCTGATTACCGCCTTGAGCCTGCCGACCTCGGTGATTGCCGCTTTCATCGCCGTCTGGCTGTGCGGCTTCACGCTGAATTTCATGACCTTGCTGGGTCTGTCCCTGGCCATCGGCGTGCTGATCGACGACGCTATCGTGGTGCGCGAGAACATCGTGCGCCATATGGAACTGGGAGAAGATCGTCGCACTGCGGCCAGTAATGGCACTGCCGAGATCGGCCTGGCGGTCGCCGCCACCACCTTTTCCATCATCGCGGTATTCATTCCGGTGGCCTTCATGCAGGGCGGCGCCGGCGAATGGTTTCGACCCTTCGCGCTGACGGTGGCGTCCTCGGTGCTGGTCAGCCTGGGCATTTCCTTCACGCTCGATCCGATGCTGTCGGCATACTGGGGCGACCCGGTCGGCTATGCACATCAGCCTAAAAAGGGCCTGAGCCTGTGGCTGGCCAAATTCAATGCCTGGTTTGATCACCAGTCCGATCGCTACGGCAATGTCATCGCCTGGGCGCTGCACCATCGTCGCTGGATGGCGCTGATTGCCGGCGCCAGTTTTGTCGCCGCCATCGTGCTTCACGTCGCCTTCGGCGGCTCGAGTTTCCTGCCTTCCGCCGACAGCGGCAACCTGATGGTCGATGTGCGCACGCCTTCCAGCGCCAGCCTCGGCTACTCGCGCCTCAAGGTCGAGAAGGCGGCGGAACTGGCGCGTGGCCTCAAGGAAACCGTGGCGACCAACAGCAATGTTTACGCCGGCGGCGGCCGCGTTTATGTCGACATCGGCAAGAGCACCGACCGCAAGCGATCGGCCATCGAGATCGCCATTGAATTGCGCCAATTGCTGACGCAAATCGTCGGCGCCGAATATACCGTGCTCGACGATCTCAACAACGGTGCTCGCAAGCCGGTGCAGATCCAGTTTTCGGGGCCGGATTCACGCAAGTTGATGGACATCACCAGCGATTACATGGACAAGCTGTCCAAGGTACCGGGCGCGGTCGACGTCGGTCTTTCCGAACAGAATCCCAAGGATGAATTGCGCATTGAACTGAACCGCGGCCTCGCCAATTCGCTCGGCATTTCCGTGGGCGACGCGGCCAATGCGCTGCGCGTTGCCTTTGCCGGGGTGGAAGTCGGCGACTGGGTCGATCCCACCGGCGAATCGCGCGATGTGGCGGTGCGCCTGCATCCGGATGACCGCGTCAACGCCAGCAATATCGAGCGCCTGCCGATCGCGGTGGCCGGCAGCAATATGATGGTGCCCCTGGACCAGATCGCCAAGATCACCATGGGCAAAGGCCCGGCGCAAATCCAGCACGCCGACGGCAAACGCACCATCACGGTATCGGCCAATGCGCAGGGTCGTTCGCCCGGTGAAATCACGGCGGATGCGCTCAAGATCGCCAAGCAGATCGATTTCCCGGCCGGCTATGGCCTCGAGCTGGGTGGCGCTGCGCGCGACCAGAAGGAATTGTTCACGGAGATGATCATTGCCCTGGTCATGGGCATCGGCCTCATGTATCTCATCCTCGTCATCCAGTTCGGCTCCTTCACGGCACCGCTGGCGGTGATGCTGTCCCTGCCGCTGAGCCTGATCGGCGTGGTGCTCGCCTTGCTGCTGACGCGCGGCACCATCAACCTGATGAGCCTGATCGGCATCATCATGCTGATGGGCCTGGTGGCCAAGAATGCCATCCTGCTGCTGGATTGCGCTCGCAAGGAAGAAACCCAGGGCGTCTCGCGCGAAGAGGCGCTGATGCATGCCGGACGCGTGCGCCTGCGGCCGATCCTGATGACGACCTTCGCCCTCATCGCCGGCATGCTGCCGGTGGCCATCGGCTTGGGCGAAGGCGGCGAGTTCTACCGGCCACTCGCCATCGCCATCATCGGCGGCACCATCACCTCCACCATCCTCACCCTGCTGGTGGTGCCGACTTTCTACGACAGCATTGAAATCGCCCGCGACCGCATGTTCGCAAAATTCCATCGCCGCGAAGCGCGATGGAATACGGCGATTGCCTTTGTGATGACCTTTGTGGAACTCATCCTCACACTGATCCTGGTGCGATTTGCTTTCCGTATGCTTATATTGGGCCTGAACTGGTCAAGCGAGCGCCGCGATGCGCGCCGCAGCGCCCCGCCGCCGGTGGTTGCCAAAAAAGCCAAGATGGTCGAGCTCTGAAAGGGGCTTAGCCGGATTTTGCAGAACGCCATTTGGCGCGGCTTTCGGAGCAAAAATGCTCCGAAAGCCGCGCCAGTGCTGGGGTTTGAACTTTCGGGCCCATCGACCTGCGGGTCCATAAAGCCGACCAGCGCTGAAAATCCGACTCTTGCGCCCTAGGGGAAAACCCCAATTGCCCCCTGCGGGTCGCTCACCTAGAATCGTGACTCTTGCCCACAAGGCATGTTTGCGAGAAATCGATGGATACCCTGATGCCGCAGGACGGCGTTATCAACCCGCTGTTGAAGCCCTGGACGACGCCCTATGGCCTGCCGCCCTTCGGCGAATTCAATGCACAGCATTTCGCGCCGGCCTTCGCCGCCGCCCTGAGTTCGCATCGCGATGAAGTCGAGGCCATCTCCGCGCAGACTGTGGCGCCGGATTTCGAAAATACCATCGCCGCCTTCGACAAAAGCGGGCGGCTTCTGAACCGCGTCAGGGCCTTGTTCGACAACCTTTGCTCCTCGGAGACCTCGCCCGAACTGCAGGCCGCCGAGCGCGAGTTGGCCGCGCCTCTCGCGGCGCACGGCAATGCAATCTATATGAACGCCGCCCTGTTCAAGCGTATCGACGGCCTTTACCAGCAGCGCGCTTCGCTGGCTCTGGAAGCGGAACAGTTGCGCGTGCTGGAGCGCATTCACCTCGATTTCGTCCGCGCCGGTGCCCGCCTGGCGCCGGCCGCACAGGCCCGCTATGCGCAGATTGTCGAACGTCTGGCCCAGCTTTCCACCCGCTTCACGCAGAATGTGCTTGCCTCGGAAGCCGCGTATCGTCTGGTGCTGCGCGATGAGCGCGATATCGCTGGCCTGCCCGCTTCCTTGCTGGCGGCCGCCAAGAATGCAGCGCTGGAACGCGGTGTCGCGGATGGCTGGCTGATCACCCTGTCGCGCTCCCTGGTCGCGCCCTTCCTGACTTTCTCCGACCGCCGCGATTTGCGCGAGCAGGCCTTCAAGGCCTGGACCCGGCGCGGCTGCGGCAACGGCGAGGACAGCGATCCCGCCAACAATCTGCCCATTGCCACCGAGATCATGCGCCTGCGCCTCGAACAGGCGCGCCTGCACGGCTACCGCAATTATTCCGATTACGCCCTGGCCGACATGATGGCGGGCAGCCGCCAGGCGGTGGACGATCTGCTGATGCGCGTATGGAATCCCGCACAGGCCAGGGCGGCCCAGGAGTGCAAGGCACTGCGCGAGATGGCGATTGCCTGCGGCCAGCACGAGCCGATCGAACCCTGGGACTGGCGCTATTACGCCGAGAAGGTCAGGGTCGCACGCTACGACCTCGACGACGCTGCCATCAAGCCCTATTTTCCGCTGGAGCGCATGGTCGAGGCGGTGTTCGATTGCGCGCATCGCCTGTTCGGCCTCGCCTTCATCGAGCGCCCCCAGGTGCATGCCTATCATCCCGATGTCCGCGTCTACGAGGTTCGCGACGGCAACGCCGCCAATCGCCTGGTCGGCATTTTCCTGCACGACAATTTCGCGCGCGCCACCAAGCGCGGCGGCGCCTGGATGAGCTCCTATCGCCTGCAAAGCCGCATCGACGGCAATGTGCTGCCGATCATCGTCAACAACAACAACTTTGCCAAAGGCGCGCCGGGCGAGCCGACCTTGTTGAGCTTCGACGATGCGCGCACCCTGTTCCACGAATTCGGCCACGGCCTGCACGGCCTGCTGTC
>JACXTT010013951.1_pt1 | contig 10544 bp, 11 predicted proteins | sample 9270951 | NCBI WGS metagenome assembly JACXTT01 (sample SAMN15532306, study PRJNA645909) | rock metagenome | isolation source: weathered quartz diorite | place: Puerto Rico | collected 2017-06-21
CGCGAGAGTGGCGAACGCGAACGCGAGTAATCCCGGACTCATCTTCGACATGTGCCCTCCTTCCAACGTGTGAAGCCAGAGCGGGGCGACGCCCAGGTGAGCATCACCGTTCATCCGCCTCGCTTCAGCACCACTTCGATCGCCGCATCCTCGGTAGGCCCGAAGCGACTCGCCGCCTCGTTCGCGCCGTACCACCGTATCTCGAGGACCCGTTCTGCCGGAATCGTCTTCAAGTAATCCGCATCACCGGCGTTGTGGTCGTTCAGCCAGACCCGAATGCCAACGCTCCTCAGCGCCTCGGCAGGCGTTTCAGCGGTCCGGGACGGCCCCGGAAGCCTGGCGAGCTCGTGCTTCGAAAACCAGCGCGGCCGCAGCATTTGAACGATTTCGTACGCCGTGCGTGCCGTGCTGTTCGCTATCGCCCCTTCGATCTCCTCGAAGGTGATAATGTTCGACTTGCGTTGCGCGTACAATGGCACGCCAACCACGAGAGTGGCGAACGCGAGCGCGAGTAACCGCTGACTCACCGTCGACATGTGCCCTCCTTCCAACGTGCGAAGCCACGTCCCTACCGGACCATTGACTACCTCGCCGCCAGCGAAGCCGCGCGCCATACCCAGGGCATCGAAGCGAGTGCCAAGGCGTTCCAGGCCAGAAACAGGAATCGCATCTCCGCCGGCGAGTACGGGCGATCACCCCACAGGAGCAAGACGTCCACGGTGAACCAGGCAGCGCTTGCCGCCAGGAATGCGGCGAGCCACGGATCGCGGGCGCTCGTCCATATCAGCAACGCTTCAGCAGCGAGAAACACGATCAACAGCCACTTGGCCGGTCGTACGCCTAGGACACCGGCGAGTGTCCGGCGGCCGGCGCGTCGATCGGGTTCCAAGTCCATGATTTCGCCGAAGAGATGGGAGTGCATCGCAAACATGGCACCAAATATGAACGTAAACCAGGGCACCTGTGACACGTGGTTCAGCCAACTCGCGAGCACGAAGACGAGCAGGTAACCAGCTTGGTTGAGCACGTCGAAACCAGGACGTCCCTTGAACGCAAACGGCTGGCAATTGTATACGGCGGTCGCCACCAGCAGCGTCGCGAACCACGCCAGTGCCCTGGGTCCGAGTAACAGCGTGAACCAGATCACAAACGGCACCTGTACCAGCGCCATCCGCCAGGGCAAACCCGCGAGCCGTTCCGGTGTCCCTCGCGCCCCGAACAGGTAGGTTCCCTTGCGTGGATTAAATCGGTCCACGTCAAAGTCGACCACGTCATTCCAGCCGTAGATGAGCAAACCGAGCGGGAAGCTCACATACAAGAGGCCGAGCCAGAACTCGGCCTGATCGAGGACCTGTCGCCCGCCCACGGGCACCAGATAAAACCAGATGGATGTGAGCCAAAAACCCGGCCGGGCCGCCTTGACGAGAAATGCGATCTCCTCCGCGAGCCGACGCACACGCTGCGGAGTGGTGACCGCCACCTGCGGCTCCATCACCCGAGCATCGGGGATCATCGATACCCCGCCGCCTGCAGACTGAACAGCTCGGCGTACAGCCCGCCCCGGGTCACCAGCTCCTCGTGCGTCCCCTGGTCCACCAGCTCGCCACCCTGGAGCACCAGGATGCGGTCCGCCATCCGCACCGTCGAAAAGCGATGCGAGATGAGCACCGCCATCCTGCCCTTGGTGAGCTCCGCGAACCGCAGGAACACCTCATACTCGGCGCGCGCGTCGAGCGACGCGGTGGGCTCGTCGAGAATCAGGACCTGGGCGTCCCGCATGTAAGCGCGCCCCAGCGCGACCTTCTGCCACTCGCCTCCCGACAACTCCACTCCCCCGTCGAACCGCCGGCCGAGCATCTGGTCGTATCCCTTGGCCAGGCGGGAGGCGACCGAGTCGGCCAGGCTGCGGCGCGCCGCCTCGCGCACGCGCGCATCGTCCTCCAGCGCCTCGACCTGGCTCACGCCGATGTTCTCCTTCAACACGAAATCGTAGCGCACGAAGTCCTGGAAGATCACGCCGATATTCTTGCGCAGGCTGCTCAAGTCGTACTCCCGCAGGTCCACGCCGTCGAGCAGGATCCGGCCCTCGTCGGGATCGTACAGCCGCGCGAGCAGCTTCACGAGCGTCGTCTTCCCTGCCCCATTCTCCCCGACCAGCGCGATCCGCTCCTCCGGCTCGAACGTGAACGTCAGGTGCCGCACCGCCCAGCGGTCCGAGCCCGGGTACCGGAATCCCACATCCTGGAACTCGAATCCCCGCCGGATCGGCACGGGCACGGGCCGCGCCCCCGGCTTGGACGTGACGCGCGGCTGCACGTCGAAGAAGGTGAACAGGTCTGAGAGATACAGGCTCTGCTCGAACACCTGCGACAGCGAGAGCAGGATGCGCTGGATCAGGTCGCGGCTGGCGCGAAATGAGCCGGCCAGGAACGTCAAGGCTCCGATGGAGAACCGGCCCAGCACCGTGAGGTAGATCGTCACCGCGTAGGCGCCGTAGTAGCCGAGCGTGCCGATGGTCACGAATACGGTGGACACGACGTTGCGCTTGATCGCCAGCCGCTTGTTGGCGTCGTAGAACTCGTCGGACAGTTTGGCATACCGACCCACGAGGAAGTCCGACAGGTTGAAGAGCTTGACCTCCTTCGCAATCTCGTCCGACGCACCCGCGTAGCGCAAGTAGTCGAGCAGCCGCCGCTCCGGGGTCCACTGGAACAACAGCGAATAGCCCAGTGCCGCGTAGTGGGTCTCGCCTAAGAACGACGGCACGACGGCAACCACCAGCAGCAGCAGCAACCAGGGGAGCTGCACCAGCAGCACGGCCGCGAGCGAGATCAGGGTGACCAGGTCCTGGGCCGTGGACAAGAGCAGCGCGACGAGCCCGATCCGTCCCACGGTCTGGCGACGTGCGCGCTCCAGGTGATCGTAGGTCTCCGCGTCCTCGTACTGGGCCAGGTCGAGCGTCGCCGCATGCTCCATCAGCCGCACGCTGATGCGGTTCGAGAACAGGTCGCCGAGCAGGCTCTCGAATAGCGACGACAGGCGGGCCAACCCCTCGCCGCCGACGGCGATGCCGAGCTCGAGCCCCACGAGACCCCCGAGCGACCACCAGTCCACGACGCCTCCGGTCGCGCGCACCTGCATGGCAGCGATCACCCCGTCGATGATCAGCTTGCCGATCCACAGGACGGCCAGCGGGATGAACGACCGGATCACCCGGAGGGCCAGGATCGCGACGGTGTACCCGCGGTGCGTCCGGTAGACGAGCTTGAGGAGGGGCGGCACGTACTTGAGGGCCTGCAGCCGCTCGGACCAGGTCGGCGGCTTGCCGTCGGGCCCGGAAAGCGGGCTCCTGGCACGCGGAACGATGCCGTGCGGGATGAAGCGGGGTGTCGAGGCCGTCACGACCTTAACTTCTCCAAGGGACGGTGCGTCAATATAACCGCATGAAAACGCGGATCGTTGCGTCGCTGCTCATAGCGGGGTTGCTGCCTGTCAGGATAGGGGCACAGCAGAGCACCCTCCCGCAGGACTCAGCGCTCCACGCCCTGAACCGCCTCGCGTACGGGCCCCGACCCGGCGACGTGCCGCGCGTGGCGGCGCACGGGGTGATGCGCTGGATCGACCAGCAGCTCTCGCCCGATCGGATCGACGACGACCGCTTGGCCCGGCGAGAGCGTCGGATTGACATCCTCAGGTACGACCGCGTCGACCTCGCCGCCCTGTACAGCCAGGCGCAGCGGGAGCGGCGCGAGCGCAAAGCGGCCGCGGCGGCCGACACCATGGCCGACAAAGACGCGGCGAGCCCCATCGCGCAACGCGGCCGGCGCCTCGCGAGCCAATTCGCCGATCTAGCAGTGGTCCGCGCCACGCTCTCCGAGCGGCAGCTGTACGAGGTCATGGTGGACTTTTGGACCAATCACTTCAACGTCTACTTCGCCAAGGGGGCCGATCGCTTCCTCGCGCCCGACTACCTCGAGCACACGATACGCCCTCGCGCAATGGGCAAGTTCGAGGATCTCCTGATCGCCACCGCCAGGAGTCCTGCGATGCTGTTCTACCTCGACAACTGGGAGAGCGTGGCGCCCGGCTCCGTCCCGCCGGCGGTCCTACGCGTGCGCGCCCGGCCCATCTTCGGCCCGCGACCGGGCGGGCTTGGTGCGATGCGAAACCCTGCGCGGCAGGACTCGGTACGCCAGCGCGCGCTCGAGCGCATGCCGAAGGGGATCAATGAAAACTACGCCCGGGAGCTGCTCGAGCTGCACACGCTGGGGGTGGACGCCGGGTACACGCAGCAGGACGTGATCGACGTCGCCCGCATTTTCACCGGCTGGAGCATCGAGCGTCCCCAACAGGGCGGAGACCTCGAGTTTCACGACTGGGCGCATGACCGCGGGGAAAAGCTGGTGTTGGGGGTGTGGTTCGAGGGCGGCCACGGCATGGACGAGGGGATCCGGCTCCTCAAGCTCCTGGCCAACCACCCCGCCACCATGCACCACGTGAGCCGGAAGCTGTGCCAGCGATTCGTGAACGACGACCCACCTGACGGCTGCGTGGACGATGCGGTGACGGCGTGGAAACGTTCCAGCGGTGACATGCGTGCAGTGCTGCGGGCCATATTTCACGGCCCCGACTTCTGGGCGGCGGCGAACGTGCGCGCCAAGGTGAAAACACCGCTCGAATTCGTGGTCAGTGCGGCGCGGGCGGTCGCCGCCGAGCCCGACACCTCCCCCCGCCTAGCGCAGGTGGTGGCGCGGCTCGGCGAGCCGCTGTTTCTCCATGTCGCTCCCGACGGGTATCCGGAACGGGAAGCGGCATGGGTAAACAGCGGTGCGCTGCTCGATCGGATGAATGCCGCCGTCGCGCTGGCGTCAGGGAAGCTGCCGGGCGCGGCCGTCGTGCTCGACTCTATCGTACCGGTCGGGGACGCCGACCAATTGATCGGCGCGGTCAATGACAAGATCTTGGGTGGGACGATGTCCGAGAACACGAAGCAGGTTCTCAGACGTGAGTTGGCAGGAATCAGTGACCTTACACGAGCGCGTGCCCTCGCGGTGGGCCTGGCGATCGGCGGACCGGAGTTCCAGAGACAATGACCATCTCGAGAAGAGTGTTCGTGAAGTCAGGCGGTCTCGCTTTGTTCAGCATTGGTCTGGACCCGCTGTTCCTGGCGCGGGCGGCCTTCAGCTCGTACGAGCCCTTGCCGCCCCATGCCGCCTGTTGCCGCCCTGTCTTGGTATGCCTCTTCCAGCGCGGCGCCGTGGACGGGCTCAACATGATCGTGCCCCATGGCGACCCGCTCTATTATCAGGAACGGCCCCGCATCGCTGTGCCCAAGAAAGACGTCCTGGACCTGGACGGGTACTTCGGCCTGCACCCCCGTCTCGCGGCGCTCAAGCCTCTGTGGGATGCAAACAACCTCGCCGCGATCCACGCGATCGGCTCCCCGGACGCGACCCGGAGCCATTTCGACGCGCAAGACTACATGGAGTCGGGCACTCCGGGCGTGAAGGCGACGCCGGACGGCTGGCTCAACCGCTACTGCCAGCACGACCGCGAGCACGAGGACACGCCGTTCCGCGCAGTTGCCTTCGGTCCCCAGCTGCCCCGGATCCTGGCGGGCACCGCTCCCAGCCTCGCGATCGACGACCTGCAGGCATTTGGCCTGCGCGCGCCGCAGCCCGCCGCGCGTGACCGGCTCACGCGCGCCTTCGAGGAGCTGTACGCCGGCTCGGCGACAGGATTGCTCTCGACGTCCTCCCAGGACGCGTTCGAGGCAGTCCAGATGTTGAAGCGGCTCGACCCCGGCCAGTACCGACCTGCGAATGGCGCCGATTACCCGCGCGGCAGGCTCGGAAAGGCGCTGCTCGAGATCGCCCAGCTCATCAAGGCCGATGTCGGGCTCCAGGTGGCCTTCGCGGACGTGACCGGGTGGGACACGCACGTGAATCAGGGAGCGACGGAGGGGCAGCTCGCGGCGCGGTTGAGCGAGATGGGGGAGGCGCTCGCGGCCTTCACTCGCGACCTAGGCGAGCGGATGCGCGACGTCGTCGTACTCACGATGTCGGAGTTTGGCCGCACGGTGCGGGAAAACGGAAGCTCGGGCACCGATCACGGGCACGCGACGGCCATGCTGGTGCTGGGCGGTCCCGTGAACGGAGGCAGGGTCCTGGGAAAGTGGCCGGGGCTCGATCCCGCGCAGCGCTTCGAGGGCCGGGACGTGGCCGTGACTACCGACTTCCGCGATCTGTTTGCCGAGCTCCTGGCGCGCCACCTCGGTGCTCACGACCTGTCCGCGATCTTCCCAGGCTTTACGCCCGACCCGGCGCGCTTCCCCGGCGCGATCAGCGTGTAGCGACCGCTGCGTCCTCGAGCGCCGCGAGCAGCGGCTCCAGCTCCCAAGAGCCGTCGTGCCGCACGCCGTTGATAAAGAACGTCGGTGTGCCGTTGACGCCGCTCGTGACACCGCTCCGGAAGTCTTCTCTCACGCGAGGCGCATACGCCGCGCTGCTGAGCTCGTTCCGGAACCGCGCGACATCGAGGCCCAGGTCACCCGCGTATTCGATCAGATACTCGCCGTCCAGCGCAAACTGCCGCTCGAACAAACGGTCGTGCATCTCCCAGAACTTGCCCTGCGCGCCCGCCGCTTCGGCCGCCTCCGCCGCCTGCTCGGCGTGGGGGTGGCTCTCACGCAGCGGGAAGTTGCGGTACACGAACCGCAGTTTTGGTCCCATCTGTCGCTGAATCGCTTTGACGATGGGGTACGCACGCCCGCAGTGCGGGCACTCGTAGTCGCCGTACTCGACCAGGGTAACGGGCGCATCGGCCGGGCCCCGGCTGTGGTCTCGGGTACCGACCGGCAGAGTCAGTGCCGCAGCCGCATCGCGCCTGGTCACGCGGGCGTCCGCTCGCTGGTGACGGCGTCGAGGGCACGCAGGATGCCGTCCGCTCCCGGGTTGACGCCGATGGGCGAGACGTAGCTCCACCGAATGACTCCATCACCGTCAATGACGAACAACGCTCGCTCGCTGAACCCGTCGCCCTCCCGGTACACGCCGTAGCGGCGCGCAACCGCCCCCTTGGGCTCGAAGTCCGCGAGGAGGGGGAAGTGCAGCTTGCGCTGGTCGGCGAACGCTCTGTGGCACCAGGCGCCATCCACCGAGATGCCGAGCAGCCTGGCGCCGTAACCCTCGAACTCGGACCGGACCTCGTTGTACAGCGCCATCTGATCGCCGCACACCGGGCTCCAGTCCGCAGGATAAAACGCCAGAATCACCGGCTGCCCGCGGTAGTCACGCAGCGAGACGGTCTGATCCGGCGCACTGTGCAGCGTGAAATCGGGCGCCTGAGTCCCGGCAGGAAGCGCACCCGCGGCGACGGGATTCGTATCGGCCATCTGATGTTCCTTTCTCAGGTGTTCCGGGTCCCGGTCTCTGCCGGGACGATCGGCAGCTCGAGACGGTCGGCGTTGCGCAACACGGCGATCGTCGTGCGCGCACCGATCCGCTCGGTGACGAGCAGGCGGTGCAGATCGTCGATCCCCGCAACGGCTTGCCCGTCGAAACCGATGATGATGTCCCCCGCCCCGACGCCCGCGCGTGCCGCCGGGCTGTCCGGCTCCACCCCCGTCACGAGCACGCCGCTCTTCGTGTCGGTGCCGAGCGCCCGCTGTGCCAGCCGCAGCAAGGGCACGTTCTGCCCCGCGACTCCGATCCGGCCGCGGCGGATCTTACCGTGGCGAATGAGCTGGCCGGTCACGACCTTCGCCGTATTGATCCCCACGGCGAAGCAGATCCCCTGAGCAGGAAGGATCACCGCGGTATTGACGCCCACCACGCGGCCCCCCGCGTCCACCAGCGGTCCGCCGGAGTTCCCCGGATTCAACGCTGCGTCGGTCTGGATCACGTCGTCGATAAGTCGCCCGCCCACGGAGCGGAACGAGCGGCCCAGCGCGCTCACGACGCCCGCGGTGACGCTACTCTGGAAGCCGAGCGGGTTGCCGATCGCGATGACCAGCTGCCCGACCCGAAGCGCAGCGGAGTCACCGAACTCGGCGACAATGAGCGAGACCGGGGGGACGCGAATTACCGCCAGGTCCGTATCGGGGTCGTCCCCCACGAGTTCCGCCGCGACCAGCCGACCGTCCGCGAAGGCCACCTCGATCCGCGTGGCCTCATGGACCACGTGACTGTTCGTGAGGACGAACCCATCGGGTGTGAACACGAACCCCGAGCCCTTGCCCGGCACTTCTCGTGCAGTGCGGCCTCGCCGCTCGACCTTGTGTCGCACTTCGACGCTTACAACGGCGGGACCGACCCGCTCGGCCGCTCCAATCACCGCCCGGGAGTACGCGTCGAGCAGCTCGTCGTCGGAGGGCGTTAGCGAGCGGGGTGCAGCATGGGGTGGGAAGACCGTCTCGTCGGATCCGAGCACGGGTGCTGCATTCATGGTATAGACCTCCTCATACCTGGTTACAACGCCGCGGGGTTCCCGCCCCGACCAGGCAGGGGTGCCGTATATTTTTGTCCCTATGGATCTTGCCGGCTCGCTCGCCGTCGTCACCGGCGCAACCGAAGGGATCGGCCGTGCTACGGCCCAGGCACTGGGGCGGGCGGGGTCGCGAGTCGCCATCTGCGCGCGCACTGAAGCCAATGTACACGCTACCGTGCGCCACCTGAAGGCGGAGGGCATCGACTGCATCGGGATGGCGTGCGACGTGTCCGATCCCGCCCGCGTGGATGCGTTCGCGGCGTTCGTGACCCGCGAACGGGGCGTGCCGCAGGTGCTCGTGAACAACGCCGGGATCGGGCGGTTCCGGCCCCTCGTGGAGCTCTCGCTCGAGGACTGGGACAGGACGATGGGGGTGAACGTGCGCTCCCTCTATCTCGTCACGCGGGCGTTCCTCAAGTCGATGCTCAACGCGGGCGCCGGCACCATCGTGAACATCGCCTCGCTCGCCGGGAAGAACGGCGTGGAGGGTGGCACGGCGTACTGCGCATCGAAGCACGCCGTGCTGGGCTTCTCCAAGAGCCTGATGCTCGAGGTGCGCAAGCGCGGCCTCCGGGTCGTGGCCATCTGCCCGGGCTCCGTGGCGACGCCGTTCATGGACAAGCGGGAGCGCGTACGCCCCGCGCCCGACCGCGCGCTCAGCGCCGAGGATGTGGCGCATGCGGTGCTTGCCACGCTGACGGTGGCGGATCGGGCCATGATTAGCGAAGTCGATATTAGACCGACAAGTCCATGAGGCGTGACGGAATTGCGTAGAGGGAAGACGTGGAGGACGGGCGTGGAGAGGCAACCTGGTCCTCAGCGATCGGGCGGCGGATGGTCGTACAATCTGACGATCATCTTGAGAACGAGCGCGGCTTTGTTTTCGAGGGCGACGATCGTCTCGCGGCGCCCCAGGCCGGATCGCCGCGCAACCTGCAACAGGGACAGCACTTCCTGTGCAGAGCCGCGCGCATAGAGCAGGAAGCGACGAAAGTCTGTGATTGTGCCTCGGCCACACCCTTCGGCAATATTGGCCGGCACGGACACGGCAGCCCGGATGAGCTGGTCACCGAGCGTGAAGCGCTCCGATGAACCGAAGGTCCGCACTTGCCCAATGACGTCTGTGGCTATCGACGAGGCGATATCGTGCACGAGCAGCGAACCGGCACTGGCACGTAGAACCATGTTTGACTATGCAAGGTCGGGAGGGGTCTTGTTGTACCCGTTTCACGCAGCCCCTGCACGTTTTCCCTCCACGTCGCGCCTCCACGTCGTCCCTCCACGTTTCTCATGTTAGACCCGATTCGCAGGCTGCTCGCTGAAGCGGGTAAAGCGAAACAAACCCGCGCCTTCTGGCAGACCGCCACCGAGATCCTCAGCGAGTGCGCGGGGGGCGCCCGCGTCGAGCTCACGTACAAGGGATTGAACGAGTCGGGGACGCTCGAAGCGGGCGCACCCGGCACGGACGGCGAAACGTTCCTGACGGACTACCACGACGCCGAGGGCCGCCATGTGAGCGCGCGCTTCAAGGGGCTTCCGGCCGGCTTTCCCGGCGACGTGCTGCGCTCGACCGTCGAGGTCGCGACCCACCTGGCCGTGATGGTGGCGCGTCGCAGCGGGCTCGAGCGCGAGCGCCGACTCGGCACGTTCCTGGTGGAGCTGTCACGGTGGCTCCTGGCGGCGCCCGAGCGCGAGCTGCTGCTGCGCTACACGCTCCAGAGCGTGACCAGCCTGGTCGATGCCCAGGGCGCGTACGTGGCGCTGCGGGGCGTCGATCCCGACGCGCTGCGCGTGGCCTCGACCGTGGGACAGTGCGTGGAGCTCGACGGCGCGGAGATCGCGATCGATGCCAGCGCCACGGGGCGCGTGATCCGCACTGGAGAGCCCTTTCTCACGGACAACATCCTGAACGAAGCGGACGCCCAGCGCGGGTTGTCACCTTCCGGGTTGGCGCGGGCCGCGATGATTGCACCGCTTCGGACCTCGAGCGGCGTCGTGGGCGCGGTGGGTGTGGTGCGCTGACTTGCCAAGGGGGGCGAGGGGTCCCTCCGGTCTCC
>JACXTT010013952.1_pt1 | contig 10544 bp, 8 predicted proteins | sample 9270951 | NCBI WGS metagenome assembly JACXTT01 (sample SAMN15532306, study PRJNA645909) | rock metagenome | isolation source: weathered quartz diorite | place: Puerto Rico | collected 2017-06-21
GACCATGCAAGACGAATCAGATCAGACGGCCAAACGAGCACACTATAAGCAGTATGAAGTTATTGGCGTCGCAGGAGACACGCGCAGCCGCCGCCTTTGGCAGAAAGACGGACGTTTCCTTTATGTTCCAGTAACCGATGCGCAGAGTCGTTATCTCCTGGTGCAGACGCGCGGCAATGTACAGGCAACGATGTCGCTGGTCCGCAGTGTTGCTGCCTCGATCACTCCGGAACTGCGCACTTCTGCGCGGCGTCTGGACGACAGCATAAAGTTCCAAACCATTCCTTTTCGTGCTCTCGGATGGGTGTCCGGAGTCCTCGGCAGCGTGGCCCTGGTGCTGGCGGCGCTCGGACTCTACGGCGTGACATCTTTTGTAGTGGCGCGCCGTACGCATGAGATTGGTATACGCATGGCGCTGGGGGCGCGCGCACGCGATGTAGTTTCGCTGTTTCTGCGAGGAGGACTGAGACTGACCGCCCTGGGAGTGGTTATAGGAATTGCCGGGGGCGTGGCTTTGTCACGTTTCCTCGTTTCCCTACTCGTAGACTTGAGCGCTCTGAGTCCCTTGATCTTCGCAATGGCCTCGCTCTTTTTGTTTATCGTCGCCACGTTGACAATCCTGGCCGCTACAAGCCGCGCGACGAAGGTCGATCCGCTGGTTGCGCTGCGCTACGAATGACTCGCCATGATCACGCCGACTCTCCTTCTGCAAGAATGCAAAGAAAGGGTTCGGGCCTTCGACTCTGCGATTCTTCAATGGTCTTCTTACCGACGAGTTGAGAATCGCAGAATCGGAGGCCTGACCCCGTTGCTATTCCACGGGCACGTTGCGTGATACCTGCCGGCTATCCTTCGCCCCTAACCCAACCTCTCACAAAAGCAGGTGGCACTGACCTCCTTCGATTTCGGGACGAGCGCGACCACGCGGAATCGCAATGTCGCAAGCCTGGCACCAGATTGTTTGGCGCGATCTATTTTTGTGCTCAGAAGACGAGAGGTGGAATTGCGGAATCGCAAGCCTGGACTTGGAGATGTTTGAGAGGGGGCCTGAGGTTCTCTATACATTGAACGCAAAACAAATTATTTCCACGACTTCAATCTCGGAGATAAGCGCTGATGAGACGAGTTGTTCATTTGTTCCTGGCTTTGTCGATGCTGACGCTCTCAACGAATTCGCACGCCCAGCTTACTACGGTGATTCGCACCGATGTTCGCCAGATCATTCGCAATCTCGAAACTGACACGGACACCTTCAAACGCTCGCTCGACCACGCGTTGGATCGCAGTCCGCTCGACGGGACGCGGTCTGAGGATGAAATCAACGACTGCGTGAAGCAGTTCGAACATGCCACAGATAAATTGAAAGATCGCGCCGAGGATAATAGATACGCGCCGAACCTTGCCCGGGAAGTCCTGGTCCGCGGCCGTTCGATCAACACCTTCATGCGGAAAACATCAGCTGGGAGGGGACGCCGCCAACGATTGGGCGAGAGTCAGAGAAGACCTGACCCTTCTGGCGGCCGGCTACAAAATCAACTGGCGCTGGTGAGTCGGCGAAATCGAAGAATCGAAGGCCTGACCCCGAAACTGCGGGATGGACTCAGTACCATTCGCGTCAGCGAATGGGATCATGGGGCTTTGTTACAGCAAACCTCTGTAAACCCACCCGCTACCGCAGGTGGTATTGACTCGCACGTCGTTTGTGGTTCTGCTGCTAACGGAGTGTGACTCCATGGCTGACGCCACGTGCCTTCGACCGCAGATCTAGGTTGCGCCTGTGATGAAGAAGATGATACAAGGCGCGCTATTACAGTATCTGGCAAGGAGTGTCTTATGAAACGAACTGCACTTTTCGTCGCCTGCGTCTGTGCTCTCCTAACGTCTGTGGCGCTCGCGTTCCAGGCCCCCACAGACGGCCCGTACAAAGTACTCAAGACCGCAAGGGTCGGTGGCGAAGGCGGCACCGATTACATCTTCGCGGACCCGGTCGGCCGGCGACTGTATATCACGCGCGGCGCGACGCAAGCGCAACCGGCAACCGAGACGGCGCCCGCAGTGCCGGCGTTCGAGAAACGTCTGACCATCTTCGATCTGGATACTCTTGCTCCTGTCGGCACGATTCCTGGTGTTGGTGGCAACGGCGCGACCGTGTGCCCGAACACCGGGCATGGCTTCACGAGCGACCATCCAGACCTATCGATGTTCGATGTCAAGACGATGAAGCTCATCAAGACGATTCCAGTGCCGGCCGGATTCAGAGCCGACGGCATTTACTGCGACACCTCCAACGATCGCGTCTATGTCGGCAGTCATCCGACCAAGAGCCTCATGGTGGTGGACGCGAAGGATGGGACGGTACTCGGCAACATCGATCTCGGCGGGACACCCGAGCAGACCATCGCCGATGGCAAGGGCACTGTCTACCAGGTCCTTCAGGATCGGCCCGGCGGCGTAGCCGTGATCGACGCGCAGACAATGAAGGTGAAGGCGACGTATCCGTTCGGCGAGAACGGCGGATGCAATGGGCTGGCGTTGGATATCAAGAATCAGATTTTGTTCGCGGCGTGCAACGCCATCGGCCCGGCCCCTCCCCGTCCAAGCCCTGGTCAGCAGCCGCCGGCCGGACCGCCGTCGACGCCCGATCCGAACGCGAAGCCGCCGCAGACCTTTGTCGTCTTGAATGCTAAGGACGGCAGCGTCCTCGCGAGGCTCCCGCTGGCCGGCGGCTCCGACGGCGCGGCGTTCAATCCCGCGACAATGGAAGCGTTCAGTACCCAAGGCAACGGCACGATGACAATCATCAAGGAGAAGAGCCCGACAAAGTTCGAGGTCGAACAGAACTTGAAGACGTGGCCCTCAAACGGCGCGCGCACGATCGCGTTCGACAGCAAGACGGGCCATTTGTTCGCGATGGCGTCTGAGCTCGCGCCACCGCTTCCGTCTCCACCTGCGGGGACTCCCGCGGGACCCGGCCGCCCCCGCGCCATTCCCGGCTCGTTCACGATCATTATGGTGGGAATGAAGTAATGATGGCGATGCCCACGGCTTATCTCACGCCTGCGGCTTGAAGACAGAATGCGCGGAGCGCATGAAAGCATAAAGCCTGGGGCGTAAGCCCCAGGATAGCGTTAGAAATAATGCCGCAAGCCCGCGAAGCGGGCGACAGCCCCGAGGAGAATTCCATGTCTGACTCCTACACGAACCTCCTGTATCACGTTGTGTTCTCAACCAAAGATCGACGTCGGCTCATCACGCCTGAGTGCGAGTCGCGGCTCTATGGCTATATCGGTGGAACGATTCGATCACTTGGCGGAATTTGTTTGGAATTGAATGGGACAGAAGACCACGTTCATCTTCTTGCTAAGTTGCGGCCGGATCGCGCGGTCTCTGATGTGTTGCGCGACCTGAAAGCGAATGCGAGCGGTTGGATGCACGAGGTGTTTCCGTCAGTCGAAGATTTCTCATGGCAACGTGGTTACGGCGCGTTCACGGTAAGTGAATCAAATGCAGATGAAGTACGAAGATACATTGCGAAGCAGAAGCAGCATCACCGGAAGGTGTCGTTTCGCGATGAGTTTATTGAATTCTTGAAGATTCTTTTCCTGGGGCTCACGCCCCAGGCTTTATGCTATCGTGCGCTCCGCGCACTTCGCGCTCCGGGCTTAATGCTATTGTGCGCTCCGCGCATTTTGGATTGATTGACTATGACAAAACAGCGCGTCACTCGAAGACAGTTTCTGGGGAGCGGGATTGCCGCGGCGGGGAATACCCGGACACCGGTGCCAATCAGTGGTTAGGACGTTAGGACCTGGTGGCGCTGCTCGATGCGTCGGGGATTCAGACCTCAATCAATGGAAAAGGCGAGAGTGATTAGCTCTCGCCTTTTGTTTTACCCGGTCGCTATTCCGACGAAGTCGGAACCCTCACCCAACCTCTCCCAAAGGGAGAGGAGAAGACCCGCGCGCGATCCTGAATAGGCCTTCCCTCACGGTCAGGCTACTGCCCTGTTTATGCCGGCGCCGGCGTGCCTCCAGTAATTGGCGGCAGGATCGGTTTCAGCGGTTTCGTCTCGGGCGTCTTTTCCTTTGTGCCCGGAAGCTCCTGCTGACTTGGCTCGCTCGATGAACCGGTGTCATCGAGCGTCAGGCCAGCGACGATGCGGCGAATCTGGACGCCGTCGAGCGATTCGTGTTCGAGCAAAGCTTCGGCGAGCCGCACCATCGTGTCGCGGTTCTCGTCGATGATCTTCGTCGCGCGTTCATATTGCTCGGTAACGATCTTGCGAACTTCAGTGTCAATGCGAATCGCCGTTTCTTCTGAGAAGTCACGGTGTTGCGCAATCTCGCGGCCAAGGAAGATCTGCTCTTCCTTCTTGCCGAAGGTCAATGGGCCGAGTTCGGACATGCCGTACTCGCAAACCATCGCGCGCGCGAGTTCGGTCGCCTTCTCGATGTCATTCGACGCGCCGGTCGTGATGTTGCCGAGGAAGGTTTCTTCGGCAATGCGGCCGCCCATCAAAATCGAAATCTGGCCGAGCAAATATTCCTTCGTGTAGTTGTGACGATCGCCTTCGGGCAGTTGCTGAGTCACGCCCAACGCCATGCCGCGCGGAATAATCGTGACCTTGTGCACCGGATCGGCGTTCGGAACTTTCAAACCGACGAGCGTGTGGCCGGCTTCATGAAAGGCCGTGACGCGTTTCTCTTCGTTCGAGATGACCATCGATTTGCGTTCAGCGCCCATCAGGACTTTGTCTTTGGCCAACTCGAAATCCATCATCGCGACAACCTTCTTGTTGTAGCGCGCCGCGTTCAGCGCGGCTTCGTTCACGAGGTTCGCGAGGTCCGCTCCGGTGAATCCGGGAGTGCCGCGCGCGATGACTGAAATGTCGCCATCTTCGCCCAGCGGAATCTTGCGCGTGTGAACTTTCAGGATGCCTTCACGGCCGCGCACGTCGGGTCTCGACACGACGACGCGACGATCGAATCGACCTGGTCTTAACAACGCCGGATCGAGAACGTCGGGCCGGTTAGTCGAAGCGATTAGGATCACGCCGTCATTCGACTCAAAGCCATCCATCTCGACCAGCAACTGATTCAGTGTCTGCTCGCGTTCGTCGTGACCACCGCCCAGACCAGCGCCGCGATGACGACCGACGGCGTCAATCTCATCGATAAAGATGATGCACGGCGCATTCTTCTTGCCTTGCTCGAACAGGTCGCGCACGCGCGAAGCTCCGACGCCGACGAACATCTCGACAAAGTCCGAACCCGAAATTGAAAAGAACGGCACATTCGCTTCGCCGGCAATCGCGCGGGCGAGCAAAGTCTTGCCGGTTCCCGGCGGGCCCATCATCAAAACGCCTTTGGGAATGCGGCCGCCGAGCTTCTGGAATTTCTGCGGCTCTTTGAGGAATTCGATGATTTCCTGAAGCTCTTCCTTGGCTTCTTCAACGCCGGCGACATCTTTGAACGTCACCCGCTTCTGTTGATTGCTGAGCAGCTTCGCCCGAGACTTACCGAACGACAGAGCTTTGTTACCGCCCGACTGCATCTGGCGCAGCATGAAAATCCAGAATCCGAAAATCAGCAGGAACGGCAGCAGGTAATAAAGCGCCGGCCACCAGAGACTCGAGCTCGACTCTTCCTGAACCTCGGCCTTGGGTGTATTGGTTCCCTCTTTCTTCTCAGCCGCAAAGGTAATCAGGTCGGCTTTATACTTCTCGTTCGACAGGCTGGTTCGATATTCCTGCTTATCATTACCGGTCGCATCAACTTCACTTTGCTTGATGGTCATTTTGGCGATTTCGCCATTTTTGACCTTCTCGGTGAGTTGGGTAATCGAAAGGTCCTGAACGTTCTTGCTGCCCGGATTCACGAGCTTATAAATCAACAACGCGCCCGCGATAATCAGAACCCAGAAAATTATTTGTCGTGCGGTAGAACTCAAATCTTCGATGCCTCCAAAGCCGATAATACCTTAAATCGGCTGTTCTTGTAAGAGCCGCCAATCCGAAGCGGCTCAGGTCTCCTGGCCTTCACTGTTCGCCGCATCGGACAGTCTAAGATGCATTAGCCTGCTGCGACGGTGCCCGCGGTGAAGCCTGCGTTATTACGCGTGAGCTCCCGATTTGGTTCGCTTTTCTCGCTTCCCGCCCGCATAGCATAACCTGCCGGCTTTCCGCGTCACGATGCCACCTCCGGGCAACTCAACAAGGCGACCGCTTTTGGGACTGAGCAGAAGATTCTCGATGGCCAAGATGTGGGCGCGCTCCAGCCGTCGCAAGTCACCCCGATTTGCCAGGAGCCACTGCCGCAGGGCGCGTCGTCGCAACGCGGGCGGGGCGATGCGCAACAGATCAGCCCGAATGCTCTCCGGCTTTTGATGAGACTTTGAAAGTTTGGCACCCAAGCTTTCAATCAATCGTCCGGCCGCGGCTTCCAGAGCCGAGTTGTCGTCCCGAAGGATTTCAGCTGTGCGGGTGATTGCTTCCACTGCTTTGGGATTGAACGTCTTTATCAAAGGGATCAATCGGGCTCTGACGCGGACGCGCGCGAATGCTTCATCAGCGTTCATCTCGTCTGACCGGAAATTGATTCCGCGCATGTGACAATAGCTTTCCGTATCCGACCGCTTGGCCCATCCAAGCAAAGGCCGCGCAACAATAAGGTCAGTCGTACCATCCAGCCGCCTGGCTGCTTCCATCCCAATCAGCCCATCCGCGCCACTTCCGCGTAACAGGTTCATAAGCACGGTTTCGGCCTGATCATCCATTGTGTGAGCGGTAAGAACCACCTTTGCTTTGTGGGATGTGGCGGTCTTCGTCAGGAATTCATAGCGAGCGCGCCGCGCGGCCTGTTCGATATTGTCGCCATTGCGCCTGGATAACTTCCGGACATCCACTCTGCCGCCAGCGAACTGATAACCGAGTTGTTTTGCAAACTTGGAAACCCACCGCGCGTCCGCATCGCTCGCTTTGCTTCGCAGTCGGTGATCTAAGTGCGCCACGACTGGTCTGAGATTCAGCTTCTTCGATTTGTGCAATTCATCGAGACCAGCCAGCAGCGCGGCCGAATCTCCACCGCCCGAGACGGCGACTACCACGGCCGCGTTGTCTTTAGGTAACTCAAGTGCGCGCCAGGCTATGAGCAGCCGGCGCGCAAACGCGCTCAACTGAGTCGATGTCGATAGAGTTCCAGATTTCTTTGGCCTGCGTTTGGGTGTGATCGACCTGGTCATCACTGCGTACGCGAGAGCGCGTGCTTAGGGGCAGTCGATTTCGCGATATTCTAACAAATCCCCTCTCCCTTTGGGAGAGGGTTAGGGGTGAGGGCGCTAGCGCAGACAAGAAAACCAGACTATGACATGCGAGAGATGAGTTCGCTCGAACGAACTCATCTCTCGCAATCGAAAAAGTAGCTGCTCGCGCTAAACCCTCATCCCCGCCCCTGCTCCCAGCGGGAGAAGGGAGAAAATACCGACACCCTCCATTGTGATCGTCAAGCATGTTATTAGCCAAACTCAGGACCGCCTAATTTCGCGTTACGTATTTGCGCTTGCCATTCGACAAACGTAAGATCAACGAAGCTAACGCATTTCCCTTTTCATGGAATTAACTGTCGCAATCACCGGAGCATCGGGCAGCATCTACGCGCATCGAACTCTTACCCACCTCGCGATCAGCGGCGTGGTCGAGCGAATCAATCTAATTCTGTCTGACTCCGCCAAAACGGTCGCGATGGTCGAACTTGGTTTTGATTTGCGCAGCGCCGACGAAAAGAAGATCAACGAATGGGTTGGGTTGCCGGCAGATTCAAAAGTGGTGCGACTACATCGTCTGGACAATATGGCTGCAACACCTTCGTCGGGTTCGCATCCACAAGCCGGAATGATCATCGTCCCGTGTTCGATGGGCACATTGGGAGCGATTGCCTCTGGCGCGGGAACGAACTTAATCCATCGGGCCGCCGACGTAACTTTGAAAGAAGGACGCAAGCTGGTTTTGGTGCCACGCGAAACTCCTTACAATGCAATTCACATTGAGAACATGCTGAAACTGTCACGCGCTGGCGCGCAGATCGTCGCGGCCAGTCCCGGCTTCTATCATCGGCCACAGACAATTGAGCAGTTGGTAGATCATCTCTGCTTTCGCATTCTCGATCAGTTTGGTGTCCCGCATTCGACGGCAACCAGGTGGAAGGGCGAGTGACATTTGAGTTTTGAGGTTTGAATTTTGAGTTTTTAGTTAATGACAGGGCTGACGCACAACATTCGCACGACGCTCGAAATGATCAAGATCGAGCACACACTGTTCGCGTTGCCGTTTGCTTTTCTCGGCGCGTTGCTGGCCGCGCGTGGTGTTCCGGGTACGTGGCAGATCGTTTGGATCACAGTAGCAATGGTCGGCGCCCGCTCAACCGCGATGGCTTTTAATCGAATCGCGGATAAGGACTACGACGCCCGCAATCCGCGCACAAAGATTCGCGCTATTCCCAGCGGCGCGCTTTCGGTCGGATTCGTTTGGGGATTTACAATCGTCAGCGCGGCCGTGTTCTTCATCGCCGCCGCCATGCTCAATCGGCTGACGCTGTTTCTTTCGCCGGTGGCGCTCGCCAGCATCATCCTGTACTCATACACCAAGCGATGGACGCTGCTGTCGCATCTCGTGCTCGGCTGGTGTTTGGGAATCGCGCCCACGGGCGCATGGATCGCGGTGCGCGGCACAATCGACAGCCCGGTCCCGTTGCTGCTCTCATTATTAGTCATGCTCTGGACAGCCGGATTCGATGTGCTTTACGCCTGTCAGGATTATGATTTTGATCGCCGGGAGGGTTTGTATTCGATTCCCGCGCGTTTCGGCGTTCCCCGTGCGCTCTGGATTTCGCGGGCGCTACACGCAGGGGCATTCGCCACCCTCGTTGCGTTATACTTTCTGGCGAACCTCGGATGGTTGGCCATCGTAGGCGTGATTGCGACGGGCGCACTCCTGGTTTATCAGCACACGCTGGTGCGCGCGAATGATTTGAGCCGATTGAACGCGGCGTTTTTTACGACGAACGCTTTTGTGAGCGTGATCTTGTTGGTGACTTTTGGTAGTGCAGTCTTTCTTAGACATTAATTAATGGGCTTTTCACACGATTCAAGACTCTGTGACATCAGCGCAAAGGTGAAAACCGGCGAACGCCTATCCTTCGAAGACGGCGTCACCCTATTCAACACCGATGATTTGAATGCGCTGGGCAAACTTGCGGACACAGTGCGCCGAGAGAAACACGGACGCACGACTTACTTTAATGTCAATCGCCATTTCAATCCGACGAATGTCTGCTACGTTGATTGCAAGTTCTGCGGCTTCTTTCGTACGCCGCGGCAGCCGGACGCGTACACGCATAACATCGATGATTCATTGAAAATCGCCGGGCAAGCAGTTAGCGAGGGCGCGACCGAACTTCATATCACGGGTGGTCTGAACACGAAGCTGCCGTTCAGCTACTTCACTGATCTGCTGTCTGCTCTGAAGAGGCAGTATCCGCAGCTTCATTTGAAAGCGTTCACGATGGTTGAGCTCGATCACTTCGCGCGTTTCTACAAAATGAGTGACGAGGACGTGATTCAGCAGTTAATGGATGCAGGTTTGGATTCATGTCCCGGCGGTGGCGCGGAAATCTTTCGCGAGCCAACCCGCTCGATGATCTGTTCGCACAAATGCGACGCGCAGCGCTGGCTCGATCTGGCTGGGAAAGTGCACGCTGCCGGACTGAAAACCAATGCGACGATGCTCTATGGTCACATCGAATCGGTCGAAGACCGCGTCGATCACATGGTTCGTTTACGTGATCAGCAGGACAAGTCTGGCGGCTTTCAATGCTTCATTCCTTTGGCCTTTTATCCTGAGAATACGCAGCTCGCGCATCTGCCTGGGCCATCGGGAATCGATTCGCTAAAAACGATGGCCGTCTCGCGCCTGATGCTCGACAACTTCCCACACGTCAAAGCGTACTGGGTGATGTTGGGGAAGCGTCTCGCACAAGTCGCTTTGCATTTCGGCGCGAACGACGTGGACGGAACCATTACCGAAGGCGGCGAATTAACGGAAAGTTACTCAGTGGAATCGAACAATGAAGTAAGAATGACGAAATCAGAATTGATCGGATTGATTGAGGAAGCAGGATTTGAAGCGGTTGAACGAGACACTGTTTACAACCGAATTGAAAAAGCAGCGATGGTTTAAGTTTTATGACAACAGCAGCAACAGCACAACAAACTATTTCACTCGCGCACTCGCCTGACTCGGACGACGCTTTTATGTTCTACGGGCTGGCGACGCACAAACTCGACACCGGCGATCTGGAATTCACGCATGTACTCAAGGACATCCAGACGCTGAACGAAGAAGCGCGCAAGGGAACGTACGATGTCACCGCGATCAGCTTTCACGCGTACGCATACATCGCCGACAAGTATGCGTTGCTGCCGCACGGCGCTTCGATTGGAGACAACTACGGCCCGATTGTGGTCGCGCGAGAAGAAATCGATGCGGCAGA
>JACXTT010013953.1_pt1 | contig 10543 bp, 9 predicted proteins | sample 9270951 | NCBI WGS metagenome assembly JACXTT01 (sample SAMN15532306, study PRJNA645909) | rock metagenome | isolation source: weathered quartz diorite | place: Puerto Rico | collected 2017-06-21
TCCTTCGATGGATCCGGTCGCGCCGAAACAATTGAAGAGAAGCCGCGACAGCCAAAGTCGCGGTACGCGGTCACGGGGCTCTACTTCTACGACACGGACGTGCTGGACATCGCCGCAAGCCTCAAGCCCTCCGCCCGCGGAGAGCTCGAAATCACCGACGTCAACAACACGTACCTTCGGGCCGGTAAGCTCCACGTCGTTACCCTCGGACGGGGCATTGCATGGCTCGATACTGGGACGCCGGAAGCACTCTTGCAGGCGGCCAACTTCGTCGCGGCGGTGGAGCAGCGCCAAGGGCTGAAAATCGGCGCACCTGAAGAGGTGGCCTACCGGATGGCAAACATTGACCGGGCCCAACTCGAGCGGCTTGCTGCGGCCTTCAAGAGCAATCCCTACGGGCAGTACTTACGGCAGGTCCTCGAGGAGGACGGCCCGGCGACGAGCCGGCCACCTCGCGCGTAACCGGAGCGAGATCGCATGCCCTTTCAGTTCAGGCCGCAGCAGCCAATACCGGACGTGATCCTGATCGAGCCGAAGGCGTTCGGCGACGACCGTGGTTGGTTCATGGAGACGTACAAACGCAGCGAGTTCGAGGCGAACGGGATCCGCGTCGAATTCCGCCAGGACAACCATTCGCGCTCTACCGCCAAGGGAGTCATTCGTGGCCTACACTACCAGAAGGATCCCGCCGCTCAAGGCAAGCTCGTGCGCTGCGTGGACGGGGCGATCTACGACGTGGCCGTGGATATCCGCGAGGGCTCACCAACGTACGGCCGATGGGTCGCCGCCGAGTTGTCGGCCGAGGACCGCAGGATGCTGTGGGTGCCGCCCGGATTCGCGCACGGCTTCTGCACGTTGACCGATGCCTCTGAGGTGGTTTACAAGGCGACCGCCGAGTACAGCGCCCCGCACGATCGCGGAATCCGCTGGAACGATCCGGCAATCGGGGTCACCTGGCCGGTCAAGTCACCGATGCTTTCTCCCAAGGACGCGCAAGCCCCGCTGCTAGCCGACGCGGATAACAACTTCCAGTGGCGGAGCCGCTGATGCATGTCCTCGTGACGGGGGGCGCGGGTTACATCGGCTCGGTGCTGACCGACCTGCTGCTGCAGCGTGGGTACGAGGTGACCATCCTCGACCGGTTCTTCTTCGGCGACACGATCGCCGACCTGCGCGTTCACCCCAAGCTGCAAATCGTACGCGACGACGTGCGCTGGTGGGCGGAGGGCGGCCTGCGTGGGATCGACGCGGTGTGCGACCTAGCTGCCCTGTCGAACGATCCTGCCGGGGAGCTCGACCCCGCCAAGACGCTGGAGATCAACCACGAAGGGCGCGCGCGCATCTGCCGCATGGCGAAGCAGGCGGGCGTACGGCGTTACGTGCTGGCCTCGTCGTGTAGCATTTATGGATTCCAGGACGCCGTGGTGGACGAGATGAGCCCGATCAATCCCCTCACAACGTACGCCGTCGCGAACCGTCGCGCCGAGGAATCGACGCTGGCGCTCGCTTCGCGCGACTTCACCGCCACGGCGGTGCGCCAGGCGACGGTGTACGGGTTGTCCCGCCGCATGCGCTTCGACCTCGCGATCAACGGCATGACGCTGGCGCTCTTCAAGAATGGCAGCGTCAAGATCCTGCGTGACGGGACCCAATGGCGCCCCATGGTGCATATCCGCGACACGAGCCGTGCGTTCATCGCCGTGCTCGAAGCCGACCCCTCCCGCGTGAACGGTGAGATCTTCAACGTCGGCTCGGACGACCAGAATCTGCAGATCCGCCCGCTGGCGGAGCGCCTCTGTAAAGCGCTGGGTATGCCGTACGTGGAGGACTGGTACGGTGATCCCGACCACCGCTCGTATCGGGTCAGCTTTCAGAAGATTCGTGACCGGCTGGGATACGGCACCCGCGTCACCCCCGAGGACGGCGCCAAGGAGATCTTCAGCGCGCTCAAGGAGGGCACGTTAAAAGACGGGCCCACCACGAAGACCGTCGACTGGTACAAAAGCCTGATCCAATGGCACGACACGCTCAAGACCGTTGTGCAGCACGATGTCGTCCTCTGAGCGGCTGCTCGTCCTCGGCGCCACGGGACAACTGGGCACGGATCTCGTCAAAGCCGTGGCGACGGCGGGTGTGGAGCACTTCGGGCTGAGTCACAAGGAGGTCGAAGTCACCCGTGCCGAGTCGCTCGCCGCCGCAATGGAGCGATTCCGCCCCACCATCGTGTTCAACAGCGCCGCGTTCCATCAGGGAGACCGGTGCGAGGAGGATCCCCACCAGGCCTACCTCGTGAACACGGTCGGGGCGCTGCTCGTGTCGCGGGCGGCCGCCCAAGCCGGTGCTCGATCCGTGTATGTCAGCACCGATTACGTCTTCCCGGGGGACAAGCCGCCCGCGACAGACGGCCGACTGACCGCCCAGACGGCTTGGGTCGAAGACGATCCGCCCCGTCCGTTGAACGTGTACGGGGCGTCAAAGGTAGCGGCCGAGCAAGCGGTGCGGCTCGCCGACCCGCGCCACCTCGTCGTCCGGGTCTCGTCCCTGTTCGGCGTCGCGGGCGCGCGCGGCAAGGGCGGTAACTTCATCGAGACGATCCTCAAGAAGGCCAAGGAGGGCGGGCCGCTGCGCGTGGTGAACGATCAATGGATGACGCCCACGTACACGGCCGACGCGGCGCAGGCGATCGTGCGCCTGGCGATGACGGGAGTGATGGGTACGGTGCACGTGGCCAACGCGGGTGGCTGCACGTGGCATGCGTTCGCCGCCGAGGCGGTTCGACTGACGGGCTATGGCGTTCCGGTCGAGGCCGTCTCCGCGTCCGCCTATCCCTCCAAAGCGCGCCGTCCTCCGAACAGCGCGCTCCAGACCGACCGGTTGAGCGGCCTGCTCGGCCGGGCACCGCGCGCATGGCGCGAGGCATTGGCCGCGTACCTGCGCGAGAAGGGCCACATCAGCTGAGCCGCACTGCGGACGTCGTGGTGATCGGCGCGGGTGCAATCGGGGCAAGCGCCGCACGGCACTTGGCCCAGCAGGGGGTGCGGGTGGCGGTGCTGGAGAAGGAAGCGGGTCCGGCGCGCCATCAGAGCGGTCGCAACTCGGGGGTCATCCACGCGGGCTACAACTTGAAACCGGGCAGCCTCAAGGCCAAGTATTGTGTTGAGGGCAGCCAGGCGCTCCGCGCCTTCTGTCGCGAGCGGGGCATTCCCATGGTCGAGGGCGGGATCCTCATCGTGGCGCGCACCGAGGCCGAGCGGACGACCTTGGCCGAGCTGCACCGGCGGGCGCAGGGCAACGGGGTCCAGAGCCGGATCGTGGACGAACGGCAGCTCCGGGAGATCGAGCCGCATGCGGTGGGGATCGCCGGACTGCACGCGCCGGAGGGGGCGAGCTTCGAGTCGTCGCGCTACGTCGAAGTATTGCTGGACGACGCGCGGGCGGCGGGCGCCGACGTGCGGTTCGGCGGCGCCGTCCGCGGCATCACCGAGACCGGCTCAGCGGTGCGGGTCACGATGTCCGAGGGCGTGTGGGAGGCGGGGGTGGTGCTGAACTGCGCCGGCCTCCACGCCGACCGGCTGGCGGGCCCGCTCGCCGCCGATCTGCGGATCATTCCGTTTCGCGGTTACTACGCCGAGCTGGTTCCGGCGCGGGCGGGCTTGATCCGGAGCCACGTCTACGCGGCGCCGGACCTCACGTTTCCGTTCTTGGGAGTCCACCTTTCGCGGCGGGCGGATGGAAGGGTGATCGTGGGGCCGGGTGCGATGCTCGCGTTTGGGCGCGAAGCCTACCGCTTTGCGCGGGTGCAGCCACGGGATCTCGCAGCGACGCTTGCCTGGCCGGGCTTTTGGCGCTTGATCCTCCAGCCGCGGTTCCGCGCTCTCGTCAGGAGCGAGGTAATGAAGAGTCTCTTTCTCAAGCGGATCTGGGCAGAGGCCCGCCTGCTCATCCCCGAGCTAGGCGTGGGCGATCTGGTCCGATCGTTCGCCGGCAATCGCGCGCAGGTGGTGAACCGCGCGGGCGAGCTGGTGGACGACATCGTGGTGCGGGAATCGGCGCGGACGGTCCACGTACTCAACGCCGTCTCGCCGGGACTGACGTGCAGTTTGCCGTTTGGCGAGCATCTAGCACAAGTTTGTTCCGCGCGGGTTGACGTGCACGTCTCAAGATATCAGAAAGCGAACGGCATGGAGCGCGATGCCAGTCACGAGTAACTCAACGTCAAGTGACGGAAATCTCATACGTGCTGCGGTCGAGGAATTGATCGGCCGGTGGCGATTGCTGGTCCTGCCGCCGCTTGCCACTGCGGTCGTCACGGTGGCGCTAACGTTTCTGCTTCAGTCGCGTTTTGAAGCGGTGACTGTCTTCGCACCCGCGCAGAGCAGTACTCAGAGCCTTCCTGCCTCGTTACAATCTGTTGCCGCACAGTTTGGTTTCGCTCTCCCGTCCTCGGGCTACAGCGTGTACTACTACGCCCAGGTTGTACAGTCGCGTAGCGTTCTAGAGATCGTTGCCCGGGACACCCTTCGGACGCAGAGAGAACGCGTAGCAGTAATGGATCTACTCAAGGCGACAGGTAACACGCCAGAGCGTCAACTGGAGGACGCTGTAAAGACGCTCGAGGACCGCATCGACGTCCGCACGGACGATCAGGCCAACCTCGTCACGGTCCGAGCGCAGGCGCCCTCACCGCACCTAGCCGAAGCCCTAGCAGCGAGCGTTCTGACAGCTCTGGACTCCGTCATCAATACGAGTCAGCGAACTGGTGGATCGTACGAGCGGCGTTTTGCGGAGGCACAGGCGGACTCTGCGCGCGCTTCATTGCGAGCGGCGGAGGACGAGTTGCGGGACTTCTACAAGGCCAATCGCAGCATTGAATCCTCGCCGACCCTGCAGGCCGAAGAGGGCCGCCTCCGCCGCCAGATTCAGGTGCTACAGGACGTTTACGTGGCCCTGGTGAACCAGGAACAGTCGGCCAAGCTGCAAGAGGCACGCAATACGCCTGCGATTATGACAGTGCAGCCACCCCTCGCCAGTGCAAAGAAGGTCTGGCCCCGTCGCTCCGTGTGGGCGTTGTTCGGATTCATCGGAGCCCTTCTGGTCGTGACTGGTTGGCTGTACGGGATGGTCCCCGCCCTCCGCGACTCCGCGCTCGCCAAGCGGCCCGGCGTGTGGCAGCGCCTGTTGTCCTTGTAGGGAAGAGGCAGCCGCCTTGAGTGCATTGGCGTGGAGTTTCGTCATTGTCCTCGCCTGCGTCACAGGCGTGGGGGTATGGTTGTGGCTCCGACGCGAGGGAGAGATGATCGCGCCGCTGCCCATTGGACTGACGGCGCTCGGCCTCTACATTATTCCGCGCGCCGCATATCTGCTTTGGTTTGACCGGGCACCACTTACCTCAGGCGGTCTGCGCGAGCCCCTTCAACTCGCCCTCATCGCCGAGACAACGTTGGCGGCCCTGGTAGCGGCTCTCGCATTCCTTGTCGGTCATCACGCTCACAGCGCACGCCGGTTCGGAGCGCAGCTGAGGTTGGACATTCCGGAACCCGACCCGACGCGTGTTATTTGGGTCGGTGGGGTCGCGGCCGCGGTCGGTACCCTGGTCATAGTCTATCTGTTGACTTCGTTAGGGAACCTCTCGTACGCCCTAAGCCACCAGTACGAAATCAACGTGCTGCTCGAGGGCAAGCAGTCCCTCTTTCAGTTCACCCGCCTTGTGGTTGTGGCCGTCATCCTCCTCCTGGTAGACCCGGTCTCGGGCAAGTCGCGATGGTGGGTCTGGCTGCTAGCCGCGAGTGCAGCCTTGGCTCTGTTGCCATTCGGCTATCGCGTCTTCGTCCTCCTCGCCGCGGGCTCTCCTATCGCACTCTATCACTTGACCGTGCGCCGATTGCGCCTGCGGTGGATGGTGGCAGCCGGAGCGCTAGGAGGTATTGCACTCTTTCTAGTCGGGTTCGTGCGACTGCTCACATTCGAACGTGTCGAGGACGCCGCCGTGACGTTTGTCCGGCGCCCCGTGACCGCGGTTCACTTCGCCTTCAATGCAACCGGAGAGCTCAAGATCTTTGATGCTACGTCGATTGTCGTCCGCGACGTACCCCGCGTGGTAGAGTACAACTACGGAGGGACCTTCGCGCGCGTTCCGTGGATGATTATTCCTCGACGCCTGTGGCGCGACAAACCATTTACCTCAGGCCACTTGATCGTGCAACGGTATCTCCCAAACCTCCGGACGGCCTATCCGCCCATGGCAGTTGGTGAGTTCTTCGCGGCGGCTGGCTGGCTAGGCGTATTGCTTGGCTTCTTCGGGCTTGGCTGGGGTTCGCGTGTCGTTTGGGCCTGGCATCGGCGCCACGGGGGAAGCGGTAACGCCAGTGTGTACCTCCTCTACTGCTTTTTCGTCTTCGACTTCATTCGCGTAGGGGATCCCAGCCGCACGATTTGGTTTCTCGTCATCGGTGCAACAATGACCGCGATCGCATTCACGATATCCGCCTCATGGCGACGACCGCCGGAGGTTGTGCTTTCTAATTCGACACCGTAACCCACACGCGTTTGAAGAAGGCGACGTTACCGTGCGCATCTGTCACTCTGACTTGGATAGCGTGTTCGCCGTTCGCCAGTAAACGGGTGTTCAACAAATAACGATATCCGACGTTGATCGGCGCTCCCGCATAGGGGCGCTGCACATCGGGACGTGGCAGGCCATACTGCGCAGACCCGGCCTCGCTACTATCGACGTACACGTCGACACGACTCACCGCTTCGTTGTCTATCGCCCAACCTTGCACCAGCGTCGTTCCCGCCACGGTTACGCCGGGAAGCGGCGTGTCTACGTAGCCGAATGGCGTAACCATGTCGGGGCTCGTCAAACTATCGCGACCGGCATAGATAAGACGACGTGCGCTCCGATAATCGCCCGGGATGAGAAGATAATCGCCCGTTAACACGCGCCCGGGAACCACACTGTAAAAGATAAGTGGTCGGTAGTAGACGGTACCCCGACCCATGGGCCCCGTGGTGCCCGGGACCAACCGCCCTCCGCCGTAGGGGTACTGCCGGGGTGCATAGACGGTGAGCCCCACACCCCGAGCGTCGACCAGCGCAGCCCACTTCTCCGGCATGTAGAGGACTGGAACCGGCGGCGGCACCGGGAGAGCCGTGTCGATGACCGCAGCGTTCGTCCATGGCGCGTTACCGGAGTAGTAGATGAATCGTCCGTACTCACGATTCACATAAACAGCGGGTAACTCCTGACTACTGTTAGCGTGCGTCGCGTTACCTGTGTATGTGACACGATAATGCACCTGAATCACGCGCCAGTCCTGTCGTGCGATGGACACCCACTGTTCAATGACCACATCCGTTGGGATCGCCCGCCCCTGACCGCCACCCTTGTTGTCGGGGTACCATTCGATGGGCCGCGTGCGCGTATACAAGTGATCGCCCGCGAGGGAGTCGCTGATCAACAGGCTTCCGTGATGGTAGTGATCCCCCGCCTGCACGGGGTTCCAGCCGAACGTGCCCGAGCACCCGGCACACGGGTCATAGGTGTTTTCCCCGTCCCACAGGGCGATCTGAACCTCACGTCCAGGATCCGAACGGTTGACGAATTCCTCGCTGTTGTAGGTCACCAGCACGATGGCGCCACCCCAGCTCGTGTCCAACCCAACACGAACCGTATCCTGGCCGTTTGTGCTCTCAAGGTATAACAGATTGCCAACTTGGTATGTGCGCACCGCTCGGATCGGACCTGCTGCCGAAGCGAGGGCCGCGACCGCCGCTGGAAAGACCCACCTGGGAATCATGCGCTTATTGACGAAGGAACCGGTGCCACTCTTGCAATCGCGCTCGCTGCTCTACCGTAGGACTTGCGATGGACCGAACGCGGTGTATCTGATCGAGAGCCATCCCGGCGTCGGAGCCTACCCCCCGCATACGCCACGCGGCGTATGCAGTTGGTGCCCGGCCGATACCAGATCCACAAAAAATCAGAACACCGGTCTGCGAAGCCACTGATCGATCCAGAAAGTCGGCTGCGTCCACCAGCTGCTCAAGCGTAGGGCCGAAGCGATCTGGCACGCGCAACCATAGAAGGTGGTCGGCATTCGACACCCATGTCGGCGGCTCAATCTCACCAAGCAGAGAGAGCGCTCTTTTGACTCCCCTCCGCCGCAGGGCCCGCCACCGCCCCGGTGTCGGTATACCCCCCACCCACACCAGCGGTTGAACCTCCACAGGCCTTCTCGCAGGCAGTTCATTCCGCAACGCCAACGACCACAACCATAACAGCCCACGCACGCCAGACGCCGTCCCGTCTATTGGACGCGCCTCCGCTTGGCGTCCAACGACATCGGCTGTTGCTCCTGCGCTTGCTGGACCGCCAGATACGACGCCGCCGCGTCGATCACCTTCCGCACCGCATGCACCGCCAGCTCGGGATGTTTCCCGATCGCGGTTTCCTCGGCGAACATCAGATAGTCAGCGCCGTCCAGCACCGCGTTGAACGCATCGCTCACCTCCGAGATCCCGGGCTGCTCGGCCGAGCGCATCGAAGCGAACAGCCCAGTCGCCACGATCAATAGCCGGTTGCGCCGCCGGCACGCTCGCGCGACATGCTTCTGCACCGCGCCAAGCGCCACCACGCCGATCGCCGTGCTGAGATCACCGCGGTCGATCATGATACCATCCGCCGCCTCAACGATCCCGTCGATGTTGTCCACCGCTTCGCGCGTCTCCACCTTCGCGATCACCCCCGTCCCGCTGCCCCGCAACCGCTCCTTGACGTCAAGCACCGACTCCGCGGTTTTCACGTACGACAGTCCCACGAACTCGTAGCCCGCGTCGCGCGCGAACGCGAGCCAGTCGTCGTCGGAGATCTTGCTGGTGCGCGGCTTGGTGCGCAGGCCCGGCAGGTCCAACAGCCGCGGGATCGCCAGGCGTTCGAAGTACCTTTGCACCTCCGGCGGGCTGCCGAACGCCCCGTTCCACCGCACGAAGTCTGCGCCCGGCACCAGCCCATTCTGCGGGCTGATGGTACAGAGCACGCCGGTCATCTAACGAACGCCTCCTCGGTCGCGAGTCGCTCCAGCACCTGCAGCACTTCTTCGCGCAACAGGTAGTGCGGCACCGGCTCGCGATTTGCCACGTACCGCCGCACCAAGGTTCCGGAAATGTCGCACACGTCGTCGCCCCCGTGCGGGCACGTCCGCTCCGTCACGATCTCTTCGCAGCGCTTGCAGTAGTACGGGCCCGCAAAGCGCAGCGGCGTGATCTCCAGATCGTTGACCGAGTCGAACTCCCGATGCCCGTCGTACACACCGTAATAGTTCCCAACCCCGGCGTGGTCGCGGCCGATAATGATGTGCGTGCATCCGAAGTTCTGCCGGACGATGGCATGAAACACCGCTTCGCGCGGACCGGCGTAGCGGACCTGACAGTAGAACCCTCCAAGCAGCGTTCGCTTCGCCGGATAATAGCGCTCGATCAGGGCCTCGTACGTCTCAAATTGTGCGCGCTGCGAGAAGTCTCCTGCCTTCTTCCAGCCGACGATGGGGTGCACGAACAATCCGTCCACGAGCGACAACGCCAGCTTCTGGAGGTACTCGTGGGCTCGGTGCGGTACGTTGCGCGTGTGGAAGGCCGCCACGGTGTGCCAGCCGCGCTCGGCGAACAGCTTCCGGGTCTCACGCGGCCGGTAGAAGTACTGGCGGTTCTCGATCTCGGGCTCACGCAGCAGCGTTAGCGTGCCGCCTACGCAGGTGTCGGATTGGGCCGCCAGCCGGTCCACTCCCGGATGTGCACCGTCGGTGGTCCCGAACACTGCTTGAGCGTACTGAGTCTTCGCCAGGGTGAACACCGAGTCGACCTGCAGCAGGGCGAACGGCACGGCCTCCCGGTCCACCAAGGCCAGATGGCCGTCCGGCTTCAGGCGCTTGGCCATAGTGGACGGCACGTGCAGCAGCACGGGAACTGTCCACGTGAGCCCGGACGTGAGCTGCTTGCGCTCGCACACGGCTCGGAAGTCCGCCTCGACCAGGAACCCCCTCAGCGGGCTGAACGCGCCCACGGCGATGTTGAGGGCGTCCATCGTGGTGAATAGGTCCACCGGCAGATGGGGAGCCTCCCCGGCGATGCGGTTCAGATCTGGGAGCTCAGACTCCGGGGCCGTGCAATCGACCAGGACCCCGCCATGCGGGTTGACCGGTTGTGAACCTGGCATCAAGCCGACTTATCCATCGTCAAGTGAGGCACCAAGTTAGTGCGTTGGTAGGGTCAATCACAAGAAGCCGCGGCTCCCCGCAGCCATGATGCTGCGCCGCACCACTCTCGACGCTCCCCCCCTATAGTCCCGCCACAGCTCCCGCAGAAGCGCGACCCACGCGCTCGCCGACACGTCGCCCGCCCGGGCCGTCACGAGGAGCGCGCGGAGCGCGCCGCTAGCGAGCGCCGGCACTGCGAGCGTGCGGGGCCACCACCGCGCCACTACGCGGAGCTTGGCGCGATTGGCGATGAACCACAGGCGCCCCTGCTTCCGCCGACGGGACACGCC
>JACXTT010013954.1_pt1 | contig 10542 bp, 8 predicted proteins | sample 9270951 | NCBI WGS metagenome assembly JACXTT01 (sample SAMN15532306, study PRJNA645909) | rock metagenome | isolation source: weathered quartz diorite | place: Puerto Rico | collected 2017-06-21
CGCCGTGCGTCTTCGTGGCCAAGCAGGAGATCATCTCCTGGCCGCTCTTCGGATTCATGTCGCGCATGGCGGGAACCATCTTCATCGACCGCGAGCGACGCTCGGATACGCATCGCGTGAACCAGGAGATGCAGGATGCGCTGGCGGCGGGCGCGGTCGTCGTACTTTTTCCGGAAGGCACCAGCTCGGATGGCATCACCCTTTTGCCCTTCCGGCCGGCGCTCTTTGAGGCCGCGCTCGCGACCGGCGAGCCCATGACCTGCGCGCACATCGGCTACGTTCTCGAAGACGGGACGCTCGATCAGCCGGTCTGCTTCTGGGGCGAGATGACCTTCCTGCCGCATGTCCTCCAGGTGCTTGCGAAGCGCACAATCCGCGGGCAGGTCAGGTTCCAGGAGTCGGGCGAACGATTCACCGACCGCAAGCAGGCGGCGCAGGCGACCTACTGCATCGTCACCTCGCTCGCCCAGATGAACCTCAAGGGCTTCGCAGCGCCGGCGCCGGAGACCGAACCGGCGAGAGCAGCCGCACGGTAGTTGCCGCCCATCGGTCATCTTTCAGAACCAATGGAACAACGTTGGCCCTTCTTCTTGTTCGCGCTCCTGGTGCAGCTCCATCGGGCTGCGTGGATGCGGGTTGACTTCGATGTGACCGTTGGTCGGAGTGCTACTCGGGAGAGGCGTGGAGCTGGCGAAGAGGTCGGTTCGGTTGTTGAGGTCGCCCGAATTGGCCATGATGAACAACGAGATGAACGAATCGCCGGAGGCGACCAGGCCTTCGTAGTCGGTCACCATGTACCCAAGGCCGGTAAGCGGCGCGGTGAGCAGGTCAAAGGGTCCACCCAGCGGGACCTCTTTCCAGGTCGCACCGCCATCGTGCGAGGTGATTTGCCAGTAATTCGTCAGCAGGACCGCCGGGTCGGAGTTGTCCTGGCGAAAGTCGTAGTAGTTCACTGCGATGCTGCCATCCGTGCCCACTGCGACACTGGGACCAAAGGCCTGCACGTTGGGCGCCCGATTGATTTGCACCGGCGGCGTCCACGTAACACCGCCGTCGCTGCTCTTGTAGAAGACGATGCCGTCTCGCTGGTTGCCGCTGAAACGCGCATCCATGGCCACCACGTAGAGCGCGCCGCTTTGCGGATCGACCGTGATCGTGGCGATGCCATAGCGGACGGCCGCGCCGTTCTTCACGTCCACCACGCCGATGTCCTGGCTGATGTCGATGGTGACGGGCGCCGACCAGTTGACGCCGCGGTCGGTCGAGCGGATGACCTGCAGGGACGATGCGTGCACATCGTAGGTGACCATGAAATCCACCAGCGTGCCGGCGGGCAAAACCACGATGATGTTGCCGATGGTGGCGAAACCCGCGCCCGGATCGTAGATGGGACGCGCCGCCTCCCAGTGCGCGCCGCCGTCGGTGGTGCGCGAGAACCAGGTGGGGCCGGCCGCGACCGTTTCCTGCGATGAATCGGTGTACACAACCCGGTCCCACACCACATAAACATAGTTCGCATCGTTGGGGTCGGCGGTGATGGATTCCTTGTCGTTGCCGACGATGGACGATGTGTCAGTGATGAGAGTGGCCAGATCGCTCCAGGTGCTGCCCCCGTCGCTGGAGCGGCTCACCGTCACCGCGGTCGGCACTCCGCTGAAGCTCAAAGCGCTCGCGTAGAGTGTGCCGTCGGGCGCAAACGTGATCCAGGGATCGGTCGAGCGCAGGTAGTCACCGCCGTTGCTGGCGTTGCCGCCTTCGCAGCGCGAGAACGGCGCCATGCTGTGACTCCAGGTGGCGCCGCCGTCGCGCGACACCGCTGTGATGAGCCCGTGCGAGCCGCCGCCTCTCCACCGGTCCTGCTGGTAGAGGCCCACCAGGTGCCGCGCGTCCAGAGGATCGATAACCAGCAAGGGTTCGACCTCGGCGTTGAGATAGTTCGTTCCCCCCGGGCCTGCCAGGTCGCAACCCGGCGCAAACGGCGAAGCAGTGGAGACTTTTGTGAGTGGCAGTACCTGCGTCAAGGTGGCGGCGTTGCTGGTGACGCCCATGAACTGTGCGGTGATGCTGGTGGTTCCCACGGAAAGCGCCGTCGCCAGACCGCTGTTATCGATGGAAGTGACCGGCTGCGAAGAACTCCAATTCGCCGTTCCCAGCGGCTGGAGAGTGGCATCGCTCAGCGTCGCCGTGCCGGAGAACTGCTGTTGCTGCCCGACATTGATGGTGGCCAGCTGTGGCCCGATGCTGATGGCCTCCGCTGAAGGCGGGTCGATGGTGAGGCTGGCGCTTCCATTGATCCCAGCCGCTGATGCCTGGATGCTCACTGGTCCGCCTACATTCAGCCCCTGCACCAGTCCCTGCGAGCCGAACAGATTGCTCACTCCGGCCAGGGCAGGGTTACTGCTGCTCCAACTCGCGATCCCGGTCAAGTCGAGGGTGCTGGCATCCGCGAAGGTTCCGATGGCCTGAAACCGCTGCCGGCGACCGCGCGGCAGTGAAAGCGACGCTGGGTTCACGCTGATGGAGGTGAGTGCCTGCGACGTCACCGTCACTGTGGTCGACCCCTGCATGGGGCCGCTGGCCGAGCGCACGTGCAGCACCGCGGTGCCAGGGGCCAGGGCGGTGACGTTGCCTTGCGCGTCCACGCTGATGATCCCCGGCGGCGAGCTCGACCAGACTACGGGATTGGGAAACGCATCTTCAAGACTGCCTGGGCCGCGACCGCGGAAGAGCGGACGTACCACGCTGAACTGCTGTTGTGCGCCCGCCGTCATCAGGATGTGTGCAGGACGCGGTTCCAGTCGTAAGGGTGGCTGTACCGCAGCAGCAGCAGCGATGCACGCGCTCAACAACAACGCGAACAGCCGGGCCATAGCCACAACATCATAACCCTGCTGCGCTGCCAGCAGGACGCCGCGCCGGCGCCGGAGCCCGAGCCGGCGAGAGCAGCCGCACGGTGACCATCGCGGCTGCGCCCAATATCGCGAACGAGCCGATGACCCACATCAGGCAGCCGGCGCTCACCTGGTCCTGCAGCGCGGTCATGTAAAACAGCCGCGGCTGCGCGGCATAAGACGGGTAGAGGATGCGGTCCGAGAAGACCAGAAACGCGCACAGCACCGAGTTGGCGATGTCGCCCAGCAGCAGGTAGACGGGCAGCGACCACTCCGGCCAGTGCGGACGGCTCGGCCAGGGCTGCACCACCGGCCACCAGAACAGCAGCGAAGTGCTGAAGAACGCGGCATGTTCGACTTCGTGCCATGCCTCCGAGCGCAGTGCGAACTCGAAGGCCCCCGGCACGTGCCATCCCAGCATCGCGACTACCCAAACCACCCAGCAGAAGACGGGATGCGTCACAGCATGTCCCACCGCGCGCAGTTTTCGTGAACGGAAGAGCGGGCCGAGAGCGCGCCGCGTGGACCAGCGCGGCAATCCGTGCAGCAGCGGCAGCAGCGGCGCGCCCAGCAGCACCAGCGGCGGCGCTACTACCATCAGCAGCAGGTGCTGCAGCATGTGCACGGTGAGCATGTCGTCGTCGAGCGCGGCCACCGGCGATGCAATGGCCAGCCACAGCGCGGTGAGTCCGGCGAGAAACGCGGCGGGCCGGAAGGCGGCAAAGTATGCCGGCATGAGGCGATGCAGGCGATGCCATCCGCGAAGGTAAACGACAGCGGTGAGGATGAGTGCGAGCGAAGGTCCGAGAGGCAACGACCACTCGCCCAGACCGGAATGCAGCGCCAGCAGCTTCACCAGCAACATCTCCCGTAACATCGGGCCCCCGGACTATTTCGCGGCGGCGCCGCCGGCGGTTTTCTCGACGTACTCCTGCGAGGCGTCGCGCGCCGGACGCTGGCCGGCGGGATGCAGGGTCTCGAGGAACGAGACCAGCGCCGTCACCTCGGCCGGGCTCAGGTTCTTGCCGTAGGCGGGCATGTTGCCGCGCCCCTGCAGCACCTGGCGGACCATCTGGTCGCGGGTGAGGCGGATGGCGACGCGGTCGAGCGACGGCCCGCGCAATCCGCCTTCGTCGCCCAGCGCGTGGCAGTTGCGGCACTGCTTCACCTGAAAGACCAGCGCGCCTTGGCGTTGCAAAGGCGTGCGGCCGTGGAGAAATTCATCCGGCACCGGCGCGCCGCTCCACGCGTTCATGGCCGGCGACCAGGGCGCGGTCTGCGCCAATCGGGTGAAGACGCCGAAGGAGACGGCAAGCAGCATCACCGTCATCACCGCGATGGGCCGCCGCTTCCAGCTCTTCTCTCCCACGCCGGAGAGGAACGGCACCAGCAGCAGGAACACGATGCCGATCACGGGCGCCACCAGCAGCGCCGGCGTCTCCAGCTCCGGCGGCAGCAGCGAGAGCACCGCGTAGAGCCACAGGAAGAAATAGTCCGGGCGCGGCGCGGTCTGGATGATGGTCGGGTCGGGCGTGCCGGTGGGGCCGTAGGGCCCGAAGTACGCCGCGCAGAATCCCACCGCCAGGATGACGGCGGCGGAGAAGAACAGGTCCTTCCAGATGGCGTGCGGCGCGAAGGGCACACCCTCCTTGTGGGTCAGCTCGTTATATTCGCGGATGTAGCTCTCGCGGCGCACCAGGCGTCCGGGCATGGGCCACTCGTTCACGCCCAGCTTCATCACCATGAGCAGGTGCAGCCCGATGAAGCCGATGAGCATGCCGGGGATGACGAAGACGTGCAGGGTGAAGAAGCGCGAGAGGGTGGCGCCGCCGATGATGGGCCCGCCCAGCATCAGGTGGACCATCTGCTTCCCCATGAAAGGCACGCGTCCGGTGACCGAGGCGCCGATGCCGATGCCCCAGTAGGCGTCCTGGTCGAAGCGCAGCACCTGGCCGGTGAAGGCCATGCCCAGGGTCATGAGCAGCAGGAAGACGCCCACGATCCAGGTGAGCTCGCGGGGATATTTGTGCGCGCCGAAGAGGAAGACCTGGGTCATGTGGATAAGCACCAGCGCCACCATGAAGTTCGAGCCCCAGCCGTGCACCGCGCGCAGGAACCAGCCGAGGGTGAGGTCGTGGTTGAGGACCTGGAGGCTGTTCCACGCCTGGTCGGCGGTGGGCACGTAGACCAGAGCCAGCAGGATGCCGGTGACCACCTGCAGGACGAATACGGTGAGCGCGGCGCTGCCGAAGACGTACCACCAACTGGCACTGGAGCGCGGGATGGGGTGCTCCAGGTTGGCGCGCAGGTCGCCGGCGACCTGCAGGCGCTCCTCCAGCCAGGCTCCGATGGCGCGGATCATGCGCACGTGGACCTGCCTCCTGCGAGCCGGGCTTGCGTCGCCATGGTGGGCAGCGAGCCGGCCGAGATCATGAGTCTTCCGCTCTCGATCTTGTATTCATACTCGAACAATCCGCGCTCCGGCGGGCCGGAGGCGCGCGCGCCGTCGGCGTAGTAGGCGCCGCCGTGGCAGGGACAGAGGAAGAGTCCCGACTGCGAGAACCAGCGCACCGGACATCCTAGGTGCGCGCAGTTGATGGCGAAGACCTGGTAGCGCGGGCCTTCGACGTGGCGCACCCAGCAGGTGGTGTCGGCGGTCTTGCCGTCCCAAGAGAGGGCGAAGGGGTTGCGGAACTTCGCCAGCCGCGTCTCGCCCTCGGGGAAATCGCTCGCGGCGCCGAGCGAGACCCAATCCTCTTCTTTTTCCTTGCGTCCCTGGATGGGCGAGAGCAGGTACTGCACCACCGGGACCGCGAGCACAAGGGCGGCGGCGGCGTTCAGCAGGATGCCGATCTTCATCAGCAGGCTTCGCCGTGTGATCTCTTCGCTCATCGCGTGCCTCCTGAGGCGGGAGCCTTCGCCGCGGGTGTGGGATACGGCTGGCCCGGCCGCTCGCTGCGCTGCGCGGTGAGCCAGGCGACGACGTCGGTGATCTCCTGGTCGCTCATGGGATGGCCGGGCGTATTGCCGCGCCAGTCGGGCGCGCCCAGCTCGGGCCGTCCGGTGATGACGACGGTGCGCAGGCCCTGGTCGCTGATGAGGGCAAGATACGAGCCGTCCACGATGCTTCCGGCGGCCTTGCCGCCCTTGCCGTCGGCGCCGTGGCATGAACTGCAGTAGCTCTTGTAAGCTTCGGCGCCGTGCTGCGCGTCGCCTTTGAGACTTGCGGCGTACGGCGGTGCGCCGCCGTGCAACGCGTCGGGCCTTGCCCAGCGCGCGCGCATCTCGCGCACGATGGCGTCCACCTGTTTGTCAGTCAGCATGCCGCCCGCCGATTCCGCAAAACCCGGCATCGCCGTGCCGCGGATGCCCTGGGCGGTGACGCGGCGCAGGGTGGCGTCGTCCACCAGTCCGAGATAGACGGGATTGTTGAGCGCGATGGCCGCTCCGCCCTTGCCCTCGGCGCCGTGGCAGGCCGAGCAGTTCTCCTTGTAGAGAACGGCGAAGTCGAGCACGTCGTCCGGGCGCGGCACCTCGGGGCCGGGATGCAGTTTGCCCGGCAGGCTGTCGCATCCGGCCAGCGCGAACGCTGCCAATGTCGCGATAAGAAGAAGCAGACGCGTCATTCTCCGCCTTCCTTCTTCTCGTGCATCATGCCGGGTGCCTCGAGGCCCAGGCGCGCCGCCACGGGCATGAACTGAAAGGTGCGGATGCGCGTCTGGCGCACCACCACCAGCCCGGCGGCCACGCCGTAGGCGATCTGCGAGGCCACGAACCAGCGCCAGTCAATGGCCTTGTCGAGCACGGGGTTGATGATGCCGAGCACGCTCGAGAGCAGTCCGGACCACATCAGCGGCGCGATCACCCCGCCCAGCAGGATGGGCCGCCGCGGGAACATGGGCAGCATGGCGCCGTAGAGCAGCCCCATGAGCAGCGAAGTCACCAGGTGCAGCATGGTGGCCACCAGCAGCAGCACCGGGTTGAAGGCTTCCATCTGCGCGGTGGTCACCTTGCTGGGATCGCCGTAGACCACCGCCGCCAGCAGGTTGATGGGATACCACAGGCTGCGGTGCACGATAAGTCCGTAGAGCGAGGCGCAGGCCGCCATGGCCACCATGCCGGCGAGTCCGCCCTTGATGCCTGCCGAGATGGGATAGATCTCGATGGGCAGGCGGGCGCGATGCATCTCCTGGGTGATCTCGACGCGCGCCACCACGCGCCGCCCGGTCTCAACCGGCATCACCTCGGCCAGCACCGGGACCTCCTCGTGCTTCTCGTGGGGCAGCACCTCGCGGAACCAGCCTACGCATCCGGCGACGGTGAGCACCGCGCCCAGCAGGCTGATGGCCGCGCTGGTGAGCAGTCCGGTGAAGAGCAGCGCGAAGCCGAAGGCCAGGATGATGGGCCAGGCCGTGGGCGAGGGCAGATGCACCGACTCCGGCTTCTGTTGACCGCCCGCGTTGTGCTGCTGCGCCATTTGTCTTCTATCTTCCTACGATGTACACCACGGTGAAGACCACGATCCACACCACATCCACAAAGTGCCAGTAGAGCGAGAAGACCTCGCAGCGCTCGTGGTGCTCCTCTTTCACCTTGCCCGCCACCGCGAAGAGCATCACCAGCAGCAGCCCGACGATGCCGGCCGAGACGTGGAAGGCGTGCAGGCCCACGAGCGAGTAATACGTGGTGCCGAAAAGGTTGGTCTGAAGGGTCAGGCCCTTGTCATAGATCAAGTGATGCCATTCGATGCCGGTCCCGGTCAGGAACTCGGAGCCAAGGGCCAGAGTAGCGAACCACCACCAGCGGAACGACGCGAGTTCCCCCTTGCGCAGCGCGCCCAGGGCGAAGTTGATGGTCAGGCTGCTGGACAGCAGGCAGATGCTGTTGAAGATGGGCGCCTCCAGCACCTCCTGCGGCGTCGGCCCGCTCAGGCTCTTGCCGATGTAGAAGATGTAGGCCACCACGAAGATGGCGAAGATGGCCGACTCGGCCAGGATGAGCGAGAGCATGCCGACCTTGCCGCGCGAAGGGAGCTTCCACTCCATCTCGCCGGCGGGCGCCGTGATGTGGGCAGCGGACATGCTACTCATACTTCCAATCCGGGTCCTCGGGATGTTTCAGGTCCCACAATGGCCGGCGGCTGCGCACCTCCGGCAGCACCACGAAGTTGTAGGCGGGCGGCGGCGACTCGATGGACCACTCCAGCGTCCAGGCGTCCCAGGGATCGTGGCCCGCGGGCTTGCCCTTGAAATACGACTTCACCAGGTTGGCGACGAAGATGAGCACGGCCAGGGTCTGCACGAAAGCGCCGATGGAAACGGCCATGTTCCACGACTCCCATCCGCGTCCCGCCTCGTAGGTGTAGATCCGCCGCGCCATGCCGAGGATCCCGGGGACGTGCATGGGGTCGAAGGTGAGGTGGAAGCCGAGGAAGAAGAGCCAGAAGTGCAGCTTGCCCCAGCGCTCATCGAGCATGCGGCCGACCATTTTGGGATACCAGTAGTAGAAGCCGGCGAAGAGCGCGAACAGGATGCCGCCCACGATGACGTAGTGAAAATGCGCGACCACGAAGTAGGAGCCGCCCAGCTGCCAGTCGAAGGGCGCCGCGGCCAGCATCACGCCGGTGAGTCCGGCCACCAGGAACTGGAAGAGGAAGGCGAGGCAGAAGAGCATGGGGGTGTCGTAGCGGATCTTGCCGCCCCACATCGTCCCCAGCCAGTTGAAGATCTTGATGCCCGTGGGCACGCCGACGGCCATGGTGGTGAGGACGAAAAAGGCGTTGCCGTAGGAGGGCATGCCGATGGTGTACAGATGGTGCGCCCACACGCCCACGCTCACGAAGGCGATAGCCACCGTGGCCGCCACCATGATGGGATAGCCGAAGATGGCCTTGCGCGAGAAGACGGGAACGACCTCCGAGATGATGGCGAAGGCCGGGATCACCAGCACATAGACCTCGGGGTGGCCGAAGATCCAGAAGAAATGCATCCAGATGACGGCCGAGCCGCCGGCCTGGGTGTCGAAGAAGTGCGCGCCCAGGTAGCGGTCAAGCATCAGCATGACCTGGGCGGCGGTGAGCGGGGTGATGGTGATGAGCACCAGGAACGCCACCACCGTATTCATCCACACCAGCAGCGGCATCTTGCCCAGGGTCATGCCGCGGCAGCGCATGCTGAAGACCGTGGCCAGGATGTTGATGGCGGTGCCGATGCTGCCGAAGCCGGAGACCAGCAGCGAGATGGTCCAGTAGTCGGTGCTGTGTCCCTTGGAAAAGGCGCGCGAGGTGAGCGGGGCATACGCCCACCAGCCGACGTCGGGCGCGCGGCCTGCGCCGTAGAGCCCCTCGGCGCCCACCACGCTGAAGTACAGGATGAGTCCGCCGAAGGCGGTGAGCCAGAAGCTCCAGGCGTTCAGCCGCGGGTAGGCCATGTCGCGCGCGCCGATCATCAGCGGCACCAGGTAATTGGCGAAGCCGAAGACGATAGGCATGGCCACGAAGAAGATCATGGTGGTGCCGTGCATGGTGAACAGCCGGTTGAAGGTCTCGGGCGAGACGAAGTGCGCGTGGGGGACGGCCAGCTGGATGCGCATCACCATGGCTTCCAGCCCGGCGATCACCAGAAAGAGGAGCGCGTAGCCGATGTACATCAGCCCCAGGCGCTTGTGGTCCACCGTGGTGGCCCACTCGTGCAGCACCTCGAGCCAGTGCGGGCGGCTTGCCGCCGGCGGGTTCGAGACCGGGATGGATTCCGCGGCCATTTATTTCAGCGCCATCATGTAGTCGGTGACCTGGTCCAATTCTTTTTCGTTCAGGCCCATGGCGGGCATGAGCACGCCCGGCTTGAGCGCGTCGGGATGGTGGACCCACAGCCGCATGTTGTCGCGCGTGTTGGGCGCGATGCCTGAGCCGATGGTGGCGCGGCTGCCGATGTGCGTCAGGTCAGGGCCGAAGCGTCCGTTGGCCACCGTGCCCGCGACTGTGTGGCAGTTGATGCAGGCCGTGGACTCGAAGACCTTGCGGCCCTCGGCGGCGGAGCTTTCCGCTTGGCCCGTCTTCTGCTGCTCAGCCACCCACTGGTCGAACTCGCCGCGCGGCTGCACGTAGACGCGCAGCAGCATCTTGGCGTGCTGCGTGCCGCAGTACTGCGCGCACTGCCCGAGATAGAGTCCGGCCTGGCGCGGATCGATCCACATATTGTTGGTCTTGTTGGGGATCAGGTCGGTTTTGCCGGCCAGGCGCGGCACCCAGTAGCTGTGATCGGTGTCGGCGGAGAGCAGAGTGAGGAAGGTGGGCGTGGGCCTGGCCGTCTCGCTCACGGGCACGTGCAATTCGTTGGCGGTCACGATGCCGTATTGCGGATAGCGGTACTCCCACCAGAACTGATGTCCGATGGCCGTGACCTCGATGGTCCCCTGCGGCCGCTCGGCGTCCTGGATGCTGTGAATGACCCGTGCCGAAGTGAGGAAGAGCACCACGGTGATGAGCACGGGGATGACGGTCCAAGCCAGCTCCACCTGGTTGCTGCCGTAGATCTGCGGCGGCTCGCGGCCATCGTCGTCGGCGCGGCGCCGGTACTTGACGGCGACGTAGGTGAGCAGCCCGGCGACCACCGCGAAGATGACACCGGTGATGAGCAGCACGAACATCGAG
>JACXTT010013955.1_pt1 | contig 10541 bp, 11 predicted proteins | sample 9270951 | NCBI WGS metagenome assembly JACXTT01 (sample SAMN15532306, study PRJNA645909) | rock metagenome | isolation source: weathered quartz diorite | place: Puerto Rico | collected 2017-06-21
CACCAGCAGCGACCCAATAAGCCCCGGCCCCGGGGTCGCCGCAATCCCATCGAAAGCTTCCAGATTCAATCCAGCATCTGCGAAAGCTTGATCGACGATCGGGCGAATTTTTTGCAGATGTTCGCGGGACGCCAGCTCGGGCACGACCCCACCGTAAGGCATATGTATTTTGACCTGCGAATAAATGACATTCGAAAGAATTTCGCGGCCATCGCGCACAATTGCCGCGGCTGTTTCGTCACAAGATGTCTCAATTCCAAGGACCAACATTACAAGCGACTCAAACTGCGGAGAGTTTCTATGTAAGGAGGAAGGGCCACGCCCCGATCTGTAATGATCGCCGTCACAAATGAATTGGGGGTAATGTCGAATGCAGGATTGAACACCGAGACGCCGTTGGGGACGATCCGCACACCGCCAATATGCGTCACCTCCGCCGGATCGCGTTGTTCGATTGGAATATGCGATCCATCCGGAACCTTCAAATCGACTGTAGAAAGTGGCGCTGCAACGTAAAACGGGATTTCGTGTTGTTTTGCGAGCACCGCCACGGGATATGTCCCGATTTTGTTTGCGACATCCCCATTCGAGGCGATCCGATCGGCGCCGACAATGACGGCGTCGATGAGTCCCTGACGCATAAAGGTGCCGGCCATGTTATCCGAGATCACACGCACATCGATGTCGTCTTTCCACAATTCCCATGCCGTGAGTCGCGCGCCCTGCAAGAATGGCCGAGTCTCGTCTGCCAACACCCGCAACCGTTTTCCATTTGTTATCGCGGCGCGAATAACGCCGAGCGCCGTCCCGTAACCGGCTGTCGCCAACGCACCTGCGTTGCAATGGGTGAGAATGGTACCCGAATTCGGAAGTAGCTCCTGGCCAAAACGCCCGATCCGCTTGTTGGCCTCGATATCCTCCGTTTGAATTGCAAGTGCTTCCTGGATCAAACGGTCCGCGATCGCACCTTTGTTGGCGTCGTCCCTCGCAATCTCTCTGAATACGGTCTTCATGCGTTCGATTGCCCAAAACAGATTCACGGCGGTTGGCCGGGTCGAGGCGAGGGTCGTCGTGATCTCATTGAATTCCTTACGCAATTCGCCGACAGTCCGCGCCTTCGAGTCTCGAACGCCGAGAGCGACACCCATGGCCGCAGCCACCCCTATGGCTGGAGCTCCCCGCACAACCATTGTCCGAATGGCATCAGCAATCTCCCGATAAGTTTTGAACACGGGATATTCCTCGACCGTTGGAAGCTTGCGCTGGTCGATCATCTTGACGCCTTCATCGGTCCATTCGATTGTCTTAATCATTACAGGCTATTCTAGCATCATGAAAGGATGCGTTATTTCGGCCCCTACGACCGGCTCGGGCAAGACGACGGTGACATTGGGCCAGCTCTGGGCGTTGCGAGAGCGTGGAATTACCGTGCAGCCTTTCAAGGTTGGCCCGGATTTCATCGATACGGGTTTGCATGAGCTGGCGGCCGGAGTAGCATCCCACAATCTCGACGGCTGGATGATTCCGCGCAGTCTCGTCGAACGGCTTTTCAACTCAGCGACCGTTGATAAAGAGATCGCCGTTGTTGAAAGTGTAATGGGACTCTTCGACGGTTACGACGGCAAATCAGAAAAGGGAAGCACAGCCGAGATGGCCGTGTGGCTCGATTTGCCGGTGATTCTGGTCGTCGACGCCAGTTCGATGGCGAGGAGCGCGGCGGCGCTCGTCAGCGGATTTACCGCGTTCGATCCACGTGTGAAGATTGCGAGTGTGATCTTCAATCGAGTTGCTGGTGAGAAACACTATGGCATTCTCAGAGATGCCGTGACAGATGTGCCGATTCTGGGATGGCTTCCAAAGGAGTCGACCATCGAAATCCCGGAACGGCATCTGGGTTTATTGACCGCGAAAGAGGACACAGCGGCGGAACGGATTCGCGTCGTTGGGGAATTTTTCAATGCGCATATGAATCTCGATGTGATACTCGAGGCTCTGGAGCGCCATTCCCCTCCTTGCAGAGGAGGGGTGGCGCGAAGCGTCTGCGCCGTCGCTTCGCTCGGCGCATCCACCCCTCCTCTGCAAGGAGGGAAATGCCAACGCGCTTCCCGACGTGTCGCTCTTGCACACGATAAAGCGTTCTCCTTTTACTATCACGCCAATCGGCTCGCACTTGAGGACGCCGGGGCAGAGATCATTGAATTCTCTCCAATTTCCGACCGAGAAGTTCCAGCGGCCGACTTCCTATACATTGGTGGTGGGTACCCGGAGCTATACCGGAGGGAACTCGAAGCGAATGCCTCGATGCGCGCTTCGATTCGACGCTTCATCGAGTCGGGCAGAAAGTTTTATGCCGAATGCGGTGGTTTGATGTATCTGGCGGAATCCATTGGCGGCTCACAAATGGTCGGCATCATTCCGGCGCGGATCGAAATGACCGAACGCCTGGTTGATTTTGGCTATTGCGAGATCCGGACTAATGCGGAGTCGATTCTCGGACCTGCAGGAACCGTGGCGCGCGGCCATCAATTTCACTACTCGCGGTGCATCGGCGCAAACGGCAATGCCTACTCTGTCCAGCAGGGTTTACGTGAATATGTGGAAGGTTTTCTCCTTCCGAACGGTGTGGCTTCTTATATCCACCTCCATTTCCTCTCGAATCCGGACCTCGCAAGAAATATGTTAAATTCATGAATTCTATCGCTGCCATGGCTCATCCATATGAAGCAGTGATTGGGCTGGAGTGTCATGCCCAGTTACTCACGAAATCGAAGCTTTTTTGCTCTTGCTCCACAACATTCGGAGAAGCACCGAATGCAAATACATGTCCGGTGTGTCTCGGCTTGCCTGGCGCTTTACCGGTTTTGAATCGCGTAGCCGTCAATATGGCCGTAAAAGCGGCCATTGGTCTGAACTGCACCGTGAATATCGAATCGCAATGGGCGCGCAAGAACTATTTTTATCCGGACCTTCCGAAGGGATATCAGATTTCCCAGTACGACCGGCCGTTAGCGAAGCATGGCTTTATCGAGATCAAAGTGGAAGCAACGCACAAAAAAATCGGAGTGCAGCGGATCCACATGGAGGAGGATGCTGGAAAATCTCTTCATGAAGGCTTTCCGGACTCCGCCCGATATACCTATCTCGACTTCAATCGTAGCGGCGTGCCGCTTATCGAAATCGTCACAGACCCCGATATTCGATCGTCCGCTGAAGCGTACGACTATCTGGCGCGATTGAAAGAAATCCTCGAATATCTCGACGTTTGCGACGGCAATATGGAAGAGGGCAGTCTTCGCTGCGATGCCAATGTGTCCGTTCGGAGAGCTGGTGAAGAAAAATTCGGCACGCGTACAGAGCTCAAGAACATCAATTCTTTCCGGTTCGTCCAAAAAGCAATCGATTATGAGGTTAACCGCCAGGTCGAGCTGATCGAGAGCGGGGGACGTGTGGTCCAGGAAACGCGGCTCTGGAATAGCGTTGAAGACCGCACCGTGTCCATGCGCAGCAAAGAAGAGGCGCATGATTACCGGTATTTTCCTGATCCGGATTTACCGATACTAACCGTCGACAGCGATTGGATTCAGACAATCCGGCGCTCAATGCCGGAGTTGCCAGTCTCGCGTCGAGAGCGTTTCGTCAAAGAATACGCGTTATCCGAATACGATGCTGGTGTTTTGACAACAACACGCGCGCTTGCTGATTTTTTTGAGGAGACGGCGAAACTCAGTGCACAGCCGAAAACGGCGGCGAACTGGATCATGGGCGATTTATTGCGGTTTTATAAGGAGAGCAATATCGATCTGAAAGATCTTCGGAACTCTCCGCTCCATCCAAAGATGCTGGCCGGCATGATCTCACTCGTTGAGAAGGGAACCATCTCCGGCAAGATTGCAAAAACTGTTATGGAAGAAATGTATAGGTCGGGCAAAGATCCTCAGCAGATCATCGAACAAAAAGGACTCCTTCAGATCTCCAACACGGATGAAATCGAAAAGATCGTTGAGAAAGTCATTGACGAAAACCCAAAACCAGTAGAGCAGTACCGCCTCGGTAAGACTGGTAACCTTGGCTTCTTCGTGGGGCAGGTTATGAAGGCAACCGGCGGACGTGCTAATCCGCAAACGGTAAACGAGATTCTAAAAAAGAAACTTGCAGGGTGACTATTCAGGAGTTATATTCCCCGCTTCATGGAAATCGAACAGCGCAAGAAAAGACAGATCGCCGATTTTTATAAGGAAGAATTCTTACGCCACAAGGGTCGGCTGGAATGCCAGCGTCCGTTCTTCCAGGAAAAGACTTACGAAGAGATCGAATCCGTCTTAAACCGGATTATCGATGAGATGGATAAAATCTGCGAAGTCGAAAACTTCGAGGAGTTGGCGAGCCATTTACTGCACCGGATCGATGTCGTGACAAACCTTTCATCCTCGAAGGTCAATCCAATCTACAGAATCCACTAGATCACATCTGGGTTCGCGCCGCCCATAACACCGGAAAAAATTTCTTATTCAGAGTTTGTGCCAGATATTCCACTCCAATAGTCCCCATTGGCGAGGTCTTGCCGTATGCCGATTCGACGAGTTGTTGTCCCGTTCCTGGCTTGGAGCCAATCATTCGCTGAGCCATTCGGATGTGATGTTCCCGCCAAAGAGAGAACATCTCGTCGTATTCGATCATCGCTTCGCAGAGAACGCGCAGCGCATGATCGCCTTCCCGTTTGTATATCGACACTATCGCGTTGCCCTGGCCGTCTTCGCCAGTCACGTCATAACCGCGCCGGCTCAATAGAGCGACGAAATGATCCCAGAAAGCAGGACTGGCCAAACGCTTTTCCAAGCGCGCTGTCGCAGCCGCATCGTTTTTGAACATTCCGAGATATTTGCGATCTTTCAGGCCACACGCGAATTCGATTTCGCGAAATTGAACCGACTGGAAGCCGCTCGCCGGCCGTAGCCGATCTCGGAACTGAATAAAGTCAGAAGGCATCATCGTCTCCAGGACGCTGAGCTTGGGAATGAAAAGCCGAATAATGGAGGTCAGCCGGCGGATCAGCCGTTCACTCTCGATCACGTCGTCCTGATCGAGCATTTCAAGGATCTTGTCGATTTCGTGGAGAACCAGCTTGAACCACAACTCGAACACCTGGTGAATAATGATGAACAGTGTTTCATCATGGGACGGCGGGTCTGCCAAAGGTTGCTGCAGCTTCAGCAGTTCTTCGAGTTTCAGATAACCTTTGTAATCGAGATCGGCCATTAATTCGAGTATACCCTCTCGCAGAGGGAGAGGGTCTCGACTATGGCTGTTTAGGTCCTGCTGGAGTTGGGGCCGGGCTCGGCGGCCGCGGAACAGGAGGCGTCGCCGGTGGCCGCGGCGCTGCCGCATTTGACGGCCGTGCCGGATTGGCCCCCGCTGGTGTTTCCGACGTCTTGGTTGCCGCGTCGATTCGGCGGGTCAATTCCGCGGTTACGTCATTCGCTGGATTAAACCAGAGGACATTGTTTTGAGGATTCGAAACATCTACGATTAACACGTAACCCTGCGCGGCTGCCATCGCATTCAGGATCGCACTCGCCCGCTCTGCGATTGGGCGCAGCAGTTCGTCACGGAGGGACTGCAATTCTTTCTGCGAGTCCTCGTTAAAGCGCTGCAATTCGGTGGTTCGCCGGTCGATATCTTTTTGGAGGTTGGCCTTGGCTGTTTCGCTGAGCGTGCGTTCTTGCGTTTGGAGCTTCTTCTGCGAATCCTCAAGTTCCTTCTGACGCTTTTCACCCTCCGCTTGTCTGCTTTGTAACGTGCTGTTGAATTTTTCGGACGACTTCTTGCCCTCCGCAGATTCCACAATGGCTCTTTCGAAATCCACAACCGCCACTTTTGAAACCTGAGCGCGCAAAACAGGTGTCCCGACCAGCAGGATTAGGATAGGCAATACAGAGAATCGTAAACGGATCATATGATTATTTTAGCCGTGAACCGGTGCACTTACACACTAAAACCACCGGCTTTTTCAAAGTGGTGTGCCGCGGTCAATAGTAGCCCTTCGTCGAAGTGGTTTGCCATGAGTTGGAGGCCGATTGGCAAGTTTTCCGAGTTTTTTCCACACGGGATAGAAATCGCGGGAATACCCGCCAAAGGTTGCGTGATTGTGAAAATATCCGATAAATACATCGACAGCGGATCTCCGGTTTTTTCTCCGATTCTAAAGGCCACTGTAGGCGAAGTCGGTGTAAGGATCATGTCCACCTGCTGAAATGCTTTTTGAAAGTCCTTCAGTATTAAGGTCCGAACTTTCAATGCCTTAAGGTAATACGCATCATAGTACCCGGCGCTCAAGGCATAGGTACCCAGTAGAATACGCCGTTTCACTTCTTTACCAAATCCATGGTGACGCGTTTTGCGGTACATCTCTTGGAGAGTAGAACTGCCACTGTCGCGGAAGCCGTAGCGGACGCCATCGTAACGAGCCAGGTTCGAACTGGCCTCAGCAGTCGCAATAAGATAATACGTTGCGATGGCGTATTCGGTGTGCGGCAAGCTGATTTCCTGCAGTTCGCACCCCAAGCTCTCAAACAACCGCATGCCCGCTTCAACCTTCGCCTTCACTTCTCTGTCCAAGCCGGCAACGAAATATTCCTTCGGAATACCGATCCGTATACCTTTAATCGGTTGTTCAAGGTTTTTTACGAATTCCGGAACAGCGTTATCCGACGAAGTCGAATCATATGGATCGAATCCGCTAATTGCTTCGAGTGTTTGAGCGCATTCGCGTACGGATTTCGCCAGAGGACCGATTTGGTCAAGAGATGAGGCAAACGCGACCAGCCCATACCGCGACACACGTCCGTACGTTGGCTTGATGCCGACAACACCGCAAAATGATGCAGGCGTGCGGACGGATCCGCCGGTGTCCGAGCCGAGCGCGATCAGCGAGGTCCCGGACGCTACGCTGGCCGCAGACCCGCCACTGGAACCTCCGGGGACCCGCTCGAGATTGTGCGGGTTACCCGTAACGAAAAAGCCGGAGTTCTCTGTTGATGAGCCCATTGCAAATTCGTCGCAATTTGCTTTTCCGACGACGATCGCTCCCGCGCTGTGCAGACGTTCGACCGCTGTCGCCGTGTACGGCGGAATATAGTTCTCCAGAATTCGTGAGCCACAAGTGGTTTTCATGTCCCGGATGGCCATGTTGTCTTTGATGGCGACCGGTACTCCGGCCAGCGGCTCTAGCGGATCGCCTGCCGCGATTTTTGCATCCATCCGGCGTGCTTCCTCGAGCGCACGGTCAGGGCAGATCGATATGAACGCACGAACCTCCTTGTCCGTCCTGTCAATCTGGTCGTAGACGCTTCTGACGACTTCGGTTACCGTCAAATCACGATTCTTGTAGAGACCGACGAGCTTGTCGGCGGTGATGTCCTTCAGATTCATACAACAGTTGTTTCGCGTTCTACCTTTCCGTGATGACCTTCGGGACCTTGAAAAGCTTGACGATTTTCGCAGCGTCTGAGCTACCGGTTCGTGCGGCGACACGATCATCCCGAATGGCATGCTTGCCGCCCGTTACAACCTGTGCTGTAGGCTGGAGACCCGTAACATTCAGCTCGTTTAACTTATCGACATACTCGACAATCCTGCTCAGTTGGGCGGCAAGCTCTGTTTTCTCGTCAGCCGCAACTTCCAGCATTGCAAGTTTTGCCACGTATTCGACATCTGCTTCAGTGATTTTCATAAGTAAAAACGATCTCCTTAATCCATGCCGACGGCCATGGTTCATTCATTTTGGCGAGGAGCTCGGGCTTCATCCGGAACAACTGCTTTCTCCAGATTTGATCCGGAACATTCAACACAACACGAGATCCTTGCACTGCCACGATCGATGTGACCTTCGCCAGTTTTGGACCAGCCAGATCCGGCCAAAGTTTCTGAAGAAGTTCCAGATCGAGCTGTGCGTCCCAGTTAGGCGAATTCCTGAAAGTGGCAATCAGACGCCGAACGGCCGGGTCAACGGGCATCGTTACGTTTTAACACGTGAGTTTGGCAAGAGCAACCGGCTTAAAAGCTGTATCTCACAATTAGCGTGGCGTGAGAGTTTCGATGATATTGCCCAAGAAAATCGGCGGAATCTCCACCGATCAAGACCAAATCGAGTGTTGCGCGCCAGTGTTGACCGAACAATTGTGAGTATTCGCCTTTGATCCAGACGCCATTGCCGTTTTGTCGCACTGCTGCTTCAAAGGCGATCTCTCGATTCGCATCGATGGTATAGCCGGCGCGGCCCAGTATTGTTTTGGTCAAACCGCGGTCGGGCGCGAAATCGATTGAACGCGTTCCGTGACGAGTAATTGCTTCACCCGCGTACCCTCCCACAAAGAACCATTCACCCATCTGGCGCTCGAGTTGAAGGACGTAGAGGGCGTATTCATCCACGCGATCATCTGTCGTACTGAAATGCGCCGCTTCGGCCTTAAAAGTAACCCACGGTAATGGGGCCGCTACGTCCCCCCCCGCCATAATCATTTTTGGATAGAACCTTCTGACATCCGCTTCAATACCGACCGGTGTGAATCGGGGCCTCACCTCAAAGGATGGAAGATGATTGAACCCTTCATAGAACGAAAATTCATATTCAATTGATCCGGCGTGATTCCAGCGTAAGCCGGATTGGGATGCCGCAGGGAATATCGCTCCTGCATCATGCAGAGTGACGCCCGGCGGCAAATTCGGTAAAGGTGCCCATCGCTGATTTGCAAGTGGAATGCGGCTGGGCGTGAAGCGCGGTGACCACACGGCTTCAATGGTGTTGCGTCCTTTTTCGAAGTTGAGCCTGGCGGCTGTTATTGCAATAAAGTCATTGTCCACGACGGTTAGGAAGTCGCGTGGCGCAAAGCGATCGGTAGGGGTGACGATATCCGTCTTTCCCCAACGTATGAATTGTTTCCCTGCTTCCAACGTCGTAGGACCACGATGGTACAAGGCAGTGAGCCGGCGAACCTCTCCTGTTGGTCTTTGCAATTCCCGATCTTGCCATGACAGCTTAAAATCGCGCTCCACTTGCCGGTGAGTATCGATTCGAAAATCCAGCGCGCCGCTGATCTGGACCGAAGTGGATGGACTGTAAAACCCTTCATATCGCAACAGCGATTCGCCGACTGTATGGGCACTGTCATTGGTCCCCTCTTGTGGATAAAACGTGTTGCGGGCTTCTACGAATCCGCGTTGCGTGTAGTTCTGGGCGAAACAGGCAATGGGAATCAGGATTACGAACAGGAGCGTGCCGCAACGCATCAGGACTCTCGACTAAGTGCCTCACGTGTGAATGCGTCGTCTTTCATGGGTATGTTGTACTGCAGCTTTTCGATCTTCAGAATCGTGTGGCTATTGCGCCTAAGATCATGCATGTCGATCTGGTGAGCTGTCCATATCCCCTGATCGTTGCGAATATCGGTGTAATGAGCCCGACGTACAAGCTGATCCTTGTCGTAGTTTTCGATTTGCGCGAACGCATAATTGTCTTTCCGGATCCAGAGGTAGGAATGCGTGTATTGTGAAACCTTGCTTTGCTTCGGTGTAGACTGCAGCTTCCAGCAAGGCGCGCCGTCGATCTCATCATCTCCGATCAACCTGTAATCGAATTGCTGGATATCCCGTTCCTCAAGATCCTCAAAGCTGAAGTCCGTTCCGAAAAAGCGAGTAGATCGATCCTGCAGTGCAATCCGCCGTTCACGGTTGATAGCAGGCGTCCACATCCACTGATCGGACGAACTGTTGGGGTGATTCAACACCAGCAGCGCGACGCCTTTCACCTCGGCCGGCGCTGTGAATCGCAGGACGGCCTTGCTCGAGCCATGTGAGCCGATACGATCGTATATCCAGCGTTTTTCCGTGATCTTGCTCTTTGCGTCGATGACTTGCAGCGTTCCTTCGTAATCTTGTGATTGGGTTGTTGTACGGCGTTGGGCTTCCTCCACGATCTGCGGGGGTGTTTGCTGCACTAAGAGAAGGAAAGCCAAGTAAATGAACCTATTCATACTCGAGCGCCTCGACCAGGTTGGCGCGAACGGCCGCTTCAGCCGGACCCAGAGCGGCGATGAACGCGGTCCCGAGAATCGTCGGAATCATAAATGCCATAAATGAAAGTGGAAAAATATAATCCAGATCGATTCCACCGAGATCGCGTTTTACCGTTCCCAGCGTGTAGTAGAGGTTGACGGCGCCCAGTCCCGCGCCCAATACAAGTCCGATCGCAGCAATACTCAGCGCTTCAATCCACACAGTCCGCCGAACTTGGGTTCGTAATCCGCCGACCGCCTGCATGACTCCCAACTCGCGTTTTCGATCTGTGATCGACACTGTGAGCGTGTTCACTATGCCCAAAACGGCGACAAATATCGCCACGACAATCTGGTTGTAAGTCATGCCGAACCACTGGTCGATCAGTTTCATGATCCAGTCGCGTACGGATTGGTTTGTTAGAACCAGGAGTCGCTGTTGCCCAATCAAGGCATCGATTACACAGTGCCTTACCCTTTCCACGTCTTTAC
>JACXTT010013956.1_pt1 | contig 10541 bp, 8 predicted proteins | sample 9270951 | NCBI WGS metagenome assembly JACXTT01 (sample SAMN15532306, study PRJNA645909) | rock metagenome | isolation source: weathered quartz diorite | place: Puerto Rico | collected 2017-06-21
GACTGGTTCTTCCGCGACGTGAGCGTCAGTGGCTGGATCCACATCGCCACCATCCCCGTCTTCACCGGCGTGATCGGCTTCCTGATCAACTGGACCGGCCTGATCATGCTGTTCTCGCCGGTCCGGTTCCACGGCGTGACCATCCCCGGCTTCAAGCAGATCGCCCGGGTGCTCCCGCGCAAGCTCCAGGAGGTTCCCGGCTTCCTGCAGGGGGGCGTCGGCTGGCAGGGCATCGTCCCGGCGCGCGCCGCCAAGATGGGCAGCATCGCGGTGGACAAGGCGATCGCGAAGCTCGGCACGCCCGGCGAGTTCTACCAGCAGCTCGAGCCGGACAAGATCGCCGAGCACATCGTGAAGGTCTTCGAGCCGGACATGCCCCAGATGATCGAAGACATCATGGCGCGCGAGCACCCGAACCTCTGGCGGGACCTGCCGAGCCCGGCGCGCAAGGCCATCATCGCGCGGGTGCAGGCACAGATGCCGACCGTGGTGCACGGCATCACCGACGAGATCGGCATCCACATCGACCAGCTGCTCGACCCGAAGATCATGGTGATCGACCACTTCGAGGCGAACCCGGCCCTGGTGGTGCGGATCTTCCGGGACTTCGGTCAGCGGGAGCTGAACCTGATGGTGGTCTTCGGATTCGTCTTCGGTTTCCTGCTCGGCATCCCGGTCGCGATGATCGACCACTGGTTCGGGTTGTGGTGGGCGCTGCCGCTGCTCGGCATCCTGGTCGGCTGGATCACCAATGCGCTGGGCATGTGGCTGATCTTCGAGCCGCCGGAGCCCAAACGCATCCTCGGCATCAAGGTGCACGGCCTGTTCCTGCGTCGCCAGAACGAGGCGGCCGAGGTCTACGCACAGATCATCGCCGACGACGTGATCACCCTCGAGCGGATCGGTGACTTCCTGCTGGACGGGCCTCGCGGAGACCGGACCCGGCAGATGCTGGCGACGGCGATGCTGCCGGCGATCGATCAAGCCGCCGGCCCGGTGCGCGGTGCCGTCCGGATCGCGATCGGTTCCAAGAAGTTCGACAACATCCGCGACGCAGTGGCCAACGAGGCCGTCGACCGGACGATCACGCCGTTCCGCGATCCGGAGTTCAGCAAGCGCCAGGCCGACAAGATCAGGACCCTGGTCTCGGCGCGCACGAAGGAGCTTCCGCCGCGAGACTTCGTCGACATGATGCGCTCGGCGATCAAGGAAGACGAGTGGATGCTCTACGCCCATGGCGCGATCATGGGCTTCGCAGGTGGGGTGGCCCACCTGCTGATCTTCGGGGTGGGCAAGTGAGCGAGAGCAACGACAGGACTCCAGCTGTCTGGGAGGGCGCAGCCGAAGCCCTGCCCGGGGTGGCACGCATCGCAGGCAAGGCGTGGCTGCGTTCGGCCACCTGGGTCGCGGGATCGAGCGCACGCTCGGCCCGCAACCTGGCCCGGGCGATGACCGATCCGCGAGCTGCCGGCGAGCTGGTGCGTGGGGTCGCAACTGACCTGGCGGATGCAACGCGCGCGATCTCCAACGTCGCCCAGGCGGTCTCCAGCGGAGTCCCGATCCCGGCGGCGCTGTTCGAGGCGAGCGTCACCTTGAGCTCGGTGATGACGCCGGACGAAGCTCCGGATCGCAAGCGCGAGCTGACCTTGCGTGAGCGCGGCGAGGAGTTGTTGCGCCGTTCGCGCGACGTATGGAGCGACGACGTCGCGCACCCGGCGTACGGGCGGATCCTCGACGAGGTCGCGCCTGACGAAGCCCGGATCCTGATGCTGCTGCTACGGGGCGGACCGCAGCCGTCGGTCGACGTACGGACCGGTGGACCTGTCGGCATGGTGAGCTCGAACCTGCTCTCGGCCGGGCTGACGATGATCGGTCCGCGTGCCGGGGTGCGCTACCTCGACGAGGTGCCGGCCTACCTCAACAACCTCTTCCGGCTCGGCCTGATCTGGTTCTCCCGCGAGCAGCTCGAGGACCCGCTGGAGTACCAGGTCGTCGAGGCGCAGCCGGACGTCCTCGAGGCGATGCACTCGGTGCGCTTCGCCAAGGTCGTACGACGCTCGATCCACCTGACGCCGTTCGGGATGGACTTCTGCAAGACCTGCCTGGTCGACGAGGACGATGTCGCCGACCTGCCCGAGCACGAGCTCCCCGACGCCGAGCAGTAGCGGCGTTCGCCGCGGGCACGTTCACCCGCGACGGACACCTGCGAGATCGACTAGCTAGCCGACCTTTCTTGCAGGGACCGTATTGGAGCCGGCTCCCGACGTGACTGCGTTGAGCTGGGTGAAGGAGATATCCGGAGCCGGGCTCGTCGTACTCATCGTGTTCGCTGACGCGAAGAAGTAGCAGTGCAGGTGGACCGTGCGCCCGTTGCTGGTGTCGATCACGCCACTGTTGGTCACTGTCGAGAACGAGTTCTGCTCGACGCCGTAGCCGATCAGGCTGAAGCTGCTGTCGCTGTAGCCGAAGTAGCAGGTGATCGGGTTGGTCGAGCTGACCTGCATCGCGACTGAGTAGGACGCGTGGTAAATCCCCGAGGGGAGATGCGGGAAGTAGGTGTTGACCACCGAGACGCTGCCCTGGGCAGGCATGGAGTACCGGTAGGTCTTGGCGCGCAAGGCGGTGGAGTCGAGACCGTCGAGCAGGTCCGCGTTGAGGTTGGCGACCTTGCCGCGCCCGTTCACGGTAAGCGGAGCATTGCTGCTGCTCTTGCTGTGCAGGCTCAGCACCGAGCCTGACGTCGTCCGGCTCAGCGTCGTGACCTTGTTCGCAGAGTTGCTCTTGCCGAGGATGAAGCCGTGGCCTGTAGCGGCCAGTGCCACGGTGTTGGCGGCGAGGACCAGGACGGTCACAGCGCCGATGACGGTGAGTACGGTCTTCAGATGGCGCATGTGCACTCCCAAGTGTGCGGCCGGCGCACCCGATGCGCGCACGACGTCACTCGATCAAAACCGACCCGACGGATCGTCGGCAATGGTCCGTTTGGAGCAGAATTTTCGAGAACCTTCGCTCAGGGAGCGGTTGCCGTGCCCATCGTCAGCTGGCTGAGCGGCACCACTGAGATCTGCGCGGGGCCATCGACCGCGGTCTGGTACGTGCCGGTGGGTCCGCCGCAATCGAGCAAGAATCGGCCAGCAGTCTTCAGGCGCAGGATTCCCGAGAGCGAGAGGTCGTACTGGCCTGCTGCATTGGCCGGCACGCTGTCGGTGATCTGCTGGTCGGGCTGGTACGCCTGGATGATGCAGCTGACCGGGACGCCGCTCGTGGGACCGGAGTTGAGCGCAATGTTCGCCGTCACGAGGTAGCTCCCGGCGGGAAGGACCGGAGTCTGGCGTTGGAAGAAGTTCGTGCTGGGCAGGCTCAGCAGGAACGAGTAGACCGACGCCTTGTTCACCATCGCCGACGAGTCGAGTCCGTCGACGGTGTCGGCGTTGAGATTTGCGACCTTGCCGTGCCCATTCACCGAGAGTGGTGCGCTCGAACTGCTTTTGGTGTGCAGGGTGAGAACGGTCCCGTTCGTCGTGCGGCTGAGGGTGGTGGCCTTGTTGGCGCTGTTGGTCTTGCCGAGCATGAAGCTGTGGCCGGTGGTGGCCATCGCGACAGTGTTGGCGGCGAGCACCAACACCGTGACGGCACCGATGACGGTCAAGACGGTCTTGAGGTGGCGCATGGGTCGCTCCTGATTCTGTCGGCGCACGGGCGTGGGTCTAGCGAGCGGCGCGGAGTGCGCTGCTGCCGAGGATGTTCGTGCGGGTGGCGACCACCTGGATCGGGTCGTAGGTGTCGGTGTAGAAGTTGTGCGGCCCGTAGCAGTAGAAGTGCAGGGTGTCGCCAGCGGGAACGGTCACCACGCCGGCGCCGCTGAAGCAGGCATATTCGCCGGTCACCAGCAGCCGGACCTCCCGCGCGATGCCGGTGCGGTGGCCATCGTTGCCGCGGTAGAAGTAGCACGCGGCGTAGCCGCCACCCGTCGAGGCCGCACCGGGGAGAGCCGCTGTGTAGCCGACGGAGTAGGTGCCGGCGGGCACGGGCAAGGTGATGTCGACGGTCGAACTCACAGCGGACGCGATCGCCTTGGTGAAGACGTACGTGCTCGGACGCAGCGCGCTCGAGTCGAGGCCGTCGAGCAGGTCCGCGTTGAAGTTCGCGACCTTGCCGCGCCCGTTGACCGACAGCGGAGCGTTGGAGCTGCTCTTGCTGTGCAGGCCGAGCACAGTTCCGTTCGTTGTACGGCTCAGGCTTGTCGCCTTGTTGGCACTGTTGGACTTGCCGAGGATGAAGGCGTGGCCGGTCGTGGCCATCGCAACGGTGTTGGCGGCGAGCACCAGCACCGTGACGGCGCCGATGACGGTGAGGGCAGTCTTGAGGTGGCGCATGGTCGGGCTCCCGGTGCGTCAGGTCTCGAGAGCCTCCCAGCGGCCCCCGAGCGGGCTGCCTCGATCAAACAGGGGCAACATCGCATTTGCCAAGGCCCCGACCTGACTACAAGAAATTGGCCGTCACTCGTCGAGGCAGGCAGGCCTGCTGCTGAATAGACACTTCTGGGCAATACGCCTGTGCTATGACGGTTGTCCAAGCGTCTCGGATCTCGTGTGTACCTGGAGCCAGCGGCACCCGGTCATCGTCGACTTGGAGTCCTCATGAAACGTCCACTGACCACAATGCTGAGCGTGATCGGCGCCGTGACGGTGCTGGTCCTCGCTGCCAACACCATCGCCCTCGCCACCACTGGTCACGCGATCCTTGCTGGCAAGACAACGAGCGCGACCAAGATGACAACGCTCGTACGCACTACCTCTGGCACAGGGCTTCAGGTGAGGACGAGGTCTGCTGGCAACGCGCCGTTTGCCGTCAACGGCAAGGGCAGGGTTGCCAACCTCAACGCGGACCAGGTCGATGGCCTCGACGGGGCACAGCTCGCGACGAACACGACGGTGTACACCAGCAGCGATTCGACGACCACGCACACGAACTTCACCGGCAAGTGGAAGTTCGCGGTGACTCCCGGCGATTACACATTCACCTACTCAGTGGGAATCACGCCGTCCAGCCTGCCTGCTGCAGCCTCGTGCGCGATGGGATCCACGGCTGCCAACTACGCGTTCTCCTCGACCTACATCACCGGCACGACGGGCACGCCCGGCGGGTTGAGTGCGATCGCAACGGTCCACTTCGCGGCACCGGACACGGTGACGTTCTACTGCAACACCGGGAGCCCGACCTTCACGCTCACGCCGGAGCTGCCCCTTCAGATCACGGTCACCAGGATCACGCACGCCACCTTCAAGGCGGCCGTGCCTGGATGAGCGGCGCCGTACGAGTCAGGGGCGCGGCCAGGGCTGGCCCTCGAGCGCCTCGATCGATGTGTTGAACTTCTCGAGGAGGACCTGCAGCTGCTCGACCTCCTCGGCGTCCCAGGTCTCCAGCACCTGAGCGACCTGGGTGTGCCGGACGCCTCGGTCCCGGCGCAGGTGCGCGAGGCCGGTGCGGGTCGGGCGCAGCACCTGGGCCAACCCGCCTGCCGGGTCTGCCTGTCGTTCGACCAGTCCCTTGCGACGCAGGGCGGCGATCTGCCGGTTGACCGTGGAGATGTCGAGCCGGAACGCCTCGGCGAGCTGCTTGAGGGTGAGCGCGCTGAGCTCGAGCCGGCTGAGCAGCTGGTACCCGGACCGGTCGAGCGCGAGATCGGGGTTCTGTACGGCGGAACTCAGCTGGTGCCGGGCCAGCAGGGTCAGCTCCTGCTCGAGGAGGGTGACGGTGCTCGTCGCGGTCTTCGTCGCGGGCATGTGGCGCTCCTCTCATTGCCGGAACCGATGATGTGCATCGTACACATCATGTGTAGCCTACACAGATGGCATTGGCACAGTCTTCGCTCCCGGTCACCGAGGAGCGCAAGGTTCCGCACCCGACCGCCGTCGTGGCCATCGGGTGCCTGTGCGGCATCGTGGTGGCGCTGACCCAGACGATGATCGTGCCGTTGATCCCGCGGCTGCCTTCACTGCTCGGCACCTCGTCCTCCAACGCCTCGTGGGCGGTGACCGCGACCCTGCTCACCGCCGCCGTGACGATGCCGATCTCGGGTCGGCTCGGCGACATGGTCGGCAAGCGGCTGATGCTGGTGATCAGCCTGGCCGCGCTGGTCGTCGGCTCGTTGCTCTGCGCCGTGTCCAGCAGCCTGGTGCCGGTCGTGGCCGGACGTGCGCTGCAGGGACTGTCGATGGGTGCGATCGCGCTCGGCATCAGCATCATGCGCGACGAACTGCCGGCCGACCGGGTCGGTCCTGCTGTCGCCCGGATGAGTGCAACCCTCGGTGTCGGCGGCGCGATCGGCCTTCCGGTCGCCGCCATCATCGTGGAGAAGGCCAACTGGCACGCCTTGTTCTGGATCGCCGCTGCACTCGGCGCGGTCTGCATCGCCGCGGTCCTCGCGGTGATTCCCGAGTCGCCGGTGCGCACGCCGGCCCGTTTCGACGTACCGGGTGCTGTCGGGCTCGGGGCTGCGCTGGTGATGCTGCTGCTCGCGATCACCAAGGGTGGCGACTGGGGCTGGACTGCCCCGCGCACGTTGGGGTTGATCGCCGCGTCGCTGGCCGTGTTCGTCGTCTGGGGCCTGTGGGAGCTGCGCACGGCCGCACCCCTGGTCGATCTGCGCACGTCGGCCCGCCCGCAGGTGCTCTTCACCAACATCGCCTCGGTGGCCACCGGTTTCGCCATGTACGGGATGTCGCTGATGCCGATCCAGCTGCTGGTCGCGCCAGCGGCCACCGGGTACGGCGAAGGCCTGAGCCTGATCAAGGCCGGCCTCGTCTGCATGCCGAGCGGCCTGATGATGTACCTGTTCTCCGGCGTCGGCGCCCGTCTCTCTGCTGCTCGCGGGCCGCGGATCAGTCTGGCCGTGGGTGTGGTGATCCTGGGGATCAGCTACGTCTCGATGCTGTTCCTGCGTGACGAGTGGTGGCAGGTCTGCCTTGCCACCGCGTTGCTCGGCATCGGCATCGGGATCGCGTACGCCGCCATGCCGGCACTGATCATGGGTGCCGTCGACGTGACCGAGACCGCGGCGGCCAACGGCCTGAACGCGCTGATGCGGTCGGTCGGGACGTCGCTGTCTTCCGCGGTTGTCGGCACCGTGCTGGCGCACGCGACCATCCGCGTCGGTTCGCAGATCCTTCCCTCGGACCGCGGATTCACCATCGCGTTCCTGATCTCGCTCGCGGCCGCCGGCGGTGCCCTGCTGCTGGCCCTGGCGATCCCGAAGCGCACGGCTTCGGCCTGATCGAATCCGGTCCCTCCGCTCAAAGTTGAGTGGAATGGACTCAACTCTGCGGATGTTGTTCCAGTGACGGGCTGATCGAAGTCCGTCAGGATGGACAACGGAGCCCTGGAGGGGGAGTTCATGGACGGAAGCAAGTTCACCTCGCGCAGCGTCGAGGCGATCAACGCTGCTCAGACGGCTGCAGTCGCGGCCGGCAACGCGCAGCTAGAGCCGGCGCACCTGGCCTTCGCGCTGCTGCGCCAGGACGGCGGCATCACGCCCACGCTGCTGGAGAAGTCCGGTGCCGATCCGGCGGCGCTCGGTCGCGAGATCGACGAGCTCGCCGTCCGGCTGCCGAGCGCGACCGGTGCCACGGTGGCCACCCCGACTCCCTCGCCCGCGCTGACCCGGGTCTTCGCCAAGGCCCTCGAGCTGGCCGGCGAGATGAAGGACGAGTACGTCGCCACCGAGCACCTGCTGCTCGCCCTCACCCTGGTCGAGGGTCCTGTCCAGACGGCGCTCCTCAACGCCGGCGTCACCTCCGACGCCCTGCGGGACGCGATTGCGGCGGTGCGCGGCAACAGGCGGGTGACCAGCCCGGATGCCGAGGCGTCGTACGAGGCGCTGGAGAAGTACGCCGTCGACCTCACCGCTCTTGCCCAAGAGGGTCGCCTCGACCCCGTGATCGGCCGTGACTCCGAGATCCGCCGCGTCGTCCAGGTGCTCTCGCGGCGCACCAAGAACAACCCGGTGCTGATCGGCGAACCCGGCGTCGGCAAGACCGCGGTCGTTGAGGGACTCGCCCAGCGGATCGTCGACGGCGATGTGCCCGACTCGCTCAAGGGTCGGCGGCTGCTCAGCCTCGACCTGGCCGCGATGGTCGCCGGCGCCAAGTACCGCGGCGAGTTCGAGGAACGGCTCAAGGCGGTGCTGGAGGACATCAAGTCCGCCGACGGCCAGGTGATCACCTTCATCGACGAGCTGCACACCGTGGTCGGCGCTGGCGCCAGCGGTGACTCCGCGATGGATGCGGGCAACATGCTCAAGCCGATGCTTGCCCGCGGCGAGCTGAGCCTGATTGGTGCCACCACGCTGGACGAGTACCGCGAACGGATCGAGAAGGACCCCGCCCTGGAGCGCCGCTTCCAGCAGGTCTTCGTCGGCGAACCGAGCGTCGAGGACACTGTCGCGATCCTGCGCGGGCTGCAGCAGAAGTACCAGGCGCACCACGGCGTCGCGATCACCGATGCCGCGCTCGTGGCCGCTGCGATGCTCTCGGACCGCTACATCACCGGACGTCAGCTGCCCGACAAGGCGATCGACCTGATCGACGAAGCGGCCTCGCGCCTTCGGATGGAGATCGAGTCGAGTCCGGTCGAGATCGACGAGCTGCGGCGCGCGGTCGACCGGATGCGGATGGAACAGCTCGCCCTGGAACGCGAGACCGATGCCGGCTCGCTCGACCGGCTCGAGAAGCTCAAGGTCGACCTTGCCGACAAGGAGGAGGAGCTGCGCGGGCTCGATGCGCGGTGGGAGCGGGAGAAGACGGCGCTCGAGGGCACTGGTGCGATCCGCAAGCAGCTCGACGCCCTGCGCGTCGAGGCCGAACGGCTGCAGCGCGAGGGCGATCTCGCGCACGCCTCCGAGATCCTCTACGGCCAGATTCCCGCGCTGGAGAAGCAGATCGCGGACGCTGACGGGACCGTCGCCGTCGAGGATCCGATGGTCAACGAGAAGGTCGGACCGTCCGAGATCGCCGAGGTCGTCGAGGCCTGGACCGGCATTCCGACGGGGCGCCTGCTGGAGGGCGAGACCGCGAAGCTTCTCCGGATGGAGGAGATCATCGGGCAGCGGTTGGTCGGCCAGCAGGTTGCGGTGGCCGCAGTCGCGGACGCCGTACGACGCTCCCGCGCCGGCATCTCCGACCCTGACCGACCCACCGGAAGCTTCCTCTTCCTCGGCCCGACCGGCGTCGGCAAGACCGAGCTCGCGAAGTCGCTGGCCGACTTCCTCTTCGACGACGAGCGGGCGATCGTCCGGATCGACATGTCCGAGTACTCCGAGAAGCACTCGGTCTCGCGCCTGGTGGGTGCCCCTCCCGGCTACGTCGGGTACGACGAGGGCGGCCAGCTGACCGAAGCCGTACGCCGTCGCCCGTACTCGGTGGTCCTGCTCGACGAGGTCGAGAAGGCGCACCCGGAGGTCTTCGACATCCTGCTCCAGGTCCTCGACGACGGTCGGCTCACCGACGGTCAGGGCCGCACGGTCGACTTCCGCAACGTGCTGCTGATCCTGACGAGCAACCTCGGGTCCCAGTTTCTGGTCGACCCGACCCTGAACGACGAGGCGCGGCACAACTCGGTGATGGGCGTGGTGCGGCAGGCGTTCAAGCCCGAGTTCCTCAACCGGCTCGACGAGATCGTGATGTTCGAGGCGCTCGGCAAGGACGAGCTCGCGCACATCGTCGACCTGCAGCTGGCGGCCTTTGACGCCCGGCTCGCGCCGCGACGGATCACGGTCACGGTCACCGACCCGGCTCGGTCGTGGTTGACCGACCACGGCTACGACCCGGCGTACGGCGCCCGGCCGCTGCGCCGCCTGGTGCAGACGGCGATCGGTGATCCGCTGGCCCGGATGCTGATCGGGGGTGCCGTGCTGGACGGCCAGCACGTGGTGGTCGACGTCGAGGGCGACGGCCTGGCGCTGCGGGTCACCGACTAGTACCACGCGGCCCGGGGGCCTGTGCGCCTCCGGGCTGCGTGGAGCCGCTTGGTTGAATGAGTCCATGAGTCAGACCGACCCGGGCCCGCGCCCGATCGAGATCACCGTCGGGGGCGTCGTGGCCTCGGGTGCGTCGGTCCTGCTGGTGGTGGCCATCTTCGATGCGATGGGCCAGCTGCGTTCGGTCGACATGCGCGACTCGATCACCAAGGCCCTGGCGAACAGCCCGGTCAAGAGCCTCAGCGTCGATCAAGCCACCTCGATCATCCACGCGTCCCTGCTGGTGGCCGGTGCCGCCGCCGCTGCTGCCGCCGTGCTCGGGGTCTTCGTGCTGCGGCGCCACCACGGCGCCCGGATCGCGCTGTCGGTGGCTGCCGTGCCGATCCTGCTCACGTCGTTCTTCTCGCAGGGGTTCCTGTCCCTTGTGGTCGTCACCGCGACGGCGATGTTGTGGAGCCGACCGGCACGGGACTGGTTCGCCGGACGGCCGCAAGCGCCTCGTCCGGAACGGATCCAGCGCACCCCGGTGCCGCCGTACCGCCCTCCGATGCCCGACGTCGAGGTG
>JACXTT010013957.1_pt1 | contig 10541 bp, 13 predicted proteins | sample 9270951 | NCBI WGS metagenome assembly JACXTT01 (sample SAMN15532306, study PRJNA645909) | rock metagenome | isolation source: weathered quartz diorite | place: Puerto Rico | collected 2017-06-21
AAGGCGGGATGGAAGGGTTAGCCGCGGGGGAACATTCAGGATGATGTGCTGGCAAGGTCCCATGGGCTGTACCATAAGGCATTTGCGCAGTTCCTGAAGCAGGGGTCCGATACCAATTCCAGCCTGGTCCCGGTGATGCAGCGTTTGATGGATGTGCTGGAGTCTGCCGGCAATCCAAACGTGCAAATCCACTTTTCGCGGCCCAGTACATCGGCGTTGGAAGAGTTGGACCAACGCTTAAAACTGCGGGGCGGCAAACTGGGCAATGTCATTCCTGCCGCATCGCACTTTACCGCCAGCAGTGCCGCGTCGCGCGAGGCGCGCATCGCCGCGGCCTTGCAAGTCGGTTTTCGTGCCACCTTTCCCAATGACGTGCTGGCGCTGCAGGTCAACAACTCGGCCAATGTGATGCCGCCCATGCTGGACATCAACTACGAGATTGAGCCCTCGGGCGCCTTGTATACCGAACAGAATACGTCGCCTTCAACCACTGCGCGCCAATTTGTGGGCTTGGTGGCGCGTTTCAAGGTGACGCTGCTGGTTCCCGATAGTGTCCAGCGTTGGCAGTTTGAGTTGGAGGTTCAGCCACCTGAAACCTTCACCGTGAACTACAAGACCCAGCAAGGGCAGGCCATGCAGGGACCCCAGGATAGCCAGGTCTATGCCGTCATGGCCGAGCGCGCTTTTGAACAACTGGCTTCCAAGCTGCGGGCTGCTTTTTTCCGTACCGACAGCGATGCGTTTGCCAAGTCGGGTAAAACGTAGACCATCAAACTTCCTCAGGCTTGCAGCACGGAATAGAGGCTTTGCTTCCACACGGCGGCAAGCTTTTTCCAACCGCTTTCATTGGGGTGGATCTCGTTGAGCCAGTCGCCATCACTGCCAGTGGACCCTGGCTGGGCAGGAATCAGGCTGCCGTTGGTCGGCACGCAGTGGATGTTGGGTCGGCCTGCGGCCCAGCCCGCCAGGGTGTTGCGCACGTCTGTAAACAGCGCGGCCGTCAGGTCTGGCCATAGGCTGGGTGCAATGCTGTTCTTGGTGTAGGCCTCATACAGCCATGAGCGCCCCCCGGGAAACGCGGGCACGTTGCGTGCGGTGGGCGTGTCGTAGTCGTTCAGGAAAAGCGGCAGGTTGGCGCAACGGCTGGCCTGCAGTGCGTTGTACAGATAGGAGAAATGCGGGGTCAAATAGTTGTCGACCAGGTTGGCAACCGCGCTGTTCAAGATGCAGTCGCGCCCCATGGCTGGCAAGGGCTGGCCGGCCAGGTTTCGCAGAATGCCCTGGCCCGGGGCTTCCAGCGCGGCATCGATGAAGTCATTGCCGCTGGCGCTGAGCAACACGGCGTCAAACTTCCAGTTGAAGTCGGTGCTGATCCACTGCTGAAACTCCACATTGGAGCGATCACCCATACGGCTGATGGTGTCACCAAACATGGACAGGTTGATGATGAGCACGTCGCAGTTGTCACCATCAAATTGCCGGGCCAGTTCCTGCAGCAGCGAGGTGTGGAACATAGAGCTGCGGTCCATCCATGAATCGCCTTCGGCCAGCAAGCGGTAGCGAAAACTCTGCGGTGTCAGACCGCTGTTGACGTAGCGGGGAAATTCATTGCCATACATCACAAGGCTGGACATGGCGAGGCCTCCTTTTGCGCGTTTGTTTGTTGCGCAGCATACATCGCCATGGCCCGCGCAGTTGCACCGCGTGACATATCTTTACATACCCGGTACAGGCCCGGGTCAACCGCCACCGCCATGCCGAGCGTTGTAGCGGTGTAACCATAGATGAGGAGTCGCAGATGAAAAAGTTTATCGTTGCAGCGCTGGCTGTGCCCGTATTGTTGGTCGGTCTGTCAGGCTGCGTTGTAGCGCCGGCACGCGTAGCCTATGCCCCACCTGCTGTGGTCGTGGCGCCCGTGGCGCCGCCGCCATTGCGCGTGGAAGTGGTCACCGCATCGCCCGGTGCGGATTACTTCTGGGTCGCGGGGCATTGGCGCTGGGACGGTGGCGCACACCGTTGGTATGAAGGTCGCTGGGAGCGCCGCCGCGAGCATGCCCACTGGGTGCCCAACCATTGGGAGCAAAACGGATATGGTCAATGGCATTTCCACGAAGGGCATTGGCGCGTGGACTGATGGTCTAGCGCCTGCCAGGCGGGCTGTCCATGGACTCGTGACGGGGCCAGATTCCTATCCACCCCCGTTTGGCGATGTGGGTGGGGTGCTGCACCCACACCCATGTCCATTTGTTCTCGCTGTAGATGGCAATCTCCTCGCGAACGTCCAGTCGCAGTTTTCCCTGCTCTTCCTGGTACTGCCTGGCTTCGGCCTGCCGGGACCCGTAGGCCAGTTCGCAGCGGCCCGCGCGAGCTTCGTCGGGCATCACGATGTGCACGTTGGTGTCAAATTGAATGCCCAGCGCCTGACCTTTGGCATGTATCTCCATGCTCAACGCGTCAAACTTTGTTACTTTGCCTTCACCCACTTTGCCCTTGAGCAGGTACAGGTCCACATTCGACCCCGCGTGCAGCCCGTTGTAGATGTATTTTCTTAAATTTTCCATTTTTCGCCCCCGGTGAAAAATTTGCCTGGCCTTGCGAGTTGTGCACGCCATGGTGGCAGAAAGCGGTGGGAGGCGCACCTATCAGAAATGGCGGGCGCTGCGCCAGGCCAGAACAGGTAAGGCCACGTGCGCGCGCGCGCTCCTGAACTTGGCCCACTTCTTGCTCTGATTTACGCGCAGTCCAACAACGCGGCGAATGGCAGGCTTTCTCCCCAAAATGGGGAAAACCCTAGGCTAATGCTGCACAGTTTTGACTACATTTCTTGTATACAAGTTTTACGTACATCATTTGACTTCAAAAAATCTTTGGAGAATGCATATGCCCAAGTTCTTTCGTTCCCTGTTTGGCCAGGTGCTCATCGCCCTGGCAGTTGGCGTCGTCGTTGGCCTGGTCTGGCCGGAGCAGGCCATAGCGCTCAAGCCCTTGGGCGATGCCTTTATCAAGCTGATCAAGATGCTGGTGCCGCTGATTGTGTTCTGCGTGGTGGTGCATGGTATCGCTGGGGCGGGCGATCTGAAGCGTGTGGGCAGGGTCGGTGTGAAGGCGCTGCTGTATTTTGAGCTGGTAACCACGGTGGCGTTGGCGCTGGGCCTGGTCCTGGCATTTGCCTTCCAGCCGGGCGCCGGCATGAATGTGGACCCCAAGGCGCTGGACGTCAAGGCACTGGGCAGCTATGCCGAGACGGCCAGCAAGCTGACCGGCGCTGGCCCGGTTGAATTCCTGATGAAGCTGATTCCCACGACGGCCGTCAGCGCATTTGCCAATGGCGATGTCATCCAGGTGTTGCTGTTTGCGGTGTTGTTTGGCTGTGCCCTGGCCATGCTGGGATCGCGCGGTGCGCGGGTCAGCGGCCTGATTGAAGACCTGTCGCTGGTGCTGTTCAAAACGATGGGCATCATCATCAAGTTGGCACCGCTGGGCGTGCTCGGCGCCATCGCATTTACCGTGGGCAAGTACGGCCTGGGCTCGCTCAAGCAATTGGGCATGCTGGTGCTGCTGTTCTACGTGGCGGTATTCCTGTTTGTCGCAGTGGTGCTGGGCGGCATCATGCGCGTATGCGGTTTCAGCCTGCTCAAGCTGCTGCGCTACCTGCGCGAAGAGTTGCTGGTGGTGTTTGCCACCACATCGTCCGACAGCGTGCTGCCTCAGATCATGGCCAAGCTCAAGCACATGGGCATTCGCGATTCGACGGTGGGCCTGGTCATACCCACCGGCTATTCGTTCAACCTGGACGCGTTCTCCATCTACATCACACTGGCGGCGGTGTTCATTGCACAGGCAACCAATACGCCGATTGCCATGTCCGATCTGCTGGCCCTTCTGGCCATTTCCCTGGTCACCTCCAAAGGCGCGCATGGCGTGCCGGGTTCGGCCATCGTGGTGCTGGCGGCCACCTTGCAGGCCATTCCCGCCATTCCGGCCATAGGCCTGGTACTGGTGTTGTCGGTGGACTGGTTCATTGGTATTGCCCGTGCCTTGGGCAACCTGGTGGGCAACTGCGTGGCCACCGTGGCCATTGCTGCCTGGGAAGGCGACATTGACCGCGACCGCGCGCACCAGGTGCTGGATGGCGCGGACGTACCAGCCCTGGATGCCTAGTTGAATGGCAAAGGGTGCTTTGAATATGCAGAGTGCGTTTCCACGCAAGACCCGCCGCGCCATTCTTGCCACGGCAGGCGCGGGCCTGGCAACTTTGGCCATGAAGGTGTCGGCGGCACAAACTGCCGCACCAAATACGGCCGCGCCAAAAGGGGGCGCGTCGCAGGACCAGCTGGACCGTGTGCTGGCCTCTGGTGTGTTGCGCGTGGCCGTGCCCAAGGAGTTCCCTCCGTTTGGCTACTTGCGCGATGGCCTTCCGGTGGGCTATGACGTGGCCGTGGCCCGCATGCTGGCGCTGGAACTGAAGGTGCACCTGGAAGCTGTGCCGGTGGCCAGCCCGGAGCGCTTGCCCCTGTTGCAAGACGGCAAGGTGGACCTGATCATTGCCAGCCTGGGCAAGACGGCAGAGCGCGAGCAGCAGATTGATTTCTCTATGGCCTACGCGCCGCTGTACATTGGCGTCTTTGGTCCCGTCTCTGCGACGCCTACAACTCCCGACTACTTCAAGGGCCGGCGCATCGGCGTAACCCAAGGTAGCCTGGACGAAGCTGAACTGCTGCGCAAGTTGCCTGCCGCTACAGTGGTGCGGTTTGAGAACTCCGCCGCCATTATGGATGCCTACCTCAAGCACGAGGTGGAATACATGGCGGTGGGCAATGTGGTGGTGGAGTCCATCAAGGACGTGACCGCGCGCGACCGCACCAAACGGGTTTTTCTGTTGAAGGACAGCCCCTGCTTCATTGGGGTGCACAAGCAGGAGCCGCGCCTGCTGGCGCGGGTCAACCGCTTTCTACAAGAGGCGGGAGATTCACAGGCGCTGATGGTCAATGCCATGGTCTGGTTCAAGGCCACGCTGCCGGAGGACTTTTTCGCGCGGCGCGGGGCGGTGCGCTAAGATCGCGCCTGACCTCCACGCAAACATGAGCAGCAGCCAAACCCAGATCGCACAGCAGGTGGTTGAATCCATACTGGCGCAAAAACTTGCGCCGGGTGACCGCCTGGGCGAGCAGGAGTTGGCGGAGCTGTTCCAGGTCAGCCGCACCATGGTGCGCGAAGCGCTGATGCAACTGCAGGCGCGCGGTTTTGTGGAGGTGCGAACACGCAAGGGCTGGTATGTGGTGGAGCCTTCGGTGGAGCAGGCGCGCGACGCGTTTTCGGCACGGCGCATCATTGAGGCGGGCATTTTGCGTGATGCTGGCAAACCGCTGCAGACCGCGTTGCGCCAACTGCGCCAGCACATAGACCAGGAAAGGCAGGCTATTGAAGGGGGCAACCCCGCCACCCGGGCCTTTTTGCTGGCCGATTTTCATGTGTGCCTGGCGGAGTGCCTAGGCCAGCGCTTGCTATGTGACGTGCTGCGCGACCTGACGGCGCGTACGACGCTGGCAGCCACTTTGTACCAATCCAAGCACGACGCGGCAGAATCCTGCGGTGAGCATGCCGCCATTGTGCGCGCGCTGGAAAAAGGCGACCGCGCATTGGCCGAAAAGCGCATGCTGGACCACATTGGCAATGTGGAGCATGCATTGAATCCCGTGGCAGCGCGCGCTGGCCCGGGTGAGCGCCTGCGCCAGACGCTGGCGCCGATATCTATTTGATTTAAGACTGTTGCGCGAAGTTATCTTCGCCAAAATCAATCTGTCCCAATTCCAGCGCCCACCAGTGCCTGCCGGCGCTATCGATAGCAGCGAGCTTTCTGGCCATGTTGGTGGTGCCTAGGTCGATTCCAAATATCAAGGCTGTATCCGGTTGGTAACTTGAAGAGTATCAGGCAAGGCTTGGGTGCATAAAAATGCCTTCACAATGTAGGCGGTTGCGTTCTGAATCATCTGACATATTTCTTTGAGGGACTTGAATGACGCGCATTGCAGTGTTCGGCGAAATGCTGGTTGACCAGTTCGAAGCAGGTGCCGTGGTCGGTGGTGCGCCCTTCAATGTGGCGCGCCACTTGGCCGCATTTGGGCATGAACCGCTGATGATCAGCGCGGTGGGGCACGATGCCCATGGTGCGTTGCTGCTGGCAGAAATGCAGCGCTACGGTATGCAAGGTGGCGGCGTGCAACGTCTTGCGAACCATGCCACGGGCCTGGTTGATGTGGCCATGCAGGCCAATGGGGATCACGAATTTCACATTCGCAGCAACAGCGCATGGGACTTTATCGACGCCGCTGCTGCGCATGCCGCTGCAGCAGCCTTGGGCTCCACCGGCTGGTTGTATGCCGGTAGCCTGGCGTTGCGCAGCGCGACGTCGAGAGCCGCAGGCCTGGGCCTGCTGCAGGCGCATGGCGGCCCGGTGTACGTGGACCTGAACTGGCGCGAAGGCCAGGTGTCGCGTGAGGTGGCGCTGCAGGCAATTGACCGGGCCGATGTGCTGAAGCTCAACGACCTGGAGCTGGCCATGCTGTGCCAGTGGTTTGGCATTGCGTCAGTTGCGGGCCTGCCCGAGCCTAGCCATGTGCGCCAATTGCTGGGCAAACTGTCGCCCAAGGAATTGCTTTTGGTGACCTGTGGTGCCGAGGGTGCTCTGGCCTTTGACGGCGCTGGCGAGTGCACGGCACGCAGCCACAATACGCGCCGCATTGAACTGGTGGATACGGTCGGCGCGGGTGACTCGTTTTCGGCAGTGGCGCTGGCAGGCCTGCTGCGCGGCTGGAACATAGGCACTACGCTGCAGCGTGCCAATGACTTTGCTGGCCACATTTGCGAAGTGCGCGGCGCCGTGCCCTCAGACTTGAAGGCCTACCCGCAATGGACTGGCGACTGGTCGTGAATATGCGCATGTTGCTGGGCCCCCGTGTTGTTGGGCTGCTGCTGGGTTGGCTATTGGCAGGCATAGTCACCTCGCTACAGGCGGCCGAGCTGAGGAGCATTGGCCATGGCGAGATGCAACTTGACACCTGCCAACTGAACCCAAGCACGGACGATGTGCGCATGTTTTGGCGTGCACCAGACGGCACGGTATACGGCGACTTCGACCAGATTGAACGCGCATTGCTGCACGCGCACGAGAGGCTGCTGTGTGCCAGCAATGCCGGCATCTATGGCAAGGACTTGCACCCTATTGGCCTGTATGTAGAAGCGGGTAAATTGCTGCATCCGCTGAACACCCGCAAGAACGGCTACGGCAATTTTTATTTGCAGCCCAATGGCGTGTTCATGCTGACCGCGCAGGGCGCGGCGATCATGGACACCGATACGCTTGCTGCGCAGTGGGATGGTCTGGCTGCTTCGGTGCGCTACGCAACGCAGTCGGGCCCCATGCTGTTGCAGGCAGGTGTCATCAATGCCGCTTTTACACCCGGATCGGGCAACCGCGTCATTCGCAATGCGGCCTGTGTGAAGACGGCGACCGAGGTGGTTCTGGCCAAAAGCAGCGCGCCTATCAATTTTCATGATTTTGCCAGCCAACTTCGCGATGCCGGCTGCCGCTATGCGCTGTATTCGGACGGTTCGGTGTCGGCGCTGTATCCGGTGGATCCGGCCGTGGTGCCCCGTAAATTCTCGGCCATGGTGGGCGTTGTGGTGCCCATGTCCGAGCCAACGCCGTAATTTTTGGCCTGAAAACCCTATCTTTACAAAGCCACGGTAAAGACAAGTAAACAAGGGGGTATTGCTGCCTTTTCAATTGATTTAGTAAAACGCTGGCCGATATCCAATGGGGTTCCCAACCTATTGAAGGAGCGATCATGAGCATCAGCAGCATAGCGTCATCCATCTTTGTGAGCCCGTCACCCCTGACGCAGGGTTTGCAGTTGCAGCAACCACCGGATGGTGCGGACTCTGACGGCGATGGCGGAGCCAAAAAGGCCCATGGGCACCGCCACGGCCATGGCCAGATGCAAGATGCATTGATGCAGGCACTGAAAAGCCTGGGACTGACACCGCAGACCACCGCAACCAGTAGCACAACGTCCACTACCAGCACTGCTGCAAGCACATCCACCACTGCGAGTGGCGCAACAACGGCTGTGAATGGCACGGATGGCAGCAGCGATGCGGACGGCAGCTCTGGCACTGGCAACGTCAAGAAAGATCTGCGCGCACTGATGCACGCACTGTTCCAGGCGGTAAAAAATGACAGCACAGCCAGTTCCAGCACGAGCACTGGCAGTAGCACGGGCGCCAGTGACCCCAGGAGCAACTTTGCCACAGGCCTGTCAACGCTGATAACCCAGGTCAGCAATGGGCAGGCGCCAACCGATCTGCAAAATGCCTTTTCACAAGTGGTGGCAGATTTGCAGCCGGCTGCCAGCACCGGCTCGTCGACCTCTAGCGGATCGAATTCCAGCGCCAACCCCGAGGCGACGCTGCAGGCCTTGCTGACCCAGCTACAACAAAACCTGGGCTACGGTAGCACCAGCAGCACGGCTGCCCTTGGCAATTTCCTGAGCCAGCAAGCCTAAGTGTCCGGCTATTGAACCGTTGCTGTCGGCACAGCGACATAATCGCCAATGGCGTCAATGCTTGGCGACGCACCGTCTTCAGGTCCAGGCACAAAAGGGTGGGAGCGTGCAATGGCTGCAAAGAGCGTTTGGGTGTTCGTGAGCGGGGCGTTGCTGTGCCAGGGGTTGGCCTGGTCGGCGGGCACAGCCATGCAGCCAGTGTCAAACCCGACGATCGCACTGCAACCGCTGGTCATCAAGGCCGTCGTGCCAGAAACACCAGAGGTCATCACCAAGCCCGACGGAACAGCCACGGTGAATTTCACGGTGCAGGGTATTGGCAACGGCACGTGCGACCTGGCCATTGCGCAGGGTGGCAGCTTGGGCTATGTGACGGCTCCGATAACGCCGCAAAGTGGATTCCCCAAGACAGTCACGCTGACGTTTGCCAAACCGGGGGTGTACTCCATCAATGTCTATGGCTTGCAGTGCGCAGGCAATGTCACGTTCAAATACAACGTCAAACCCTATCCAGACTACCCATGCAGCCTGTATCCGGGTTTCAAGAAAGAAAATTACTTCAACAACCCCGACGCGCCGCTGTGTGTGCCGACATCGCCACCCGCCAATAGCGTGGATGCCAGCCGCTTCAACTGTGGCAAAGGCCTGGTGTTCACCAACGCGGGAGGCTATGTGTTTGGCTGCCTGCCACCCGGCGTCTTTGCACACTAGCTTCCCTCCGGGCTGCCAACAGTGCAAAATCTGTCACCCCACACGGCTGTTTGTGGTTTTGCCGTTGGCAGAAAGGGTGGTTATGTTCAAGGGAATTCTGATTACCAAGGACGAGGCTGGTTACAACGCCAGTGTCCAGGACATTGACCAAGCCATACTGGGTGCTGGCGACGTGACCGTCCGCGTCGAATGGTCGACGCTGAACTACAAGGACGCATTGGCCATTACCGGCAAGGCGCCGGTTGCCAAACGTTTTCCGTTGGTGCCGGGCATAGACTTCGCCGGAATCGTCAGCACCAGCGCGTCACCGCATTGGAAAGCCGGTGACAAGGTGTTGCTCAATGGTTGGGGCGTGGGTGAGTCCCATTGCGGCGGGTTGGCGCAAACGGCGCGGGTGCAGGGCGATTGGTTGACGGCTCTACCGGGGCGCTTTACGACGCGTCAGGCCATGGCCGTTGGTACCGCCGGTTACACCGCCATGCTGTGCGTCATGGCATTGCAAAAGCACGGGATTAAGCCAAGCGATGGTGAGATTCTGGTAACGGGCGCCAATGGCGGCGTCGGCAGTGTGACCATTGCGCTGCTGTCCACAATGGGTTACCACGTCACGGCGTCTACGGGCCGTTTGGCGGAGTCCGACTACCTGCGGGCGCTGGGGGCTACGACCATAGTGGACCGTGACGAACTGTCGGCCCCCGCAAAGCCGTTGGCCCGCGAGCGCTGGGCTGGTGTGGTCGATAGCGTGGGCAGCCACACACTGGCCAATGCCTGCGCGGCCAGCAAATACGGCGGTGCGGTGACGGCCTGCGGCTTGGCCAGTGGCATGGATTTTCCGGCCACCGTTGCGCCTTTTATTCTGCGCGGCGTGACGCTGTACGGCATAGACAGTGTCATGGCGCCGCAGGCGCTTCGCAACGCAGCCTGGCAGCGGTTGGCCACGGAGCTGGACATGTCCAAGCTGGAGGCGATCACATCGGAAGTCGAGCTGGACCAGGCCGTCGACAAGGCCCATGCCTTGCTGCAAGGCCAGGTGCGGGGCCGTGTGGTGGTGAACATTGCCGGCCGCTGACCGGCGCTCAGCCCATCAGGTGCAGCGCCAGCGCATGGTAGGCCGGTAGTGATTGCGGGTCTATGCCCATGTTGCCGGCAATATGGTGCGAGGCATAGCGCGCGATGACCATTTCAGCAGCGGGATCGATGTAGTTGGCCTGGCCATGGATGGCCGGCGGCATTTAGGCCGCGTTCCTGTTGGGCCACACCCACCCC
>JACXTT010013958.1_pt1 | contig 10541 bp, 11 predicted proteins | sample 9270951 | NCBI WGS metagenome assembly JACXTT01 (sample SAMN15532306, study PRJNA645909) | rock metagenome | isolation source: weathered quartz diorite | place: Puerto Rico | collected 2017-06-21
CTGGCTATCTAGGCTAGCACCTCATGAGCCAGATAGATTTGTATCTGACCAGTCGATTCTGGCCGATAGAGCAGCAGTAGGAATGCCCGGCTACGCCGTTTCGCTCCACGAAGGATTTTGACCTCCCCTACAACCGCCGGCCGAGACACGATGCAGCTTTGTCGATCGTCCCGCCGGTGACGAGATGAAGACGAGACTACCGCACCTGCCAAACGGTTTGTCGGTGTCACTCGGTATCAAATCACGATGTCGCGTAACATCCTGCCACGCCAAGGAAAATGCTACAAACGTGGATGTGGCGGGCGATCCGGCGAACGAATCCCCGCTGGCAAGACTTCACTACGACAAATAGAGCACTCTGCGTTAGGTGGCCGGCATGCAATTGCGCGCCAGGTCGCGTGCACTACCGCTCGCCAGCCCTGGCGCCGCCCAGAACCAGTGGCCGCCGCCAGTGCGCCCCTGAAGAGCGAGGCGGAATACTGTCGCGCCAAGGCGAGTTTTTGCCAGGCGGAGCGTGTCCCGCGTAATGCCGCGAGCATGCGCTTCGGCGAGAACCGCCGACGCAAGACGGACACCAGAACTCAGGAACTCGGCGAGCACTTTCTCCGCGTGCTCCCGTCGTGGTGAAGCTCGGCGGCGCTTCACCGGACTCCGCTTCGGGGGGTCCGGGTGCGCCTCCAGACGGGCGACGTCCGCGGCCTGCCGCGCCGCTGCAACAAGCCCGGCAATCGAGGTGTGTGGCAGCTCTACCAGCCAGCCGCTTCGCCACGCGAACGAGAGAGCCGTTTTAAGGATCGACAGCGCCTGCGCCACAGTCTTCTTGGCGGCGGCGCGCCCAAATTGATCGACGGCCCAACGCTCGAGGACGGCTGGCAACTCGGCCGTCACGGGCGTGTCTCCGAGGGCCTGCCGGAGCCAGCGCGTCCCTGCGTCAATCGTCCGCACTGCGCGCGCACCACGCGCACGCAGATCAGCAAGATAAAGCTCAAGTATTTTCGCGACCGTAGGCGCCTCAATGACAGTTGATCCGCTTGCAGTCAGCTGTCGGTGGCGAAGACGAGTGACAACGTTGCTAGCACGCCAGAGCGGCAAACCAGTAAGCTCGGCAATAAGCTCGGCGGGCATTTCAATGGCGCTGAGCCTCTGCACAATATCGTCGCGTTGCCCCCGATCACACAATCGCGCAATCTCGTCCGGGAGCGGCATCAACTCCTGCCGCCGGTCAGGACCACCCTTGAATCGCCGACGTTCCGGGAACATGAGGGCCCAGCGGCCCGGCAACCGCGCGCGCGCATCCTCGCTTTGCCGCAGGACAGTCGATCTGTCCAACTCGCCATCGAGTCTCCAGGCCGCATGCCACTTGAGCCAGCGCGCGAACTGCTTCGGCTTGTGACGCGGGCCATGGGCGATGTCATCGAGCGACCAGCCGAGCCGGCGGAGCATCAAAAAATGCACCCCACGGGCGAGGCGCAAGTGATCCGGCCCTGAGAGCGGCGCCGGGAGCTTGATCGAGCGAGTCCCCGGTGGCCGAACCCAGTACAGCCGGCAGTAGGGCGCAGGATGCAACGTGTTCGGGCCGTACACCAGAAATCCGTCGGCCGGGCACGTATGAAGTAGATGCGGCTCGAGGGGCTGGACGACCTGTCCCCGTCCGATGCCCCGACGATGTTTCTCGCTCTTCAGTTGTTTCGCGATCGTGGTGCCGAATCGTCGCCGGCGTTGCTCCACCTTTTCGGGACCGCCCCAAACCATTTCGAGACGGGCCTTGTACGCCTCGCGTTCTCGGCGCCGTGCCTTGTATATGGAGACACCGCCGCGGCCCGCTCGTCTGAAGTTCCTCCGGTTCGCACGCTCAAGTCCCTTGGGGCCGCTACGTCGAGGTGCGCAGCGGTTGCAGAAGAGGACCCACCCACCGTCTCGGGTGCGCCTGAGTGTCCGGCCGCGCACCCGCCGTCGTGCCGCCGTCAGGCGTCCGGGCTCGATCTCGCGCTCACCGCCGCACCCCGGGCACCGGAAGAACTCGGCTCGGATGTACGGCTCATAGGGTGCCGGGCTGATCGGCAAGCTCGCGAGGAGCTGGCGGACTGTCTCCTTCTCCGGCCGCAGTGTGCGACCGTCGATGATGTTTTCGACGGTGGCCGGGTCGAGTCTTGTTCGGGTCGCGACTTGGTGTGCGGTCAGCCCAAGGTGTCTGACATCCTCAGCTAGCCGCGCGCACGGAAAGGCACGGCCCGAATGATGGGATGGCCGAAGCGACCGCACGAGCAGGTAGACGGTGCGTTCGCTACTTCGATAGCCCTGGGCCTGGAGCCGACGAAGGACATCACTCGCTCGCAACGCCGGGTCATCAGCCAGCATCTGATCGACGGTCGGGCGCCACCGGTCGGTTACCGTCCGGGGCCGGCCTCTGCTGCGCCCGGGTGCGATTTTTTGCAAAACTGCACGGCGTCCGCCCACAGTTGTTTCGCGCAATCTGACGCCGCGAATTTATTGACGAAGATTCTGCAACAATTTTCGCGCCCTTCGCAACAACTCCGTCGATCTCTTTACCCATCGGACGTTGTAAAAGGCCTAGAGACGGGAGAGCGCCGGCTGTCACCCGGCGCTCACCCTGTTTTGGGAGGAACTGTAAAATCTCCGCGCAAAGTGTACCAGCCCGCTTCGTAAGCGGGCAAGCGCCTCTAACGCGCTCGCGCGCCAGCCGCGTCTCCACGCCATGAGCATCAAGCTCATGACGCTCGTGTGGAGGACCTCATTGGCCGCGTACGACAAAATCGTTCTGCTGGCGCTGGCGGACTTCGCGAGCGACACGGGCGACAACATCTTCCCGTCCGTGCCAACGCTGGCCACGAAGACCAGCGTGAGCCTCAGGAAGATCCAGGCCACGATACGCAGCTTTCAGAACCAGGGTCTCCTTGAGCTCGTGGCCCACGCTTCGGCGCGCAGGCCACGTCGGTACCGATTGAATGTGCCCCTACTGCAACGCCTCGCCGCCTCGGATGCACATGGTGGGGCGGGAGCGGCAACCTCGCGGCCTGCTCCGGACGACACACAGGAAAGCACTCGAGAGCCATCAGGGGTGCACGCGACGACGCGAAGGGGTGCACCAGGTGCACCCAATCCACCAGTCGGATCGGTCAGAGAACCACCAGGGAGCCACCCCCCCTTCCCCCCCAAGGGGGGAGAGGTTGCGAGCCGCCGCGATCCGCCCCTCTTCGCTGAAGCCCGATCACCTGGCTTCGATGCGTTTTGGGCACTCTACCCGCGCAAGGAAGGCGAGCTGGCCGCCCGACGCGCCTGGCGCCGGCGCGGTTGCGAGTCAATCGCATGGCAAATTTGTGCCGCGCTCGAGCGCCAATTTCGGCACCTCCGTCGCGAAGGAGGCCGCTGGGCGCCGATGCCTGCGAAGTGGATTGACGGGGCTCGCTGGCTCGACGAGCCTCCGGCGAAACCCGCTAGCCTGTTGACTTCGGCGACGGCTCGCAACGCCGATGTTGCGCGCGAGTTCGTCGAGCGGGGCGGGCGTCCGTGATCGACGCAGACCGTCAAGCATTTGCCGTCGAGCTGCTGGGGCTCGCCGAGATGTACCGGCGCGAGCTCAGTCGCCTCCTCGTCAAGCTGTATTGGGAGGGGCTCCGAGAATATTCCTATGACGATGTGCTTGCCGCGATCCGTGAGTGGATTTGGCGTCAGAGATTCTTCCCCGTCGTCGCCGAACTGAGGGAGTGCGTTGAAGAACGCATCGAGCATCGCCGCAAGATCGAAGAAACCGCAGCTCGTTCACGTCGGGCCCTACCAATGAGCGTCGAAGAACAAGCCCGAGCCGACGCTGCAGCGAAGGTGGCACTCGACGAGATCCGACCGCTTCTCGGCAGCCTGACGGCCACGATTCGCATCCCGCTCAAAGTCGCCCGCGATACTCCCCTCACGATCCGACCTTCTGCTGCAGAGCAGGCGGCCCACGATGAGAGAAAGCAGCGTGCGCTTGAGCAGTTGCGCACGCTTCAGGCCGAGCTTGAGGACTCACGATGACGGGAGTCGTACACCTAAGAAACCTTGATGAGATCCCGTATTGTCTCGCGACGTTCAATGCCGACGACGTCAAGCGTCCGGCCCGGTTGTGTGCTCGCGCGTTGGTTAAACTGCCGGCGGCCAGACTACGCGAAGCCCGCTCGGCTTCTACGCGGGATACTCCGACCTCGCGCGACGGCTCCACGCGGGTCCAGACGCTTGACGCCGTCGTCGCTAGCCCAGGGCCGCCGACACGATCGTGACTAGGCGGGCTACTTCCGAGCGCTCCCTCGCGGCTATCCCGACCTTAGACGAGCTCGCCGCTAATCCAGTTCTTGCGGCGCATCTTTCTCATTCGGTAGTCGAGCGGCTACTTCTCGGGGCCATTCTTGTCCAAGGCGCTCTCTTCAGCCGCCTATTGGTACTACATACAGACCCCAAACCGAGTTCGTCGGCCGATGCGGCAAGCGAGAACAGCGCCGTCGGGCTCGGGGAGGCCGCACGAACACTCGGCATGAAGCCTTCAACGCTCTACAAGAAATGGCGAGCGCTCGAGATCGGTTATCGCGACGCGGACGGGCGCGTGAAATTCACCCGGTCGTCGCTGCATCGCTACCTCTTACGAAAAGGTGGTTGACAGCGCTACGGCAACCCGTCCAGCTTTATGAACTGATGACAAGCATGCTCGGAGGATGGTCAGGGCGATCGGGAGTTGTGAGCATCTATGGCGCTGCGAAGGTGTCGGCGATGGATGACCGAGCGGATCTCCGTTCTGTCGTCATCGCCTAGCTCGAAACCTGCCTGAAGAGCAAGAAGGGGAGAGGTGACGATGAAGGGCCTGGGTCGTATTTATCAACGTGGCGCGATCTATTGGATTGAGTACTGGCACCGGGGTCGGCAATTCCGCGAGTCGAGTGGAAGCGAGCGCGAAGGGGTTGCCGCCAAGCTGCTGAAGAAACGTCTCCAGGAGATCGGACGTGGTAACTTCGTCGGCCCGAGCGAAGAGCGAGTACTCCTCACCGATCTCCTCGACGCTCTCAAGCTCGACTACGAACTAAACGGGCGTCGCTCGATCAAGACGCTCACGTTCTACATCGCTGCATTGCGCGTAGCCTTCATCGGGAGCCGCGCGCTGGACGTCACAGAGGAGCGGATCGCGCGCTATACGCGCGCGCGGCTTGCTGAGGGCTATGCACCGGCCACGATCAACCGCGAGCTCGCGGCGCTCCGCCGCGCATTCCGCCTTGCGGTGAGACAGAAGCGTCTCGCGGTGGCCCCAAGTATCTCGCTCCTAGCGGAGCACAACGTTCGCCAGGGGTTTGTGGAGCCCGCGACTTTCGAAGCGATCGCCGCTCGCTTGCCGGTGGTCCTCCGTGACCTCGCGCGCTTCGCCTATCTGAGCGGCTGGCGCAAGGGAGAGGTAATGACACTCGCCTGGACAGACGTCGACCGGCCGCGTGGGCTCGTGGCGCTACGGCGTGAACACTCGAAGAACGAGGAACCTCGTGTGCTACCGCTCACTCCGGCCCTAGCCGCGATTATCGGGCGACGCTGGCAGGCGCGTACGGTCGCTCTGGCCGACGGGACGACCGGCTTGGCCGGGCATGTCTTCCACCGCGGAGGGCGGCCGATCAGGACCTTTCGTGGGGCCTGGGGCGCTGCGTGCGAGGCCGCCGGAGTGCCCGGCACTCTATTCCACGACCTTCGCCGCTCCGCCGTCCGCAACTTCGAGCGTGCCGGCGTCAGCCAAGCCGTCGCGATGAAATTGTCCGGGCACAAGACGCCGAGCATCTATCGGCGCTATCGGATCGTGGACGAGACAGACCTTCGCCAGGCCCTCGCGAAGGTGGAGCACGCGATGGCCGCCGACCAGGCGCCAGTAGTGGTATCCTGGGCGGCGGCTCGGGAGGGCGGCCGGTGACCCGCACAGATCCCGCACAATCGGGCACGAAGCGGATCGAAGGCGCGCCGCAATTCATTGAAAACGTTACGTGCCGAAGTGGCGGAATTGGCAGACGCGCTAGATTCAGGGTCTAGTGCCCGCAAGGGTGTCGGGGTTCGAGTCCCCGCTTCGGCACCAAAGCTTTTGTAAGTGGCCGCCGTCACTAATCCAACCGTCTATGCGTCATTTCGCGCGGGATTATTTCGGGATTACCGCGAGCGCCCCTTGATCGTCGACGCTCGCCCTTCCAGACATCCGATTCGCGAACGCACTACCGTCTCTCCGCGTCCTGTTCGGAATAAAACGAGCGTAGACCGTAAACAGCATCTCCGGTGTCGTGTGGCCCATCATTTGGGCGACCCAAGACGGCGCTTCGCCGGCGGACAGAGCGTTGCTCGCGAATGTGTGTCTGGTCTGGTACATCGTGCGCCGCCGGAGGCCCGCGCCTTTGAGCGTTGGATACCAGACATAATCCCTCAGGAAGTTCGGCTTCAGCAGGCCGCCCCTCGCCCCAGTGAACACGTAGTCTTGGCCAGGCTCGGACGCACCCAGGCCAAGCCTCAATTGAACAGCCGCCTGTTGCGCTTTCTGTGCCTTCATAGCCTCGACAACCGGCGGCAGCATATCGACGTCACGGATGCCTCCGAGCGTCTTCGGCGTAGACTCTACGCCTCGATAGCGTCCGGCCCTGATACGGAACGTAGCGCGCGTCCAATCCACATCGCCCCACTTGAGCGCAGCGAGTTCGTTCGGCCGTGCCCCTGTCCAGAAAGAAACTGTGAAATAGGGCTGCCACCATCTTGGACACGACGAAAGGAACGATTCGATCTCTTGGGGGTCGAGTGGATCGATCTCCGTGCGCGGCTCTTTCAACTTCCGAATCGCGATGGCGGGGTCTTCGCGGATTAGCCTTCGCTTCAGGGCTACCCGGATGATCATCTTTAAGACGAGCACAACCAGGTTAATCCGGCGCGCCGAGAGCCCTCCGTCCTGGAGCTCCGTTACAAGCTGTTTGATCCGCGATTCGGTGATGTGACTGAGACGGAGGTTTTCGAACGCCGGGCGCAACTGGGACTTGATAACCTGCTCGTATTGTTGCCGGGTCGACGCCTTCCATCCTGAGCGGTTTTCTTCGATCCAAACCGCGGCGAAGGCCCCGAAGAGCGGCGCGGTTCGGACGTCCGGCTGACGTTCGCCGCGGTCCCGAGCCGCGAGAATCTCGCGCTCGAGGCGGATGGCTTCGTCACGCGTGACCCCTTTGAACGTCTTCTTCTTGAATCGCCCGTCCACGTCGTACCATCGCACTTGGTATCCGCGCCTCGTCCTGACCACTGCCATCGCTAGTCCTCCCTGCGGAATGGTGTTCCTTCTTTTTTTTCCGCTGCCGTGCAATCCTCTTCTTCCGCCGTTGTTCGAGCTTCCACTTCCGCACGGTCGGCCGGTTCGCGCAGAGTCGAGTGCAGTACTCTTGATTCGCGCGGCCCGGAGTGAAGAGGGCATGACATTCCGGACAGCGGCGCATGCGCTTTCCTTCGGTCGCCTGATCCCATAGTTCGAAGCACAAGGCGTCGAGCAAACGTTTCGCTGCGAACGTGCGTTGCAAACTGCGCTCACTCACGCTGAGCCTGGGCTGAACCCCATCGAGATGTTTATTCAGCGTTGCTGCGAATTCGGCCCATGTCGTCTCCCTCTCCTTGCCGCGCCGGAGCGCGTGAAGCGTTTCGATCCACTGCCGCAGCAGGGCCAGCCATTCCCCGGTGAATGTCACGCCGTCAGCTCCGAAATCTGCGGCGCCGGGGATCCCGATGCCGAGGAGCCCCCAACGATTGACGAATTGAAGGATCGCCTTTTCGTCGTCGGAGCGTGTGCGTTGGACATCCAAGAGAATGCGGTCTGCGACCTCAAACGGGTTGTATCGCTCCTGCGGTGAGTCTCCGGAGGGGGCCAATACGCCGCTGGCCGGCCAATCAATGTAGAAAACAGACACTTTTCCCCCGCGCGGCATTCCAGAAGGAGTTGGAGGTTCGTTCACCCATCCGTACGGCCCAGGAGGGCGCGTCCTGAACTCCTCCCTTTCGAAAACCCACGGAGGTGGAGGGTCTGCTTCTCCAATTTGGACAACTTTCGTCGGAAGCTCGTTCCACTTGGATCCCCACTCCCCGGTTGGCTCGGTAAGGATCTTGTAGCCGCTTCGCGACCACGCAAGCTCGCCAGAACTCTGCGATTTTTCCGGGCCGCCCGGCCGACGGCTGTGTCTCCCCATTTCGCCTCCCGAAAGGTAGGACTATTGGAAGGATGATAAATCGATTGAATCATACTACCGCATAACGCATCCTGGCGCTGTCGAAAATGGGGCAACCAAGGCCGGATCACCCAAAGAACGACTCATCGAAAAAACTCCTGGATGTGAACCACGCCGCCGAGAGGCTCGGAGTGTCCCCGTTCACTGTCCGGGCCTGGCTCCGACAGCGGCGCCTCGAGTACGTCAAGTTGGGCCGGCGCGTGCTCGTGCCGGAGCACGCGATCCGCCGCTTCATTGAGATGAACACCGTTGTTGCCCGTGATGAGGAAGTCCGATGAACCTCCATGGAGGGAGTTCGTTTAGGAACGCGCAACGCGTTGTCTCCTTAGAACTTGAGTTCCTTTGAATGCCGCCGGTTACCTTCGGGTGAGCACGACCCAGCAGGATCTTGTAGTCCAGCTCGATGAGATCAAGGAGTTCCTCGCCCGCCGGCGCTGGAACCTTGTGGCTACCTATTCCGACGTTGCCTCAGGGGCAAAGGAAGACCGCGCCGACTTTCGCCGCCTCATGGCCGATGCGGCCAAGCGGAAGTTCGAGGTCGTGATCGTTCAGCGCTTCGATCGGGCCGCGCGATCCGTCAAGCAACTCGTTGAAGCCCTGGAGCACTTGCGCCACTGCAGGGTGGCTTTCGTGTCGATCAAGGAGGACGTTGACACGTCGACACCCGCGGGCGAGCTCATCTTCCACATCATGGCCGCCATCGGCCAGTTCGAGCGGGCGCTGATCGGCGACCGGATCCGGTCTGGGCTCCAGCGCGCCAGGGCCCTCGGCAAGCCGCTGGGCCGCCCCAACGCCCCGGTCCGATCGTGACAGGTCCGGGCGCTCCGAAGCCAGGGGCTTGGCTACCGCGCAATCGGCCGTCAACTTCACATCTCGCCCGCCCTGGCCCATCGGCTCGGTCGGGACATGTCGTAGAGGGTCGCTCAGCGCGTTCACAAACCTCGCAGGCGAATTTCGCGACGCCCGCTGAACCTCCTTCCTAGGGGGCAGGCAATCCGGCCCCAGCGCGGCCGGAGGGAGGAACTCCATGACTGGAGCCACATGTGCCTTCTGCGACCGGCGCTTTCGCACCCGGCAAGCGGTGCGAGCGCTTTTGGAGATTCTGCGGTGCCACGCGACCCCATTTCGCCCAAGCGCGGGACCGCGGAATTGGAGCATGGAGGATGGGCGTCCGCACCGTCGCGTCAAGACAAATCTCGAGTGCGCTTCCTGTTCTTCGTCGACAATGCGAAATCTCAAGACGAGCGAGCCTTGGCCGGTTCCGAATCATTCCCTTGCAACTGCCAGCCGTGAACCGGGAGGGATGACGAGTGAAGGACGAGAACCGGGGAATCTCGTTGTATGGAGGCTGCGGAGAGTTCGCGATACCCGCGAAGATATGGTTGCGCATTTTGTCGGTCGCCATTGTGTACGACTGGAATCCGGCCCCAACAGAGGCGCAAAGACAACTGGATCACGGCTTCGTTAGCCCCTGTCCGATGCGACAGAGTTTGCGAGTCTTCGGCGCTGGTTTTGCGACGCTTCCGATACGCTCTTGCGACCACTGTGCTGCGCTTTCGCGATCGGGGAAACCACCATGCTGACTCCCGAGCAACGAGCGAGCATTCGAGAGTTCGCCGCGCGGGGCACCGCGAAAGCCGAGATTGCCCGTCGCCTCAAGGTCTCCCGGGACAGCGTGTACCGCGTCCTCAAGGGTGCACAGGGAGGACAGCAGCAGGAAGCGGCCGCGCCGCTTCAGGCGTCGGGCCGGACTCGAGGTCTTCTGGTGCACCTGTATGCAGTCTTCGAGGACCTGCGGGCGCTCAAGGATTTTTCTTGGGGGATGCTGCCGGGCATGGCGGTCGTCGACCGAATCCACAACGAGCTGTCGCCAGAGGAGAACGCGCCTGGATTTGAGGAGTGGAAGCAAATCTGCCTGAGGATTGCCGTAGGTCTGAAGCGCATCCAAAGACTCGTCAACGAGCTGCGCCTCGATACGCCGATTTTCCAGCGCCTCTATCTGGAGATGCTCGATGTTCGCACGCAGTGGATGCGCTTTGGGATCTCGAACGAACCTGTCGAGGAGGAGGAGAAGGAGGTCACCGTGAATCAGGAGTACCTGCCTGTCCTCGACAGGGTCATCGGCAACCTCAAGAAGCTCATCATCGGGAACGGACCACGGGTCTGAACAGGCGCCTGGATCCGCACACGCCGCTCCCGCTCTGATTCTGCCTTTCGCGGGCAAATCGGAGAGAACACCTTTCGAGGAAGGGCTGCACGTGCTCGGCCGGTGCCGCCCGCACCACC
>JACXTT010013959.1_pt1 | contig 10541 bp, 9 predicted proteins | sample 9270951 | NCBI WGS metagenome assembly JACXTT01 (sample SAMN15532306, study PRJNA645909) | rock metagenome | isolation source: weathered quartz diorite | place: Puerto Rico | collected 2017-06-21
TTTTTTTTTTAATGTTCCGGCGCCCACCGGGACCTACACTCTTTCCCTACCCGACGCCCTTCCGATCTCGCGGCCGAGGTGCAGCGCGGATCGGCCGCGACGCCCTTCGCGACCGCGTGCGCGTCGCAGCTCGCGAGCGCCGTCGCCTTCTTGCCGGCGACGCGCTCCTTCGACGCCGCGCACCTCGCGACCGTGGCAGCGCGTGCCGGCGTGCCGATCAGCGCGAGCAGCGCGAGCAACGCTCCCGCTCTTCCGATGCGATCCGCCATGTCGTGCGCCCGCTTCCATTAGCACGGGACGTGCCGCCGGCGGAGGCCCCCGAAAACGGCGCACCCCTGCGCCGCCGGAGGACAGAGCTGCACGGCGGAGTCACCCGTATGCCGTGACCGCGCCGGGCAGTGTATGAGCGACGGAGGGAGGGAACCCGATGTCCACCGACGGTCTCACGGCCGACGTCCGCGCGCTCCGCGAACGCATGCGCCGCTTCATCGACGACGAGGTCATCCCAGCGGAGCCCGTCCTCGCGCGCGACGACGCCGCGGCGGGCGCGGAGATCGTGCGGCTCAAGTCGCGCGCCAAGGCGGAAGGGCTCTGGGCGCTCGGTCATCCGAAGGAGATCGGGGGCGGCGGGGTACCGTTCATGCCCTTCGTCTACCTGAACGAGGTCATCGGCCGCTCGCACTGGGGACAGGTCGCCGTCGGCTCGCTCTCGATGCAGGACTCGATCATGCTTCACCTGTACGGGACGGCCGAGCAGAGGCGCCGCTGGCTCGAGCCGCTCGTCGCGGGCGACATCTATCCCTCCGTCGGCCTCACCGAGCCGGAGGTGGCGGGCTCGGACCCGACGCTGATGCAGTCGACGGCCCGGCTCGACGGCGACCACTGGGTCGTGAACGCGCACAAGTGGTTCACGAGCGGCGCCAACCGCGCCGCGTTCACCACCATCTTCGCGATCACCGAGCCCGAGGCGCCGCCGCATGCCCGCTTCTCGGCGATCATCGTCCCGACGGATGCTCCCGGATACGAGATTCTCCGGATTGTCCCGACCATGGGGCACACCGGCGGTAATCACTGCGAGATCCGCCTGACCGACGTGCGCGTGCCGCGCGACCACCTCCTCGGCGGCCGCGGCGAGGGTTTCGTCGTCGCCCAGAAGCGCCTCGGCCCCGGACGGATCTTCCACTGCATGCGCTGGCTCGGGCAGGCGGAGCGCGCCTTCGAGCTCATGTGCCAGCGCGCGACGACGCGCTTCGCGCACGGCTCGCTCCTCTCGGAGAAGGGCGAGATCCAGCGCTACGTCGCGGAGTCGGCGGCGGAGATCCAGGCGGCGCGGCTCATGACGCTCGACGCCGCGCGTGTGATGGACGGCGGCGGCGAGGCGCGGGTCGAGATCGCGCTCATCAAGTTCTGGGGCGCGCGCGTCCTGCACGACGTCATCGACCGCGCGATCCAGGTGCACGGCGCGCTCGGCGTGACGGCCGACACGCCGCTCGAGTTCATGTATCGCGAGGCGCGCTACGCGCGCATCTACGACGGGCCGGACGAGGTGCACCGCATGGTCGTCGCGCGGCGGCTGCTGCGGGATCCGCGCGGCGCGACGCCCTGGGCCTGAGCACGGCCGACGGCGCCGTGCGTCGCCACCAGGCGTCCCGCGCTTTGCTACGGCACGAACTCGTCGGCCCCGATGTCGCAGCCGGCGCCGCTCGGACGCGGGTCGCCGTCGCGGTCGGTGGGCGCAGCGCCGGCGCATGTCCCGGCATCGATCAGGGGAGACCCCGCCTCGAGCGCGAGACCGCTCGTGAGCGAGGGATCGACGTCGAGGTTCCCGCCGAGATCGCTGAACGTCCCGGCGACGATCGTCCGCGCGCCGAGATCGCTGTGGTCCGCGCTCACGGTCAGGGCGGCCCGGGTCTGGTCGAGAAGCCTGCCCAAGGAACCGTGCTCCCCGCATCCCGGGAGAATGGTGTCGAGGAGGTTGACGACCGCCCCGTTGCCGGACACGCCGTCGATGAGCAGGTTGATGCCGGCCACCAGGCCCGCCTGATTTCTCGTGATCGTCGAGTCGACGATGTCGAGCGCCAGCGTCGACTGCGTGTTGTAGGTCTGGATCCAGATCGCGCCGCCGCCGAGGAACACCTCGTTGTCCAGGTCGGGCCGGATCACGCCCTCGGCTCTGTTCTGCGCGATGACCGAGTTCACCAGCCGCGCCGTGAGCTGATTGGAAGGCACGGGGTCGATCCCGTTGGTCGCGGCGAGGGTCACTCCGCCTCCACCCTGCGCCCGGTTCTTCGTCATGGTGACGTTGTCCAGCACCAGATCGAGCGTCCCGCCATTGAATGCGTGCCCGGCCACACCGCCCCCCGCGATCAGCGCCCGGTTCTTCGTGATGAGCGCGTTGCGAACGGTCAGGGTGATCGAGCCTCCGCGGGCCGTCGCCGCGAGGCCTCCGCCGTCCTCCCAGTGGTCGTTTCGTACGTCGCGCGGGAGGGGCACGTTGCTCGTGGCGTAGCCCTTCATCAGGACGAACCCGTCGAGTACGAGGTCGATCGCCACCGAGGCATCCGCGGCGCGAACGCTCCAGACACGATCGCGCTTGGGGAGGAAGGGACCGGTGTCGACGCGTCCGGAGCGCACGATCGTGGGCGTCACGTTCCAGGCGCGGGTCGTGAAGCCGGCATCCCAGCCGCCGAGGAAGGTGAGATTCGTCGTCTGCTCGATCGCCGGGTTCTCGCTGTACGTGCCGGCCGTGACGTTCACCGTGTCACCGCTCGACGCCTGCGCAATCGCCCTGCTGATCGTGCGGCAGGGGTTTCCGGCCGCCGTACAGTCGTTGGTGGTGTCGCTGCCGGCCCGCGAAACGAAGCGGTCCGCGGCGCGGGCGCCTGGCGCCGTGAGGAGCACGGTGAGGGCACAGGCGAGGACCCGTCGACGCATGGGCAAACTCCTCGGGAGGAGAAGACCATAGGGGTGCGCCCGGCGGCCGTCAACGAAAATCGACGGGCGGCACGGCACGACCGGTGCCCGGTCGCTCAGCGAAAGAGGCGGCCGGAGAAGATCAGGAGGCCGAAGCAGAACAGGTTGACGGTCGCGAACACGCTCGCGGCGTGTGCGAGCCGGCCTTCGCCGCCGATCCGGCGCCCGCCCCTCCACCACCCTGCGACGTCGTACGCGACGAGCATCAGCCCCTGGTAGAGCCCGTAGACGACGTAGCGCGGCTCGAGCCCGTGCCAGCAGCCCATGAGGCCCATCGTCAGCATCAGCCCGGCCGCGTGCGCCCATCTCCGGCTGCCGCCGAACCACCCGCGACGGGCTGCGTGCAGCATGAACCGCATGTAGACGTGATCCCGCAGCCACCACGACAGGCTGATGTGCCAGCGGTTCCAGACCTCGCGGAAGTTCCGGGCGAGGAACGGCGCGTCGAAGTTCTCGGGCACGCGGACCCCGAAGAAGCGGCCGACGCCGATCGCGAACGCGCTGTACCCCGCGAAATCGAAGAAGAGGTACAGGCTGAAGGCGTACATGTACCCGATCACCGCGAGCAGCCCGTGCCGATCGGCGAGCGGCCGCAGCATCTCGCGATGGATCAGGTAGGCGATGATGAACTTGTAGAGAAATCCCTGGGCGATGCGGTTGATGCCCGCCTCGACGTCGAGCAGGTAGTCCCGGCCGCGCCGTGGCAGCGATTCGAGGTCGCGGGTGAAGCGGTGGAAGCGGTCGATCGGGCCGGCGCTGATGGTCGGGAAGAAGAGGAGGTAGCTCGCGAGCTCGCGGAGGCGGAGCGGCGGCTGCACGATCCCGTCGCGCACGGCGATGAGTGCGTCGACGGCGCGGAGCGCCATGTACGACAGCCCGACGAAGCCGAACGTGTCGAGGAACGTGGCCGCTTCGCCCGGCACCCCGGGCGGCTCGCGCGGCCCCGCCGCATGCGCGCCCCCCCATTCGCCGAGCACCGGGTACACCTTCACGACGACGAGCGGCACCAGGGCGACGGCGATCGCGACCCGGAACATGGCGCGCGACCAGCGCCCGCGCCGCGCGTACGAGGCGCCGATCACGGCTGCGATGCACGCGGCGGCATAGAGCGAGAGGAACACGAGCTGCCGCGGCACGACCGGAGCGCCGGCACCGGCGCCGGCGGGCGGGTCGCCGTACTGGACCAGCACGACCGCCACGTTCGTCACGAGCACGACCGTGCGCCCGAGACGCCCCGTGACCCCGAGCGCGACCAGCGCGACCGCCGGGTAGAGCAGGAGGAGGAAGTACGTGAAGCCGAGGTAGGGCGTCACCCCGCCATCTCGCGGAGCGCGCGCCGATCGAGCTTGCCGTGCGCGGTGAGCGGCAGCGAGGGCACGCTGCGCACGATCCGGGGAAGCGCGTACTCGGGCAGACGCTCGACGAGCGCCGATCGGAGGCGCGCGGTCAGCGCGCGACGCCCGGCCGGTAGCGGAACGCCCGGCGCGCCGACGACGAACGCGAGCAGGTGGTCCGGACGTCCGTCGCGCTCGATCGCGAGCACGGCGGCATCGGCCACGCCCGGCACCGCGCGGAGGTGCGCCTCGATCTCCTCGAGCTCGATCCGATAGCCACGGAGCTTGATCTGACGGTCGAGCCGCCCGGTGCAGTAGAGCGCGCCGTCGGTGGGATCGATCGAGCCGATGTCGCCGGTCCGGTAGGCGCGGCGTCCGTCCGGCAGCGCGAAGAACGGCTGTCGCACGCCGGGGAGCGTCGACCCGAGGTAGCCGCACGCGACCTGCGGCCCGGCGATCACGATCTCACCGCTCGCACCCGCGGGCAGCGGCCGCGACGGATCGTCCGGGTTGGCGATCCAGACGTCCATGCCGGGCGCCGGGCGCCCGACGGGCAGCGGACGGCCGGACGCGGCGAGCGCGGTCGTGATCCGGGCCGCCGTCACCGCCACCGTCGTCTCCGTCGGCCCGTACATGTTCCACACCTCGGCGCCGGGGAATCGCGCCAGGAGCTCGCCCGCGACGGCGGGCGAGAGCGTCTCGCCGCAGAGGAGGAAGCGGCGGAGCCGAGGCAGCATCGCCTGCCCGAAGCGAGGCTCGGCGAGGCACAGGCGAACGAACGACGGCGTCGAGACCCATGCGGTCAGGGGCGCGCCGTCCAGACGGGCGAACAACCGGCGCGGATCGGCCGCGTCGTCCCGACCGAGCGTGAACAGGGTCCCGCCCGTCAGGAGGGCGCCGTACACGTCGATCACCGAGAGGTCGAACGTCCAGGGCGCCTGCTCGAGGAAGGTCTCGCCACCCGGCACGAACGGGTGGGTCGCGAGGAGCCAGTCCGCGAAGTGCGCGAGCGCGCGGTGCGAGATCGGCACGCCCTTCGGGTCGCCCGTCGTACCGGAGGTGAAGAGGACGTAGGCGGGCATGTCCGGGTCCAGCGGTGACGCCTCCGGCGTCCACGAATCGACGTGGTCGACGGACCACGCGATCCGCGCGGCGAGCGGATCGAGGACGATCGCGCCGACGCCGCACCCGGCGAGCGCGTCCGCGAGCGCCGGGGGCGGCTCCACGGCGAACACCACGTCGCCCGGCCGCGTCGCGGCGACCATGCGGTCGATCCGGGCGGAAGGGAGTGAGGGATCCACCGGGACGTAGGCACGGCCGAGACGAAGCGCGGCGAGGAAACCGACGAGCACCGCGGGCTCCTTGTGCCCGTAGACGAGGACGGGGGAACGGCGGCCGCCGAGGCGAGTCGCGAGCCTCCCCGCGCGATCGAGCAGCTCCGTGTACGTGAGCGTGCCGTGGGGTCCGACCACCGCCGGCCCGTCGGCGGCCGCCGCCGCGATGCGGGCGAAGAGAGAGGTCCCGCGACCGGGCGTCCCCGTACGCTCCATGCGGGATCAGAACGCCTGGTAGATGAACGGCGTCGCCCGGTTGTCGGGCCCGAGGTGCGCGAGGAGAGCGCCGCCGATGACGGCGAGGTAGTAGAGCGTGAGCGCGATCACGCGGAGCGTCCGCCGGTTCACACCGCCCCCACCCGGGCAACCCGGCGCTCGATGTCGGCGAGGAGCGCGCGCGGCGTCGCCCAGCTCTCCCGGTCGAGCTCCGCCGGCGAGATGGCGATCCCGAAGGCCTCCTCGAACGCCAGTACCAGGTTCACGATGCCGAGCGAGTCGATCAGCCCCGACTCGAGGAGGCGGACGTCGAGGTCGGTCACCGCCTCGTCGTCCCCGGTCGCCCGGCGGAGGATCTCGAGCGTTCGCTCGCGCACCGCTGTCACGTGTCCCATCCCATCCCCTCCCCTCAGGGCTCGCCGAGCGCGGCCTGGATGTCGTCGGTCGATCCGCCGTGCCAGAAGACGTCGAGCGCGCGGTCCGCAAAGGCCCAGCCGCGCGCGCTCAGGTGCGAGCCCGGGTCGGCCAGGAAATAGGGCTCCTCTTCCTGGGCGCGGAAGTCGAGCCACGCGACCCGCGCCCGCTCGACGACGTGCTCGTACCGATCGTAGTAGGTCCGCCGGGCCCTCGCCGACAGCGGAGTGTAGTCGTCGTAGACGCCGGGCAGCGGAAGCGTCCAGACGAGCGGGCGGGCGCCGAGCTCGTCGAGGACGCGCAGCTCGAGGCGCAGATCCTTCCACGCCGCCGAACCCGACATCGCGGTCTCCCAGTCCGTCGGCGGCGGCAGGAGAGCGCCGTCGCGATTGCTCGCGCCGGATCGATAGAGTGCGAGCGCGTTCTGGAACCGGGGGCGGCGCCGGAGCTCCCGGTACGTCGCATCGGTGAACCCGAACGGATTGGTCGTGTCCTCCCCTTGGGCGACGCGCGTCGCGAGCGTGGTCACCTGCTCCCAGTCGTCCAGGCTCGGGCCGGGCGGATCGGGCCGGAGCCAGCGGAGCCGCCAGACGAAGGCGACGGTCCGCGCCGCGTCGCGGACGCCGAGCACCCAGGTCGCGAGACGCCCGATCGGGACGAGGGCGGCGTACTCGGCGCGGTGGATCGGCGTCGGGTCGGCAAGGTCCCGGGCGGCGAGCGCGAGCAGCGGCTCCTCGCGGAGCGGCGCCGGATAGGCGAGCATGCGATGGGCGCCGGCTTCGCGGAGCGCGGGGGAGATCGGCGCCTCGAAGACGAACGAGAACGCCACCTCGGGGAGGAAGCTGTGGCCGTACGCCGCCGGCGTGACGCCGCCGCGGGCGACGAACCACGACGGCGAATCGGAGACGACCAGCTTTCGCCCCTCGAGGTCGTGCCCGAGCGCCGCAAAGGTCTGCATGAAGAAGAGATCCGCGGTCCCGGCGCGGCCGAGCGCGAGCACCTCGAAGCCCGTCGGCCGCGACGCGAAGACCTGGGTCGGGCGGAGCGGGCTGCCGCAGCAGAAGAGCTCGGAGCTTCCATAGATCGGCAGCACGCCGCCGCTCGCGAGGGCGGCGCGCTGGAAGGTGAGCGTCTGGTACTTGAACGGGACGTGCGTCGCGGTCACGGACCGGAGATGGTCGACCGCCAGGTGACGCGCATGGACGCGCAGTCCCCAACCCCCGCCCGCAGCGATCGCGATCGCCAGCAGGGCCGCGGTGATCCCGTCCGGCCAGCCGGCAGCCTCTCTCGAAGGCACCCGGGCCTCAAAGCAAGCGCCATGCCGGACCGACGCACGCTATCCAGCATGCTCGCCGAGCGAATGACCCTCACCCCGCGAGGCATTCGGTCGCGGGCGCGACACTTTGCCGCGGCGGTGGATCACGCGTCGTCTCGGCCGGAAGCCGCCGGCGTCGGGGCCGCCGCTCCGTCGCGCTCTACTGCGCAGGGACGAGCAGCGCTTTCACCGACCCCGGCGTGAACGTTCCAGCCCCGAACTGATCGGTGAAGCCGGCGGCCGGCACGACCCCCTTCGGGCACTTGAGCTTGTACGAGATGAGCTTCGTCGCCGCATCGCCGGGCCCCGGCCCGGGACCACCGCCGGGCGGCGGCGGGCTGACGTTCTGCTTCGTGACCTGCACGCAGACGCGCTTCGCGCCGAGCTTCACGCTGCAGCCGAGCTCGTTGGTGAAGCCCGCGACGCCGGCGATCAGGTCCGCCGTGTAGGAGGCCTTCGGCCGCACGTCCTTGGCCTTGTAGCACTCGTAGTGGTCGTTCGCCGGACCCGGCAGCGCGGGAACCAGGAGCTCGGCGGGTGAGGTCACGGCGAAGGAACCCGCGCCGAACTGGTCGCCGAGGAAGATCGGCGCGACGGTCAGCTTCGGGCACTTGAGCTTGTAGGACAGGAACACCGACCCCGCGTTCGCCGGGATCACGGGCCCGCCGCCGGGGGGCGTCGGGCTCACGTTCTGCTTGCCGACCTCGACGCAGACCGTCGACGCCGGCTTCAGCGCGCAGCCGATCTCGTTCGGGAAGCCGCCGACGCCGGAGAGCAGGTCGAGCGTGTAGGGGATCTTCGTCCGCGGATCCTTCGTCTTGTAGCACTTCAGGTGACCGACCGAGGCCGCGATGGTCGTGGACGTCGTGCTCGTGCTGGTGGTGGCGGTGGTGGTGGTCGTGGTCGTCGTCGGCGCGCCGTTGAAGAACCAGTTGAAGCCCGTGTTGAAGAACATGCTCGCGGTGCTGACGCGGTAGTGGCTGCCGCTGATGGTCGTGAGGCTCGTGTTGCACTGGGCGAACGAGCTCTGGGCGTTGTCGAACTTCGCGTTGATGTCGCACCCGGTCACCATGCCGCCATACGTGAGATTGATCGTGTAGTCGTCGGCCGTGCCCTGGGTCATGTCGAGACCGGACATCCCGAGGCGGAACGTCGCCACGTCGTCGTGGTTGAGGGAACGCTGCGCCTCGTCGGTGAACGCCCCCTGCTGCATGACCGCTTCGGTGTCCGGGAAACCGAGGAGCGCGCCGACGGACCGGTCGGCGTTGGCGACGAACATGTGGCCGGCGGGCAGGCTCGCGACGTTCTTCGTATAGGTGGTCGCGTCGACGGTCCCCGCGATCGTGAAGGGATTGTTGTTCGAGGCCCGGAACCAGTGCAGGTTCACGTCGTCCCCGCGCACGTCGTCGCTCGAGCCGATCACGGTGTCGGCGCCGGCGTTCAGATCGTAGGTGGAATTCGCTCCGGTCGTGGTCTTCGTGTAGTTCCGGTCCGGGTCCATGAGGCCCGACTCGGTCGACAGGTTCGGGTGGTGCAGCCCGATGCAGTGGCCCATCTCGTGGAGGGCGGCCGACTCGAAATCGATGTCGCCCGCGGGGATGTTGTTGTTCGTGCCGAAGAAGAGGTTCGGGCTCGTCGGCACGAGACCGTTCCAGGTGGCGATCGCGTCCTGGATCGGGACCTCCATGCTCGCGGCGTTCGGCGAGGCCGGGTCGATGCACACGGTGACGGTCAACACCCCGCCCGCGCCCGTGTAGCCGGTCGGATGCGACACGGCGTTCACGTCGAACGTGTCGCTCAGGAGGAAGGCGCCCGCATGTGCCTGCGCGGCCCAGCAGAGGGTCGCCCCGAGGAGCAGCCCGCTCGCGATCGCTCGCCTGCACCCCGTCGGACTCTTGGATGTGCTCTGCACGGTGGCCTCCTTCGTGTGCACGCCGGCGCTATCGCGTCTTCGCGAGGTCGTGACGTTCCATCACCGCCCGGATCTCCTGCTCCGCCGCAGCGAGGTGCCGGATTGCAGGGAGCTCCGGGTACTCGCGCGCGTCCTCGCGCAGGCCGTGCCAGACGATCTTCTTCTCCACCCCCTGGAGGTGGATCTCGATCGTCGAGGTGGACGCGTCGGAGACCACGTTGAACGTCGCCGGGCGGCCCTCCTGCGCCGCCACCTGCCGGCGCGAGAGATCCGCCTGACGCTTGCCGCGATGGGCGGTCTCGGCGTCGAAGTCGAGCACGCCCTTGTCGGCGAGCGAGCCGAGGAGCGCATCGAGCTCCGCCCGCTCGAGCCGCGCGGCGTAGTCACCAGCACGCTTCATGTAGGGGGGGTAATGGACGTCGATCCGCCCGTCGCCGTGGATGCGTAGCGACGGCCCCGCGTCGGCCTCCCCGATCTCGCCGAGGGTCTCGGCGTAGGTGAGCACGACGGTCGCGTCCTCGGAGTGGGCGAGGCGCGCGTCGGCGGCCAGCACGACCCTGGCGGCCGGTACGCCCGCGAGGGCTGCGAGGACGAGAGCGACGAGCTTCATGACGGCCCCCCTGTCGGCGCGCGCAACGGCGCCGGTGGTCTGCTCGTCGCGTCTACTGCAGGCGGCTCGCTACCGTCAACACGAAATTCGCCCCCGGGCGTGCTATCTGCAGGCGCAGCCGCCGGTCGGGACGCAGGCCTGGCTCGCGTCCTCGCACACGCCGCCGCAGACGGCCGCGTCCCTCCCGCAGGCGGGCGCCTCGCAGTTGCAGCCGCCGTCCGGGCTCGGGACGCAGCTGAACCCGGGCGCGCGGCACGCGCCCCCGCAGGCGGGAGCGGCGCTCACGGAGCACGTTCCGTTCATCGCGGCGAGCGTGCCGGTGTCGGTGCCGTTCCGTTTGCACCGGCTCGGCATGCGCTGCTTTCCCGCGCGGCGGCCAGCGTCCCGCCCGGGCCCCCCGAGCAGGATGGCGCTCCGGCCGGCACGCCGGCCC